>Ga0136613_10002032_pt1 | contig 10732 bp, 9 predicted proteins | sample AntDrymUQ2722106_2_FD_106649 | JGI IMG/M metagenome (GOLD analysis project Ga0136613, IMG submission 106649) | Polar desert sand microbial communities from Dry Valleys, Antarctica - metaG UQ272 (21.06) | ecosystem: Environmental > Terrestrial > Soil > Desert | place: Antarctica: Dry Valley... | reverse complement strand
TTTAAAGGCTCAACCGCCCGATCTGGTCGTACTAATTGACTACATGGGCCCCAACATGAAAATCGGCAGTTACATTCATTCCTCGCTGCCCCAAGTGCCTGTAGTTTACTATATTGCCCCCCAGGTCTGGGTGTGGTCAGTGACGGCGCGGGCAACAACGCGAATTATTGAAATTAGTAATAAGTTACTAGCAATTTTTCCTGAAGAAGCCCGTTATTTTGAAAAGCGGGGCGCAAAAGTTAGCTGGGTAGGACATCCTTTAGTTGATCGGATGCAAAATGCTCCTAGTCGGGAAGTTGCCCGGAAATTACTAAGTATTGCGCCAGAAACAACCGCGATCGCTCTCATTCCCGCTTCTCGTCGCCAAGAGTTGAAATACCTGCTCCCACCAATGTTTGAGGCGGCAAAACAAATTCAATCTCAGTTACCAAATGTGCGGTTTTTGATTCCTTTAGCTTTAGAAATCTATCGCCAACCGATTGAAAAGGCGATCGCATTTTACGGTTTGCAAGCTACTATAGTGTGTGGTCAAACTACTGAAGCTATTGCTGCTGCTGATTTAGCGATAACTAAGTCGGGAACGGTGAATTTAGAAATTGCGCTGCTAAACGTGCCGCAAGTAGTGATTTATCGCGTTAGTAGCTTAACAATTGCGATCGCCCGATTGTTAAAGTTTTCCATTCCCTTTATGTCGCCGCCCAACTTGGTAGAAATGAAGCCCATCGTGCCAGAATTGCTCCAAGAACAAGCCACGCCCGAAAATATTGTCCAAATAGCTCTAGAATTATTGCTTAATCCTATTCGTCGCCAAGAAACTCTAGACGCATACAAACAAATGCGCTTATCTTTAGGAGAAGTAGGAGTATGCGATCGCGCTGCCTCCGAAATTTTCCAACTACTAGAGGCAAGGGGTGAGAAGTAATCGACAATGGAAAAACAACCCTTGCAACTCGTCCTATTGCTATAGACTTATTTGCAGGGGTGGGCGGATTTTCTCTAGGAATAGAGCAAGCAGGATTTGATGTATTAGTAGCTGTAGAAAGCGATCCGGTTCATGCTTGCGCCTATAAGTTTAATTTTCCCCTCACAGAAGTAATTTGCCAAGATATTACTAAGTTAAGCGCCGATACCATTAGACAAGCCGCTTTAAAAGCCTGGATTGCTCACTACAAAACTGACCTATGGGACGGAAAAATTGATTTAGTTTTTGGTGGGCCTCCTTGTCAGGGATTTTCCCTCATGGGCAAACGGTTGATAAATGATGATCGCAATCATTTAGTTTTAGAATTTTGTCGCTTAGTCCTTGAACTAAATCCCCGCTATTTTGTGATGGAAAATGTGCCGGGAATGGTAGCCGGGAAACACAAAACTTGGTTAAATAAGCTCAAAAATAAGTTTAAACATCATGGTTATCATGGTAATGCGCAAATTTTAAATGCGGCAGATTTTGGCGTACCCCAAAGACGCAAAAGACTGTTTTTTTGCGGCGCACAAGCTGGAATTAGGATTTATTTTCCCAAACCTGTAGCCGGGCTAGTTACAGTTGTAGATGCGATCGCCGATTTGCCCGATTTAGACAGTTTCCCCGAACTCAAAACCACCGATCAAGTATTGTTAAGTTTTGAGCAATTAGCCCAAGCCGAGCAAAAAATTAGCCTGTACGCGCAAACTCTCCGCGAATCTAACTATTTTGCTTATCCTCGCGTGTGGAATCCACAATTGCTCACAAGTTCCCTGCAAACCCAACACAATCAAACGTCTATAGCCCGTTTTGCGGCAACGATCGCTAATCAAAGAGAACCAATTAGCCAATTGCGCCGCTTAGACTTAAATGGATTGTGTCATACCTTACGGGCTGGTACAGGAAGCGATCGCGGTAGCCACACTTCCCCCCGTCCAATTCACCCAATTTTACCGCGAGTAATTTCAGTTAGAGAGGCGGCGCGGTTGCATTCTTTTCCTGACTGGTTTCGCCTGCATCAAACTAAATGGCATGGATTTAGGCAAGTAGGCAATTCTGTACCTCCACTATTAGCCCAAGCTGTCGGTAAAAGCATTATTACTTCTCTAGCCCTAACGCCCGTCTCGCCCCAAATGGTTGTAACTCAAGGAGATTTGCAACTCTTACGCTTTCAAGCTTGCCATGCAAAGCAGTATTGGCTAATGAATGAGTAATACTAACCAATTACCAATTCCCAATTCCCAATTCCCAATTCCCAATTCCCAATTACCCAAAGTCAAACTACAAAATTTACTAATTTCCCCGGCACAACAATTACTTTTTTAATCGCCTTCCCTTCCAGATGACGTATAGCTGCTTCCGACTGACGGGCATAATTTTCTAATTCTTGCTTATCAGCTTGGGCAGGAACTTGAATTGTGCCTCTAGTTTTGCCCATAATTTGAATTACTAGCGTTATCTCATCGGCGATTAAAGCATCCCGATCATAAGTACGCCAAGTTTGCTGATGGATTGAACCCGTTTTACCGCTCAAATGCCACAATTCCTCGGCAATATGGGGCGCAAAAGGTGCGAGTAGCTGCATTAGTGTCTCAATCCCTTCCGCGTATACGGGGGAGTCAAAACATTTAGAATCTGCGATCGCATTACTTAACTTCATCAACTCCGAAACCGCCGTATTTAGATGATACTCCCCTTCTAAGTCTTCGGTAACTTCCTTAATTGCTGTATGAATTGCTCTTCGTAGCTCTTTTTCGGGCTTACTCAAGTTACCGTTTCCAGTACGTATTGCCCCATCAAACTCGCTCACCAACCGCCAAATCCGATTTAAAAAGCGAAATTGCCCTTCAACATCCGCCTTATCCCATTCCAAATCTTTTTCGGGCGGTGCTTTAAATAAAATAAACATCCGGGCGGTATCTACGCCATATTCAGCAATTACATCTTCTGGTGCTACGCCGTTGTATTTCGACTTAGACATCTTCTCGTAGAAAACCTCCAATTCTTCCCCGGTTTGGGGATCTTTTGGCTCTGTCTCATTTACCAAGGCAGAGGGAATATATTTATTAGTAACGGGGTTTTTGTAAGTAACCGCTTGTACCATGCCTTGAGTAAGCAAGCTTTGGAAAGGTTCATCAAAGTTAATCAGTTGGCGATCGCGCAATACCTTAGTAAAAAACCGCGAATACAATAGATGTAAAATTGCGTGTTCAATGCCGCCTACATATTGATCTACAGGCATCCAATCGTTAGTTTTGGCACTAGCAAAAACTTCTTTGTCATTTTTCGCATCAGCAAAGCGCAAGAAGTACCACGAAGAATCAATAAAAGTATCCATCGTGTCTGTTTCCCGCAAGCTAGGCTGGCTACAAGTCGGACAAGGTACATTTACCCAACTCTCCAATTGTGCCAAAGGAGAAGCGCCGCGCCCAGTAAAAGCCACATCATCAGGCAATTTTACAGGCAAATCTTGTTCTGGTACAGGTACAGCGCCACAACTAGGACAATAAATAATCGGAATTGGTGCGCCCCAGTACCGTTGCCTTGAAATCAACCAATCCCGCAGGCGGTACTGTACTCTTGCTTTACCGTAGCCTTTTTGCTCGGCATACTGAATGATCGCCTCTTTAGCTTTTATAGACTCCATCCCCTCAAAAGCGCCAGAATTGACTACGAGTCCTGGTTCTGTATAGGCTGCCTTTAAAGAGGTTTTCGACGATGTTTTTACTGTCCCTAGTGGCACAATTACTACTTGAATTGGCAGTTGCTTTTCTTTAGCAAACTTAAAATCTCTATCGTCGTGGGCTGGTACGCCCATCACCGCCCCCGTACCGTACTCGTACAGCACGTAATCGGCGATCAAAATCGGGATTTCTGAACCCGTAAAAGGATTAACCGCTATCCCTCCGGTTGGAATCCCCCGTTTAGGTTTATCTTCCGCCGTGCGTTCCAATTCGCTTTGACTTGATACTTCTTTAATAAACGCTTCCACCGCGTCTTTTTGCTCTGGTGTAGTCACACTAGCTGTTAAAGGGTGTTCGGGAGCCAAAACAACGTAAGTCACGCCATAAACGGTATCAGGGCGAGTTGTGAACACGCCAATTTTTTCTTCTAAGCCAACAATGGGAAACTCTAGATAAGCACCAACAGATTTGCCAATCCAGTTTGCCTGCATGGTTTTAACTCGCTCCGGCCATCCGGTCAGCTTGTCTAAGTCATTTAGCAGTTGTTCGGCGTAGTCGGTAATTTTTAAAAACCATTGCCGCAATAGTTTACGCTCAACTATAGCGCCACTGCGCCAAGACTTTCCCGCACTATCTACTTGCTCGTTGGCGAGTACAGTTTGGTCTATAGGATCCCAATTTACGGCAGCTTCTTTTTGGTAAGCAAGCCCAGCTTGAAAAAACTGTAAGAAAATCCACTGCGTCCATTTGTAATATTCTGGCGCACAAGTGGCGATTTCTTTTTCCCAGTCAATCGACAAACCTAAACGTTGCAACTGACTCCGCATCTGAGCAATATTTTGATACGTCCACTCTTGAGGAGGAATACCCCGCTCAATTGCTGCATTTTCCGCCGGGAGTCCAAAAGCATCCCATCCCATCGGATGCAGTACGCGATAACCTTGCATCCGCTTGAGTCTAGCAATTACATCTGTAATTACATAATTACGGACATGACCCATATGCAAGCTTCCCGATGGATAGGGGAACATAGAGAGAGCATAAAATTTTGGCTTACTTTCATCTGTAGAGGTGCGGTCTAAACCAAGATTTGCCCAACTTTTCTGCCACTTTTCCTCTACGACTGCGGGAATATAACGGGACTCCACAAACAAACTCCTACCTTGAAGCGATCGCGCATTGGTGTTTCGTTATTGTGGCACAATCTCGGTTTTTCCTGAGCTTATTGACACTTTTCAAATGGGTATTAATTTTGTTAAAAGTTTTTGTATACGGAACTCTCAAGCCAGGAGAAAGAAATTATCCTTTCTATTGCACTCAAGCTATAGAAGTAATTGAAGCGATCGCCTACGGTAAATTATACGACTTACCGATGGGTTATCCAGCAGCAGTGTTTCCCGAATCTGATCTTGTGCGCGGTTATATATTAACGTTTACCAATGCCGCAGTTCTACAAGCTTTGGACGAATTAGAAGATTACTATCCCCATCAACCAATTAGCCAAAACCTTTACCAGCGACATCAGATAGAAGTTTACAACCCAAACTCTAATTCCTTGGGTACAGTATGGACTTATTCAATGAGTCAACAACAAATCAATGCCTATGGCGGTGTTTTAATTAGCAATGGCTGGTGGAGGAGCAAAAAATAATGTAGAGACGTTGCAATGCAACATCTCTACTGTTGGGATTATTTCTCGGTCTTTGGCAGTTCAAAAGCAGCTTCGGGAAGTTCAACTAAGGGAGTATTTAAGGCAACTACTAACTTTTCTTCTGTACGGATTGCCTGATTACTTACATTCGCCATCTGTAGCACCTGACGACCGGGAACAACGCTTGATACTGCCGCAATAACTGCCGCCGCCACTGCCGCACCAGCCCACTTCAACGAGCGATACTGGCGGCGTTTTTCTATTTTGCCAAATACCTGTTGAATTGTTTGCTCTACGTTTTGAGAGGCGGGGGGTACGGGTAGAGTTTGAAAATTTTGGCGCAGTGCCAATAACCGCGCGTATAGCTTCTGGGTTTCGGCATCATTGTTTAGACGTTCTTCTACCTGTCGCTTTTCTGTAGAAGTGACTTCACCATCTAGGTGGGCACTTAATAGCTCGAAGAAGTCGCGCTTCTGTGTGTTCATATCATTCATCAAGTATTTTTATTACCGGAATTAAAGGCAGACCAGTTACTTAGCAGTTATGCAAATCAACCGAGGGATTTTTAAATGTAAAGTTTATTTTACCATTTTTGCTAAGTTACCTAAGAAATTATTTGAGATTTTCAACCATCTAAATAGCTTTGCAGTTGAGATTGAAGTCTAGTTCTAGCTCTAGCTATTCTTGACTTAACGGTTCCTAAAGAGACTTTAGTAATTTCGGCAATATCTTCGTAAGCCAAACCTTCAATTTCTCTCAGAACTATGGTTGTGCGAAAGACTTCGGGCAAGTCAGAAATTGCTTCTTGTAATTGTTCATAAAATTCTTGCGTTGTTAACTCCTCCTCTGGGGAGGGATTTTCGCCAGCAATTTCCCAGTTCATTTCCCCATCTTCCATAAAACGGGGAGCATCTAAAGACAGAGGGCTTGCCACTCGTTTGCGCTTGCGTAACTCGTCATAAAACAAGTTGGTAGCAATGCGACTTAACCAGCCACGAAACTTGACAGGTTCTTGTAAACGTTTGATATTGCGATACACTCGAATCCAAACTTCTTGAGTCAAATCCGCACGATCTTGCCAGTCAGGAGCTAGGTGATACAACACCCGTTCCACATGAGATTGATAGCGCCGCAGTAACTCAGAAAAAGCAGCACGATCTGGGCTGCGTTCAGATTGACAACGCAAAATTAAATCGTAGTTTGACAATTTATCTATTTGCACTGGTGCTTGAGGAGACTTTGCCTCAACTGATGACCAGGGTACAGAAATAGCTAGACTCATACACGCCAATAAGAAACATCCCACTTTACTAGACAAGTCTACTAATAGTAAGTTCCCGATTTAAACCTTGTACTCGCCCTTGGCTCTATTTGGCGGCGATGACAGCCTATACTGTTGCCAATTGCTGCCTATAGGCTCAAGCTATTTGTTCCTGATGGTAATGTTTTTTACTAGGCGCGAACTTGTAGTATCTTTGGGATGATTTGCTAAACGAACGACTATAAGCAAGTTTAAGCACAAAGTTATTATCAAGACTAAAAATAGTTTTTTTATCGCCCACCTTGCCTCCTACACATACAATTAATTACTTTTTTACAGCTATCTGTTGCGGTAAAAAAGCTATAAAAAAGCAACCACTGCGTTCTTAATTTGAGTTTGCCGGGTTTCTGCTAAAAACCCCTGAGCAAGTAAACAAATCTTCATATAGAGGTAGAAGCATCAAAGCGATTTACCCTGGCGCTTGCTCGAAGGAGGGAGCATAAGCTTGAAGTAGGGCGCTGACTTGTTTTAAAACTTCTTCCCCCGAATTTTTGCCTAAAGCTTGCCTTTCAGGGAAAAAGTCAGGACGATCTAAGCTTTGGGCGATCGCTTCGTTTACTTGTTGAATAATCAATTGTTCTAATTCTTCCTTAGCTCGTTGACGTTGATAATTGCCACCTTCTTCCGTGGTGGCATACAGTGGGGGTAGGCGGTTTAGAGCATAGGCTGCAATATCTCCAACATCGAGTTGGCGATCGCTTGTAACTTCTATTTCTGCCACTCTAGCCAAGGCTTCGGTCAGTACCAATTCTTCCATGACATTGATAAACTGCTTGCGTTGTACTGCTACTACTTCCCCAGTTAGCAGCGACCCCATCAGCTTGTCTAGCCCCATATACTCCGCAGCAGATAGCTCTGAAGCCGCATCGCAAATAGACCCTACCTCCGCTTCCATTGCTGGTGTAAGATAACCAGTTTGAAGGGCTTGTTCAACTATTTTTTCAATACCCATAACGCCTCTAAACTCTATGGCACTTGCTGGTGATTTCTGCCTTACTCAATAATTTTGCCTTACTATTACAGAAAAGTTGCAAAATAGAGCTAATCAAATTTGCGATCGCGCCAAGGAGTAGGATCGACCGATTCTCCTTGTACGTATAATCCCCAATGTAAATGTGGCCCTGTTACAGCCCCTGTGGAACCTACAGCGCCTATTACTTGACCTGCTTTAACAACATCTCCTTCCTGGACATTAAGACGGCTGAGGTGCAAGTAAGTTGTAATTACCCCTTGCCCGTGATCAATGCCAATTATGTTACCGTGGACGCGAAAACCTTGGGAAACTCTGCCAACTAAAGCAATGCGCCCATCGGCGGGAGCTATAACTGGAGAGCCTGTAGCTCCGGCATAATCTACGCCACGATGATAGTAATCTTGAGCAAATTTACCATTATAGTAGCGACGGACTCCGTAAATAGTCGAGATTCTGCCTTTATTAGGCTTAAGAAAAGCCCCATTCCAGAATTTTTTTGGGGTTTTCAGCGCTTTAAGCTCAGCTACGCGCTTTAGTTCGTATTGGGTAGCTTCAAGCCCAGCTTTTCCTGGGGATAGTCTAATTCGTTGGACGGGAAATTTGCGATCGCCTACAAATACCGACATTTGTTTAGTTTCGGCTCCAGCATCTATCTGTAAGGATCTTGTCCCTGGCTTTTGCAGGGGGGTTGTCGGTAAAAAGGTACGGTATTTATTCGCGGCGATGGCAAAGGTTGGGTAAGTTTTTTCGTTAACAGTTACCGATGGGGGGCTAGAGGCGGTGGGATTGTCTGGAGTTATTACTACTGTTAAAGTATCTCCTAATCGCGGTTTGGCTGGGCTAACTTGCACTTGCAGCGCTTTTACCGAAGTTGTCAAAATTGTTGAAATAGCGACAGCTATTGTCAGTACCAGACTATTTTTGAAGTAGTTGATGCTCCTTTTACTCATAAGTTGCAGTGTTTTTAAGCTGAGGATTTTTAACAATTAGGTTTTGCTCTTGAATCAGATTACTTTTTGTCTAGCTTCTTTGGCAAGCTAGTCTTGAGTTTCTACTATTTTTTGCCCTTCGAGGCAACGGAGAGAACTTATAAATAGCAACGTTTTACCCGTTAATAACGGACGGATTTTTGATTTTAAGGTTTAAGTTTAATAAATATAATCTATTGCCTGACATCGCTAATAAAATTTTGTATGCTGGAGAATTGATAGCAAAAATACTACAAACAATTTTAAGTAATTTTACGCAAGTATGAAACGAATTATATCTTTACGTTTAGAATTAATTTTGCTAACTGGAATACTAGGATTAATAGGAACTGCTTGTAGTAGCTTTAATGCAGCTAAATTGCCCAAAAAGCAAAATCCCCAAGTAGCAATTGAACCTTTGGCCATGCCACAAGCAGCAAAATTGCCGCCGCCACAACTTGAACCCGACGAGCGCTTTGAAAGTGCTTTAGATAAGGCTTATGGTGCTTTAACTATTACTCAATCTGCCCAGGGTACAGAAGATTGGCTCCTTATAGCAGCACAATGGAGCGAAGCGATCGCCTTAATGAAAACTGTACCAGCCCACAGTCCTTACAAACTGATCGCCAAAAAAAAAATTATCCAGTACCAGCAAAATCTTAAGTACGCCCAGCAACAAGTAGTTCGCCCGATTCCACCGCGTTCGGCTCCTGTACGCGCAATTATACCCACAGCATCTATTGCGCGTACCCCTGTACAACCACCGCCAATACTTGCTCCCACAAGTTCTGGAGTGTTTCAAGCAGCGATCAAAGCCCGTCATGGGGGAACTCCTGTAGTGGATGTTACTTTCAATGGCAGTACGCAATTTGAAATGATTGTCGATACGGGGGCTAGTGGTACAGTAATTACTCAACAAATGGCTGCGGTTTTAGGAGTTGTACCGATAGGTAAAACTACAGCAAATACTGCCAGCGATCGCCATGTAGAATTTTCGATTGGCAACGTTGATTCTATAGAAGTGGGCGGTGCGGTAGTTAATAATGTCGCTGTGGCGATCGCTCCTACAGCAAACTTAGACTTGGGATTGTTAGGGCAAGACTTTTTTAGCAATTATGATGTCACAATTAAACGCGATGTTGTAGAATTTCGCCCCCGTTAGCCCGTAGTTTCTTTACCCAAAATTAACTCATACTTACTTATTTGTTAATTTAGCAACTGATAACCTGAATTAAATCTGCTTTAGACAAGCTAAGGCTTAACGCAGAGGGTTTTTAGGGATTAAAAATGCGTAAATACTTAAATAATTGGTTGGTAATTTGTGGGATTGCTGTATTTTTACCCTTTAATTATCCAGCTTTTGCTGAGACAAAGTTTGTAAGTATCACTCTAAAGATAGAGGCAAATCAAAAGTTTGATACATTGATGCAGCAAGCTGAATCAACAGCTATTAATTTGATCGAGCAAGAATTTAATCGAGTGTCAAAAATTACAGAAGTTGGAATTATTGTAAGTTGCGATCGCAATGGGCAAGTAGTACCAATACTTTCCTCTAGAGTCTCCCGTACTGATTGGCAAGCTCAACCTAGCATCGAATCTTGGACTAAGTATTTTACTAAAGCAGAAATTTTATTAGGCTTTAATTTACCTCAGAAAACTAAACCTAATTTACCTAGATTATCAGTAAATCTTAGTTTCAAACAGAGCGATCCTGGCTTTCGAGATGACTGAAAATTTAGTTAGTTTTAGGCGATTTTAGAGCAGGTTTGCTACCACCTTTAATTAAACCAGAGTCTTTAGGAAAAATTTGTTTTAGTGTTAACCCAAACATTAACTCATTTTAATCTCGTAAGACTATGGTATCAAAGACAACAAACTTATTGTTGCCAAAAAGCATTTTTTAACTACGGCAATTTTAAGTAATAAAGAGGTCTGATGTCTAAGCTTACTCGAAGACAGCTACTTGTGTTTTTTGGTGCAAGTGCTGGTAGTGCAGCGTTTGCGCCAATTTTAGGCGAAAAATTATTTGATAGCACGGCTCAAGCGGCGGAAACATTAAAATTTACTCCCGTGCGTTTACCTCATCCTTTACCTATTTATCAACAGCAAAATAGCTACTATGCTACAGGTGTAGAACGCGGAAATGTTCTAAATGCGGCGACCGATACAAGGTT
>Ga0136613_10002029_pt1 | contig 10735 bp, 9 predicted proteins | sample AntDrymUQ2722106_2_FD_106649 | JGI IMG/M metagenome (GOLD analysis project Ga0136613, IMG submission 106649) | Polar desert sand microbial communities from Dry Valleys, Antarctica - metaG UQ272 (21.06) | ecosystem: Environmental > Terrestrial > Soil > Desert | place: Antarctica: Dry Valley... | reverse complement strand
GGCTGATCATGCTGGTCCTACCGGCGTTGCGGCGGCGGGCTCACGGCTGGTCACCCGCCGCCTTTGTCGCGGTCAACCAGCTCACCGCGAATCGGGTCGTCAGCGCCAGCCTGCTGGCCGCCCTGTGCCTTCCGATTGCCGTTCTGACGTACTCCGCGACCCTGACCGCCTCCAGCCAGCGGACCGTCGACAGCAAGGCGCTGACCAGCGTGGGTGCCGAGCGGGCGGTGACCAGCTTCGGCGCCCTCGAGGCCACGCCTGCCTTGGACGCCGCCGGGACGCTGGTGGCGCGGTATCAGGATGCCTTCGTCGACGGGGCCGAGGCGACGGCGCTGGGCGTCGATCCGGACGACTTCGCCAGCGAGGCCTACTGGGAGGACAGCTTCGCCGGGCAGGACCTCGTGGAGATGCTGGCCATGTTGGCCGACCGGGGTGGTGACCGGATTCCGGTGATCGCCGCCGGCGGCATACCGCTGGGCCCGATCCGGCTGGATCTCGGCGGCAACAACCTGGCGTTGACCCTGCAAGCCGAGGTCGTCGCGGTGGCCGACGTGCTCCCCGGGCGGCGCACGGCCGAGCCGTTGCTCCTGCTCGATGACCGGCTGGTCGGCGCCGGGGTGCCGCAGTCGGCCAACCTGCGGTACGAGATCTGGACCAACGGCGATCCAGAACCCGCCGCCGCCGCGATCCGTGAGCAGGACGCTCGACTGTTCCGGGTGTTCACCACCACCGAGGTCTTCGAGCTGGCCAACTTCCTGGGCGTCTCCTGGACCTTCGGCTACCTGCAGGCGCTGGCCGCATTCGTGGGGGTGATCGCGATCGGTGGCCTGCTGCTCTATCTCGAGACTCGGCAGCGCAAGCGCACGGCCTCCTATGCGATGGCCCGCCGGATGGGCCTGTCCCGGTGGACGCACTTCCGGTCGTTGCTGGCTGAGTTGGGCAGCGTCCTGGTCGTGGCCGGAATCGTCGGCGTGGGCCTGGCGGCCGCGGCCTGCGCCATGGCCTACCGACGGCTGGATGTGGACCCGATCCGCGAGCCCAGTCCGCTGCTGGCCATCCCCTGGATCACCCTGGCAGCCATCGCCGTGGCCGCGATCGTGGTGGCGTTCCTGACCGCTGTGTACGCCCAGCGTCGATCGGATCGGGCCAACCCTGCGGAGGTGCTACGCCTTGGCGGATAACCGGCCATCGGACTCGTCCTGGGAATTCCACTGGGGCGATTCGTCTTTCGACGACGCTGCTGACGGTGCCAGGGACCGTACCGTCCGCGAGGCAGCCAGCATCCTGCTCGCCGATCCGGCTCGTACGGCGGCCGCGTCGGTCGTCGGGGTCGGCAAGGTCTACCGCACCGCCACCGAAGAGGTGCATGCGCTCGTCGACGTGTCCAAGAACTTCCCGCGCGGCCGGATCACCGCCATCGCCGGACCTTCCGGCTCGGGCAAGTCATCGTTGCTGAGACTCCTTGCCTGCGTCGACCGGCCGACCTCGGGCTCGGTGCTGGTCGAGGGCCGCGACGTCGCCTCGTTGCGGATCCGGCAGCGGCGAGCCCTACGGCGCTCCTCGGTGTCGTACATGTTCCAGAACCCGATCGACAATCTGCTGGACTACCTGCCGGCCCGCGAACAGGTGAAGCTGGCCTCCCGGTTGCGGGGCATCCGGACCGCTACGGACGAGATCGAACGACTGCTAGTGGTCCTCGGACTCGACCACCGGTTGCGTCACACGCCGCACCAACTCTCCGGTGGAGAGCAGCAGCGGTTGGCCGTGGCCTGCGCGGTGATCGGACACCCGGCCATCGTGATCGCCGACGAACCAACCGCCGAACTGGACTCTGCCGCGGCCGATCGGGTCCTGGAGGCGTTCCGGGATCTGCGCGCCGAAGGCGTGGCGTTCGTGATCTCCTCGCACGACCCCCGCGTGGTCGAGATCGCAGACCACCTGCTGCGCCTGGACCACGGCCGGGTGGAGGAAAGCACATGAACCGAGATCGACGATGAGCCGGCATGGCGCGCTGATCACCGCGAGGGGGCTGGTCAAGTCCTTCCGGCGCGGCGCCGAAACCGTCCATGCCCTTCGCGGCGTGGACCTGTCGATCAACCGGGGACAGGTTGTCGCGCTGATCGGCCCGTCCGGGTCCGGTAAGAGCACGCTGCTCAACGTCCTGTGCGGCTGGGAACAGGTCGAGGCCGGCGAACTCATCCTCGACGAGACGCTCGGAGCCAGCGAACCCGAGGACCTGCCGTGGGGCCGGGTCGCGCTCGTACCGCAGGCCCTCGGCTTGCTCGAGGAACTCACCATCCTGGACAACGTGCTGATGCCGGCCCGACTGTCCGGCGGCGTGCAACCGATGATCGAACCGGCGGCCGGCCTGATGGCCGAGTTCGGAATCGACCATCTGGCCGCCCGGTATCCCGATCAGGTCTCCCTCGGAGAACAGCAGCGTACGGCGGTGGCCCGCGCGCTACTCCTGAAGCCCATGGTGGTCCTGGCCGACGAACCCTCCGCGCACCAGGACGCCGGCTGGTCCGATGTCCTGTTCGCGGCGTTCACCCGGCTGGCAGCCCAAGGTTGCGCCTGCCTGATCGCCACCCACAATCCCGTGGTGTGGGAACGCGCCACCACGGTGTTCGCCATGCGCGACGGCGAGCTGTCCACCCACAACACCCGGCCGGCCCCGGCTGCGCATTGACGCGCCCGGGCTCGGGTACGGGCCAGGTCCGGCCGCCCTGTTGACCGGCGTCGGCGACTGGCGCGCGTTCGCGTCCTAGTTCGGGCCCTGCCCGCGTAGCCAGTAACCGTCCCGGCCCTCCTGGCCGGACTGGCCAGATGACTGTCCGGACGCCGAGCCGGCGCCCGCGGAGGTGTGCTGCAAGGACCGATTGAACTCCTGCTCGAAGTTCAACTCGTCCTCGGTGGGCGAGAGTCCGATGATCACTAGCATGATAACCGCCAGCAGGCTGATGCCCACGACGAGCGGCAGCAGGAAGTCAAAGGCGCTGGCGCCGGCAGGAACCGCAGAGTCCGGATCGCCACGCACCTCCATGGCGGCCATCCCGGTGTAGTGCATGCCGCTGATCGCCACGCCCATGACCAGGGCGGCCGCGGCGGTGATCAGTTGGCCCTTAACCCGCAGGGTGAACCAGAGAGCCACGGTCGCCGCCACGACCGCGATCAGCACCGAGGCGGCGACCAGGAGGGCGTCGTAGTCGACGTGTCCGGCCATCGCCATTGCGGCCATCCCCATGTAGTGCATGCTGGCCACCCCGAGGCCGGTGATGACGCCGCCTGCGATCAGCGCGCTACGCCGACTCCCGCCGAACCCGACGATAAAGAGCCCGACGCCGACGACGACGATCGCGATCAGCATGCTCAGCAGCGTCAGACCGACCTCGTATTTGATCTCGATGCCTTCGACGCGGAACCCGAGCATCGCGATGAAGTGCATCACCCAGATCCCGGTGCCGCCGATGGACACCGCCGCCAGCAACAGCCACCGGGCTCTGGATTGCCCACTGGTGCCTCGCGCTCTGGCGGTGCACTGAAGGCCGAGCAACGAGCCAGCGCTGGACATCGCGTAGGCGAGCAACGGCGTCAGGAGGCCGAAGGCAAAGTGATCAATAGCGGACATGCAGCGAGAACCCTTACTCAGAGCTACGGGAACGGGACGGCTAAGCCTAAAGCCTGAGCCGGCGCCGATCGAGGCGGCCCGGGCGCCAATTCCTACGGCATGTGTGCCGGTGACTCCAGATGGTGATGAAGGACCGGCCCTGGCCGGGGCCTCGGAGCTAGCTGGAACTCCGACTCAGGGAGTCGATCGCGCCTGCGTCTCGAGTCTGAGATTGAGCCGAGGAAACACATATGCGTGCACACGAAGGCCACGTTGACGAATACCGAGAAACCCGAGGAAGACGGCGGCCACGGCGACGATGGCGCCTCCGGCGATCAGTGCCACGGGTGCACCGAGGTTCTCCCCCATCCAGCCCACGACCGGCGCGCCCACTGGCGTACCTCCCATGAAAGCCATGAAGTACAGCGCCATCACGCGGCCCCGCATCGTCGGGTCGATACCCAGCTGTACGAACGAGTTCGCCGCGACCATGAACGTGAGGGCGGCGGCTCCGGTCGGCACCAGTACGACGGCAAAAGCCAAGTAGACCGGCATCAGCCCCGAGGCCACCTCGAACAGCCCGAAAACCAGCGCAGCGAGATAGAGCGTGCGCTGCCGGGGGCGCCCGACCCGGCGGGTCGACAGCAGGGCGCCAGTCAGCGACCCGACGGCAAAGGCCGTGGACAGCAACCCGAAGGCCTCGGCTCCCTGGCCGAAGACATCGGTCACCATCAGCGCCATCGTGATCTGGAAGTTCAGGCCGAACGTGCCCACCACGAACACCAGGACCATGGCTGCCTTGATGTCAGAGTGGCGGTTCACGTACGTCAGCGCCGCCCGCAGTTGCCCACGTCCACGAGGGACCTCGGGTGAGGGAGACAGGTCCGCCGTACGCATGAACCGCAGGGCCAGGATCGTCACCACGTACGTTCCGGCGTTGAGCAGGAACACCGGCCCGGTGTCGTCGCCGGCGACCGCGATCATGAGCCCGGCGATGGCGGGGCCGATGAGCCGAGCTGCATTGAAGATCGCGGAGTTCAGGCTGACCGCGTTTGCCAGGTTGTCCGTGCCGACGATCTCGGAGACAAAGGACTGCCGGATCGGCATGTCCATCGCCGCGGCCACCCCGAGTGCCCCGGCGATCACGAAGACATGCCAGAGCGCAACCCGGTCGGTCACCACGAGCAGACCCAGTACCAGCGCCGCCAGGCCCATGGTCGCCTGGGTGAGCATCATCAAACGGCGCTTGTCATAGCGGTCGGCAAGCATGCCGCCGTACAGACTCAGCACCAGGATCGGTGCGAACTGCAGTGCGGTCACGACCCCCAACGCCAAGCCGCTGTCCGACAGTTGCAGGACCAGCCAGTCCTGGGCGATGCGCTGCATCCAGGTGCCGGTGTTGTTGACCAGGTTGGCGCCGGCGTACAGCCGGAAGTTCCTCACCCGCAGCGAACGGAAGGCTCCGGTGGCTGGCGCCGGCGCCGCAGCCGGCGAGGGCGAGACCTTCGTCGCGGTCAAGGCTCCAGCAACCTCTCGATGATGGCGCTGGCCCGGCGCAGTTCGTCTCGTTCGGCCGGGGAAAGTTCGTTCAGTCGCTGCGCGAGCCAGGCCTCCCGCATCCGGATCTCGTCATCGAGCAGATTGATGGCCCGGTCGGTGACGTGCACGATCAGCTGCCGGCCGTCGGTCGCGTGCCTGGTCTTGACGACCAGGCCGGCTCCCTCGAGGGTGGCCAGCACGCGGGTCATCGACGGCGGCTGCACGCGTTCACAGGCGGCCAGTTCACCCGGGGTCAGCGGGCCCTTGGCGCGCAGGGTGGACAACGCGGCAAGTTGGGTGAGGGTGAGCGAGGTGTCGGCCCGCTGACTGCGCAACCGGCGGGACAGCCGCATCACAGCCAGGCGTAGGTCATGCGCCAGGGCAGCAGTATCGAGTGTGGTTCGTCCCATTACGATCGTTAGCTTACCTTACGATCGAACGGCACCGCCGGGGATACACCTGACCTCGCGGCTAGCCGATGAGTTGCTGAATCGGCTCGATGAAGAAGTAGATCGCGAACAGAATGGCCGAGATCCACATCAGCGGGTGGATGTCCTTGCTCCGGCCCTTGGCCAAGCGCAGCACGACGAAGCTGATGAAGCCGGCCCCGATGCCGTTGGTGATCGAGAAAGTGAACGGCATCAACGCCATCGTCAAGAAGGCCGGGATGACCAGCGACAGGTCGTCGAACTCGAGGTTGCGGATCTGGCTGACCAGCAGTGCGCCGACAACGATCAGCGCCGGGGTGGCCGCTTCCGAGGGGACGATGCTGACCAGGGGGGACAGGAACATCGCCACCAGGAACAGGCCCCCGGTGACCACACTGGCCAGGCCCGTACGCGCACCGTCCGCGACCCCGGAGGCGGACTCGATGTAGGTCGTGTTCGAGGAGACGCTGGCCGCGCCGCCGGCAGCCGCAGCAACCGAGTCCACGAACAGGACGCGGGTCGCCCCGGGCAGGTTGCCATTCTTGTCCAGCAGCTTGCCCTCGGCGCCGACGGCGACCGCCGTTCCCATGGTGTCGAAGAAGTCGGCCAGCATCAGGGTGAACACGATGAGCAGGGCAGCAAGCAACCCGATCCGCTCGAATCCGCCGAACAGCGAGAAATTGCCGACGATGGATAGGTCCGGTGTGGCGACCAGACTGTCGGGCAGGGCCGGAACGGTGAGCTGCCAGCCGTTGGGGTTGACCCCGTCAGGGCTGAAAGCCGGCCCGACCTTGGCGATCGCCTCGACGATGATCGCCAGGATCGTGGTGACGACGATGCCGATCAGGATTCCGCCGCGGACCTTTCGGACCACCAGCACGGACATGATCAGGACGCCGACTGAGAAGACCAGTACCGGCCAGCCATCGAGGTTGAAGCCGTTGCCCAACTGGACCGGCACCACGGTGTTGGCAGCATCCGGGACGCGCTTGACGAACCCGGCATCGACCAACCCGATCAGCGTCAGGAACAGCCCGATGCCGACACTGATCGCAATCTTGAGCTGTTGCGGAATGGCGAAGAAGATCGCGGTACGGAGACCGGTGACCACCAGGATCGCGATCAGGAGGCCCTCCAACACGACCAGACCCATGATCTCGGGCCAGGACAGCTGGGTGGCGGCGAGTACGGCGACCAATGCGTTCAGTCCCAGACCGGTGGCCAGCGCGAACGGATAGCGACCGATGATCCCCATCAGGATCGTGACGACGGCGGCGACCAGGGCCGTCGTTGCCGCGACAGCGGCAAAGGGCAACGTGGTGCCGTCCACGTCGGCGCCGCTGAGGATGATCGGGTTCAGGACGAGGATGTAGGCCATCGTGAAAAAGGTGACAAAGCCGCCACGGACCTCGCGACCGTAGGTCGAACGCCGCTGGCTCACCTCGAAGTACGCGTCCAACCCGCTCTTGGGCTTGATCGCCGGACCGGTGTTGACCCGCGGACCGGTCCTGGTGCTCACCGGCGCTTGTTCAGAGACCGCAGTCGCGCCGCGTGGGATACGCACTCGCGGCAAGCGACGTCGTGGGGCGACCGCGGCGACCCCGGTGTCTATGTCGGTGTCGGGATCGCTCTCGGTCCGATCGTCTCGGACGGCATCATCCTCGGCTTCGACATCGTCGTCGTCGTCGAGGTCGAGGTCGTCATCGTCGTCGTCCAGGTCATCGTCGTCGTCATCCAGGTCCAGGTCGTCGTCGTCATCCAGGTCGTCCTGGTCCAGCGCGTCGACGTCATCGGTGTCGGGATCATCGACGTCACGGGTGTCCGGCCCAACGGTGTCGTTGGCGGCCGGTTCGGATCCGGCATCAGGGGCGCCCGGCGCCGCGGCTGACGACTCGCTCACCGCATCCTTTCGGCGAGGCCGACCGGACGGCGGAGTGGAGGCTGCAATGTGGCGAACGGACAACGGGGACCTCGACATGAGTAACGACGGCAGAGAGCATGACTGCCGCGGCGGGATGGTGGCTGAGCAGCGAGCATCGTGGCACACCACAGCCGCGTCAAGAGCAACCGCACGGCACCTAGGGTGGCGCCTGTGAGTCCTGCGCTGCGCCCCGCGCCCCCGCCTCGGGAGATCAACACCGTACGGGTTGCGCTGGCCGGCACCACGCTGTCCTTGGTCGGCTTCCTGGTGCTGTTGTTCTTCATTCCGGACCTGCGCCGGGCCGACGCGATGATCTGGCTGTGGTCCTTCTTGTCCGCGTTCCTGGTCGGCCTCTGGGGTTTGGGAATCGCTGTCTGGCAAGGCAAAGCGCGTCTGCCTGACAGACGCAAGGACCGGTGAGCCGCGGAGCACAGTGGACAGTCCTACATAGACACCCACCCCGCGCCAGAGATGAGAGTGCTCTCACTTTCAACTCATGGTCCTGCCATGTCTGCCGGCCAAAGTAGTTCTCACCAGCCGGACAGAGGGTCCGGCGAGAAGGAAGGAAACGCAGACATGGCTCGCTCAGGAATCTTCGCCGCTGTCGCCCCCGCGTCCACCAGTACCTCGGACCTGACCACGCGCTCCCGTCGTCGTCGGCGTCGGAACCGGTCGCGTTCGCGCACCCGCGGCTGATCCAGCAGCATGCAAAAGCCGAAAGGCCCCCGTAGCCTCAGGCTGGCCGCCCGTAACTCGGGCCAGACTGCTCGACGGGGGCCTTTCGGTGTCCGGCCACTGGCCGCATTGCGACGCGCACTAGCCCCGCTCAGCGAGAAGGCCGGACTCGTCGCGGCCGCCCCTCCGGTCCCGATCCGGGAGATCATTCGCCGCTTCTGGCCCGATCTTCGGGCCGATCGTTGGCTTCTGCTCCTCGGCCTGCTTGCGGTAGCCGCTCTGCCGGCCATCATGACCATCGAGGTCTGGCTGTTCCAGATCCTGGTCGACAGCGTCCTGGTTCCACAGGTGCTCGGGCCGCTGGGATGGTTGGCCCTGGCCTATCTCGTGTTGAACCTCTGCTCGGGCGGACTTTCCTACACCGACGAGTACGTCGCAGCGCGAGTCGGTGGAAAGTTCCTCGTACGGCTGCGTTCACGGCTGTTCGCGCACCTCCATAGGCTCTCGCTGCCGACGCTGGACCGTCGGCACCTGGGCGATCTCGTGTCGCGACTGAGTGGCGATGTCGCTGCGATCGAATCGTTGTTCGTCAGCGGCCTGACCAGCGTGGTCTCCGCGGTCTTCCAGCTGGTGTTCTTCATCGGCGCTCTATTGCTGCTGGACTGGCAGCTCGCCCTCGCCTCACTCGTGCTCGCCCCGCTGTTCTGGGGCCTCGCCCGCTTCTACGCCGGGCGGCTGAAGCGGGCATCACGGGAGAAGCGTCGGCGTACCGGTTCGTTGTCCTCGATCGCCGAGGAATCACTGTCCTCGGCGGCCCTGGTCCAGAGCCACGGACTGCAGACCCAGGAGGCCGATCGGTTCCACTCCCAGGCCGATGACGTGTACGAAGCAGAATTGGCGGCCGCCAAGCTGCGTGGTCTCTACCCCGTTGTGGTTCATCTCTTCGAACTCGCCGGCATGCTGGCCGCCATCGTCCTGGGTGCTTGGGCAATGGCCGACGGACGGCTGACCCTCGGGGGATTGCTGGCCTTTCTGGCCTATCTGGGCATGCTCTACCGCCCCGTGCAGGAACTCGGCGATATCGTCGGCGTGATCTTCTCCGCCTCCGCCGGGGCCGAGCGGGTACTCGAGCTCTTGGACACTCCGGCCGGGATCACCGAACGGCCCGGCGCTCGTGGTCTGCACCGGGTCCGCGGGCGGCTCGACCTCGAGTCGATCAGCTATCACTACCCCGAGGCTCCGGCTCCGACGCTGCGCAATGCCGATCTGCGAGTTCACCCCGGCGAGGTGGTTGCGCTGCTCGGACCGAGCGGCGTGGGCAAGTCCACCGTGGCCAAGCTGCTCTCCCGGCTGATCGATCCTGACGCCGGTGCTGTCCGCCTGGACGGTCACGACTTGCGAGACCTTCGATTGAGTACGGTTCGTGCCGCGATCGGAGTCGTTCTGCAGGAGACGCTCGTCTTCGACGCCAGCATTCGGGACAACCTGCTGCTCGGACGACCTACGGCCACCGAAGTCGAGATGACGTGGGCGCTCGGCCAAGTCGACGCCCTTGACTTCGTCCACGCACTTCCCGATGGCCTGGATTCCCGTGTCGGCCAGAAGGGTCGATCGCTGTCCGGCGGGCAACGCCAGCGCATCGCGCTGGCCCGCACCCTGCTGCGCGACTCCCCGGTGCTGATCCTGGACGAGCCGACCAACGGCCTGGACTCGGCCACCGCGGGTCGGGTTCTGCCCCGACTGCTGGCCGGGCGCACCGTGGTGCTTATCACCCATGACCCCGAGGTGGCTGCGCTGGCCCACCGCACCCTGCACCTCGAAGGCGGGCAGATCAACGGCGGGCAGATCGACGGCGGGCACAGCAACGGGGGTCGGGTCGACGGCGGGCAAGTCATCCGGTCAACCGACGCCACCGCCGCCGCTGCGCTGAGAGCCGGCGCATGACGTCGGTCCCGGCGCCAGTGGTGGCGCATCCGCCGTACCACGAACTCGCCCCCGGCGTGATCACCCTTGCCCTGCTGCACGAGGGGCACCGGATCAACGTCTACGACGCCTGGAGCGAGCAGCGCGGCTGCCGGGTCGTCGCCAAGGCGCTGCGCCCCGATCACGTCGATGATCTGAAGGGCGCCCGGCAGTTGCGTGCCGAGGGCCGGGTGCTCAGGACCCTCGACCACCCACACATCGTGCGGTGGTACGAGACCATTCCCGGCCCGTCGCCGGTCCTGGTCCTCGAGACCATCTCCGGCTTCACTCTGAGCGCGCTGCTCGACGAACACGAGCGGCTGCCGATCCTCGACGTACTGCACCTGGGACTGCACCTCACCTCCGCGGTGGGGTACCTGCACAGCAGGGGCTGGTGCACCTGGACCTGAAGCCATCCAACGTGGTGGCCGACGCCGGCCGGGCCAAACTGATCGACCTGTCCATCGCACGGAGACCAGGAAAAGGTGTGCCCGGAGCCGGCACCCGCGGGTACCTCGCCCCCGAACAGAACCTCGGGCAGCAACTCGGTCCGGCTACCGATGTGTGGGGCATCGGGGGCGTGCTCTACGAATCCATCGTCGG
>Ga0136613_10002023_pt1 | contig 10751 bp, 9 predicted proteins | sample AntDrymUQ2722106_2_FD_106649 | JGI IMG/M metagenome (GOLD analysis project Ga0136613, IMG submission 106649) | Polar desert sand microbial communities from Dry Valleys, Antarctica - metaG UQ272 (21.06) | ecosystem: Environmental > Terrestrial > Soil > Desert | place: Antarctica: Dry Valley... | reverse complement strand
GACTTGGGCCGCAGTCCGAAGGCTTGATCGGTTTCATCGTGGGCATCGCCGCCCTCGTCGGCGCACTCGCCGGCGCCCTGATCGCCCCGCGCCTGTTCCTCGACGTCAACTTCATGGGCGGCGTGCTGATCTACTCGTTCGCCGCCGCGACGCTCGGCGGCTTCGACAGCCCGCTCGGCGCGGTGCTGGGCGGGTGGATCATCGGCATCGCCGAGGGCCTGGCCGGCAGCTACGTCGGCTTCATCGGGTCAGACCTCAAGATCCTGGTGCCGCTGGTCGCGATCCTGGTGGTGCTGCTGTTCCGCCCGACCGGGATGTTCGGCTCGGCGGAGGTGGCACGGGCATGAGCGCCGCCTCGCGCACGAAGCGCCTGCGGCTCGGCGGCTGGCTCGTGGTCGCCGTCCTCGCACTGCTCGTGCCGTTCTTCTTCGGCACGTTCCGCGTCGGGCAGTTCACGCAGGCGCTGGCGCTGGCGGTCGCCGTCCTCGGCCTCAACCTGCTCGTCGGCTACAGCGGCCAGATCTCGTTGGGCCACGGCGCGTTCTTCGCACTCGGCGCGTACGTCAGCGCGATCCTGATCGTCGACTACTCCGTCCCGTACCTGATCACGCTGCCGATCGCCGGCGCCGTGTGCGCCGTCGCGGGCTTCCTGCTGGGGCTGCCCGCGCTGCGACTGCACGGGCTCTACCTCGCGCTCGTCACGCTCGGCGTCGCGATCGCCGCGCCGCAGGTGATCAAGCGCGCGGAGGGCCTGACCGGCGGGACGCAGGGCCTGAGCGTCAACCCGCCGACGGCGCCCGCCTGGGCCGGGCTGGCCAACGACCAGTTCCTCTACTTCGTGACGCTGGTGGTCGTCGTCGTGATGTTCGCGCTGGCCGCGGGGCTGGTGCGCGGGCGCGTCGGCCGCGCGCTGATCGCCATCCGCGAGAACGAGATCGCCGCGAAGACCATGGGCGTCAACCTCGCCACCTACAAGACCGGCGCGTTCGCGGTCAGCGCCGCCTACGCCGGCGTTGGCGGCGCACTGTTCACGCTGCCGATCGGGTTCTTGGCGCCGGAGTCGTTCCCGCTCGCGCTCTCGTTCGGCTTCCTGGCGGCGATCGTCGTCGGCGGGCTCGCCACGATCGGCGGCGCCCTGTTCGGCGCGCTGTTCATCGAGTTCGTCCCCGTCTACGCGGCCGACGTCAACACGGCGCTGGCGGGCGTGATCTACGGCGGTGTGCTGATCCTCTTCATGTACCTCCTGCCCGGCGGCGTCATGGGAATCCGCCGGCAGATCTCCGGCCGGCGGGGGGGCTCGCAGGAGCCCGACGCCCCCGCCGAGGCGCAGCGGACGGAGCAGGTGAAGGCCGCGGGTGTGTAGTCAGTTCGTCGTAACCAAGAGGGGGTTGTCGTGATGATGAGGCAGAGGCGGTACGCAGGGTGGGCGGTGGTGCTGCTCGCGCTCGCGCTCCTGGTCGGCGCCTGCGGGCGCGAAGAGGGCGGAGGCGGCGGCGGAGGCGGCGGCGCGGCCGACCCCGGCATCACCGACACGGAGATCAAGCTCGGCGGCAGCTACCCGTTCAGTGGGCCGGCGTCCGCCTACCGGTTGATCGCCGACGGCGCGAAGGCGCACTTCGAGTTCGTCAACGCCAAGGGCGGCGTCGGCGGGCGCAAGATCGCCTTCCAGACGCTCGACGACGCCTACGAGCCGCCGAAGGCGGTCCAGAACGCGCGCCGGCTGATCGAGCAGGAGCAGGTGTTCGCGCTCTTCAACACGCTCGGCACGCCGAACAACCTGGCGATCTGGGACTACACGAACCAGCGCAAGGTCCCGCAGGTGTTCGTGGCGACCGGCGCCTCGGCGTGGGGCGCTGACATCCAGGGCCACCCGTGGACGATCGGCTGGCAGCCGAACTACGTCACCGAGGCGAAGATCTACGCCGACTACCTCAAGGAGGAGAAGCCGGACGCCAAGGTGGCCGCGCTGTACCAGAACGACGGCTTCGGCAAGGACCTGCTGGGCGGGTTCGAGGGTGCGCTGGAGGGCTCCGACATCCAGCTCGTGGCCAAGGAGTCCTACGAGGTCACCGATCCCACCATCTCCTCGCAGATGCGCGAGCTGGCGTCCTCGGGCGCGGACACGTTCATCAACATCACGACGCCGAAGTTCTCGGCGCAGGCGATCGCCGCGATCACCAAGTCGGACTGGAAGCCGCTGCACATCCTCAACAACGTCGGGGCGTCCAAGACGCTCGTGCTGACGCCGGTGGGGCTCGAGAACGCCAAGGGCATCATCTCCACGCAGTACTACAAAGATCCCGAGGATCCGCAGTGGGCGGATGACGCGGCGATGACCGAGTACAAGGAGAACCTGAAGAAGTACGCGCCGCGCGCCGATCCGAACGAGCCGTTCCACACCTTCGGCTGGGCCGTCGCGTCGACGATGGTCAAGGCGCTCGAGGGCATGAAGGAGCCGACCCGTCAGTCGCTGATGGACTCGATCCGCAACTTGGACACCGAGATCCCGCTGCTGCTGCCCGGCGTGAAGGTCCAGACGTCGCCGGAGGACGGCTACCCGATCGAGGCGATGCAGATCATGGAGTTCAACGGCAAGAACTGGGAGCTGCAGGGCGACGTCGTGGAGGCGCCCGCCCAGTAGGTGCTCAGCGGCGGCGGGGCGCTGGGGCGCCCCGCCGCCGGCTGGGTCAGCCGTGATCGCGCAGTAGCAGGCGGCGGCGCCGGCGGGACGGGCCGTCGCCGCGCCCGGCGGCGTAGGGGTTGCGCCGCTGGGCGGCCTCGAGGGCGGCCAGGCGGGCGAGGTCGACCTCCGCCTCGCGGTGGTCGTCGGTGCTCCGGTGGGTCCGGTTGAAGAGCATGGTGGGAACCCTTCCAGTCTTCGGTTGCATTTCGCTACCTACTCTACCGCCTCCCGGCCCCGGCGTGCGTGGCCCCGCTCACAGACCCGTGGCTGTGCCACGCCGGTGCGATGGACTTCTCGGCCGGCGGCATGGGGCCCGGGAGCCTGCGGGAGCGAGCGGAGGGGGAGGGATTCGAACCCCCGGTACGCGGGCTACGCGCACAACGGCTTTCAAGGCCGCCGCATTCGACCGCTCTGCCACCCCTCCGTGGCGCGGAGCTTAGGCGCTCAGGTGCCGGCGCAGGAACTCGGTCTGATCGGCGATCGCGCGCTCGAACGGCTCGCCGAAGTAGATCTCGAAGTGGCCGATCGGGTAGCGGCGGACCTCGACGTCGCGGCCGCGGGCGGCGTGGCGCAGGGCGGCCTGCGCGGACGCGACGCTGTCGTGCTCGCAGACGCACAGCAGGGTGGGGGCGCGTAGGCGGCTGAGCGCGCGGCCCGGGCGGTAGAAGCCGGCGCGCGTGCCGATCCGGGCCGCCACCTCGCCGTCGACGGCGAGGCCGCGGGTGAGCGCGTCGAGCCCCGGCACGGCGTCGGGGGCCGTCATGAGCGCGGTCGAGCCCGGGGGCCCCGCCAGCGGGATGCGGATCGGGGGGCGGCCGGCGAGGTGGGCGAGGTCGTCGCGGATCGCGCGGAGGCTGACGCGCGCGGCCACCCGCGGGTCGACCGCGCGCAGCGAGGCCAGCCCGTCGGTGAACGGGCACTGGCTCACGACGGCGGCGACGCCGCCGTCCCGGGCGCCCGCCACGAGCACGTGCCCGCCGCCGAACGAGGCGCCCCACAGCGCGATGCGGTCGGTGCGCACGCCCTCGAGGCCGCGCGCGTAGCGCAGCGCCGCCGCCCAGTCGTCGAGCTGGCGCCCGATGTCCAGCAGCTGGCGCGGCTCGCCGCCGCTGTCGCCGAAGTGGCGGTACGTGAAGGCGAGCGCCGCGAAGCCGGCGGCGCAGAAGCGCTCGGCGTACGCGTCGAGGCGCATCTCGCGCACGGCGCCGAGGCCGTGGCCGAGCACCACGAGCGGAGCGGGCTCGGCGGCGGGCCGGTACAGCCAGCCGGCGCAGTCCGCGTCGCCCGACGCGAAGCGGACGTCGGAGCGCTCGCCGGCCGGCGCCGCCGCGGACACGCCGCTCAGCGCTTCCGCGGAAGCGTCTTCGCCACCAGCTCGGCGATCAGGGCGTAGCCGTTCGTCCGCGGGTGGATGTCGCGGTACTGGCAGTAGTAGGTGAGCCGGCAGACGTTCGCCACCGCGACCGGGATCACGCCGTAGGGCTCCAGCGTCGTCGTCTGCTCGAGCGGGGTGTAGGCGCCCGTGGCGGCGGTGACGTCGACGAACTTCCCGTCGACCGACTCGTAGAGCTCCTTCAGCGCCGGGTTGAGCAGCGACCGGAAGGCGGTCACCGACAGGGCGGCGAGGTCGCGGTCGGCCTGCGCGCCGCTGACCCAGCTGCCGAGGATCACGTCGGGGTAGGTGATGCCGACGATCCGGGTCTTCCTCCCCGCCGCCTCGCGCAGGCGCTCGAGCAGGACCTTCCCGTTCGCCTTCACGCCCTCCAGCGCCGGGCCGACGCACGCGATCGGGTCCGCCACGCCGGCGCACGCCGTCACGTCGTTGCCGCCGATCGAGACGGTGATCAGCCCGACCTTGCCGCGGTTGCGCCGCAAGAAGCGCACGGCCGCCGCGGCCTGCGTGCGCCCGGTGTAACGCTCCCCGCCCGGCCCGAGCCCGGCGCACGCCGTCCGGCGCGTGAGCATCGAGCCGGAGGTCTCGCCGCCGCAGCCGAAGTTGACCAGCTGGAAGCGATGGCCGCGCCGCCTCGTGTCGCCGATCAGCTGGTAGGCGAAGCCCTTGCGGGTGGTGCGCCCCTGACCCTGTCCGGTGGCCTGGTAGCCCGCGGCGTAGGAGTCGCCGAGCGAGACGTAGTAGGACCGCTTGGGCTTCGCGGCCTGGGCCGTGGAGGGGAGCGCGAGCGCGACGGCGGCGAGGGCGACGGCGGCGAGGATCAGGCGGCTGGGCATCCCGCCCACCCTAGACCTCGCCGCGCAGCGTGGCGCCATCCAGGCGCGGCGGGATCGGCGCCTCGTCCAGCAGCACCAGCAGCGTGGCCAACGCGCGGATCGAACTGCGTGCCGGCGTTGCGGCGCAGCTCCTCGACGGCGGTCGCGCGGCCGAGCGCGCGACGGTATGGGCGGTCACTGGTCATCGCGTGCAGCGCGTCGCAGGCGAAGATGATGCGCGAGCCGAGCGGGATCGCCTCGCCCGCGAGGCCGTCGGGGTAGCCGGCGCCGTCCCAGCGCTCGTGCTCGTGGCGCACGAGCGTGCAGACCCCGGACAGGAAGGCGACGGGCGCGAGGATCTGCTCGCCGACGAGCGTGTGACGCTCCATGATCGCCCGCTCGTCGGGTGTCAGCGGCCCGGGCTTGGAGAGGATCGCCTCGGGGATCGAGAGCTTGCCGATGTCGTGGAAGACGGCCGCGAAGCGCAGATCGCGCAGCCGGTCCTCGTCCATCCCCAGCCGGCGGCCGATCTCCTCGGCCTGCGCGACGATCGAGCGCGCGTGCTCGGCCGTGTACGCGTCCTTGGCCTCCAGCGCGGCGACCAGCGCCTGCGCGGTGCCGAGGTAGGCGCTCTCCAGCTGCTCGTAGAGCGAGGCGGAGCGCAGCGCCGCACCGGCCTGGTCGGCGACCGTCTCCACCAGCCGGACGTCGTCCTCGTCGAACGCGCCGGGCTCCAGCTCCTCGAGGTTGATCACGCCCCAGGGCTCCCCGGCGACCCACAGCGGGACGATCAGCTCCGAACGCACGGCGACCGTCTCGGGCGTGGGCTCATAGTCGGCCGCCGCGTGGACGTCGTTGACGAGCACCGGCCGTCGCGTGCGCAGGCAGCGCCCGATCAGCCCCGTCTCGCGCGGCTGTCGCCAGCCCTGCAGGCCGAGGCGCAGGAACGCGTCACCGCGTACCGCGGCCGCGCTGACCATGCCGTCCTCGTCGCGCACCGCCGCGCACAGGAAGTAGCCGAACGCGCGGTGCAGCTCCTCGACCGTGGCCTCGAGGATCGCCTGCACGTCGGTCATTCCGGCCAGCCGCGCGCCGAGCGTGTTGGCGAGGGCCAGCTGGCGCGTGCGCTTGCGCAGCCGCTCGTCGCGCTCGGCCAGGTCGAAGCTCGTGGCGGAAGGCGGCGCGGGCGAGCGCAGCATGTCCGGCTCGCCCTCGCGCGTGAAGCGACCGCGGCGCCACTCCGGCGGCACCTCCGAGAACGGGTGCACGCCGCCGCGCCGCTCGGTCTGCTTGCCATGCAGGAGCGCGCGATCGGCCCGGCCCACCAGCTCCGAGGCGCCGATGCCGGGCGTCCAGGCGGCCACGCCGGCGGTCGCGCCGGCGCTCTCGCCCTCGACGAACTCGGCGATCGCGGCGGCGGATGCGGTGCACCGCGGGACGCGACCTCGCCGGCGGCCTCCTCATCGGCGGCGGTCACGAGCAGGGCGAACTCGTCGCCGCCGTAGCGGGCGGCCACGTCGTAGGGGCGGATCCCGCTGCGCAGGGCCGTGCCGACGCGGCGCAGCACCTCGTCGCCGATCAGGTGGCCGTGCTCCTCGTTGACCTGCTTGAAGTGGTCGAGGTCGATCAGCACGAGCGACGGCGGCTCGACCGCCCCGCGCGCGGCGCGCTCCAGCTCGCGCCCGAGCTGCTGGTGCAGCGCCGCGTGGTTGAGGCAGCCGGTCAGCGCGTCGGTCTGGGCGGCGAGCGCCAGCGTCACGTGGGCGCTGGCGTTGCGGCAGGCGACGCCGGCCAGCTCGGTGAAGGTCTCGAGCACCGCGAGGTCGGCGGCGTCGACGCGATGCGAGCGCTCCCAGCCGACGCTCAGCACGCCGCGCAGCTCGTCGTCCCAGCCGAAGGGCACGCCGAGCGAGGCCTGGACGCGGCCGAACGGCGAGCCGGGCGGCACGACGGTGGTCTGCTGGTAGTCGTTGGTGAGCATCGGCCGCTCGTGCTCGACGACCTGCCCGGCGAGGCCGGTGCCCGGCTCGAGCGGCACGCCCACGAACTCCGGCGGCAGGCCCGCGACCCCGCCGACCACGAACCCGCTCGCATGCGTGCCGCGGAAGGCGGCGGCGTGGTCGGCGTCCAGCAGTCCGATCGCCTCCTCGCAGATGCGGCCCAGCAGCGTCTCGAGGTCCAGCGACTCGTTGAGCGTCTTCGCCGCGCGCGTGAGCGCGAGCTGGCGCGCCGTGTGTGCCTCGTGGTCGGCGACGGCGCGCACCGCGCCGAGCGCCGCGGCGGCGGTGTTGACGAACACCTCGCCGAGCGCCTCGTCGCCGGCCCGCGCGCGTGCCCCGGCCAGCAGCAGGACGTCGGCGCCGACCGCGACCAGCTGCCCGGCTCCCGCGGGTGCGCCCGGGGCGAGGGCGGCCGTGAGCACGCCGCACTCCTCCGGGCTGAGCGCGAGGTGTGCCAGCCGCCCGGCGACCATCTCGCCCAGCGCCGGCAACGCTCGGGCGTCGTGTCGCACGGCGCCCTGCCGGTCGCGGTCCTGCGTGTCGGCGATGACCCGCACTCGGCGGCCGGAGTCCTCGAGGCCGAGCAGCAGCGTGCCGGCACGCCGAAGAACCGCGCCGCCTCCCGGACCACCGCAGCGCGCACGGCGGCGGGCTCCGCGGCGCCTCCCGCGGGCGCGAGCAGGCGGGAGACGGCGAGGACGGCGTCGGACGGGCTGCAGGTCTTCGGATCCACGGAGAGCCTGCGTACCTATTCGACACCGGACGCCAAGCCCTACACTGAACCGCGCGGCGGGCCGCAGCAGGCCCGACCTCCGGAGAGGTGGCCGAGTGGCTGAAGGCACTCGCCTGCTAAGCGAGTATGGGGCGGAAAGCTCCATCGCGGGTTCGAATCCCGCCCTCTCCGCTGGCCACGGAGGCCACGCCGCGGCGGCTAGACTGTCCGCTCCCCTGCGCCCGTAGCTCAGCTGGATAGAGCGTCGGTCTACGGAACCGAAGGTCAGAGGTTCGAATCCTCTCGGGCGCGCTCCAGAACCTCCTGGAAACGGGAGGTTTTTCTTTGTCCGCAGAGTACCACGGCTGTTCTTTTCTCCCGAGTCGTTCTCCCGAAACGGGCACGGGATGAGGCTCGCGAAATTGGTCGATCTGCGGCTGTTTTGGGTCCGGGTGCCGGGCCGGCCGCGTTTGGCGTGCTTTGCGGAAAAGTGCGGCATAGAACGCAACGTGACCGACGGTCAGGGGTTCTGACCTTGATTCCTGAGTAGGTCGGCTCGGCGGACCGTCGCGGGGTCTGTCCGGGCTGCTTGGCAGCGTGCGTTTCGCCGGGTTTGCAGGCGATCGGGGACCGCACCTTGTCGGTGAAGTCACAGCCCAAGCGCGCGCGGTGCGCGCGGCGTCAGTCAACGAGCGGTCGGTTCGGTCAGGCGCCGCGGATCGAGATCGTCGCCGATGATCCGTCGCTGACGCCGTTCGGTGGGTCGGCGGTCGTTGGTGAGCTTGTCCGCAGGCTGAAGCTGATCCCGGCGCTGGATTGCGCGATCGAGATGGCGCCGAAGGTCGGCGGGCTGCGGCCGGTCAAGCAGCGCGCGGGGTTGCTCGCCCGGGCAGCTGCTGGTTTCCGTCGCGGAATCGCAGTTGTGCGGCGGCGACTCCGTGCTCGATCTCGAGCGGCTGCGTGCCGACGCCGCTGGCGCCGAGTACGCGCGGTCGCCGAGGTGCCGGCCGCGTCGACGGCGTGCCAGCTCGCGCGGTGCTACCGCCGCTCACATCTGCGCGCCGCCGAGCAGGCGTTCGCGGGCTGCGCGAACGCGATGGACGTCCAGCTCGGCCGGGCCCCGGGCGGGCCGGTGACGCTGGACTTCGACTCGACCGGGGTGGAGGTCTACGGCCGCAACAAGCCGGGCGCCGGGGTCAACTACCAGGGCCAGTTGGCCTACCAGCCGCTCTGTTGTGCTCGTGGGCGCAACGCGGCCGGCTGCTCGCGACCGAGCTGTTGGCGGGCAACGACTCCACGCGCGGCGAGGAGCCCCGCCAGATGCTGGGCCGCGTGCTGGACTACCTCCCCGACGGCCACGGCCCGGTGGCCGCGCGCTTCGACACCGGCTTCTACCGCGTCGACCTGCTCGCCGACTGCCGGACGCACGAAGTGCGCTTCTCCATCTCGGTGCCACGCTCAAGCGCGATGTGGTCGGCGCTCGAGCGCATCGACGACGACGCCTGGACGGCCGCCGACGCTCTCAAGGATGCCGAGGTGGCCGAGACGACCTACGCCCCGACGGGCTGGGCGCACGAGCCGCTGCGACTGATTGTCCGCCGCGTCGCTCACCAGGCCGACGCGCTCTCGGATGACCCGCGGGCGCGGCGCAAGCGCACGATCCCGCGCGAGCAGCTCGATCTCGGGCTGGCCGGCGAAGCCGATGTCGTCTACGGCTACAGCTTCATCCTGACCGACCTCGACGGCGACGCCGTGGCCGTCGAGCATCACCACCGCGACCGCGCGCAGATCGAAGAACGCATCAAGGACGCCACGCTCGGCGTCAGCCTGCGCCGCCTACCGCTCTCTGACCTGGATGCCAACCGCGTCTGGCTGGCCTGCTCGGCGCTGGCGCTGAACCTGCTCGCGCTCTTGAACGACCTGATGTTCGGCCCCGAGCCACCAGGGCATCTGCCGCGTCGCCGCCAGGCCAAGTTCGTGCGCCGGATGCTGCTCTGCGTCCCCGCCCGCGTCATCCACCACGCCCGCCAGATCATCCTCAGGCTCCCCGCCGGACTCCCGTCCGCGCCCGCCTTCCAGGCCGCCTACAGCGCCGCGCGCGGCCTCGCCCCGCCCGCTCTGGCCGCCTGACACCACCGATCGCCACGACCGCAACTCCGACCGCGCAGGCCCCTGCCCGCGAACCCGCGACCGACCGTTGCGCACGACCGCTCCAGCCCGTTCAGCGACGCCCGGCAACGTTCGACCCGACGCTCGGTCCCGCAACACCCCAACCAACACGCAACAGCACCCCCGACGCGCCGTGAAGGGCGCTTACTCACGAATCACGATCTGAAGGAGACATGCAGGTGCCGCATCCCATCCCGGATGTCCTTGTCGACCAGGTCGCTCACCGCCTGGCGGTCCTCGCCCAGCCTCTCCGGATCCGGATGATCGAGCGCCTCGAGCTCGAAGGGCAGATGTCCGTCCAGGCCCGGCCCTGGCCGACTCGCTCGACGCCACGCAGCAGAACATCTCGCGCCACCTCGCGCTCCTGTACGAGAGCGGGGTGGTCGGTCGCCGCCAGGCCGGGCGTGAGGGCTGGTACCGACTCGCTCACGAGGACGCGATGGCGCTCCTGGACGACGTCGGGGCGCAGCTCGTCAACCGTTTCCGCCGGTTCTCAGCGCCCGTCGACGGCGAGCGGTTGGATCAAGCAGCCGGCTGAGCTGCCCGCCGACGCCTCGTGGCGCTCGGAGATTCGCCGAGGAATGCACAGGGAGGCTCCAGCATTCCGTGCCCGGCGTCGATCTGTCGATGGTGGCCAGCTCCGCCCGAACGACCAACGCACGAACTCCATCGCTGGCCGCCGCCACTACCGGCAACGGCGCGCTCGGGAATGACGGGAGGGACCGTGCGCGGGCACGGGCGGGCGCCCGACGATTCTCCGCGATCGTTCCGGCCTCGCGCGACGTTCGGGAGGTTGCTGCGCGCCGCCTGCGCTTGCTGGGGCACCCCATCCGGCTTCAGCTGCTCGAAGTCCTGGCGAACGGGCCGCGCTCCGTCACTGATCTTGCGCGCATCCTCGAGGTCGAGCACCAGCTCGTCCCGAAGCACCTGTCAGAGCTGCTTCGCTGCGAAGTCGTAGTGCGTCGCCAGGAGGGGAACT
>Ga0136613_10002022_pt1 | contig 10752 bp, 9 predicted proteins | sample AntDrymUQ2722106_2_FD_106649 | JGI IMG/M metagenome (GOLD analysis project Ga0136613, IMG submission 106649) | Polar desert sand microbial communities from Dry Valleys, Antarctica - metaG UQ272 (21.06) | ecosystem: Environmental > Terrestrial > Soil > Desert | place: Antarctica: Dry Valley... | reverse complement strand
GTGGCCGAGCCGCTCGAGGACGCCGGCCTCGCGGCTCAGCTCGCGCCGCGCGGCGGGATCGTCCGCCTGGTCGGGTCGCAGGACCTTCGCCACCAGGACGGCGAGGCGATGGTCGTCCCACACGAGCAGCACCTCGTGGCGGCGCCCGCCGCCGAGGCGGCGCAGGACCGTGCGGCCCGGGGCGATGGCGTCGCCCTCCACCAGCCCCCAGGTCGGCCGCGGGCGTCCGGCGCGCTCCCACGGCGGCGGCTCGGCGACCGTCGAGATCGCGCCGGCGGCCTCGCGGCCGGGAGTCATCGTCGCCGCGCCATCAGCCGGCGCCGTCGTCGTCCTCGTCGTCGGCCGCGGCCAGGACGGCCTTGGAGTTGCCCAGCGTGGCCGCCGGCGGGTCGCCGACCTTCGCCGGCGCCGGGCCCATCCAGGTCAGCGGCGCCGCGGCGGCGAGCACCAGCGCGGCGGCGAAGGCGGCCACGGCGCGTGCGAGCGAGCGCTGCAGCCGTTGCGGCGCAAGGTCGTCGCCGAGCGCCAGGAAGGCGCGGGCGAGGCGATGGGGATCCGGGGCGGCGAGGGCGCTGGGGTGCATGTGCGGCCGCAAGGCGGTGTGGGCGCGGCGCCTGGCGAGCGGGTACCCCGCCTCGGGCGCCTGTCAACCGAGGGTTTCGCCACCCGCGCGCGAGCCCCTTCCCTGCCGCGCCGTCCGGCGGGCGCTTTCGGCCGGGTCGCTGCTCAGCCGAGGCTCGCGAGCGTGCGCCGCAGGCCCTCGGGGAGCGCCACGCGGGCCTCCCAGCCCAGCGCCTCGCGCGCCAGCGAGGGGTCGACGGCACTGCGGTGCACCTCGCCCGGCCGCTCCGGCGCGTGCTCCAGCTCGAAGCCCCGCGCGCCGTCCAGCTCGCGCAGCGCGGCCGCCAGCTCGAGCACCGTCGTCTCGGTCCCCGTGCCGACGTTGCACGCGCCCGCCCAGTCCGAGCCGGCCGCCGCCAGGTTCGCGGCCACGATGTCCCCGACGTACGTGTAGTCGCGCGTCTGGCGCCCGTCGCCGAACGCCACGGGACGCCCGCCCTCGGCGAGCTTGCCGCAGAAGATCGCGACCACCCCGCCCTCGCCGTGCGGGTCCTGGCGCGGCCCGTAGACGTTGGCGTAGCGCAGCGACACGGTCGAGAGGCCGTACAGACGCGCGTACAGCCCGCAGTAGCCCTCGGCGGCGTGCTTGCTCTGCCCGTACGGCGCCAGCGGCGCCGGCGCCGTGTCCTCGCCCGTGGGGATCGAGGCGGCGTCGCCGTAGATCGCGCCACCGGTGGAGGAGTAGACCAGCCGCGCCACGCCGGCGCGCCGCGCCGCCTCCAGCACGCTGATCGTGCCCGCCACGTTGACGTCGGCGTCGAACGCCGGGTCGGCGACGGCGCGGCGCACGTCGATCTGGGCGGCGAGGTGGAAGATCACGTCGGGCGCAGCGCCGGCGACCAGCGCGGCGACGCGGGCCGCGTCGCGCACGTCGCCCTCGTGCAGTACCGCTCCGCGCGAGAGCGCGCCCTCGAGGTTCCCCGGACGGCCGGTCGAGAGGTCGTCGAGGACCTCGACGTCGTCGCCGCGCTCCACGAGCGCGTCGACGAGATTGGAGCCGATGAAGCCGGCGCCGCCGGTCACGATGGCCTTCATAGGAGCGGCATGCTAGACACGGCCGCCGTGCGGATCTGGGTCGACTTCACCAACACGGCACACGTGATCGTGCTGCGCCCGCTGGTCGAGCGCCTCGAGGCCGCGGGGCACGACGTGGCGCTGACCGCCCGCCCGCTCTCGCACACCGTCGAGCTGCTCGAGCAGTGGGGGCGCCCGCACACCGTGATCGGGCGCCACGGCGGCGTCCACCGGCGCGACAAGGCGTTGGCCGCCGCCGCGCGGGTCCGGCGGCTCGCCGGCTGGGCGCGCGGCCGCCGCTTCGACCGCGCGCTCGCCCACGGGTCCACCGACGTGCCGGTCGTCGCGCGCGCCCTGCGGATCCCCAACACGACGATGTTCGACTACGAGTGGGCGGCGCTGCAGCACCACCTCAACTGCCGGCTCGCGAACCGCGTGCTGGTGCCGGAGGCGATCCCGCCGGCAAGGCTGGCCCGCTACGGCGCGCGGGGCGCCAAGCTGGTCCGCTATCCCGGCCTCAAGGAGGAGTACTACCTAGCGGACTTCGAGCCCGACCGCGGCGTCCTGACCGCCCTCGGCGTCGAGGGCGCCGAGGTGCTCAACGTGGTCCGCACGGCGCCCTCCTACGCGCTCTACCTCGGCGGCGCGGAGACGCCGCTGCTGGCCCGGGTGCTGCGGCGCGCGGCGGCCGAGGAGCGCGTGCACACCGTCGTGCTGGCCCGCACCGACCGGCAGCGCGCCGACGTTCGCGCCCTCGGGCTCGAGCGCGTCGTCGTGCCCGAGCACACCGTCGACGGTCGCAGCCTCGTCGCGCTCGCCGACGTGCTCGTCTCGGCGGGCGGCACCATGAACCGCGAGGCCGCCGTGCTCGGCACGCCCGTGTGGTCGATGTTCGAGGGCCCGCTCGGCGGCGTCGACGAGCGGCTCGTGCAGCAGGGCCGTATGGCGCTGCTCACCGACCCCGAGGCGATCGCGTTCGCGCCCAAGCCCCCCGGCAGCCTCGGTGACCGCGTGCGCCGCGACCCGGCCGACCTGCTCGAGCTGGCGCTCCCCGGCCTCGCCTAGGCACGCGCCTCGAGCGCGCGCTCGACGGCCTCCTCGGGCTCCGGCTCGAGCGCCTCGGCCGCCGCGACGGCGCCGAAGCGCTTGAGGCCGACGGCCTGGAAGTGGCGCGCCTTGAGGATCTCGAGCGAGTAGACCATCCACACGGACGCGCCGATCACGAGCAGGCCGACGCCCGTCAGCAGGAGCGAGCGCTCGAGGTCCCAGTTGCCGCGCGGGCGCGGCGGCACGAAGCGCGCGAGCAGCGCGTAGCCGGCCATCATCAGCGCCCACAGGTGCAGGTAGGCCGCGGTGCGGCGCTGCGAGAAGCCGATGCGCATGAACCGGTGGTAGAAGTGGTTGTGGTCCGCGCGCCACGGCGGCCGGCGGTACTTGAGCCGCTTGAGCACCACGAACGAGGTGTCGAGGATCGGCACGGCCAGCACGAGCAGCGGCGCGACGAGCGTGATCGCGGCGGCCGTCTTGAGCACGCCGTCGACGGCGAGCGTGGCCAGCAGGAAGCCCAGCGCCAGCGCTCCGGAGTCGCCCATGAAGATCTTCGCCGGGTGGTAGTTGTGGTACAGGAAGGCCAGCGTCGCGCCGCACACGACGGCCGAGAGCACCGCGGCGTCCACGCGCCCGAACGACGCCGAGAGGATCGCGAACGCGGCGGCCGCGATCGCCACAATCCCGGCCGCCAGCGAGTCCATCCCGTCGATCAGGTTCACGAGGTTGGCCAGGAACGTGATCCACACGATCGTCAGCGGGTACGCGGTCCAGCCGAGGTCGTGGTCGCCGATGCCCGGCAGCGTCACGCGCCCGAAGGTGACGTCGAAGCCGATCACCGGCACCAGCGCGATCAGGAACACGCCGACGAGCTTGCGGCTGGGCGTGACCCCCCGCAGGTCGTCGAGCAGTCCGAGCGCCGCCACCATCAGCGTCCCCAGGAAGATGCCCAGGTAGGGGCCGTCGAGGTCGATCAGGATCGCCGTCGGGATCAGGATCCCGGCGACGATCGCCAGGCCGCCGATGCGCGGGATCGCCCCGGCGTGCACGCGCGGGCGGTCGGCCTTGTCGTCGAGCCCGCCGATCAGCGGCGCCAGCCGGGCCACCAGCGGGGTGAGCACGAGGACGAGGACGGCGGCGATCGCGAAGCCCACCAGGGCCGTGCCGTCCTCGGCCAGCGCCCGCAGTGACTCGGCGAAGGACATTCGTTCGTGGTATAGCGCAGGTGGGTGACCGATGCCGCGACCCGCACGGCCGTGGCATGGATCAACCGAGCCGACAGGTTGCGTTGCTAGCTTCACCGTCGATGAGCCGGCTCCTCTCCGCACCCGCGTTCGACGAGCGGATCGCCACGCGCGCGGCGCGCGTGGGGATCGTCGGGCTCGGCTACGCCGGCCTGCCGCTGGCGATGGCCTTCGCCGAAGCCGGCTTCGACGTCGTGGGGATCGACCTGAGCGCCGAGCGGGTGCAGGCGATCGGCGAGCGGCGCTCGTACCTGGTCGACGTGCCGCACGAGCGCTACGCCGGCGTCGACGGCAAGCTGCAGGCCACGACGGACTACTCGGCGGTCTCCAAGCTCGACGCGCTGACGATCTGCGTGCCGACGCCGCTGTCGAAGACGCGCACGCCGGACCTCTCCTACGTGGTGGCGGCGGCGGAGTCGGTCGCCGAGCAGCTCTCCCCGGGCCAGCTGGTGATCCTGCAGTCGACGACCTACCCGGGCACGACGGAGCAGGTGATCCGCCCGATCCTCGAGCGCACCGGGGCGATCGTCGGCCGGGACGTCTTCCTCGGCTACGCGCCGGAGCGGGTCGACCCTGGCAACAAGCACTGGGACGTGCACACGACGCCGAAGCTCGTCGCCGGCGTCAGCGAGGAGTGCCTGCGGCGGACGCAGCTCCTCTACTCGACCATCGTGGACACCGTGGTGCCCACGTCCAGCCCGATCGTGGCCGAGACCGCGAAGCTGCACGAGAACACGTTCCGGGCCGTCAACATCGCGCTGGCCAACGAGATGGCCGTGATGTGCGACCGGCTGGGGATCTCGGTCTGGGAGGTCATCGACGCGGCCTCCACCAAGCCGTTCGGCTTCCTGCCGCACTACCCGGGGCCGGGCCTGGGCGGCGACTGCATCCCGGTGGTGCCGCACTTCCTGGCGTGGCGGCTGCGCGAGTACGGCTACAGCGCGCAGCTGATCGATGCCGCGCACGAGGTCAACTCGCACATGCCGAACTTCGTCATGCAGAAGGTCGCCGACGCGCTCAACGACGCGGGGCGCCCGATCAAGGGCTCGCGGATCCTGCTGCTGGGCGTCGCCTACAAGGCCGACGTGGCCGACATCCGCGAGTCGCCGAGCCTGGAGGTCTTCCGCCAGCTGGTCGCCCGCGGCGGCGACGTGCGCTACTGCGACCCGCACTTCGGGGTGCTCGACCTCGACGGCGAGCCGCACACGAGCGTGGCGTGGAGCGACGAGGAGGTGGCCGCGGCCGACTGCGTGGTGATGCTCACCCAGCACCGCGAGTTCCTCGAGCAGCCGCGCTGGGAGCACGCGCGGCTCGTGGTCGACACGCGCAACGTCGTCCCGCGCGCGCCGCACGTCCACCCGATCTAGTGCCCGCGGGCCACGCACGGTGATCGTGCCGGCCGGGGTCCGGCACGGCTGATGGCGGCGGGCGGCGGCGTGCTCGTCCTCGGCGCGGGCTACATCGGCGCGGCGGTGGCGGAGCTGGCGCTGGCGCGCGGCGCGGGCGTGGTGCTGGCCGACAACTGGAACGCGACGGCGCGCGAGCAGCTCGCCGCGCTGGAGGGCCGCGGCGCGGCGGTGGAGACGGCCGACGTCCGCGACCGCGCCGCGCTGGACCGCCTGCTGGCCGCCGGCCCGGCACGGGTGGTGCTGCTGGCCGCCCAGGCCAGCCGGCCCGTCTCCGAGCGCGACCCCGACTACACGGAGCAGACCAACCTCACCGGCGCGCGGCGCGTCGCCGAGGCGGTCGCGGCCTCCTCCGCCGCCGCGCTCGTCTACGGCAGCTCGCTGCACGTCTACGGCGGCGGGCTCAGCGGCGAGGTGGGCGTCGACGCGCCCTACGGCGAGCAGGGCGACCTCGCGCATCTCTCGAAGATCTACGCGGAGCTGGCGCTGGGCATGCACGCGCGCCGCGGCGGCTACGGGCTCGCGCTCGCGCGGCTGGGGATCGTCTACGGCCCCAGCCCGGTCGAGCACGAGGCGCCCGACTCCCAGACGGTGATCGACAAGTTCCGCCGTCTCGCCGCCGCGGGAGCCCGGCTGACGCTCGACGGCGGCGGCCGCGCGACGATCGGAGCGGTGCACGTGGCCGACGCCGCGCGGCTGCTGCTCGACTGCGAAGTGCCCGCCCCGGGAGCCGTCACCGCCTACAACCTCGCCGCCGAGACGCTCACGGTGGCCGACGTGGCGGCGCTGGCCGAGGGCCGCGAGCCGCCCGGCGGCGCCGCCTGGACGGTCGCGCCGCAGCTCGCCTACGAGCACCGCGTGGCGGACTACCTGGCCCGGGAGCAGCCGTGACCCGAGGGACCGCTCACGGACGGGCGGCGCCGTGAGGTTCCTCGTCACGGGCGTCACCGGCTTCCTCGGCTGGCGGGCGGCGACGCTGCTGGCCGAGCGCGGCCACGACGTGCTCGGGCTCGCACGGCCGGGCGGCGCGGCACGCGCGCACGCCGAGGGGGTGGCGGCCGAGCGCGTGGACGCCGGCGACCCGGCCGCCCGCGGGCTCGTGGCCGGCTGCGACGTGGTGCTGCACTTCGCCGGCGTCCCCGACCCGGCCGGCGCCCGCGCGGACCCCGCGCGAGCGGTGCGCGAGAACGCGGGCACGACCGCGAACCTGCTCGACGGCTGTCTCGAGCACGGCGCCGCGCTGATCTACCCCTCGACCGTGCGCGCCGCGCTCGATCCGCCGCCGGACGCCTACGGGCTGAGCAAGCGGCTGGGGGAGGAGGCCTGCCGGCTGCACGCCGCGCGCGCGGCCGTCGCGCGGCTGACGTCCGTCTTCGGACCCGGTCAGGTCGCGTGGGAGGGCGCGACCGGCGCGATCGCCGCCTTCGCGCGGCGGGCGCTCGAGCGGCAGCCGATCGTCATCCCCGGCGATCCGCAGCGGGTGCGCGACTTCGTCTACGTCGACGACGCGGTCGCCGCGCTCGAGGCGATCGCCCTGCAGGCGCGCTGGGGCGAGACGCTGACGCTGGCCGGCGGGTCTCCGACGTCGCTGCTGCGCGCCGCCGAGCTGGTCCGCGAGGCGGCCGGCGGCGACGTCCCCATCGAGACCCCCGGCGGCGAGCTCCCCCCCGGCGAGGACGCCGGCTACCCCGCGGCCGGCGACCTCGCCGGACTGGGCGCGACCGTCCGCCCGATCGAGGACGCTGTCCGCGAGTACGTCGAGTGGCTCCGTCACCAGCCAGCCGCCCCACGATGACCCGCTCCATCCCGACGACGGCCGTTCGCGGCCACCACCCCCGCCGCCCCGAGATGATCCGCTCCACCACGATGTCGGCCGTTCCCGGCCGCCGGGCGCCACGATGACCGCGGTCCCGATGCTGAAGGCGGCGCCGGAGCCCGACCAGGTGGCCGACCGGCTCTCCGGCGGTGACTGGCGCGGGCTGGAGCTGTGCCTCGCGCCGCGCCACGTCGCCTCGCCCGAGGCGCTGGACGCAGCGATCGCGGTCGGGCGGGAGGCGGCGGCCGAGGGCGTGGCGCTGACCGCGGAGTGCCCCGTCGCGTGGCCGAGCGGCGCCTTCGTGCGGGTGGACCGGCTCGACGCCGAGGCAAGGCGGGGGATCGAGGCGTCGGCGCGCTTCGCCGCCGCCATCGGCTCGCCGGTGCTGACCATCCACCTGTTCGCGCCGATGACGCCCGCGGAGTACCGCGCCCACGGCGCCCTCGACGCGGCCGCGCTGGACGCGTACCTGCGCTTCTACGCCGCCGCGTGCGCCGGCGCGGGCGTCACGCCGCTGATCGAGAACGTCCCGCCGGTCCTGCGCATGCGCACGGGCGGCGTGTTCCTCTCGCCGGTCGGCGGCCACTGGCGCGACCTGCAGGCGTGGTGCGGGCGCGTCGAGGGCCTGCGGGTCACGCTCGACACCTCGCACGCGGCGCTGTTCGCGCACTTCGCCGCCGCCTATCCCTCGCTGTTCGGCCTCGCCTCCGACGACGGTCTGGCGCTCGAGCGCTACGTGGAGGAGCTGTTGGCGCTGACCGAGGTCGCGCACGTCTCCGACGCGCACGGGCTGCTCGGCGAGGGCCTCCCCTACGGTGGCGGCGAGCTCGAGCTGGACCCGGTGGTGCGTCGCCTCGGCGAGCGCGTGCCGTTCATCGTCGCGGAGATCAACGAGCCCGACCCTGCGCGCTCGCAGGACATGAAGGCCGGCTACCGCGCGATCGAGCGCGCGCTCGCCGCCCCGCCGCCCGCCATGGCGCCGCGTACGCGCCGCCGGCTGCCCGTCGACCCCTTCGACTGGCAGACGGTCCTCGGCCGCCGCGACCCGGTGCCGGCGGTGCTCGAGTGCCAGGAGCGCTTCGGCGGCCGGCGCGTGCTGATCACCGGCGGCGGCGGCTGGATCGGCGGCCGGCTGGCCACGCTGCTGCTCGGCTTCCGCCCCGAGCGCGTGACGCTGCTGGACTCCCACGAGGCGTCGCTGACCGCCGACCGCCGCGCGCGCAGCGCCGCTCAGCTCGCGGTCACCGAGCACGTCCTGGGCGACGTCCGCGACGGCGCCCGGCTCACCGAGGCGGTGGCGCGCGCGCGGCCCGACGTGATCTTCCACCTCGCCGCCTACAAGCACGTCGACTGGGCCGAGACCCATCCCGAGGAGTTCGTCGACACCAACCTCCAGGGCAGCTGGAACGTGCTCCGCGCGGCCGAGGCGGCCGGCGCGGGCACCGTGGTGGTCGCCTCGACCGACAAGGCGGCGCTGGCCGCGAGCTTCTACGGCCGCACCAAGCGGTTCATGGAGCAGCTGACGGCTTACGCCGCGACGAGCACCGGCGGCCACCGCTGCGCGGTGCGCCTCGTGAACGTCCTGGCGAGCGCCGGCAGCGCGTCCGAGCTGTTCCTCCGTCAGGCGCGCGCGGGCGTCCCGCTCACCGTCACCGACACGGGCATGATGCGCTTCTGGATCACGGGCGCGCACGCCGCGCTCGTGCTCGCCCACGGCGCGCTGCTCGCGGCCGAGGGCGAGGTGCTGTCCACGCCGCACGACCCGGCCGAGCTGGCGGTCGGCGAGCTGGCCGAGCGCATCTGGGGCGCCGCGGGCGCAGGCGGGGCGGCGGAGGTCGAGCTGCTCGGCATCCGGCGCGGCGAGACGCTGAGCGAGGTCCTCACCGGCCCGGGCGAGCAGCTCGGGCCCGAGCGCCACCAGGGGATCGCGGTGATCGACGGCGGAGCGCCGGCCGCCGGCCCCGCCTGGGTCGCCGAGCGGCTCGGCGCCGGCATCGCGCGCGAGGCCGGCCGCGCCGTCTGGCTCGAGGCGATGCGCCGCCCCGGCCTGCTCGCGCCCGCGAGGTGAGGGTCCAACCGCACTCGTAAGGAAGCGTCGGTAAATTACGCGGAGGGTTTGGTGGGTTGGTGTGGAATAGGGGTGCGTGAGCGAGACCGAGGCGGCGATTGCTGAGCGGTACCGGTTGATGGCGCCGCAGCTCAACGAGCGTCAGCGCCGGCGGTTGGCGGCGACGGAGGCCAGGACGTTCGGGCGTGGCGGGATCGCGGCGGCGTCGCGGGCGTGCGGGATGGCGGAGAACACGGTCCGCAAGGGGCTGGCTGAGCTGGATGACCCCGAGCCGCTGGAGCCTGAGCGGGTGCGGCGGCCCGGGGCGGGGCGCAAGCGCGTCGAGCAGAGCGACCCTGAGCTTTTGGATGTGCTGCGCGGCTTGGTCGAGGGCGATGCTCGCGGCGATCCGGAGCGGCCGTTGTTGTGGACGGCCAAGAGCCTGCGCACGCTGGCTGGCGAGCTCTCCGATCTCGGCCACCAAGCTGGCAAGGATGCCGTCGCGGGCCTGCTGAAGACCAAGCTGGGGTTCAGCTTGCAGTCCACGCGCAAGACCTTGGAGGGCAGCCAGCATCCGGACCGCGACGCGCAGTTTGAGCACATCAACCAGGCGGTCAGCGCAGCGATCGCCGCCGGGCAGCCGGCGATCAGCATCGACACCAAGAAGAAAGAGCTGGTCGGCGAGTTCAAGAACGCGGGCCGCGAGTGGCACCCGCACGGCAAGGCGCCGAGGGTCAACACCTACGACTTCCCCACCATGGCTGACGGGAAGGCGATCCCCTACGGCGTCTACGACATCGCCAAGGACACCGGGTTCGTGTCGGTCGGGATCGATCGTGACACCGCGCAGTTCTCGGTCGCAGCGATCCAGGCGTGGTGGGAGCAGCTCGGGCGCGTGGCCTACCCCAATGCCGAGAGCCTGCAGATCACCGCCGACTGCGGCGGCTCCAACGGCAACCGCACACGCCTGTGGAAGACCGAGCTGCAGCGCCTGGCCGACCAGACCGGCCTGCAGGTCGGGGTGTGCCACTTCCCGCCGGGCACGAGCAAGTGGAACCAGATCGAGCACCGCTTGTTCAGCTTCATCTCCAAGAACTGGCGCGGTCGACCGCTGGCCTCCTACGAGGTCATCATCAACCTCATCGCCGCGACCACCACCAGCACCGGCCTTGACGTCTACGCCCGCCTCGACGACCGCGAGTACCCAAAGGTCGAGGTCACCGACCAGCAGCTCGCCGCCGTCAACCTCGTCCCGGCCGAGTTCCACCCAGAATGGAACTACACCATCAAACCCTCAACCAAATAACCGCCGGTCCCTAAGGGGATCCGGGAGGGGTGGGCGGTTTCGTGCGGCCATAGCACCCCCGAAGACCGCCCACCCCTCCGGCGCTTGTGGGGTTAGCCCCACCGCGAGGCGCCCGACGGCGCGGTATTTTCGCTGGCGATGACGAGCTTCCGCCACAAGATCACCCCGATGCCCGGCCTCGCGGCCGTCCATCGCCCGCTCGCGGCCTAGCTCCAACCGAGGCCGCGGGCATTGCCGCCCGCGCCTCGCGC
>Ga0136613_10002021_pt1 | contig 10756 bp, 8 predicted proteins | sample AntDrymUQ2722106_2_FD_106649 | JGI IMG/M metagenome (GOLD analysis project Ga0136613, IMG submission 106649) | Polar desert sand microbial communities from Dry Valleys, Antarctica - metaG UQ272 (21.06) | ecosystem: Environmental > Terrestrial > Soil > Desert | place: Antarctica: Dry Valley... | reverse complement strand
GCCACCGGGTGCTGATCCCCCAGGAGACCTACGTCTTCGCGGGTACGCTGCGCGAGAACCTCAGCTATCTGCACCCGGACGCCACGACCGAGCAGATCGACGATGCGGTCGACCGGCTCGGGATGCGATCGCTGCTGGACCAGATCGGCGGCTACGAGGCGGACGTGGACGCCTCCGCGCTGTCGGCGGGCGAGCGCCAGCTGATCACGCTGGTCCGGGCGTACATCTCCCCGGCGCGGTTCGTCCTGCTCGACGAGGCGGCCTGCCACCTCGACCCGGCCGCCGAGGCCCGCGTCGAACTGGCGTTCGCCGCCCGGCCGGGCACCCTGCTGGTCATCGCGCACCGGATCAGCTCGGCGCTGCGCGCGCGCCGGATCCTCGTGCTCGACGGCGCGGGGGTGGCCGTGGGCAGCCACGAGGATCTGCTGGCCCGCTCGCCGCTGTACCGCGATCTCGTCGGCCACTGGGGCACCGGGGCTCCGGCGCAGGACGTCAACGGGCGCGGGGTCGTCGCCAGCGCGGCCCCGCCGACCGTTCGCGGGCAACCAGGCTGACGGGCTCGATGGTCAGCCCCGGCTGACCGAGTGCGTGGTTCACGGCGCGCTGGCGGGGTGCTCGTGCGGCCCGGCGCCCTGCGCGCGCTCCAGCCGCGCGGCGAAGGCCGCCAGCTGGATGCGATTTCTCGCGTGCTGTCGGCGGCGCAGCCGCTCGATGCGGTGCTTGATCGTGTGGCGGCTGAGGCACATCTGTGTGCCGATCTCGCGGTCGCTGAGGCCAAGCGCCACAAGGCGCAGCAGCACGAGGTCGTCGTCCGACAGCCGCTTGTCCTCGCTGTGGCCATTGAACAGCACCGTGCTCGAGTCCTCGGTGAGCTGCAGGCGAAAGACGTCCTCTCCCCGCGCGATGCCGCGCAGAGCGGCGAGCATTTGCTCGGTCGACAGCTGCAGATCCAGAAAGCTGCCGATCCCCGCGGAGAGGAAGGGACGCAGGCTCTCCGGCGTCGCGGCGTGCGGGCAGCAGAAGAGGACGCCGATGCGCAGGTCCGCGCGGCGGGCGCGCAGCTCGCGGCAGACCGCCAGTCCCTCGACGGGATCCAGCGATGCATCGACGACTGCCACCGCGGCGTCCATGACCGCGCGCGAAGCGCGTTCGACGGCGGCCGTGCTGACATCGAACGTGGTCGCGCTGATGCCGCGCGATTGGCGAGCACCCATAGCGGTGAAGAAGGCGCCTACGCTCGGCCGTCCAGTGGCCACGACGATGACAAATTCGCTCCCCACAAGCGATCCTCATCCGTTCGGAGTATTCGTCCACAACTTCTGGGACTGCTAACCCCTACCGTGACGGATCGCGTCGCCCCGCGTGGTGAATTCGATACCTATTTCCTACTGGCCTGGCGCGTGAGCGCACCCGTGCAGGCCCACTACCCCTCGACCGTTGCGTAGACCTCGTCCAGCAGCGCGGAGCGATCGCTGAGGTCGAAGTTCTCCGCGAGGTACTTGTCGGTCTCCTCGCGCGGCTGCCCGTTGAGCGCCATGTTCAGCGCGATCAGGCGCGCGCCCTCGAGATCCTCCTCGGCGCCGTTCGCGCCCGCTTCGCCGGCGGTGTCCCCGCCGGCCGCCGCCGCGGGCGCCTCGTCAAAGATCTGCGCCTCTTCGACGATCACGACATCCTCGACGATCGGCGCGGCGGAAATCGTGCCCGCCGGGGCGCCGGCGGCGTCGTAGAGCTCGCTCATGTTGCCCGACAGCAGGGAGAGATCGGCGTTCAGCCGGTTGGCACCGGTGCGCAGCGACTCGACGAGCGAGTTGATCTCGGTCTCCATCGCATCGACGCGCTGCAGCATGAGCGCGGTCGCCTCATGCACCTTGCCGACGTGCTGCTGCGAGCGTTCGATCGCCTCGTCGCGGATCCGCTGCGCCTCGCGCGCCGCGTCCTGCGCCGACTGCTCGGCGTGCTCCTGCGCCTCCTGCTCGATCGCCGCGGCGCTTGACTCGGCCGCCTCGACGATCGCCTGCACCTGCGCGCTGGCGACGGCGGCGAGCGATGCACGCGGACCGGCGGGAGCGGCCGGGGTCCCCGGCTGGGTCGCCTGTTGGTTTGCCTGGGCGCGCTTGAGCGCTTCGACCTCACGCGCGAGCGCGGCGAGGTGTGCGTCGACCGCCGCCGGCTCGTAGCCGCGGCGGCCGAAGGGAAAGTCTCGTTTCTCGATGGACTGACGGTCGAGGGCCAACGGTGCCTCCGTGAGGGTTCTTCGCGGACGGACGAGCGAGCAAGACCCTAGCGTGGCTGGCCGGGGAGTCCTACCCCGAGTGGACCGCGCTCGATCAGACCGTCGCGTTCGAGCCCCGCCAGCACGCGCGCGAGGCGCTGCGGGGCGATCTGCACGGGAAATTGCTCTCCCGCGGCGAGCGCGGCGATCACGCGCCCGCGGGCCCAGCGGTCGGTGTCCTCAAAGCGCGGCCGCGAGGCGTGCGGCGCACGTGGCGCGGCCGCGACCCGGCCGCGCGACGGGCACCACGGGGCCGCCGGACACTCCCCACAGCGCGGGGCGCGGGCGGTGCATACGCGGGCGCCGAGCTCCATGGCGGCCTGGTTCCAGTCGGCGTGTCGCTCGGTCGGCAGCAGCGCGCCCGGCTCGGCGCGCAGCCGCGTCGCGACCCGCCGCACGTTCGTGTCGACGGCCGCCACGCGTTCGCCGAACGCAAACGAGGCGACCGCGGCCGCGGTGTACGGCCCGACCCCGGGCAGGGCGCGCAGGGCGGCACTGTCCTGCGGCCAGCCGTCGCGCGCGACGACCGCGCACGCTGCCTGCAGGCGCAACGCGCGCCGGTTGTAGCCCAGGCCGACCCACTGCGTGAGCACGTCGGCCGGCGCCGCCGCGGCGAGCGCGGCCGCGGTCGGCCAGCGCTGCAGCCAGCCCCCGTAGCGCTCGAGCACGCGCGCGACCTGCGTCTGCTGCGCCATGAACTCCGAGACGAGGATCGCGTACGGGTCGCGCGTGCGCCGCCATGGCAGGTCGCGGCCGTGCGCGTCGTACCAGGCAAGGACGGCGGCCTGGAGGGCGCCGCGCTGGCTCACGTCACCACCACGCGCGTGCGCGGCATCGCGCGTCCCGTCCCCACCGGCCCAGGCTACGCCGGCGCCTCGTTGGCCTGCGCCGTGAGCAGCTCGCGGCGCACGTCGCGGATCTCGTCGCGCACGCGGGCGGCGTACTCGAAGCGCAGCTCCTCGGCGGCGGCGAGCATCTCCTCCTCGAGCTCGACGATCGTCTGCTCGAGCTCGGAAAGCGACATCGACTCGGCCGCGCGCTTGGCGGCCCGCCGGCGCCGCTTGCCCTTCCCCGGCAGCTTGGACTCCGACTGCAGGAACTCGGCGATGTCCGAGATCCCCTTGACGATCGTCGCCGCCGTGATCCCGTGCTGCTCGTTGTAGGCGAGCTGGATCGAGCGGCGGCGGTCGGTCTCCGACAGCGCCGCGCGCATCGCGTCGGTCTCCTTGTCGGCGTACATGAGGACCTTGCCCTCGATGTTGCGCGCGGCGCGGCCGATCGTCTGGATGAGCGACGTCTCCCCGCGCAGGAAGCCCTCCTTGTCGGCGTCGAGGATCGCGACGAGCGACACCTCCGGCAGGTCGAGGCCCTCGCGCAGCAGGTTGACGCCGACGAGCACGTCGTACTCCCCCAGGCGCAGGTCGCGGATGATCTGGATGCGCTCGAGCGTGTCGATCTCCGAGTGCAGGTAGCGGACCTTGAAGCCCATCTCGAGCAGGTAGTCGGTCAGGTCCTCGCTCATCTTCTTCGTCAGCGTCGTGACGAGCGTGCGCTCCTCGCGGTCGACGACCCGGCGGATCTCGTTCATCAGGTCGTCGATCTGGTTGCGCGTCTCGCGCACTTCGACGGCCGGGTCGACGATCCCGGTCGGGCGCACGATCTGCTCGACCACCCGCCCGGAGTGCGCCTTCTCGTACTTTCCGGGGGTCGCCGAGACGAAGACGAGCGTCGGCGTGATCGAGAGGAACTCGTCGAACTTCTGCGGGCGGTTGTCGAGCGCGCTCGGCAGGCGAAAGCCGTAGTCGACGAGCGTCTGCTTGCGCGAGCGGTCGCCCTCGTACATCCCGCCGATCTGCGGCACGGTCTGGTGCGACTCGTCGAGGAAGCAGACGAAGTCCTCGGGGAAGTAGTCGATCAGGCAGTACGGCCGCGCGCCGGGCTGGCGGCCGTCGAGGATCCGCGAGTAGTTCTCGATCCCGTTGCAGAAGCCCATCTCGCGCAGCATCTCCATGTCGTACTGGGTGCGCTGGCGCAGCCGGTGGGACTCCAGCAGCTTGCCCTCGGCCTCGAGCTCCGCGCAGCGCTCGTTGAGCTCACGCGCGATCTCCTGGACGGAGCGGTCGATCATGCCCTCCTTGACGTTGTAGTGCGTCGCGGGCCAGACGGCGACGTGCTCGAGGTCGTCGGCGATCAGCTCGCCGGTGAGCGGGTCGAAGTGCTGCAGGCGCTCGACCTCGTCGCCGAACAGCGTCACGCGGAAGGCGGTCTCCTCGTAGGCGGGGAAGACCTCGAGCGTCTCCCCGCGCACGCGGAACGTGCCGCGCCCGAGCGCCGTGTCGTTGCGCGTGTACTGGATGCTGACCAGCTTGCGCAGCAGTTCGTCGCGGTCCACGAAGTCGCCCTTGCGCAGGACCTGCATGTTCATCTCGTAGGTCTCGGGCGAGCCAAGGCCGAAGATCGCGCTGACGGACGCCACGATGATCACGTCGCGGCGGGCGAAGAGCGCCGCCGTGGCGGCGTGGCGCAGGCGGTCGACCTCCTCGTTGATCGCCGAGTCCTTCTCGATGTAGAGATCGCGGCTCGGGACGTACGCCTCGGGCTGGTAGTAGTCGTAGTAGGAGACGAAGTACTCGACCGCGTTGTCGGGAAAGAACGTGCGGAACTCGTTGCAGAGCTGCGCGGCGAGCGTCTTGTTGTGGGCGAGGACGAGCGTCGGGCGCTGCAGCTCCTCGATGACGCCGGCCATCGTCATCGTCTTGCCCGTGCCGGTCGCCCCGAGCAGCGTCGTGAAGCGGTCGCCGTCGCGCACCGCTTGGGAGATCTCGGCGATCGCCTTGGGCTGATCGGCCGCCGGGGTGAAGATGTCGTCGAGCTTGAACGCAGGCATCGCTGAACATCCACGATAGCCCCGATTGCGGGCGCCTCCTGTCCCAGAAGAGCGATCCACGCGCCTGGCGCGCGCACGCCACCTTCTGCGTGGTCCCGTCACGCGTGCGCAAGAAAGCCTGCAGAAATACGTGCGCTGCTCAGAGCTTCCGACACCGTATGACACACTCGGCCGCGGCGCCGCGCACGTCCCGCGACGAGCAATCGAGCCGGCGCAGCCGCAATCACATCTGGGGGAGAACCTGATGCTCCGATCGTTTCGTGTGCCCGTCATCGTGCTGGGTTTCCTGCTGCTCACGCCCGTGATCGCCAGCGCAGATCCGTATGTCGTCGGGTCCTGCAAGGACCAGGCCGGCAAGCCCAATGCCGCCGCCGGCTGGGTAGGTACGGCTGGTGGTGACGGGGCGATCGTCAACACCTGCGCGAACAACGGTCAGCTCATCGCCGGGCTGAACTCAGCGACACCGAGCGGTGCGTCAACCGCGAGCTGGAGTTTCGCCGCACCGCCGAACACGCACATCGTCCGCGTCGTGGCCAACCGGACGACATCTGGCTTCGAGCAGGGCGGCCCGGCGCAGGACGTCGCGTACGTGATGACCGTCGACGATGCGGCGCTGGAGCGCTGCCAGCCCGCCAACGACCTGAACTGCAATGGCAACCTGACGGGCACGCTCGACAAGCCCGGCCTCACCGCCCGCCAGATCGCGTTCCGGGTGCTGTGCACCGACGCCGGAGGTAGCTGCTCCAAGCAGGTCGGCATGGCGATCTCGGGCGCGTTCGTGACGCTGGAGGATCCGGCGGCCCCGGCGGTCAGCAACTCCCGCGTCATCGACAGCGGTGAGACGTCGGGCACGCTGCGCGTGGGCTTCGACGCGACCGACGCCGGCGGCGGCGTGTACCGCGCGCTCGTCAAGGTCGACGGCCAGGTCACCCAGACCATCCCGCTCGGTCCCCCGCCGTGCAGCGACGTCGTTCCCGGCGACAACCCGTACGAGTTCAACGTCCCCGTTCCCTGCCCGGCGGCCGTCAAGGACGCCCTCGTCGCGGTCGACGTACGCGCTCTGCCCGCAGGCCCGCACGGCGTCGAGATCGTCGTGGAGGATGCCGCCGGCAACCAGGCGGCCGTCGCCGGCCCGATCGAGTTCCCGAAGCCGAACGTCGCCAGCGGCTCGGCGGCCGAGCGCGCCGCGGCGCTGACCGGACGGCTGCGCATGTGGTTCGTCAAGGCGAAGTCCCGCAACCGCCGCAGCTTCGCCAGCGTCTACGGCAACCGCGTCGTCACGCGCGGCGTCCTGGTCAGCCGCAGCGGCCGCGGCATCGTCGGCGCGCGGGTCGACGTCTACCACATCCGCCGCGACGGAACGCGCCGGCTCGTCAAGACCGGCCTGAAGTCACGATCACGCGGCCGGCTGACGCTGATCCTGCCCAACAACGTCGACACCCGGACGATCGAGTTCGCCTACCGCGCCCTGCGGCCCGGTCCGATCACCAGCCGCCAGCGGCTGCGCCTGACGGTCCGCACGAAGAGCGGCCGCACCTACTTCCGCAAGAGCTCGGGCAAGCGCTAGCCGCTAGCGGTCTTCGACGTCAACCGCGCGCGGCGCTCACCCGGCTGGAGTGCCGCGCGTAGACCACGTACACGACCAGCCCGAGCACCATCCACACCGCGAAGCGCAGCCACGTGTCGGCCGGCAGGTCGATCGCGAGATAGCCGCAGCCGGCGATCGCGAGCAGCGGGAGGACGGGGCTCAGCGGCGTGCGGAACGGCCGCTCGCGGTCGGGCTCGGCCGAGCGCAGGTACAGGACGCCCAGCGCGACGAGCATGAACGCGGCAAGCGTCCCGATGTTGACGAGCTCGGCGAGCGTCGACAGCGGGACCAAGCCCGCCAGCGCGGCCACGACGGCCATGGTGATCAGCGTGATCCGGTGCGGCGTCCCGTAGCGCTCGTGCGTGCGCCCGAAGCGCTCTGGCAGCAGGCAGTCGCGGCACATCGCGAACGCCACGCGCGACTGGCCGAGCATGAGCAGCATCACGGTCTTCAGCGTCGCCGCGAGCGCGCCGACGTACACGATCGCCGCGACCCAATCCTGGCCGATGCCCGTGAACGCGTCGGCGATCGGCGCGTCGGAGCCGAGCTGCTTGAACGGCGCCATCCCCGTGATCACCGCGGCGACCGCGATGTAGATCAGCGTCACGATCGCCAGCGACGCGGAGGATCCCGATCGGCATCGAGCGCTGCGGGTTCTTCGTCTCCTCCGCCGTCGTCGCGACGATGTCAAAGCCGATGTAGGCGAAGAACACAAGCGCCGCGCCGCCGACGACGCCCGACCAGCCGAACGGGAGGAACGGGTCCCAGTTGGCCGACTCGACGTGGCTGACGCCGCTGACGAGGACCAGCGCGAGGACGGCCAGCGTCGTGACGACGAAGACGAGCGTCGCCTTCGCCGTCATCCCGATGCCGCGGATGAGCAGGTAGCCGACGAACAGCACGATCGCGATGCCGAACACGTTGACGGTCCCGCCCTCGCCGGGCGGGGCGGTGATCGCGTCCGGCAGGCTGACGCTCGCCACCTGGTCGAGCAGCGCGTTGAGATAGCCCGCGAAGCCGACGGCCACCGCGGCCGAGCCGATCGTGAACTCGAGCACGAGGTCCCAGCCGATGACGAACGCGATCAGCTGGCCGAGCGTCGCGAACGTGTACGTGTAGGCGCTGCCCGCGGCCGGCACCATCGCCGCCAGCTCGGCGTAGCAGAGCGCCGCGAGCGCGCAGACGACGCCCGCGAGAACGAAGGACAGCGTGATCCCCGGGCCGGCCTCGGTCGCCGCCGCCTGGCCCGTCAGGACGAAGATGCCGGCGCCGATCATCGCCCCGACGCCGACGATGACGACGTCGAGCGTGCCGAGGTTGCGACGCAGCTTGTGCGTCTCGAGCTCGGTGGACGCGAGCGTCTCGTCGATCGTCTTGCGCGGTCCGAGCAAGGACCGGCGCGTGGCTGCGCTGGCCATGGCGCCCTGCGTACCCGGGCCGACGCGCGGTCAAGCCGCGGCGCGCGGGCGGTCTAGAGCCCGAGCTCGCGGCTGTACTTGTCGCGGTAGCTCTCGCGTGCGTCGAGCACGCGGGTGACGTACTCGCGCGTCTCGGCGAACGGGATCTGGTCGATGACGAACGCGCGCTCGGACATGCTCGCCTCGACGATCCAGCGATCGACGTTGCCCTCGCCGCCGTTGTAGGCCGCGAGCGCGAGGACGGTGTTGTCGCCGTAGCGCCTGAGCAGGTAGCGCAGGTAGTACGCGCCGTAGGAGATGTTGATCTGTGGGGTCGCCAGATCGCCCTGCTCGAACGCCGTCCCGCCCGAGAGGCGGGCGATGTAGCGCGCGGTCTGCGGCGTGATCTGCATGAGCCCGCGCGCGCCCGCGTGCGAGGTGGCGTCGCGGAAGCGCGACTCGGCGTAGATGACGGCGGCCAGCAGCGACGGGTCGAGCTCCTTCGCCGACGCCTGCTGGCGGATGATGTCCTCGTGCGCGAGCGGGAGCGCGAGCTCGCGTACGACGTCGGGCACGCGCGGCACGAGGACGGCCGCGAGCACGGCGGCGAGCAGCGCGACGCCGAGCGTCAGCGTGACGCGGCGCCGTCGCCGTCGGCGAAACGCCAGCTGCGAGCGCCGCCGGGGCGGCGCCTTGGCTGCGAGGGTGCGCGTGCTCATCGGCTGCTTAAACTCGCGAGCACGCCGGACAGCTCGCGCTCGAGCTGCTCGATCGTGCCGCTGTTGGAAACGGTGTACGTCGCGCGCCGTGCCTTCTCCTCCTGCGGAAGCTGGCGCGCGGCGCGCTCGTCGACGCCGACGTGGCCGCGCGCGGCGGCCCGCTCCGCGCGCACCGCCTCGTCGGCGACGACCGCCACCGTGGCGTCGTAGATCGCCTCCATGCCGGCCTCGAACAGCAGTGGTGTCTCGACGACGGCCGCGGCCGGCGCGGGCTCGCACGCCGCGATCTCCTGGCGCCACGCCGCGATGCGCGCTCCGACGCGAGGCCAGATCTCGCCTTCCAGCCAGGCGCGTTCCTGCGGCGACGCGAACGCCCGCGCCGCGATCGCCGGCCGGTCCACCACGCCGCCGGGCGCGACGTCCTCGCCCCAGCGCGCGACGACGAGGTCGCGCAGCTCGGGCGAGGCGTACAACTCGTGCACCACGGCATCGGTCGACAGCGTCGCCGCGCCGAGTCGCGCCAGTGTCTGCAGGGCGGTCGACTTGCCCGCTCCCAGTCCGCCTGTCAGACCGACGAACGGGACCTTCGCCAACGGTCCTGCGTCAGCTCGCGGCGGGATCGTCCGCCTCGGGTTCGACGGCTGCCGGCTCGTCGGCCGCGGGCTCGTCGGCCGCGATGGCCTCCGGCTCGGCGGCCGGCTCGTCGGCCGCGATGGCCTCCGGCTCGGCGGCGGCGGGATCGGGCTCGAGGTCGGCCGCCACGACGGCCTCCGCCTCGGGCGCCTCCGCGGCGGGCGCCGCCTCCGGTGCGCCCGCAAAGACCTCTTCGCTCAAGCCCAGCTCGGGAACGTGGTTGAGGTCGCCGGCGCCCTGCCCGAGGTCCTCGCCGTCGTCGGACACGGCGGCCAGCTCCTCGGGCGGCAGGACCTTCGGCTCGAGCACCTGCCCTTCGACGCGCTTGACGCTCAGCGACAGGCGACGGCGCTCGGAGTCGATCTCGAGGATCTTGACCTTCACGTCGTCGCCCGGCGCGACGATCTCGCGCGGGTTCTCGACGTGGTGCGGCGCGAGCTCGGAGATGTGGACGAGGCCCTCGACGCCGTCGAGGATCTCGACGAAGGCGCCGAACGTCACGACCTTCGTGACCGTGCCCTCGAGCTCGTCACCGACGTTGTAGGTGTCGACGACGCGCTGCCACGGGTCCTCCTGCGTCTGCTTGAGACCCAGCGAGATGCGCTGGCGGTCGCGGTCGATGTCGAGCACCTTGACGGCGACCGTGTCGCCGATCGAGAGGATCTCGCTCGGGTGGTTGACGTGGGACCACGACAGCTCGGAGATGTGGATCAGGCCGTCGATGCCGTTGAGGTCCACGAACGCGCCGAAGTCGACGATGTTCGAGATCTGGCCCTCGACGATGAGGCCCGGCTGCAGGCGATCCAGGATCTCCTGGCGCTGCTCCTTGCGCTCCTCCTCGAGCACGGCGCGGCGCGACAGCACGACGTTGTTGCGCGAGCGGTTGAGCTCGATGACCTTGCACTCGATCTTCGTGCCGAGGTACTCGTCGAGGTTGGGCACCCGGCGGATGTCAACCAGCGAGGCGGGTAGGAAGCCGCGCACCCCGAGGTCGATGATGAGGCCGCCCTTGACGACCTCGATGACCGTGCCCTCGACGGGCTCGCCGGACTCGGCCGCCGCCTCGATGCGCCGCCACGCCTTCTCGAAACGGGCGCGCTTCTTGGACATGATCAGGCGGCCGTCCTGGTCCTCCTTGGTGAGGACGAGGGCGTCGACCTCCTCGCCCATCTCGACCTCGTCGTGCGGGTCGACGGCCTTGCGAATCGAAAGCTCGTTGGAGGGGATGACCCCCTCGCTCTTGTAGCCGATGTCGACGAG
>Ga0136613_10002020_pt1 | contig 10759 bp, 12 predicted proteins | sample AntDrymUQ2722106_2_FD_106649 | JGI IMG/M metagenome (GOLD analysis project Ga0136613, IMG submission 106649) | Polar desert sand microbial communities from Dry Valleys, Antarctica - metaG UQ272 (21.06) | ecosystem: Environmental > Terrestrial > Soil > Desert | place: Antarctica: Dry Valley... | reverse complement strand
CGGCCATGCGGAGACGTTCGACTATTCCGGTGGCCGATTTCTCCTCTTCGACCTGTTCGGAGACGAACCAGTTGAGGAGCACTTGGGCAGGGTAGTCGCTCTCGGACACGGCCATGTCGTAGAGGTCGTGGATGTGGGAGGTTACGCGCTTCTCGTGTTCCAGGGCCTGTTCGAAGGTGTCGAGGGGCGAATGGAAGTCGTGGGCGGGCTCTTCTATGGCCCGCAGGCGGACGGGTTCGCCGCGGTCGAGCAGGAAGTCGAAAAACTTGAGGGCGTGCGTCTGCTCTTCTGCGGCCTGCGCCCGCATCCAACGGGCGAACCCGGGGAGGTTCGCCGCCTCGAGGGAGCCAGCCATCAAGAGGTAAAGGTAGGCGGCGGAGAACTCGTGCCGGATCTGCTCCTCCATGGCTTCCCTCACCGCGTCCTTCATCGGCGTCTGCGCAACCTCGCTCACGGCGATCCTCCCTTGTATTGATACAGAATTAACTTCTATCATAAGGTCGCCGTGCACCGTTCGCAAGCTCCGGTGGATGGCGTCGAACCGTCCGCCGCCGGCCCGACGAGGAATGGCCGGGCGGTCGACGGTGGCCGGCACGTGGTGTGACCGCGACGCTTATCGTCCCGTCTACGGGTTCGGCGGGCCAGGTTTCTCCTCGATGGTTCGGGGGACCACAGGTACGGCGAAGACGAGGCGAGATACATCGCCAGCGACTCTTCTCGAGTCAACCGAGAGTAGCGCTTGGCACCCACGCCTTTCAGGCGCTCGGAGACCTCGAAATCTTCGAAGTCCTTATCGTCGCCCCCGAAGTCGAGGATCACGTCCCCGTCCATAAGGTGGTCAGTCCCCTTCTCCGGCCGTCACAGTTACCTTATCTCGGCCTCGTCCGGGCTCAGCTTCCCACCATCATGGGAGTGATGGAGACCGTAGGGGATGCACATCGGAACGCCGGTTCGTGGGTCGGGCACGATGTCCGCCTCGACCCCGAAGACCTCCCTCAAGAGGTCCGGGGTCACCACCTCTTCGGGCGGGCCGGCGTCGAAGATTCGGCCCCTGGAGAGCGCGATCACCTGGTGCGAGTAACGCGCGGCGTTGTTGAGATCGTGCAACACCATCAGGATCGTGCGTCCCTCGTCGCGGTTGAGCCGGTACAGGAGCTGTAGGACTTCGAGCTGGTGGGCCATGTCCAGGAAGGTCGTGGGCTCGTCGAGGAGCAGGGTTCCGGTCTCCTGCGCCAGGACCATCGAGATCCAGGCCCGCTGCCGCTGGCCGCCCGAGAGGGTGTCCAGCGGCCTATCGGCGAACTCCAGGATGCTGGTGGTCTCCAGGGCCTTCTCGACGGCGCGTTCGTCCTCTTTGGACCACTGCCGCAGCCAGCCCTGGTGCGGGTAGCGCCCCTGGGCCGCCAACTCCCGGACGGTGAGGCTCTCGGGGACGGCGGGGTTCTGGGGCAGGATGCCGAGGCGCCTGGCGACCTCGCGGGTGGGAAGGTTCGAGATGGCGTCGCCGTCCAGGTAGATCGCGCCGCCGCGGGGCTTCATGAGACGGGCGAGGGACCGGAGCAGCGTGGACTTGCCGCAGCCGTTGGGGCCAACGACAGAGGTGATCTTACCCTCCGGCACCTCCACGGTAAGCCCGTCTATGACGACGGTCTCGTCGTAGCCGAGCCTGACTTTCTCGGTTTGCAGCTTGCTCAACGGCTCCTGACCTCCGACGCTTCGCCTGTTCTCTCCGCCCGGGTGGCGCGGGGGCAGGTGAGGCAGGCATCCCGCCCGAGCCTGTAGTAGAGGCAGCAGGCGTTACGCACCCGGCTCGTTTCGCGACGTCCGTCGCGCTCCACCACGAAATAGTTGGTCGTCCCCGAGAGCGGGGACGGGCCGGTGAGCACCTCCTCCGCGAGGCCGACGGCCTCCCCCTCCCGTCCGAGGCCCTGGCCCACGATCAGGAACGCGTCGGCGACCGCGTCCACGGCCATCTGCCGGAGGGCGCTTGACCCCCGGCGCGTACGCGGGCGCAGCGCGGCGAGCAAGCCCGGTAAAAGGGACCTGGCGAACCTCTCCCCAGGTAGCGCGACAGGTCCTTTTCCGAAGGCAGAACCAGCGCGCTGGGGTGCCAGGCGCCAGGATCGTCCGGCAGGGCGGCGAACGCGCCGTCTACGGCCAGGTCCACCGCAAAGCCGCGCCCGTCGAAGCGCAGCGCCACGCTCCCCGGTCCGAGGTCCGGAACCCGGCGTTCGAGGAGGAAAGAGACGACGGCCGGTGCGAGGACGCGCCAGAGATAGCTCTTCAGGAAGAGGCTCCCGGTCACCTGCGGGATGTCCGTTCCGTACTCCCGGCCGAGGCGCCGCAACAGGTCGTCGAGGAGCGGCCCGTCGGAGTAGAGTTTCGCGGCCGTGGACCATCCCGGGCCAGCGGGGGATTCAGCATGGCCGAAGAGCCGGATGTCTCCCCACGACCCTGCGCCCGCGACGCGCTCCAGCGTCGCCGCCAGCGGCGTTCTTTCCATCTTGGCGTCCCAGGGATTCACCGAAACCCCTTTACCCTTCCGCGCCTTCGACGGCCGCGGCGAGCCTGGGTACCGTGAGGTCGAGCGCGAAGGGGAGGCTGAGCGGGCTGCTGTAACCGAGTGCGCCAGCGAAATCGGTGCTGAAGTCGCCGAAGTAGATGACCCGCCCCTCGCGGACCGCATCGAGACTCTGGAGAAGTTCGTCGGCCTCGAGGGCCTCGCGGTCGGTACCGACGAAGACGAGCACGTCTTGGTCGAGGAGGTCGATCCGCTCGCGGCTAATGGGTCCGGTCTTGTCAGGCAACTCGAAGCCAAGCGAGGTAAAGAGTCGCGTGCGGAGGTCCTCCGGCGTGAGGAGGAAGAACTCCCCCTCGGTGGCAAATGTAACCGCCGCCGTCCTCCCTTCGAACTCGGGGTGCTGACCACGCGCCTCGGCGAACCGCGCCTCGACGTCGGCAACCAGCTTGTCCGCCCGCTCTTCCCGGCCTAACGCGCGGCCGGTGATCCGCGTCTGCTCCTGCCAGGGAGTGCCGCCGTCCTCGTACTCCGCCGGCTGCGCGACGGTCGGCGCAATCCGGGAGAGCAGATCGTAGCCGTCCTGATCCATAAAAGAGTAGATACCGAGGATGAGGTCCGGCTCCAACGCCGCGACCGCCTCGAAGTTGACCTCCTCGCCTCCCACGAGCTTCGGCTCGGCGCCGTCGAACTCCTCCTGCGCCCACGGCCTCGCGTCCTCCTCAAACGGGCCGATGAAGTCGCGTACCCCGACGGGCATAACCCCGAGCGCGAGCACAAAGTCAGCCTCGTTGTAGCCGACGGCCACCACGCGCTCCGGGTTCTCCGGCACCTCGGTTGAACCGAACTTGTGCTCGATGGCCCGCTTCCCACCGGAAGCCTCGTCGCCGTTTCCGTCTTGCTTGCCGCATCCGGCGAGAAGCAGTGCCGCCGCGCCCCCGATCAAGAAGCCGCGGCGGGTGAGGTCGTTCTCTATCTCGGGTATCAGCAGTCCCGACGGGACCTCAAGCTCGGTCCAGGGACGTTCGATGGTCGTGGTCATCGCTTCTACCTCCGCTCCGAGATCATTCCTTGGCTTTCGTGTCGGGGTTCACGGCGGCGGCCAGCATCGGCACTATTCCGTCGAGCGCGAAGGGCAGGCTGAGAACAGTATTCCAGCCGAATGCGTCTTCGATGTCGTCCTCCAGGAAGATGGCGCGCTCATCCCGCATCGCGTCGAGCTGCCTTACGAGCGGCTCTTCTTCGAGTCCGTCGCGCCCCCCTTCGGTGAACGAGAGTTGGTCCCAGACGAGGACATCGGCCTCGAGAAGATCCACACGCTCCGCGCTCAGGTCGGCGTAGAACGAGTCGCCGGCGAGCTCGTCGAACTTCTCAGGGATAACGAACCCGAGCGAGGTGAAGAAACGCGCCCGAGGGTCCTCGGAGGCGAATACGCCGAAGGTGCCCCCGGAGTACGTGGCGACGGCGAGGCTCTTCCCTTCAAACTCGGGGTACTCCTTGCGGACGGCCTCGAACTGCCCCTCGACCCCGGAGACGAGCTCCTCGGCTCGGTCCTCGCGCCCGAGCGTCTTGCCAAGCATCATGGTCGTCTCCTGCCACGGCATGCCGTAATCTATGTACTCGCCGGACTGGGCCACCGTCGGGGCGATCTCCGATAGCGTCCCATAGTCGTCCTCCGTCATCCCCGAATACAACCCGACGATGATGTCCGGCTCCAAAGCGGCGATCCGCTCGAAGTTCAGCCCCTCCGGCATGTTGAGGATCTCGGGGTCCGCGTCGCCAGCCTCATCCTCGGCCCAGGGAAAGATCACATCAGACTTGTCGCCGTACCAGTAGCGCACCGCGATGGGCGTGACCCCGAGGGCGAAGATGAAGTCGTGTTCCTGGTAGCCGATGGAGAGCACGCGCTCCGGTCTCCCGCTGATCTCCGTGCTGCCATACTTGTGCTTGATGGTGCGCGTTCTACCGCGGACGCTCCCACCGTCCGCGGCTCCACTGCCGCAACCGCCGAGAACCAGCAGGCTTCCCGCCCCGAGCAGGAACTCCCTGCGAGTCGGTCGGATGGACCTGGATCTCCGTGTCTTCTGTGTGATCATTCCTCTCCGTCCTCTCTGTTTCACGTCTTACGGGTCCTGTAGAGCAGGTACAGGAAGAACGGCGCCCCCACGACGGCGGTTACGATCCCGCACGGTATCTCCACGGGCGCGAAGAGCGTCCTCCCGACGAGGTCGGCGAGCACGACCGTGGCTCCGCCGGTCATCGCCGAGACAGGCAGCAAGCCGCCGTGGGCGGGGCCGACGAGCTTCCTCGCGATGTGCGGGGCCATGAGGCCGACGAAGCCGATGGTGCCCGCGGTCGCCACGGCCGAGGCCGCGAGCGCGACGCTGGCGAGGACCAGCAGGCCCCGTTCCAACTCCACGCGGGCGCCGAGGCCCGTCGCCACCTCGTCCCCGAGGCCGAGCGCGTTCAGGTGCCTGAAGCGCAGCAGGGCTAGGGGCATAAATACGGCCAGCCAGGGCAGGAGCGTGAGGACCCGCTCCCAGGAGCGGCCGTAGACGCTGCCGGTAAGCCAGACGAGAGCCTGGCTTACCTGGTAGATATCGCCGAACGTGATCATAAACGTCGTCAGCGCGGTGGCGACGGCGCTCAACCCCACCCCGATCAGGACGAGCCGCGTTGGCGAACTACTCCCCCGCCACGCGAGCAGGTACAACAGCACAGCCACCACGAGCGCCCCCCCGAAGGCCGCGGGCGGCAGGAACACCGCGGAGACCGAAGGGAAAGCCACGATCAGGGTAACGGCCGCAAGCCCGGCCCCGGCGTTGACCCCGACGATGTCCGGCGCCGCCAGGTCGTTTCTCGTAAGCCCCTGCAAGACCGCCCCGGAGACCGCCAGCGCCGCCCCGACGAGCACCGCCACGAGCGCCCGCGGCAGTCGCAGCACGTTGACGATGAACCCGTAGTTGCCGTCGCCGGACTCGATGCCGAAGAGCGCCCGGATCACGTCGAGCGGCGCTATCGGGTACTCCCCTACCCCCACGTTCGCAACGACGCCAGCGAAAGCGGCGAGTCCGAGCAGCACGAAGACCACGACGGAGCGCGGGTCCAACCGCACGGAGACGCGACCGCCCCACGGCCTGACGACGGCCCTCCCCCTCAACCCTTGATCCTCTTGCGCGCCAGATAGATGAAGAACGGCGCCCCTACGAGGGCGGTCATAATGCCGACGGGCAGCTCCTGCGGACGGAGCACGACCCTCGCGGCTATGTCCGCCGAGACGAGCAGCACTGCACCCAGAAGGGCGGAGTAGGGCAGGATCCAGCGGTAATCCACCCCGACGAAGAAGCGCGCCACGTGCGGGACGACGAGCCCGACGAAACCTATCGGCCCCGCGATGGCGACCGCACTCCCCGCGAGGAGAACGACAGCCACCACGGAGAAAAACTTGACCCACGCCGTTCGCTGTCCGAGTCCGGTGGCGACGTCCTCGCCCAGCGTTAGGGCCGTGATCTGACGGCTAAGGGCGAACGCGAGCAATAACCCGACGGAGACGTAGGGAAGCACCTGTAGCAACAACCCGAGGTCCCGCCCGGCCACCGAACCGGCGAGCCAGAATCGGATCTCCTCCAGCGTCCGCTGGTTGAAGATGAGCACCGCCGTCGTCAGCGACGACAGCAACGCCGCCAGCGCCGCACCCGCCACGACGAGCTTCATCGGGTTCATCCCGCCCCCGAGCGTCCCCAACCCGTAGACGACGACCGCCGCAAGGGCCGCACCGACGAACGCGAACAGGGCGTACGTCGTGAGCGAAGAGGCCCCGAGCAGGAAAACGGACCCGACCACCGCGAGGGCGGCGCCGGCCTCGATGCCGAGTATCCCGGGGTCCGAGAGAGGGTTCCGGGTCAGGCCCTGGATGATGGCGCCGGCCACGGCCAGGGCCGCGCCCACCAGCGCGGCTATAAGGGCCCGCGGCACGCGCAGGGTGCGGATGATCAGATCATCCTCGGAGCCGCCGTAGTCCACGAAGGCCAGGATCACGTCCCACGTCCCGATCCGGGCCGCCCCGAAACGCACGCTCGCCAGCAGACACAAGAACAGCACAGCCGAGCACCCCACCAACCCGACTAACAGCGCAGAACGCGAACGCAAGACCCGCATCCCCTACCTGCCCCCGACCTGATCCGGATCACACCCCTGTTGACGCGAACCGCAGACCCCACTATCGTTGCCCACTATGTTGAGAATGATTGTCAATAGCAACATGGGACGCCAAGATACAAGATTTGGAGGAACGAATCAATTGATCTGGATCAAAAAGCGCCCGGCTTCCGTGCTCCTCGTGGTCGTCGCGCTCGCGTTAGCGGCCTGCGGTGGGAGCGGGGACGGAGGCGGTAGTGCGTCGTCCTCGCCTGCGAGGACCATCGAGCATGCCATGGGCGAGACGGAGGTACGGGGGACGCCGAAGCGGGTCGTGGTGCTGGACACGGGGGAGTTGGACAGCGCGATCTCGCTCGGGGTGAAGCCGGTCGGATCGGTCGAGGCTGTCGAGGGGCTCGGTCTCCCCTCGTACCTCGAAGGTACCGACGGGATCGAGAACGTCGGCACCATCGAGGAACCGAACCTGGAGAAGATCGCCACGCTGAACCCGGACCTCATCCTCTCCAGCAAGCTCCGCCACGAGCAGATCTACGACCAGCTGAGCCAGATCTCACCCACGGTGTTCACCGAAACTACCGGCGTCACCTGGAAGGAGAACTTCGCGAAACACGCCGAGGCGATGAACCGGGCGCAGCGGGGGGAAGGGGTGATGGCCGGTTACGACGACCGGCTCGGGCGGTTCGAGGGCGCGATGGGAGACCGGCTCGGCGAGACGGAGGTCTCGGTTGTCCGCTTCCTACCGGGCGAGACCCGCATATATCAGAGAGAGTCGTTTATCGGGACCGTCCTCGAGGACGCCGGACTTCCGCGTCCCCCTTCCCAGAACGTCGACGAATTCGCCATCCTCAACGTCAGCGAGGAGGAGATCCCGAAGATGGACGGGGATGCCGTCTTCGTTACCGTCTACGGCGCCCCCGAGGATTCGACGGAGGAGAGGATCACCTCCGACCCCCTCTGGCAAAGGCTCGAAGCCGTTCGGCAGGACCGCGTCTACGAGGTCTCTGACGACCTCTGGATGCTCGGCATCGGCCCCACCGCCGCCGCCGAAGTCGTGGACGACCTGGAGAAGGACCTCTCGGAGAACTGAGCGAGGACGACGATCCGCTGGTCGAACATGCCCCGTGCCTGATCGTCAAGGTCACCTCACCCGGCACCGAGTCGATAGACCGCCGCGAGAAAATGCTCAACTACCGCAAGATGCCGTCCCTGCAAGCGTACCTGATCGTGGACCAGAACCGCCCCCGGATAGAGCGCCACTGGCGCGACGAGAGCTGCGAGTAGCGCCAGGGCGGGCCAGGCCGAGGCGAGATCCCGGTCCCCCGCCCCGAAACCACGCTCCTTCTGGACGAGGTCTACGAGAACTTTTAGGGCGGGATCTGAAACACACTCACCTGTTCCCCGCAACGTGTACACTTGTCGCGTACACAGAAAGGAGATAGCATGGAACGGGTAAACGTCAGGGAGGTGCGGGAGAACCTGCGGGCGTACCTGCAGCGGGCGGAGTCGGGGGAGGAGATCTCGATCCTGCGCCGCGGCAAGGAGGTCGCCCGCCTCGTGCCGCCGAATCGGGAGCCCGGACGGTTTCCGGATCTGACCGAATTCCGGGCGTCGATAAATCTGAAGGGCGAGTCCGCCAGCGAGTCCGTCATCAAAGCCCGGCGAGAGGCGAGGTACTGATCCCGAACCGCTACTTCGACACCAGCGTCGTCGTCGCCTACTATCTCCCCGAAGAGAACAGCGCCGCGGTCCAGAGCATATACGAAGATGCCGACGAACCGGAGATCAGCACTCTCGTACAGCTCGAGTTCTTCGCCGCCGTCTCGTTGCGCGTAAGGATCGGCGACCTCTCCCACGAAGAAGCCGAAGAGGTATCCACCATCTTCGACGCCCACCTACGAGACGGATTGTACGGCCGGCGGCACCTGGAAGCCGGCCACTACCGGCTCGCCCGCGACTACATCGCCCGCTTCGACCTTCCGCTCAAGGCGCCGGACGCGCTACACCTCGCGCTCTGCTCCGCCGAAGACCTCACCCTCCTCACCGCTGACCGCCAGCTCGCCCGCAACGCCGAAGCCCTCGACGTGCGGACAGGGCTGGTCAGCCGGTAAAGACACGCCCCACAAGACCTGAAACCTCTCTATCCGCTCCTCTTTAGCTTTCCGGTTCGCTTCGCGTAGTTTTCACCGAGGTGGAAGATCCAGATCCCGAGCGGCACGAAGACGACCCCCATCACGAGCAACGGCCAGATGCTGCCCCAGAGCTGGGCGACGCCGGCGCCGTCCGTGAGTGCTGCGCGGGAGCCTTCGAGGCCGTAGGTTACCGGCGAGATGGTGGCGAGCGGCTGCATCCAGTCGGGGAGGACGCTCACGGGATAGTAGACGCCGGAGACCAGGAGCAAGAGCGCGGAGACTATGTACGTCACCTGCTGGCCCTTCTCGGGGGAGAGCAAGGGCATGACGGCAGCGACCACCCCGAACCCGACGAGCGAGATGCTGCACACGGCGAGGACGACCAGGGCCGCAGCATAGTTGGCGTTGCCAAGGTCCAAGTCGAAGGCGAGCATGGCGACCCCAAGGACCAGAGCCGTGCGGATGATGCCGTAGACGATCGCGTAGACGCCCATGCCGAGCAGGTGCGTCACCCGACTCGTCGGGCTCATGAACGTGTACTCGATCGTCCCCTCCCACCGCTCCCACTGCACCGTCTCGGAGAGGATGTCGAAGATCATGGACAGGTAGCTCCAGATCAACGCCCCGATGAGCAGGAACGTCATGTACTCCTGGATGTCGATGGCCTCGGCGCCGGGTCGCTGGGCGGCCCCGGCCCCGATAAACGTTATGGACATGGTATTGACAGTGGTGAACGTCAGCCAGACGACCTCCCACATGAAGTACCGCTTGGTCAGAAAGTAGTTTCGTTGCACGTAGCCCCAGACGGCGATCATCTCGACCAGCCACCCGGGTTTGATGGGACCTCTCATCCCTTATTCTCCTTCCGCGCTGGCCTCTTCGACCGAGTAGCCCGTCGCGGCCATGAAAGTCTCTTCTAGAGTCGGCACGCGGCCGTTGGTCGCGTAACGCGCCTTGAGCTTCCCCGGCTCTTCGAGGGCCAGGATCTTGCCGTCCATCATGATGCCGACCCGGTCACAGAGCTCCTCGGCCTCGCCCATGTCGTGCGTACAGAGCAGGATCGATGAGTCGTGGGCTTCCCTGATCCTGCTGATAAACGCCTGCACGTCCTTCTTGCTCCTGGGATCGAGACCCGTCGTCGGCTCGTCGAGGAGCATCAAGACAGGGCTCGTGAGCAGGGCCCTGGCGAGCGCTATCTTCTGCTGCATCCCGCGGCTCAGGTGCTCCATGGGCTCGGTGGCCCGCTTCTGGGCGAAGCCGATGTTCTCGAGAATGTCCTTGATCCTGGGCCGCGCCTCCCGGCTCGTCACGCCATAGAGCTTGGCGCCGTAGAGCAGGTTCTCCATCGCGGACAATTTCTTGAAGAAGCTCGCCTCGACGCTGACCCGGTTCATGCTGCGCTGCACCTGCTTGGGGTGCCTGACGGCATCGATCCCGAAGACCTCGACCTTCCCGGCGTCGGGCAGCACGAGTGTGGAGATCACACGCACCAGCGTGCTCTTCCCACTCCCGTTCGGCCCGAGGATCCCGACGACCTCCCCCTTGCCCACCTCCACGGAGACCCCGTCGAGCGCGCGCACCACCTCCCCCCGCCGCTTCTTGAAGCTCTTGTCCACGCCGACTAGTTCTAGTGCTTTCATCCCTGAGATCCCTCCTCTCTAGTACGGTCAGCCATCAGCCTTTTTGTTCTTGCTGATGGCTGACCGCTTTGCCGGCGGGCGCTGCCCGCCGGCGATTAGGGCCGTCTGGCTTCGAGCCGCTCCCAGACTACGCGCCACGTCTCTTCCCGCTCGGCGGCGACCGCCAGGGTGAAGAGTTGGCGGGCCAGCCGCGCCCGCAGCGAGGGTTTGCCCTCGGGCCGCGCATACCGTTGCCGCTCGGCGACCTTGTCGGCGAACTCCTGCTGCCTGAGCGTGCGGTCCTGCGCTGCGTGAAAATCCCCGTACATCGCTTT
>Ga0136613_10002019_pt1 | contig 10761 bp, 16 predicted proteins | sample AntDrymUQ2722106_2_FD_106649 | JGI IMG/M metagenome (GOLD analysis project Ga0136613, IMG submission 106649) | Polar desert sand microbial communities from Dry Valleys, Antarctica - metaG UQ272 (21.06) | ecosystem: Environmental > Terrestrial > Soil > Desert | place: Antarctica: Dry Valley... | reverse complement strand
TCGGCTTGCTTCTTCTTCGTCACATCGTTCAGTGTCGCGGTCATCACACGGCACCTTCCCCGCTAAGCATCGCTCAGCGCGTCAGGCCGGCCGCCGCCGCGCCGCCTCGGTCGAAGGCCAACACCGACACCACGATCAGAAAGGCCCACTCCGCGGTGATCCAGGCTCCCCAGGTCAGCATCAGCCGGGCCAGCTGTCGGTCGCGCAGCGTCGCCACTGCAGCCCGCACCCGGGCGCGTAGCAGGGACGGCAATGAGCGGGCACTCGCGGATCCGGTCGGTCATTCACGACGCCGCTACGGACAACCGGTGACCGTGTCTCCGGTATCTCGGCGGCAGCTGTTGGTGCCGCTTTCCCCGGAGATGCTGTCGGGGGTGTCGTTGCCGCTGCCTCCGATCAGCTGGTCGACGCCCAGCCCGGCGAGAATCGAGTCGTTGCCGTTGCCTCCCTCGAGCCGGTCGTTACCCGACCCACCGTTCATCGCGTCGTTGTCGTTGCTGCCGAGCAGCGTGTCACCTCCGGCGCCGCCCTGCAGCGTGTCGTTGCCGTTGCGTTGCTTCCCTCGAGCCGGTCGTTGCCGCAACCGCCGTAGAGGATGTCGTTCCCGTTACTGCCGATCAGCACGTCGTTGCCCTTGGTGCCATGCAGGGTGTCGTCGCCCGGTGTCCCGAGCATCGTGCAGCCAGGCGAAGTCAGCCCGACCGGTCCGGCGATCGAGGCGGCGTAACTGGGATCGGAAAGATCTGCGGTCTTGCCGCCGGGGAGCGGTGTCTCGGCCGAGCCGAAGTATGCGGTTACGGCGGTTGCCGCGGCCGGCAGGTTCACAGTGTCGAACTGCGCGATTCCCTCCCGGTCGGTGATCACCGCGGTCCCGGTCAGGACTGTTCCGGCGGCGTCCCTCGTCACAAAGAAGACGGTTTTCTCACGCAGCGGAAGGCCGGTGTCACCGAGCAGTGTGGCCGTCAGGCCAGCGTCGTCCTGGCGAATCATGGTCAGCCCGGTGGGTTGCTTTCCGACCGTGACGGACATGGAGGTACCCACCGACGGCACCAGGGTGGCGTCTCCGTCGAAGGATGTGGTGAGACTGTAGGTGCCCGGAACCACGCTGAGCGGCAGGTCGCCGCGACGCCGGACGCATTCGTGAACGTTGCACGGGACGCGCCGCCGATGCTGAACGTCACCAGTCTGTCCGCCACCGGAGTGCCACCGTCAGTCGTCAGGGTGGCGGACACCGGAAGATTCGCACCGTAGGTGCCATTGGCCGGGATTCCGGAGCCGACTGACAGGGTCGTCGCGACCGCCTCGGGTCGACCGTTCCGGCGGTGATGCCGGGAGTGAAATAGAAGCCCTGGTTGTCGTCCAACCCGACCACTCCAACACCGTTCGCAGCCTGTACGACGTACCGGATGGCAGCCGGATCCTGTTTGTCCGGCAGGGTGAAGGAACCGGTCCACAGCGTGGAGTCGTTGGGGTCCTGGGTCAGGTTGAGGGAAGTCCACGCCCCGTGCAGCGGGCTGCCGCGCTCGCCGGTGTAGGTGACCCACACCTCCTGGATGCCCGCCGAGGGATCGCCGACGACCCGGGCCTGGAACCGCACGCTGCCATCTGACAAGGACTCGGCGTCGACGGAGGTGATGGTGGGTGCCGCTGGGCCTATGACGACGAGTGGGCACTGGCGATCCTGTACGAGGACGTCGCATTGCTTGCCGGGGCGGTTGGAGGCGTGAGCGCGAGTGCGTCCGGCCTGCGCCTGATCGGTGCTGCCGACGCACTGCGCGAGCGCCTCGGCTCCCCCCGGGCTCCGGATGTACAGGCACAGATGGACCAGACGCTGGACTCCCTGCGCACCCTCGTCGGTCCAGCGTTCGACGAACTCCTCGGTAATGGCCGCCAGTTCACTGGCACCCAGGCCGATGCCGAGGTCCTCGCGGTGTGCCAGTCAGCGCTGGCGGCTGAGCGGCTCAGGTTCACCGGGGTGTTCCTCCCTTCGCCGGCCCGGTACGTCGGACAGGCCGCGCCGATGTCTTGCCCTTACGTCCGGTGGGCACATCCGCTCCGGTGGGATCCTGGTCTGCTGCGACGTCACGGTCCCCACCCGGCATTTGGCTTGGTAGTCAGGACCGGCGCGAGCGCGCCGGGTCGACCGACCAGCGGGGCGATGAGAACGACCCAGAACTGCGACCCACCGTGCGCCTAATTCCGATCTTGTTCGGGCCGGACGCCGGCTGGGGCGTCGTGTGGCGGGAGCGTGGCTGGGGCGAAGAGGTCGACCAGCGGATCCCACCAGCTTCGGCGACCCGGCGGAAACCGCTTGCGCGAACGGGCCATCTGCCTGGAGCCCGCCGGGTACCACCGGCGCGCCCATGGGGAGCTGGGTCGGGCCAACCGCAGGGCCGCACCCAGCGCCACCAAGGGTACGAGCACCCCGATCACGCCCAGTACCGGGCGACCCTTGAGGATCGCCACGATGGCGAAGCCGAGGTTCGCTGTAATGGTCAGTGCCGCAACGAGTTCACCCTGTCCGGCCTCAGCGCTGAGCGGGTTGGCACCGGTGAGCAGCAGACCGCCGACCACGAACGCGACGAGCACCGCGTCGACCGAACTGCGGCCCTCCTGCATCCAGTACACGTCCTCGAGGCGCAACCACAGAGCGAACTCATCGAGCGTGAGGGCCGCACCGACTCCGAACAGGGCTGCCAGGATCTGCACCCACGGTGCGCCGGGGCGATAGGTGAACTCGGCAGTGCCGACGCTCAGCAACAGGAAGATGCCGTACACCGCGTGGTGCAGATGGACTCCACCGGCGCTGGCGTCGCGGAACGGACCACGATCGCTTCGGATCGCCCGAGTGATCGCGCGGGTGGCCAGGAAGGTGATCAGGTATGCAACGAGGATCCAACCGACCAGGCCCGTGCTGCTGCTCAAGCCCGGGACCAGCTCACGCTCTATCCACGGCATCCGATCACCCCCGCCGTGCGAGCCGCCCCGCTCCGTATCGATCGTCTATCAGCGCAGCGAGCAGGCGCAAGCCAGACCGCTCCGGGCACAGAGACCGATCAGCCGGGTTCGGCTTCGTGGCCGGCTTTGACGTCGCGCAGCAATCCCCGGTAGGCGTCGTTCGGACTGATCGAGCCATCGACGATTCCGGCTATCTCGGCGGCGATCGGCATGTCCAGATCGAAACGTTGCGCCAGGGCCATCGCGACGGGCGCGGTCTTGATGCCTTCGGCCACCTGGCTCATCTCGGCAAGGATCTCGGGTAGCGGGCGACCCTTGCCCAGTTGTTCACCGACGTACCGGTTGCGGCTCTGCGGACTGATGCAGGTGGCGATGAGATCACCCATGCCGGCCAGGCCGGCCAGCGTTTCCGGCAGCGCGCCGAGGGCAACGCCGAGCCGGGTCAACTCCTGTAGTCCGCGCGTGATGACCGCCGAGCGGGTGTTGTCGCCCACGGACAGACCCTCGGCGATGCCGGTCGCGATCGCCACCACGTTCTTCAGCGCGCCCCCGATCTCGCAGCCGATCACATCGTGGTTGGTGTAGACCCGAAACGTTCCGCGGGCGAACACCTTTTGGAGTGCGGCGGCAACATCCAAGTCCTCAGTGGCGATAACGCTGGCCGCTGCGTTACCGGCCATGATCTCCTTGGCCAGGTTGGGGCCGGTCAGCGCTGCGGCCGAGTGCCCGGGCAACACATCGCGAATCACCTCGGTCATCCGGAGCAAGCTGCCCGACTCGAGTCCCTTGGTGAGGCTGACAACCGGAACCCATGGTCGTAGGAACGGCTTTGCGGCCTCGAGGGTTTCGCGAAACGAGTGTGAGGGGATGCCCATCACCAGAACATCTGCCCGGCCGACGGCCTCTTCGAGATCGGCGCTGGCGGTTAGCCGCTTCGGTAGCCGGTAGCCGGACAAGTAGCGGCCGTGCGTGTGCTCCTCGTTGATCTCCCGAGCGACCTCCGCGTCGCGGGCCCACACCGTGGTGTCATTGCGACCGGCGGTGAGGCTGGCGACCGTCGTCCCCCACGAGCCGGCGCCGAGCACGGTCACTCGCATCATGCGCGACCGTAGACCGGGATGTGCGCGCCACTGATCACACTGGCCGCATCCCCGGACAGGAAGAACAGCACGTCGGCGATCTGTTCCGGGCGAACCCATCGACTGTGGTCGGCGTCGGGTTGGCCGGCGCGGTTGCCAGGCGTGTCGATCACGCTGGGCAACACAGCATTCACCCGTACGCCGGCCGCAAGGTATTCCGCCGCCAACGAGTCGACGAGGCCGAGTACCGCGAGCTTGCTCGTGATGTATCCGGCGGCTCCGGCGAAGGGACGCAAGGCCGCCCGGCTCGACACGCAGGTGATGGCGCCGCCCCCAGCCTCGATCAGATACGGGACAGTGGCCTGGGAGACCAGGTAGGTGGCGCGCAGATTCAACCGGAGTTGCTCCTCGAACTCCTCGACCGGCGTCTCGTGCACCTTCCCATCCATGGCGAACCCGCCGACGAGGTTGGCCACCGCTCGTAGCGGCCGGCCGGGATCGGCGTTGGCCCGCTCTGCGACGTCCCGTACGGACCCGGCGTCGAACAGATCCGCCTCGAGAAGATCGAGCGAGTCATCCGGTGGCAGCCGATCCACTTCCGAACGCCGTACCCATGGCACCACCACGCGCCAACCAGCAGTCAGGAAGCGGCGCACGACGGCTGCCCCCAGGCCGCCGGTACCGCCGGTGATCAGGACGCTCGATCCGTGGTCGGCCATGGGTCCACCTCTGCCCGCCGACTAGACCGCCGACTAGACCGGCAGTGCCTTTCTGGTTTTGCGGGCGACCCGCTCGGCAGACTCCGACGTGCTCTCAGCAGCGTGACTGACGTTGCGGGACAACCGGCGAGCCGCCCTTCGGGTACGCCAGGCGACCGAGGGCTTCCCTTCGGTGTCTACCGCTGCAAGCAGCAATCCACCGAGCATGCTGGCGTTCTTGAAGAACTCCTGCTTTTGCAGCGCCCGGTCACCCTCGTCGTCGATCTTCCAGAAGCTGTGAGCGGCAAGCGTGGTGGGGACCAGGCTGGCGCTGAGCACCGCGGCGGCGAGACGGGGAGCCCTCCCCAGACTCAGGGCTATGCCGGCGACCAGCTTGACGATGCCGTCGATCCGAACCACCGTCGCGGTGTCGTCAGGAACGGAAACCGCGGTCTTCTCCCTGAGGAACTGGACGACGCCTACGGCCGCCGGACGCTTCTCATGGGGGTTTCGAGCCTCGTCCAGCCCTCCGAGCACGAACATGGATCCGAGCAGCGGTCTGGCGAGCCTTCGTACGAGCATCGGGCTAGCTCCTTCACGTGATCAGCGCCGGTAGGAAGCCCGACGCTACCCGCCATCGATCAGTGCCCGCAGCACCCTTTGGCGCAGATCCATCGGATCGATGTCCAGAGCCAGCAGCAACTCCCGCGCTGCAACCGACGAGCTGAGCAGTCCGAGCATCAGGTGATCCCCGGAAATCCGTCGCGTCCGGAGCCTCCGCGCCTCGTGCCGACTGACCTGCAGAGCCTGCTTCACGTCGCTCCGGAATCGGGGACGCCTAGTTATCCAGCGTGCGCTGAGCCGAGTCCCGACCTGTCGTTGGACGGCGGCGAGGTCGATCCCGAGCCCAGCCAGCAGCCGGGCGTCGTGCGCCCCGCGAGAGACCGCGTCCGCCAGCCGGCTCGGGTCTGCGCCGAGCCCGGCCAGTGTCGAGGACGCGCGGCTGGGAACCTCGGCGATGCCGACGAGCAGATGCTCCCCGCCCACCTGCGCCGCGCCATGCCTGCGGGCGCAGTTCAGGGCCGCCTTGACGACCAGCGAAACGTCGCGGTCGAATCTCTCGGGCATAGCGAACTCCTCACCGATGGTGGACCTGAGGTACTGACCGCCGCCGAGCGGCTGCGGGAATCAGCGGGTGTGTCGATGTTTGCGGTGCACCGCTTGCTTGCTCACGCCCAGCGCGAGCGCAATCTCCTGCCACGACCAGCCGGTCGAGCGAGCGCGGGCTACATGCGTGCGCTCCAACTGCTCGACCAGCCGGCGCAGCGCCGCGACTGCGTGCAGACCCTCGCGAGGGTCGTCGTCGGTGGCGGTCGCGATCAGCGCGGTCGGCGAACTCATGACCGTCAGCATATGTTGACGGTAGTCACCATGTCAACACAGGTTGACAACCTGATCGCGAATCCGAGGCGGGCCCGCAGGAGCGGGAGTCAGCTGAGGAATGAGTTCCGCGGGGGTCACCGTGTGGAGGCCCTGGACTGCCTCGGTGGCATGCTGTTGCAGTGCCTTTTGACGATAGGGCGCGGCTGGCTGGGAAGGAAGCTTCATGTCGATCGATCGAGGCAATGTGCGTGGCCTGGTCCGGGCCATCGCCTACGACGTCAAAGGCTCGCGGCTGGGTCGGGTAGTTCAGGTCTTTCTCGACGACCGCACCGACGAGCCTGCCTGGGTTGCCGTCGATGTCACCCGTACCCGCGGTATGCGGCTGCTGCCGCTCGCCGGTGCGGGCCTCAAGGGTCGGCACCTGGTCATCCGGGCCGAACGAACCACAGTTCGCTCGGCGCCACGGATCGACCTTGGCGACGGACAGCTGTCCAGTCAGGACGAAACCCGGCTGCTCGAGCACTACGGATTGGTGCCCCTTGGCGGGAGCGAGGGGGCTCAGACCGATGAACGACGCCCCGCCTCGCGGTGGCCGGATGACACCGAGCGCGAGACGGCATGGGAGCGTCCCGCCCAGCAACAGCATGACGGTCCCGACACGCAGGCGATCTCATCGGGCTGGGATCAGCACGGGGATCAGCACAGCGGCGACCAACGGCATGCGGACCAGGCACCCCCGACGCAGCAAACCGCGATGCAGCCACCCCCGCCACCGCAAACCGCGATGCAGCCAGCTCCGACCCAGCAATCCCCGATGCGGCAAAGCGATGCCGCGCCCTCACCCACCGTCCCGACTCCTAATCCGCCCCCCGAGGAGGAGCCCACCACCGCCAGCCGGGCTCGAGAGTCCCTGCCAATCCCACCGACGACGCCTGACCGAACCGCCGAGATCCCAAGGCACGCGGACAACTCGACCGCGGTCCGGCCAGCCGATCAGACGGTCCGGCCCGCCGAAGGCTCGGAGCAACCGGCACCGCGGTCCGACCCGGAATCCTCGGGCTCGCGGGTCTGATCGGAGGACCTTCCGGCCGGCGATCGGCCTGATGGGATGCACTCGCTAGTCTGCCTCCCACCATCGGCTATCACTTCTCAGGAGGCACGCGCGTGAGCGCCTCGGCCGTCACCCTGCGCACAGCGCTGCTGCCGCGTACGTCGGTTGCCACCGACACCTTGCTTGTCGCGGGCGGAGCGGTGTTCATCGCCCTGGTCGCCCAGTTGGCGTTCTATCTGCCGTTTACGCCGGTACCGGTGACCGGATTGACCTTCGGGGTTCTCGTCACCGGTGCCGCTATGGGCGCCATCCGCGGATTGCTCGCGACCATGCTCTATGTGCTGCTCGGGGTCGCCGGCCTTCCGGTGTACGCCGATGCCAGTTACGGCATCGACGTCCTGATCGGTGTGACCGGGGGCTACCTCGTCGGTTCGGTGCTGGCCGCCGCGCTGACCGGTTTCCTCGCCGAGAAGGCATGGGATCGCAGGGTGGTCTCAGCCGTACCGGCGATGCTGCTCGGGGAGCTGGTGATCTTCACCGTCGGAGTGGGCTGGCTGATGGTCGTGCTCGATGTGGGCCTGGGACACGGCTTGGCACTCGGGCTGGTGCCCTTCGTCGTCGGCGAGATCGTCAAGCTGACCGCTGCCGGCTTGCTGTTGCCCGGTGCCTGGAAGCTGGTCGACCGGATCAAGGGTTAGCGCTTGGGCTTGCCGGCCGGCTTGCCCGTCGCTGCTTCGATCTCGCGGGCCTCGTGGGCAGCCTCTTCCTCCTCCTTGTCCGCCCGTTTGCGCAGCCAGCCCATGCCAGGCAGCCCGCCGAGGGCGACTTGGAGATCCTGGCCAATCTCGAGGAGCTGATGTACGTCCGGGGCCACCCGGTCCAGCGTCGTGAGGATGGGAAAGATGTCCTCATCGAGGTGCTTGAGCAGGAGCGGCAACCGGTCGACGAGTGAGACGACGGCGTGGACCTCGCTGGGATCCAGCGCCTCGGCGAAGGTGTGTAGCGAAGGCGCCAACGTGCGCAACGAATCCTCGTAGAGTTCCAAGAGCGTGCCCGACCGGGCAGCCGTCGCCTCGACCGACGCGACGACCTCCCGCGCTGCCTGATCGGTGGTCCCGACGTCGGTGATCAAGATGTCGGCGCGATCGAGGATGACCTCGATCTTGTCGACCACCTGAGTCACTCGGCCGAGCAATGCCTCAGCCTCGCCGAGAAGGGCCGCGACACGGGGTAGGAACTCGAGCGCATCGCCAACGCCGTCGCGAACCGAAGCGGCGGCCTGGAGAAGATCGGCGGGACCAGGTATCGGAAGTCGCACTGGCCCACTCTAATCGCAGGTTCAGCGGTAACGGTTTGGCAACAACAGCCTGCTATTCGCCAGATCTGGGCAGCAAACGCCTGGTTTGGGTCCACATCGCGACCGGGTGTTGTTAACTTCATGAACACCACGTGTCCTAGGTCGCTTGTGACCCGGCCGCTCGCCAAACGCCCGCCGAGGAGGCCGCGCCGTACATGCTCAAAGTCGACAATTTGGTCGTGCGCTACGGGGCGGTCGAGGCCCTCAAAGGCGTCTCCCTCGAAGTCCCGGACAACAGTGTGGTCGCCGTCCTCGGTAGCAACGGGGCCGGTAAGAGCACGCTGCTCCGGGCCATCTCCGGAACGCATCGACTGCATCGTGGCCGGATCGAACAAGGATCGATCTCCTATCGAGCGGCTGGTCAGAATGCGGCGGACGAGCAGAACGACCAGAACGCAGGCCTGATTCGCATCGACAAGCTGGATCCCGCCAAGACAGTCGGCCGCGGCATCGTGCAGTCTCCTGAAGGCCGGCGGATCTTCGGTCGGCTCACCGTCGATGAGAACCTGCGAGCCGGTGGAATGAACTCCTCCGCGACCAAGTCCGCGCGGACCGAGACGCGGGAACGGGTGTTCACCCTGTTCCCGATCCTGGCACAGCGGCGCGGCCAGCGAGCTTCCCTGCTCTCGGGGGGCGAGCAACAGATGCTGGCGATGGGCCGCGCCCTGATGGCCAGCCCCAGCCTGCTCCTGCTCGACGAGCCATCCTTGGGCCTGGCCCCGCAGATCGTCGAACAGATCGGCGAGATCGTGCTGGAGATCAACGGCATGGGCACCTCGGTGCTCCTGGTCGAGCAGAACGCGAGCATGGCGCTACGGGTGGCCCAGCACGCGCATGTCCTCGAGGTTGGCAAGGTCTCCCTGTCCGGTCCGGCTGACGAGCTGGCGAAGACCGATCAGGTACGCGATCTCTACCTCGGTCACGGGGCAGAGGAGATCTCCGGTTCGGCGGCAGTCGGTCGCAACCAACATCTGACTCGGTGGACCGGATGACCGCCTCCGGTACGGCAGCGCCGGCCCCCAGCGAGCCTCTGGTTCAGCCATCCGCCGACCAACGTGCGGACCGCCCGGACGACCAGCAAGCGCCGGGCCCCGCGACGGCGCCCGTCGAGGACATTCCCGAGCTCGTCGTCGATGCCGTGACCGTGCGATTCGGCGGCCTGACGGCGCTGGACTCGGTGTCGCTGCGGGTCGCCCCAGGTTCCATCCACGCCCTGATCGGCCCCAACGGGGCCGGCAAGTCGACTCTGTTCAACGTGCTCTCCGGGGTGTACCCGGCAACGTCGGGCCGGGTCCTGCTCGGGGATCGGGAACTCACCGGGCTACGCCCCTTCAAGATCGCCAATCTCGGGGTTGCGCGGGCATTTCAGAACATCGCGCTGTCCCCGACCCAGTCAGTCCTGCAGAACCTCATGCTCGGCAGGCACCACCTGATGAAGACCGGCTTCGTGACCGCTGGTCTGGGCTGGCCCAGCGCCCGGCGCGAGGAACGCCGTAACCGCGACCGGGCCGTCGAGATCGCCGATTTCATGGGCCTTTCCAAGGTGCTGCACGCCCCGGCCGGGCTGTTGGCCTACGGGGACCAGAAGCGCGTCGACATGGGCCGGGCGCTGTGCATCGAGCCCCGAATACTCCTCCTGGACGAGCCGGTGGCGGGGATGAACTCCGACGAGACCGCCCGGATGGGTCAGACCATCGAAGACATCCGGCAGACCCTGCAGATCTCGATCGTGCTGGTCGAGCACGACATGGGACTGGTCATGGGGATAGCCGACCGGGTGACCGTTCTCGACTTCGGCAAGCGGATCGCCGATGGTCCACCGCGAGACGTCCAGGACGACCCCGAGGTGATCCGGGCCTACCTTGGTTCGGCCGCGGATGTCGCCGCCGCTCGGGAAGCAGCCGCCCACCACGAAAGCAGTCGCGAGGAGAGCGCATGACGCTCTTCCTGGAACTGCTGATCAACGGCCTGTCCGTCGGGGCGGTCTACGCGCTGATCGCTCTCGGCTTCGTTATCATCTTCAAGGCCACCGAGGTGGTCAACTTCGCCCAGGGATCGCTGCTGTTCCTCGGCGGGTTCACGATCAGCGAGTTCTCCGACGACTTCGGCTTCTTTCCCGCGTTGCTGTTGGGGGTCACCGTTGCCGCCTTCGGCGCCCTGCTGATCGAGCGGGTCCTGGCCATCCGTGGCAGCGCGGCGTCGGTGAACACCCTCGCGATCGTCACGATCGGTGTA
>Ga0136613_10002017_pt1 | contig 10762 bp, 9 predicted proteins | sample AntDrymUQ2722106_2_FD_106649 | JGI IMG/M metagenome (GOLD analysis project Ga0136613, IMG submission 106649) | Polar desert sand microbial communities from Dry Valleys, Antarctica - metaG UQ272 (21.06) | ecosystem: Environmental > Terrestrial > Soil > Desert | place: Antarctica: Dry Valley... | reverse complement strand
GTGTCCAGTCCCGAAAGCCGCAGCGCCGCCAGCAGGCCCAGCGCAACCGCACGCCCGTGCGGGAGCCCGAATCCGGCCGCCGCCTCCAGGGCATGCGCAAACGTGTGGCCGAGGTTGAGCTGGGCCCGGTCGCCCCGGTCGTGTGGGTCGCGCAGGCAGATCGCGGTCTTGAAGGCGGCGCAGCGGCGAACCCCCTCCTGGAGCGGCAGCTCCCAGAGCTCCTCGCCCACAAGGAGTCCCGTCTTGACGAGCTCCGCCCGGCCGTTCAGGAGCTCTTCCTCGGGCAGCGTCTCCAGCAGCGCCGGGTCGACTACTGTCCGCGCGGGCCAGTGGAAGGCCCCGACGAGGTTCTTGCCGGACGGGAGGTCGATCGCCGTCTTGCCGCCGATGGCCGCGTCGACCTGGCCGACGAGCGTCGTCGGCACCGCGACCCAGTCGATGCCGCGCAGGTACGTGGCAGCGACGAAGCCGGCGGCGTCGGTGGTGCAGCCACCGCCGAGCGCGACGAGCGCGCCGCCGCGATCGAGCCGGAGGTCGTCCCACAGCCTCTCCACGGCTGCGACCGTCTTCGCCTCCTCACCCGGAGGCAGCTCGTGGGTCGCCCGGATGCGCCGGCCGAGCGCCAGCTGCGCCTCCATCCCGTAGATGCCGGCGACCCGCGCGTCGGCGACGACGTCCAAGGGGCCATCCCCGGGAACGAGCTCGCCGAGCAGCTCGAGCGACCCGCTCTCGACATGGACGCCGCCCGCGGCGAGCACCGCAGCCTCAGGATCGCTCGCGACGGCGTCGGCCACCTCCAGGAAGAGCGACGCGCGACGCTCGTAGAGGTTGCGAAACTGCGTCTCGTCACGCGCGAGCGGCCGCCCGCTGCCGCGCGAGCGCTGCCACGCGGTGTCGACGTCCACCTCCACCAGCACCGCGAGCGCGTGCCGGCGCACCGCCCCTCGGACCTGCTCGGTCTCGACGGCGCCTCCGCCGAGAGCGATCACCGCCGGCCCGCGTCGTTCGAGCGCCGCCAACACGTGCTTGGCCTCGCGAACCCGGAAGCCGGCCTCGCCCTCCGTTGCGAAGAGCTCAGGGATGGACACGTCCCGTTCGATCTCGCGGTCGATGTCGATGAAGGGCCGGCCCAGTCGCTCAGCTAGGACGTCGCCGAGAGTCGACTTCCCCGCGCCCATGAACCCGACCAGCGCGATGTGGCGGTCTAGGGCGTGCGCGGCCACTGGATGCGGTCGAGGTAGGCGCGATGGGCGGCCAGCAGGTCTTCGAGCGCGTCGCCCCCGAACTTCTCGCGAGCTGCGCGGGCGAGCTCCCACGCGACGGCGGACTCAGCGACCACCGCCAGCGCCTCGACGGCAGCGACGTCGCTGCGCTCGACGAGCGCCTGGGCCGCCTCCCCCGTCGCGAGATCGACTGAGTCGAGCGGCCGCATCAGCGTCGGCAACGGCTTCATCGCGGCACGGACGACGATCTCCTCGCCGTTCGTGACCCCGGCCTCGATGCCGCCCGCACGATTGGAGCGCCGACGCCGCGAAGTCTCGATCTCATCATGAGCGTGAGACCCTCGCAGCCGCGCAAGCGCGAACCCGTCACCGATCTCCACACCCTTCACGGCCTGGATCCCCATGACGGCAGCTGCGAGTCGGGCGTCGAGCCGGTCGTCACGGCTGGCGTACGAGCCCAGGCCTGGCGGGACACCCGTAACGCGCACCTCCACGACACCGCCGAGCGTGTCCCGGTCGCCGCGCGCAGCATCGATCGCAGCCTCCCAGCTCTCGACGACGCCGCCGACCTCGAGGACGGTGCCGGCGACGGAGACTCCGAGTTCGCTCACGAGCGCCTTCGCGACGGCACCGGCCGCGACCTGGACGGCTGTATGGCGGGCGCTCGCACGCTCGAGCGCATCGCGGACGTCCGTGTGGCCGTACTTCAGCACGCCGGCCAGATCGGCATGTCCCGGCCGCGGCAGCGTCACGGGCTTCGTGCCCTTCCCGCTCGGCTCCCCCTCCGGCGGCCACGGGCTCATCCCCCACGTCCAGTTCTTGTGATCCCGGTTGCGAACGACGAGCGCGAGCGGCGTACCGAGCGTCCGCCCGTGCCGCAGGCCCGCCAGCACCTCGACCGCGTCCTGCTCGAGTTGCTGACGCGGACTGCGCCCGTAGCCCTGCTGGCGGCGGCGCAGGTCGGCGTCGATCGCCTCACGATCGAGCGTCAGGCCGGCCGGCAGACCCGTCACGATCGCGACCAGCGCCGGGCCGTGCGACTCCCCGGCTGTTGCGAGTGCGAGCGTCACGCGGAGGAGCGTACTGCGGCCCGCATCACCTCGACCGGCGCCGGCACTCCGGTCCAGAGCTCGAACGCTGCGGCACCCTGCGCTACCAGCACGTCGAGACCGTCCACGACAGTCACGCCCGCCGCTCGCGCCGCGCCGGCAGTTGCTGTCTCCGGGTACGGGAGATCGACGAGGGTCTGTCCCTCCCCCAACTCGAACAGCACCTCGTCGCGAACACTCGTCGCGTGCACCACGAGGTCTGCGCCACGCACGTCCGGCGGCCACTCGCCACGCCGGGAGAACGTGCGTGCGTGCGGGAGGGCCTGCGCGAAGGCGACGGCGGAGCCACCGCCGCCGACGATCGCAGGCCGCTCCTGCGGCAGCCCGTCGAGGATCGCCGCATCCGTCGTCCAGCCCTCGACGGTCTCGCCCTTGATCACGAGCGTGTTCACCGAAGGTGCATCCGTCTGGACGAGCCGCGCAACCGCCTGCTTGTGCGGTGCGGTCACGTTCGCCCCGAGAAAGCCCAGAGCGACGAGGCCCTTCACTGCCTGCTCGAGGCGCTCGGGCGCGACACCGAGTGGGACGTAGGCGAGGTCGAGCGCAAGCGCGGCGAAGGCCGCGTTGTGCATCCGCGGCGAGAGCGAGTGCGCGACCGGGTGTCCGAGCAGACCGAACAGCCCTGTCGCCGCGGTGATCACGAAGGGAAATCTACTCGGATAGACATACAGAGATTTCTTTGCAAAAGTATCTCTGTAGTGGAGAACCTGCCGCGACGCGACATCGCCACGCTGTCGGAGCTGAAGGCGCTCGCACATCCACTGCGTCAGCGCATGCTCTACCAACTGGCCTTCGCCGGCTCCGCAACGGCGACCTCGCTTGCGGAGGCGTTCGGCGAGAGCACGGGCTCCACGAGCTACCACCTGCGCCAGCTCGCGCGGTTCGGCTTCATCGAGGAAGATCACGAAGGCTCGTCCGGTCGCACGCGCTCCTGGCGGCTCGTCCCCCTCGACCTACGCGCGCTCGACCCGGACGTCGCGCAGTCGTCGGAGGCGCGCGAGCTCGGTCGGATGCGACTTCGGCGCGACCGCGACCTAGTCGACCGTTACCTGCGAGAACGCCACCGCTTTGCCGACCTCAGCGAAGCGGCGATGTTCTCGAGCTCGGCCACGCACCTGACGGCCGAGGAGCTCGTGTGCTTCTCCGAGGAGTACGTCGAGCTCCTCGAGCGCTGGTGGCGGCCGCCGGAGGACCGTCCCTCGGGGGCGAAGCCGGTCGCAGTCCTCTTCTACGCCTTTCCGTGGCCGGGGGAATAGCAACCCCTCGGACCGCCATCGGGGGCTTGCTCGCCGCCGAGCTCTGCTCGTCGGTCGGCTCGCAACTCACCCGGCTGGCACTTCCCTGGTTCGTCCTCGTCGAGACCGGGTCGGCGGCGCGGATGGCGTTCGTCTTCGCCGCGCAGTTGCTGCCCGTCGCCCTCCTTGGTTTGCCGAGCGGAGCCGTCGTCGAGCGCCTCGGCGCGCGAACCGTCATGGTCGCGGGTGATCTCGCGCGGGCTCCCCTGGTCGCGCTGGTTCCTCTGCTCCACTCGCTCGAGCTTCTCACGTTCCCGCTGCTGCTGGTGCTTGCGCTCGCGCTCGGCGTCTTCTCGACCCCGTACTACGCCGCGCAGCGGCTCCTGCTGCCGGAGGTGCTCGGGGAGGACGAGCGGGCAGTCACGCGCACGAACAGCCTCCTCGAAGGGACGTCAGAGCTGACGAACCTGGCCGGTCCGGCGCTGGCTGGCGTGCTGATCGCGCTGCTCGGCTCCGCGAACGTGCTCTGGCTCGACGCCGCCACGTTCCTCGTGTCCGCGATCCTGCTCCTCGCCTTCGTGCCGAGGAGCGCCGGCTTGCCGCCGAGCGAGCAATCGCGTGGCGCGCTCGCCGGGCTCCGTTTCCTGCTCGGAGACCCGCTGTTGCGCCGCCTCGTCTTCTCGACCGTCGCGTTCGGCTTCGCCGGGCCAATGCTCTTCGCGGCGCTGCCGTACCTCGCGTTCGCGCGCTACGGCGAGGATCCGAAGATCGCAGGCTGGCTGGTCGCCAGCTGGGGCGCCGGGGCGGTCGCCGGGTCGGCGCTCACGTTTCGCCTCGTCACGCGCTTCTCGCCGCTCAGGGTCGCGAGCTTCGGCGTCATCGGCTTCGTGGCGCCGCTGTGGCTCCTCACGCTCGATCTCCCGGCCTGGGCGGTTGGCGCCGTGCTCACGGTCTCGGGCCTCGCCAACCCTCTGACGAACGCCGTCGTCGGGGTGCTCACCGTCCGCGTTCCGGTCGCGTTGCGCGCGAAGGCGATGACCTCACTCGTGACAATGAACCGCTTGATCGGGCCGCTCGGCTACGTGACCGCGGGTCTCCTCCTGACGAACGTCGGCTTCACCGCCGTCTTCCTGCTCGTGGCGGCGGCAGACACCGTGGCGGGAGCCATCTTTCTCTCCGCCGCAACTCGCAACCGCGCCGGCCGGGAGGCGCAGCCGGCCAGGGACGCGGCTCAGCCGCAGCCGAAGCCGTAATCGCAGGCCTTGGCGAAGAACTCCGACTCGCTCGCGGTGAAGAAGTGATGCACCTTGTCGGGCTTGCGTACGAAGAAGAGGTACTTCACCTTGGCCGGACGCGCCGCGGCCCGCATGGACGCGAGACCGGGGTTCGCGATCGGGGTCGGCGGCAACCCGGTGCGGTTGCGTGTGTTGTACGGGTTGTCGCTCTCGAGCTGAGAGACGCGCAGCGCCTCGGTCCCTGGAACGTTCAGGCCGTATCGGATCGTCGCGTCGATGCCGAGCGGCATACCGGCCTTGAGCCGGTTGTAGATCACGGCCGCGACGAGCGGCCGCTCGGCGGGCGCGATCGTCTCCCGCTCGATCATGGACGCGATGATCAGGACGTCGTACGGCGTCAGGTTCTTCTTGCGCGCCGCGCGCAGATCGACCTTCGACCAGTTCTGCGCGAATGAGGCGAGCTGATCCCGAACGAGTGTGCGCGACGTCGTCTTCGGCGTGAACGCGTAGGTCGCAGGAAAGAGGAAGCCCTCGATGCCCCTCGCTTGCCGGCGGAACTGCCGCGGCGGCTTGGCCGCCTGTGTCGCGGCCGCGTAGGCCTTCCCGTTCAGCCGCGGCGTGAGCTTCCGCTTCCGTTTCGCGATCACCCGGACGGCCGCGACGCGCTCCACCATCTGCTGCCGCGTGAAACCCTCCGGGAAGACGACGCGGAGTACAGGCCCTCGCCGCACGGCGGTCGTCGTGGGGGGCGGCGGGTCGGATGACTCGTTCGAGGAGCCTGCCTCGAGCGTACGGAAGCCGAGCCAGGCGGCAAGGACGAAGAACCCGATCAGAAGGGTGAAGGCGAGCAGCCGCCGCGCTGCGAGCCTCGCCCTCGACGGCCGCGCCATCAGTCGCGCGCCACCCAGGCGAGATAGGTCTCCAGAAGGTGCGCCGCGGCCCGCGCGTCCTCCGGCGCGCGCGAGGCCGGGCCCCGGGAGGCGAGAGCGGTCGTGAACCGCTCGTCGAAGCTCTCGACCGGGACACAGACCGCACCGCGAAGGCTCTCGACGAAGCGCTCGGTCTCCTCGGCCTGGAGCCCCATTGCGCCGCGGAGGGTCAGCGGCAACCCCACCACGACCCGCTCGACCTCCTCGGAGGCGACGAGCTCCGCGACCCGTCGCAAGCCCGCGGCCGTGGCCGCGCGCTCGACGACAGTCAGCGGCCGCGCGAGCGTGCCGGTCGCATCGGAGACCGCGACGCCCGTTCGCGCCTCGCCGTAGTCCAGCGCCAGCACCTTCACGCCAACACCTTCACGCCAACACCTTCACGAGAGCGCGGCGACGATCAGCCGCTCGGCGGTGGACAAGGCCTCCTCGAGCCCCTCGGGCCGCTTACCTCCTGCACGCGCCATCGTCGGTCGGCCCCCGCCGCCGCCGCCGATCAGCGCCGCGGCTTCTCGCACGACGTTCCCCGCATGCACCCCACGCTGCTCGAGAGACCGGTCGAGGTTGACAACGAGTTGCGCGGCGCCGTTCTCACGTACCCCGACGATGATCGCTGCCGGCGCGTGCTGCTGCTTGAGCCGGTCCGAGACCTCGAGCGGATCGCCGCTCGTGAGCTCCACCACGAGCACATCGACGTCCCCCTGCCGGGTCTGACGGGTGATCTCGTACTCGGCCTCCATCGTCACGGACGGCTTCCGTGCGTCCTTACGAATCCCTTCGAGCGCCGTTCTGAGCTCGGCCGCCTCCTCGGCGCGGCCGCGCAGGAGCGCGTACGCCTCGCCGGAGGTCACCGCCTCGATCCGTCGCGCGCCCGCACCGACGGAGCTCTCGGAGAGGATCGCGAACGGCCCGATCTCCGCCGTCGAACGGACGTGAGTCCCGCCGCAGAGCTCGCGCGAGAAGCCATCAACCTCGACGACCCGGACGATCTCGCCGTACTTCTCGCCGAAGAGCATCTGCGCGCCGAGGTTCCTGGCCTCCTCGATCGGCGTCTCGAAGGCGCGCACGGGCCGGGCGGCGAAGATCTCCTCGTTCACGATCCGCTCGACCTCCTCGCGCTCCTCGGATGTCAGGGCCCGATCGTGTGTGAAGTCGAAGCGCAGCTTGTCGGGGCGAACGGCAGAGCCCGCCTGCTTGACGTGCTGCCCCAGAACGCGGCGCAGCGCCTCGTGGAGGAGGTGCGTTGCCGTGTGGTTCGCCATCGTCGGGAAGCGGACGGCCCACGGCACGACCGCGCGCACCCGATCACCGGCCGTGAAGCCCTCCCCGCGGAACGTGAGCACCTGGTCGTCACCCACCCTCGACGCCTTCAGCAGCTCCGCCCGGGCGCCTGTCTCGTCGTGCTCGAGCGAGCCGGCATCGCTAACCTGGCCGCCGCCCTCGGGGTAGAACGGCGAGCGCTCGAGTTTGGCCTCGAACTGACCGTCGGGCAGACCGTTCAGTGCTGAGATCGCCGTCAACACGTCGGTTCTGCCGTAGCCGACGAACTCGGTGGTGCGGCCGCCGAGGTCACTTGCGGCCCGTGCCGGCTGGCTGCGGGAGATCTCGCGGTGCTCCGCCATCCGGGTACGGAAGTCGTCCTCGTCGACGGCAAGGCCACGCCCGAGCGCGAGCTCGCCGATCAGCTCGAACGGGAAGCCGTAGGTGGCGGTCAGGTCGAATGCGTCCTTCCCCGAGATGTTGCCGCGCGTCGCGACCTCGTCGAAGAGCTTCATCCCGCGCGCGAGGGTTTCCGTGAACCGAGTCTCTTCGGCCCGCACCGTCTCGCGAATCCGCTCCCGATCGTCCTCTAGCTCGGGAAACGGCTCAGCGAGCTGTTCGACGACGACGTCCGTGACGCGCCAGAGGTCCTGGAGCCCGATCGAACGAGCCTGCTGCACGGCGCGGCGGATGATCCGTCGCAGGACGTACCCCCGGCCCTCGTTCGACGGCGTGACGCCGTCGCCGACGAGAAAGGTCATGCCGCGGCCGTGGTCGGCGATGACGCGGTGGGCCTTCGTCGCGTGCTCCGACTCGCCGAACGCGACGCCGCTCTCCGCCGCCACCCAGTCCATGATCGCCGCGTACGCGTCGGTCTCGTAGACCGAGCGGACGTCCTGCAGGATCGCCGCTGTGCGTTCGAGCCCCATCCCGGTGTCGATGTTCTGTTTCGGCAACGGGGTCAGCGTCCCGTCCGGGTGCTGCTCGTACTCCATGAAGACGAGGTTCCAGAACTCGAGGAAGCGGTCGCACCGCGGGCACGCCGGCGCACAGCCCGGCTCCCCGCAGCCGTGCTGCTCGCCCCAGTCCCAGTAGATCTCGGAGTCGGGGCCGCACGGTCCGGGGCCGCCCACCGACCAGAAGTTCTCGGAGCTCGGCAGCTGCACGATCCGCTCCGACGGCATCCCGTTCTCCTCCCAGAGCCGGATCGCGGTGTCGTCGGGGCCGAGCTTCAGCGAGGGGTCGCCGGCGTGCACGGTCGCCCACACACGGTCCCAGTCGAGCTTCAGCTCTGCTCGGATGAACTCCGTCGCGAATGCGATCGCGCCCTCCTTGAAGTACTGCCCGAACGAGAAGTTGCCGAGCATCTCGAAGAAGGTCAGGTGGTGGCCGTCGAGGCCGACCTCTTCGATGTCGGGAGTACGGAAGCACTTCTGGGAAGTGGTCGTCAGGGGCGCAGGCGGCGCCTCGCGCTCGAGGAAGTACGGCATCTGCGGCTGCATGCCGGCGGTCGTGAGCAGCGTCGTGTGGTCGCCGACGCGAGGGATCAGCGGCCACGACGGCAGGCGCTCGTGCCCTCTGGCTTCGAAGAAAGAGAGGAAGCCTTCGCGGAGCTCAGCAGTCGTCTGCACGCGGGGATTGTAGGCGCGCCGCAACGGGTGGCCCCGTCGGGACGACCCGTGACAACCGTTTCACACAGTCGGCACGCTTCCGCAGCAGGATCCGACTCCGCATACGGCGTCGAAACCGCAGCGTCAAGCCTTTCCGGCGCGAGCGACGGGTCTGACCACTGACGCGTGGGCGACGGCGTGCGGAGCTACGCTCCGGACCTCTCCAGACGGAACGGCCTAGACGGCAACGACGGTGACGTCAGCCGACGCGCAAGGTTGGCTCTGGTGGTGGTTGGCAATACCTCGGCTTCCACAGCGTGCCGAGCGTGGGCGGAACGGTGCTGCTGTTCCTAGACGAGACCGAGAGCCTTTGGTGGGAGCGTTCCTCGATGTGAGCTCTGTCGTGGCAGCTTTGGTCGCCGATGCAGCCTTCAAGAAACGCATCTCCTGAGGCTGAAGGTGTGGCCTCGGGTTCACTATCGAGCGAACCGGTCTGAACCCCGACGCGTGACGAACGTTTCACACAATCGGCACGCTTCTGCAACAGGGTCTGACCCTCTTACGGCGACGAAGCCGCAGCGTCAAGCTGTTGCCGCACGAGCGAATGGGTCTGACCCTCGACGCATGACCCGCGACGCGCGGGCGTCGGTTCGGCTTCGGCGGCTGCCCACCGACGAACCGGATCGCGCTGCGCAGCCCCGGAGACGCCTGATCTGAGCAGCCTCACGATCGAGGCTCCGCCGACCACTGCGCCCGGCTGGTCGACCACACCTGCAGCGTGATCCCGTTGGCGTCCCAGTCCACCTCGCGCCACGGCCCGATCCCCAGTCGCTCCGCGACGCGGAAGGAAGTGACGTTCTCGGGGTGGATGATCGACACGACGCGCTCGAGGGCGAGCCGGGCGAAGGCGTGGTGGAGCGCGGCGGCACCTGCCTCGGTGGCGTACCCGCGCCCCCAGACGTCCGGATCCAGCATCCACCCCAGCTCCGGATCGGCCGGCCAGAGGCGATGGAAGGAGAGGCCGGAACGTCCGACGAGCAGGCCGCTCGACTTCTCCTCGAGCGCCCACAGGCCGAATCCGTGCTCGTCCCAATGGCATCGGTATCGCTCGAGCTGCGCCTCGCTCTCTCCGCGCGTGAGCGGCAAACCGCTCATGTAGCGGTAGACACGCTCGTCGCCGTTCAGCCGGTGCAAGGGCTCGAGGTCGTCGTCGCGCCACGACCGCAGGCGAAGGCGGTCCGTCTCGAGGTCGATTAGCCCACGACGCGCTTCGCCGGCGCGGCGACATCCTCTTCGGTCGCGATCTCGTCGCGGATCTTCTCGAGCGCGCGCCGGATCAACCGTGACACATGCATCTGCGAGATTCCCACCTGCTGAGCGATCTGGCTCTGCGTGAGCCCGTCGAAGAAGCGCAGATGCAGGATGCGCCGCTCCCGCTCGTCGAGCGCGCGGAAGCCGGGCGCCAGCACCGCGCGATCTTCCGAGACCTCGTACTGGTGCTCGATCACCCCAAGCGACTCGAGCGGATCAAGCTCGCCATCCTCGTCGGACCCGCCCGCGGAGAGTGAGAGCGAGGTGTACGCGCGGCCGGACTCGAGCGCCTCGAGCACTTCTTCCTCCTCCACGCCGGCAGCCTTTGCGAGCTCCGGGATCGTTGGTGAGCGGCCGAGCTCCACCGTCTTCTCCTCGATCAGCTTGGAGAGCTTCACGTTCAGCTCCTGCAATCCCCGCGGCACCCGCACGGCCCAGCCCTTGTCGCGGAAGTGGCGCTTGATCTCACCGATGATGTTCGGCGTCGCGTACGTCGTGAGCTCGACACCGCGCTCGAGGTCGAAGCGGTCGATGGCCTTGATCAGGCCGATACAACCGATCTGGACGAGGTCTTCGAGCTGCTCCCCGCGATAGCTGTAGCGCCGGGCCAGCGAGCGGACGAGCGAGAGGTATTGCTCGATCAACTGCTCCCGGGCTGCGAGGTCGCCGTGGTCGTGGTAGCGGCGCAGCAGGATCTTGTCGGACTCGCGCGGCATCAGGACGCTACCGGCGTTTCCAGGTAGGCCTTGCGCAGGTCGACCCAGCAACCATCGTCGCGCTCACTGAGGCGGACGGTGTCGACCACGGTCTCGAGGAGACGCCGGAGGCCGAGGGTCTCGTCCGGCTCCTGCTC
>Ga0136613_10002016_pt1 | contig 10764 bp, 11 predicted proteins | sample AntDrymUQ2722106_2_FD_106649 | JGI IMG/M metagenome (GOLD analysis project Ga0136613, IMG submission 106649) | Polar desert sand microbial communities from Dry Valleys, Antarctica - metaG UQ272 (21.06) | ecosystem: Environmental > Terrestrial > Soil > Desert | place: Antarctica: Dry Valley... | reverse complement strand
GGCGGCGGTACCGGCGAAGCGCACCATGCCCGAGGTCGCCAACACCGCACCGCCCGTGCAGAGCACCGCCGCGCCCGGGTAGTCCGCGGAGCCCGCGGCCACGCCGGTGACGCCCTGGGTGTACTTGTCGTCGGCGGGACCGGGCGCGGGCCAGCACGCGCCGACCTCGGCGGCGGTGAGCACCCGCAGGTCCGGCTCCTCGAGCTCGAACCCCAGGTCCACCACGTGCACCCGCCCGCAGCGCTGCGGGTTCAGCACGTGCACCGGCTTGCGGACCCCGAAGGTGACGGTGGCGGTGGCGGTGACCGCGGGCCCGTCGACCGCGCCGGTGTCCGGATCGACCCCGGACGGGGAGTCGACGGCCAGGATCGGCGCGCTCACCTGCTGGACGAGCCGGGCGGCGTCGGGCCGCAGCCCGCCGCAGCCGGACAGCCCGACGATCCCGTCCAGCACGAGGTCGAGCCGGCCGGGCAGCACAGTGGCGATGCGCCCCCCGGCCCGGCGCAGCGCGGCGAGGCCGGCGGGGTGCGCACGGTCCGGGGCGAGCAGCACCGCGGTGACGGCGACGCCGCGACGGCGCAGGAACACCCCGGCCCACAGGGCGTCACCGCCGTTGTTGCCCGCCCCCACCAGCAGGCCCACCCGTCGCCCGGCGACTCCGCCGGTGCGCTCGCGCACCATCCGCGCGGCCACTGCGGCGAGTCCGAACGCCGCGCGCCGCATCAGCGCACCCTCCCGGGTCCGCGCCAGCATCGCGTCCTCGGCCGCGCGGATCCGCCCGACACGCCACGCTCCCTGCGGCTCCACCCGTGAGATGCGGGGTGCGGAACCGAGCGACACGCGGGTCATTCGACGGTGACCGACTTGGCGAGGTTGCGCGGCTTGTCGACGTCGCAGCCCCGCTCCCGGGCGATCTCGGCGGCGAACACCTGCAGTGGCACGGTGGACACCAGCGGCTGCAGCAGGGTCGGCACCGCGGGCACCTCCAGCAGGTGCGACGCGTAGGGCCGCACCGTGTCGTCGCCCTCCTCCGCCACGACGATGGTGCGCGCCCCGCGGGCCCGGATCTCCTGGATGTTGCTCAGCAGCTTCGAGTGCAGCACCGCACGGCCCTTGGGCGAGGGCATCACCACGACGACGGGCAGGCCCTCCTCCAGCAGCGCGATCGGGCCGTGCTTGAGCTCACCGGCTGCGAAGCCCTCCGCGTGCATGTAGGCCAGCTCCTTGAGCTTGAGCGCCCCCTCCAGCGCCACCGGGAACCCGACGTGGCGGCCCAGGAACAGCACCGCCTTGGAACCGGCCAGGTCCCGGCCGAGGCTGCGGACGTCCTGCACGGTCTCCAGCACCCGCGACACCGCCGCGGGCGTCGCCTCCAGCTCGGCGAACTCGTGGGCGATCTCGTCGGAGTACTTGGTGCCGCGGGCCTGCGCGAGGGCGAGCCCGACGAGATAGTTGGCGACGATCTGCGCCAGGAACGTCTTGGTGGCGGCAACCCCGATCTCCGGTCCGGCGTGGGTGTAGAGCACCCCGTCGGACTCCCGCGGGATCTGCGCGCCGTTGGTGTTGCAGATCGCCAGCACCCGGGCCTTCTGCTCGCGGGCGTGGCGCACGGCCTCGAGCGTGTCGGCGGTCTCGCCGGACTGGGAGATGGCGAGGACCAGGGTGGAGCGGTCCAGCACCGGGTCGCGGTAGCGGAACTCGCTGGCCAGCTCCACCTCGACCGGCAGCCGGGTCCAGTGCTCGATGGCGTACTTCGCGAGCAGTCCGGAGTGGTAGGCGGTTCCGCAGGCGACCACGAACACCTTGTCGACGTCGCGCAGCTCCTGGGTGTCCATCCGCTGCTCGTCCAGCACGATCCGACCACCGAGGAAGTGCCCGCGCAGCGTGTCGGCCACTGCGCTCGGTTGTTCCTGGATCTCCTTGAGCATGAAGTAGTCGTGGCCGCCCTTCTCGGCGGCGGACAGGTCCCAGCCGACATGAAAGGGGCGAGCAGAGCTCTGCGTTCCGGCGAAGTCGGTGACTTGGTAGCCGTCCCGGGTGATCGTCACGACCTGGTCCTGGCCCAGCTCGACGGCCTCGCGGGTGTGCTCGATGAACGCCGCGACGTCGGAGGCGACGAAGTGCTCGCCCTCGCCCACGCCCACCACCAGGGGAGACGAGCGGCGGGCGGCGACCACCAGATCCGGCTCGTCGGCGTGCGTGACGACGAGGGTGAACGCACCCTCCAGCCGCCGGCAGACCGCCCGCACCGCGTCCGGGAGGTTCCCGCAGCAGGTGTACCGGGCAGCGATGAGGTGCGCGGCGGTCTCGGTGTCGGTGTCGCTGGTCAGCTCCACCCCGGCCGACTCGAGCTCGGTGCGCAGCTGCACGAAGTTCTCGATGATCCCGTTGTGCACCACGGCGAGCCGTGCCGTCGAGTCGACGTGCGGGTGGGCGTTGCGGTCGGTGGGGGCACCGTGGGTCGCCCAGCGGGTGTGCCCCATGCCCGCGGTGCCGCCGAAGGTGTGCCGCCCGGCGGCGTCGAGCCGGGAGACGAGGTTGGCCAGCGGCCCGGCCTTGCGCTGTACCGCGAGTCCCCCCGCCCCGTCGAGCACCGCCACGCCGGCCGAGTCGTACCCGCGGTACTCCAGCCTGCCCAGACCCTGCAGCACGACGTCCAGGGCCGGCCGGTGCCCGACGTAGCCGACGATTCCGCACATGGCGCTCACGGTAGCGGAGCCGGACGACGCCGCCGGCGCTGCGGGATCGGCCCCCGGATGACCGGCCGCGGGGCACGCCGGCACCGGGGCGCGGTACCGTCCGGCCCCATGTCACGCAGTATCAAGCCAGGTTGGAGCCCAGGTAAGGGTAGGGCAGCAGCCAAGCGCGCGGCCGGGGCACTCTCCCACCGGGGACCGCACGAGGTGCTGCGCGGGGACCTCGCACCGGCCGGGCTGCCGGGCGTGGTGTTCACGCCGCGCTCCGGGCTCGCCCTGCCGGCGGTGGCGTTCGGCCACGGCTGGCTGCAGCCCCCCGCGCGGTACGAGGAGTTGCTGCGCCACCTCGCCTCGTGGGGAATCGTCGCAGCCTGCCCGGCTACCCACGGCGGAGTGCTGCCCCCCCACCACGGGTACGCCGCCGACCTGCGCACCACGCTCGACATCTGCACCGGTGCCCGGCTCGGTGACGGGGGCATCAGCGTCGACCCCGACAAGCTCGGGCTGACCGGTCACGGCATGGGCGGGGGGTGCGCGGTGCTGGCCGCGGCCAGCGAGCCGCGGACCCGCGCCGTGGCCACCCTCGCCCTCGCCGAGACCCGGCCCTCCAGCGTGGACGCCGCGCGACGCTGCGACATGCCCGCGATGCACCTCGCGGCGGGCAAGGACCGCTTGGCGCCCGCCGCAGGCAACGCCGAGGCCGTCGCCCAGGCGTGGACCGGCCCGGTCCAGCTGCGCACGCTGACCAAGGCGAGCCACCTGGGCTTCACCCGCGGCCGGCACTGGACCGACCTGGTGTTCGACGGCCGCCCGGAGGGCGGTACCCGCCGGATCAGCCGGGCGCTGGTCACCGCGTTCCTGCTGCACCACCTCGCCGGGGGGATCGAGCACGACGCCCTGCTCGACGGCGACCTGTCCACCGCCACCATCGGCGAGCTCACCGCGGCGGCACCCCCCCAGGGGTAGCTGGCAGCCCGCCACTGCCGCGTTCCCGGTCGGCTACCGAGCCCAGACTCGCACCGCCCGGCCCAGCGTCGCCGAGGACCGCTCCGCCATCCGGGAAGGCCACGCCACCGGCCGACTCCGCTCCCGACGGACCGGCGCGACCGAGCGACGCAGTCCGGGTGCTCACCAAACCGTCACCGAGCGCTGCCCCGATCCCGTCCGAGTCCGGCAGCCGGTGGGTGGTCAAACCGCGCACCGCGTGGAAGTCGATCAGGTAGCGGGACACCTCCCCGCTCCCACCGTCGATCGTGACGAGCAGGCCGCCGGCACCGGCGATCCGCTCCGCGGTGACGGTGACGTCTCCCAGCTGGAACACCACCGGGGTAGCCCGCGCCGCACCGGGCTGATCTGTCCCGGAGTCGAGGGTATGCTCCTGCGGTCGACCGCTACTGTCATCGGTCGTGATCCGCATCGAACCGGCGCCGTCCGGGCTCTGCGCGGTGAGCATCAACTCGCCCTGCCTGATCGTCACCGTCTCCGGCTCGACGCGCCGGTCCGCATCGGTCTCCGGCTGCGCGGTTCCCGGCGGTGCAGTACCCGGCGGCGCGGTTACCGGCTGCACCGGATCGGCTCCGTCCCCAGCCTGGTCCCCACACTGCTGGGGCATCGGCGTGGGCCAGAGCGCGGGTGGTCCTACCGCCGGGGGCAGGACCGGGGAGACGCCCGCGAACGGGTTCTCGGGAACCTGGTCCACCGACGTCGCTGCGTGGAACTCCGACCACGTGGTGCGGATGTCGTCCTCGTACCGGGCAACGACCTCCTCGCGGAACACCCGCAGCCGCTCCTCGAACGTCGGGACGAAGTCCTCGTCGAGGATCTGGCGCGCGATCCGCTGCGCAGCGGTTGCCGGTTCCGCCTGGTACCCGATGAGCTCGATCAGGCTCTCGACGAGCGCGGGTGATCCCATCGCACACGTCGGGCTGTACAGCGACAGGGCCGCCGAGGCGTAGGACCGGACCACCTCCTCCAGCGCATCCGCGAGGTGGCCGCAGGCTCGCCCCACCGCCGAGATGTCCTCGTCCAGCAGGCCGGCGACGTCGAGGACGGCCACGACGTGATCCGTCGTGTTCGACGCACCGTGTCCGCGCCAGCGGTCGGCCAACCCCATGGAGGAGCTCCGCAGCACGCCGGTCGTCTCCGCCAGGCTCTGTCCGCAAGCCTGAAAGGCCTCGGAATCACGGCGCAGCGCGGCGAGGTCCATGCCCGCCAGGCGGCGGTACGGACCGTAGATCTCCCGCTCGACGTCGAAGGGTGCTGCGGTGTACCGGGAGTACAGCGGACCGAACAGGTCGAAGAACCGCAGACCCGCCACACCAGCGGCCAGGAGCTCGTCGGATCTCGAGGCGGACCCGGTGGGCTCGTCCAGCAGACCCATCACAGCCCCCCGAGCTCGGTGTCCTCGAGCTCGGTGTCGGGGTGGATGAAGCCGTGCGATTCGGACGCCTCGTAGTTCCCGGCGTCGAGCAGCAGGCCGGTCGCGATGGCGTCGACTCGGGTGCCGTAGTCGGTGATCATCCTCTCCAGGCGCAGGACCAGGGATGCATACGCCTCTCCCGCCGCGAAGAACGACTCACCGACAGTGCTCCCCGCCACCGTGCTCGCACCCACCATCCCAGCTCGATCGGTGATGGCCTGCACATGATCAGCGAAGAGCCGCCCGACGCCGGCAACCTCCTCGACGGGGACGTGGTATCCACCGGCCACGACGTCTCCTCCCGCTGCCCGGTTCTTCGAATCGCAGGTCAGTGCAGCCAGTGCCGGTCCGAGAAGGACTCGTCGTCCCCGAGGGGACCACGGGCGCGAGTCCGCTTCGGTGCGCCCGCCGCAGCCACGGTCTCCTGGATCTTGCGGTCCGCGAGGTCCGCCATCCGCTGGAGGTGGCCCCGACCCCGGGCCTGCGCCGACGCCTGCTGCTCGGCGAGTTCGCGCTGCAAGCGGTCCACCCGCCGGCGGGACGCCTCGGCGATCGCTCCCGCGCAGGCGGCAAAGGCGCGGTCGTCGACTGGCACGACTGGGCCTCAGCCGACCGAGGCGACGACAGTGGCGATGCGCTGGCCGACCTCGTCCGCGACGTCCTGGGCGGGCGCCTCGACCATCACCCGCACGAGCTGCTCGGTACCCGAGGGCCGCAGCAGCACGCGGCCACGCTCCCCCAGCTCGGCTTGTGCGGCAGCCACCGCCGCGGCCACCACCGGTGCGGTGGCCACCGCAGCGCGATCCGCTACCCGGACGTTCACCAGGACCTGCGGCAGCCGGGACACGACGCCCGCCAGCTCGGCCAGCGTCGCGCAGCGGTCGGCCATCCGGGCCATCAGCCGCAGCGCCGTGAGGATGCCGTCGCCGGTGGTGCAGTACGCGGGGAGCACGACGTGCCCGGACTGCTCGCCACCGAGCGTGTAGCCGCCGGAGCGCAGCGTCTCCAGCACGTAGCGGTCACCCACGGCCGTGGCGTGCACCGTGATGCCGTGCTCGCGCATGGCCAGGTGCAGGCCGAGGTTGCTCATCACGGTCGTCACCAGGGTGTCCTGCGCGAGCTCGCCCGCCTGCCGCATCGCGACGGCGAGCACCGCCATGATCTGGTCGCCGTCGACCACCTCGCCGGTCGCGTCCACGGCCAGGCATCGATCGGCGTCGCCATCGTGTGCGATGCCGAGATCGGCTCCCTGCTCCAGCACCGCCTTGCGCAGCCCGTCGAGGTGCGTGGAGCCGCATCCGTCGTTGATGTTGAGCCCGTCCGGCTCGGCGTGCAGCGCCAGCACGTCGGCACCGGCCCGGCGGTAGGCCTGCGGCGCCACCGCCGACGCCGCCCCGTGCGCACAGTCCACCACCACGGACAGCCCGTCGAGGGGCTGCGGAGTGGCCACCAGCAGATGGTCGACGTAGCGGCACCCGGCGTCGGCGACGTCACGCACCCGGCCGATCCGCCTCCCGGTCGGGCGGGGGCCTGCCTCGTCCAGCCGGGCGACGATCTCGTCCTCCACCGCGTCGGGCAGCTTGTGCCCGCCGAGCGCGAACAGCTTGAGCCCGTTGTCCGGCATCGGGTTGTGCGACGCGGAGATCATCACACCGAGGTCCACGGCGAGCTCACCCACCAGGTGCGCCACCGCAGGGGTCGGCAGCACCCCGACCCGCAACACGTCCGCGCCGGCCGCGGTGAGGCCGGCGGTGACGGCGGCCTCCAGCATCTCACCGCTCGCCCGAGGGTCCCGGCCGACCAGCGCGACAGGGCGCCGCGTGCTCGCGTGCTCGGCGAGCACCCGGGCCGCCGCACCGGCCACCGCCAGCGCCAGCTCCGGACTCAGGTCGGCGTTGGCCAAGCCGCGCACCCCGTCGGTGCCGAACAGGCGGGCCATGCTCCGACGCCTCAGCGCTTGCTGTACTGCGGTGCCTTGCGGGCCTTCTTCAAGCCGTACTTCTTGCGCTCCTTGACCCGCGGGTCACGGGTGAGGAAACCGGCCCTCTTCAGCGCCGGGCGATCGTCGGGGTCGAGCTCGATCAACCCGCGGGCCACGGCGAGGCGTAGCGCACCGGCCTGCCCGGAGGTGCCGCCACCGGAGAGGGTAGCGATGACGTCGTAGGACTCGGTGTGCTCCGCGGTCACCAGCGGGTCACGGACCAGCTGCTGGTGCACCTTGTTCGGAAAGTACTGCTCGAGACTCTTCCCGTTGAGGGTGAACCTGCCGGTGCCCGGCACCAACCGCACCCGCACGATGGCCTGCTTGCGCCGGCCCACGGTCTGCACGAGCCGGCCGGCCACGGCCGGTGTGACCGCCTGCTCCCCGGCGGCCACGTCGTCGGCGACCGGTTCCTGCATCGGGACGACGGCGGTCCCCTCCGGGGAGCCCGTCTCTTCGGCGGCGGCGGCGCCTTCGGGGTCGGTCGGCTCCTCAGGGGTGATGTTCTCCCGGGCGGTGGTGACGGTCGCGGCAGTCTCGCCCTGCGGGCTCTCGGGGATGCTCACGTTGTCTCTCGGGTCCTCACTGGTGCCGGTCACTGGGGGATCTGGGTGATCTCGAACGGCTGCGGCCGCTGGGCGGCGTGCGGGTGCTCGGCCGCGGCGTAGACCTTGAGCTTCTTGGCCATCGCCCGCCCCAGCTTGTTCTTGGGGAGCATGCCCTTCACCGCCCGCTCGACCAGCTTCTCCGGGTGCTTCTCGAGCATCTCGCCGAAGGAGCGCTGCTTCAGACCACCGGGATAGCCACTGTGCCGGTAGACGAAGTTGCGATCACCCTTGTTGCCCGACAGCGACACCTTGCCGGCGTTGACCACGACGACGAAGTCCCCGGTGTCGACGTGCCGCGCGAAGGTCGGCTTGTGCTTGCCGCGCAGCAGGGTCGCGGCGTGGGTGGCGAGCCGACCCAGGACCACGTCCGCAGCGTCGATGACGTGCCAGGCTCGCTCGACCTCGCCTGGCTTCGGACTGTACGTGCGCACGGATCTACCTCGTCATCACGGTTCGTCAGGGGCAGCGTCTGCAACTCAGGTTCGGCAACTCACGCGGTGCGGGGGACACCCGCGATGGCGTGCTGCGCGGTCCGCCGACCGCGCGCATTGCACAACAGCGCTCGAAGATACCCGTCCCGGCGCGGCAGGGTCAAAACGGGGTCGGTGGACGCGGCGCGACCCCCGGGGGCGATCACCGGGGGCCGCGCCGTCTGCAGTCGCTCAGGCCCACCGTGACGCGTTCGCCCGCTCCGCCTGCTGGTAGTTGTCGTTGGCCGTCCCCAACGCCACCCCGACCTGGCCGAGCACCTGGTTCAGCTGCGCAGCCGAGTCGTCCCACTGCTGCTGCTTGACCTGGTAGTCCTCGGCCGCCTGGCCCGTCCAGGTCGCTACCATCGGCGCCAGGAACGACTTCAGGTCGTCCAACTCCTGATTGATGTTCCGAGATGTCGTCGCCACCGACGACTGTGCGTTCGAGATCTCTCCGAACGTCACCAGAATCTCACCGGACACTGCTACTCCCCTTCACCCTCGAGAAACGACTCGGCTCGAGAAACGAGCCGGACACCCGCGTCGGAGCCTCAGCCCAACGCGTTGGTGATGTTCGACATCGACTGCTGCTGCTCCTCCTCCTGCTGGGCGTACGTCGTGCCCGAGGACTGGATCGACTCCCCGATCCCCCGCAGCGCCTCGTTCAGCGACCGGGCGTTCGTGTCCCACCGCGTCATCAGTGTCTGGAACGCCGTCGACGCCTGCCCCTTCCAGGCACCCGCCAGCGGAGCCAACTGGTTCCGCAACGAGGACAACTGCCCCTGCACGCTCTCGTTCACCTCGAGCACGTGGTTCGCGGCAGCCTGCATCTCCTCGATCGACGTGCCGTAAGCGCCACCACTCATTGTTGCCTTACCCCCTACCGGGTTCGTGGTTCCGGACATCTTAGTTCGGACATCCCTGGTGGTTCTGACATCACTGCGACGCGAACCCTGCCAGATCCGTTCCACTTGACGGGCGGTTCGTCACAAGTAGTTGCGGTTGTGAACGCACAACGTTGCTGCTGCGAACGGCGCCGGTCGTCGCAGGTGCCCCACCCCGATCGCTCAGGAGGCCGGCAGGCCCAACGCGTCGGCCACCCGGTCGGTGTGGAAGTCGCCGTCGCCGAATGCCAGCGCCGCGCTCATCGCATGCCGCAGGTAGTGGTGCAGGTGGTGCTCACCGGTGAACCCGATGGCGCCGTGCACCTGGTGCCCGAGCGCGCACACCCGCTGGTAGGCGTCACTGACCCACGCCTTGGCCGTCGAGACGGTCAGCGCCACCTCGTCGGCGGCCTGGCCCGGCGCGGTGAGCCGCCAGATCGCCTCGTAGGCGATGAACCGCGCGGTCAGCACGTCGATGGCCATGTTCGCGCAGTGGTGCTGGACGGCCTGGAAGCTGCCGATCGGGCGCCCGAACTGCTCGCGCTGCGTGGCGTACTCGACGGTCATGTCCAGCACCCGCTGCGCGCCGCCCACCATCTCCGCGCAGGTGGCCGCCGCACCGAAGGCGGTGGCCGTCGCGGCGACCGCGGCCCCGCCGCCGACCTCACCCAGCAGCCGGTCGGTGGGCACCGTGACGCTGGCGAAGCGCAGGTCGTGCTCCCGGTTGGGGCCGACGACGTCCAGCGCGTCGGCGGTCAGGCCGGGCGCCGCGGCGTCGGCCAGGAAGGCCGTCAAGCCCGCGTCCGGGATCTCGGCCAGCACCAGGACGTCCTCGGCGACGTGGCCGAACGGCACGAACCGCGCCGTGCCGTGCAGGGTGTACCCGGCGCCGGACGCGACGGCGGACAGGGTCGACCCGTCCGGGCCCCAGCCGCCGCGCGGTGCGGCCCGGGCGTAGGTCAGCACCCGGCCCTCGGCGACGCGGGAGAGCCAGCGCTCCCGCTGCTCGCCGGTACCGAACCGCTCGATCGCGGGCGCGCAGCAGCCGACGGTGGCCAGGAACGGGCTCGGCACCTGGGCCGCACCCAGCTCCTCGACCAGCAGGCACGCCTCCAGGAAGCCCTCGCCGACGCCGCCGTAGGACTCCGGCACGGCCAGGCCGGTCCAGCCGAGCTCGACCATCTCCTTCCACTGCGACGCCGAGTAACCGGCCGGTTCACCCGCGACCGCGGCCACGCCTGCCGTGGCGGCCCGCGAGCCGAGCACCTCCCGGGCCGTGCTGCGGATCAGCTCCTGGTCCGGCGTCAGAGTCAGGTCCATCGGTCACTCCCTACCGGTGTCGCTGCCTATCGGTGTCGCTGCCTATCGGGGCGGGATCTTGTCCGAGCGCACCCAGACCCCCGGCCACTCCTCCCAGAACAGCTGCACGAGGACGCCACCCGCGTGCTTGGGGTGGATGAAGGTGTGCTTCCACCGGGCACCGTCGGTGACGCCCTCCTCGTCGTCGAAGGTCGGCACGTCGTGTTCCCGGCACGCGGCGTGCGCGGCATCCCAGTCGGCGACCTCGAAGGTCACGTGGTGTGCCGCGGGCCCGTTCTTGGCGAGGAACTTGTCGATGAACGAGTCCTCGCCCCGCGAGGTGATCACCTCCCAGCAGATGCTGGAGCCGGGGACGTTGAGCACGAGATCGGCCATGTCCGGGTGCT
>Ga0136613_10002015_pt1 | contig 10764 bp, 13 predicted proteins | sample AntDrymUQ2722106_2_FD_106649 | JGI IMG/M metagenome (GOLD analysis project Ga0136613, IMG submission 106649) | Polar desert sand microbial communities from Dry Valleys, Antarctica - metaG UQ272 (21.06) | ecosystem: Environmental > Terrestrial > Soil > Desert | place: Antarctica: Dry Valley... | reverse complement strand
GCCCATGCACATGCACCATAGAAACCACCTCCGGGGGGTTTAGGGGTTGCTCTCACAACTCCCCTTGAACACCTCCGGAGGGACTAAGGGAACCGCTACTGCTTTATGCCATCCCCGGCTCCCAGATGGTGCCTGTGTCTGTGTTCACCCTCGATGGTTTGACGGGCGGGGTGCCTGGTCCGCAGAGGGCTGGAGTCGGTTGCGTTCAACCTGTGACCGCAGATCTCTTGCCGTGAGTGGTGCCGTCCTTTGCCGCCACTCCCGCTGCATGCGGGCGTTGGCGGCCCGGCATCGATCGCACTTGCAGCCGCAGCGGTACCTGTTGATGGTGCCGTCGCGGCGGGCACGAGCGCGAGCGGCAGCCCGCTTCCTTCGCTGGCCGGCTCGCTGCCTTTCCCGCTCTTTCTTGGCGGCTTGCTCGCGCAGGCGCCCTACGTGTGGGCAGTAGATTGCGACGATTTGGCCGATCCGCTGTTGGGTGATCCCCGTAGAGGGCGGCCAGCTCGGCTTGGGTCCAGCTCTGCACAGGTCGGCGTAGGCTAGGGCAATCGACTGGTTGCGCGCCAGAGCGGCGGAGGGGGTCCGCAGGGCGCCGAGCCGTTGCTGTCGGTCGGTGTCCACGTCGAGGCAGGGTACGCAGGCTGAGGCGCGGCGGGAACCCACGTTGACGGCTGTCGCCGCTGAGCACTGACGCGAACGTGGCCGCGAGCATCGATCCTTCGGCCGCCCCCTTTTATGGGCGGTGCGCGGTCGGGCGGAACTAGGAGCTTTCGGGGGGTTGCATCGTGGTCTCCTTCGTTGGGATCGACCCTTCTACTCCCGCGGAGCCCATCGCCTCCGTCCCGTTCCCCAGAGCGGCGAGTGTGGGTGCAGCGCCCTGGCACCGCCGGGGCACGCCGCCCGGCCGCACGACGGACCGGTGCATCGTCGTTGGGATACCTCAACCCACCGGCGCCTCGCACGCCGTCGCTTTCGCCGTGGCGGGCGGTGGTGCAATGCGTGGGCCGCTGTCCCCAGCGTGGGGACAGCGGCTGCATTTGGGTGCCGCATCACCTGCCTCTTGACGCGAAGTCGCTGGTCATAAGGGGTGCTGGCGTAGCGGGGCACCGGCGCGGAGCCTCTGGGCGAGAAGCTGCCTCCCAGCCCGTCCCGACCAGGGCAGCGTTTCCGCAGGTCAACGGCCCGGCAGGGACCCAAGTGGCCCGTGTGCCCCAGCAAAGTGGGGACCAGGTTGGGGACACGGCGGCGAACGTGTCAACACTCCGTAGACGCGTGCACCGGCCGCCGCGCGACCCCGCCACCCTGCGCCGACGACCCCACGCCCACCGACGGACGCCAAGCGGCGGCACTACAGGGTCGGCAGTGCGCACAGGCCCGCGTCCCGGCCCCGGACCGACGGGCGAAGCCGGTCGTGAACGGCCAGCAGCGCACGGTGCGCGAACGCCGGAACCAGCCGCGCGGCGACGCACACCATCGCGTGCAGACGCCCGCACACCGCGCGCTCGCGGAACGCCGCCAGCAGCGGCTACCCGACCGCGTCGAGGACCAGACCGTGCTCGCGCGGGTCGCCCTGCTGCTTGGCACCCGCCGCGACTAGGCGCCGCGCACGCCAATACGGGCCGGCGCCCGAAACAGGGGCCGGCGTCCGAGGCCCTCACTCGTCGGCCATCACGTTCCCGCTGCGGGACCGGCCACCCGCCACGAACTGCTGTCCATCGCCGTAGATTCCCCGTGGATGAGCCGCGTGGACATCGACCTGTTCCGTCACGGCGCGCGAGTAGACGGCGCGCTCGACCTCCTCGGCACGGACGAGGTCGCCCACACGACAGCCCTCGGGTGGACGCTGGCCGCGTCGCCGACGTTCGCCTCCTCGCTGGTCGAGGACATCACCGGCAGCCGTTGGACCCCCATCCAGGTCACGCTTGAGGCCCGCGACGACCTGGGGCGGACCGACGTGGAACTGCGCGGCGAGCGGCCGGGGGAGCACCTCATCGTGGAGGCCAAGCTCGGGGTGGCGGTCCCGACGCCCGCGCAGCTGGACAAATACGAGAAGAGGCTGGACGCGGGCGGGACGCTCGCCGTGGTGTCGCACCGCCCCGCGATCAAGGCTCGCCCGCGGACCACTCTGGGGCACCCCGTCGTGTACCGGATGTGGTCTGACGTCATGGCAGTGGCCGCCGGCAGCGCCGCACCGCCGTCACGAGTGCCGGAGCGGCGTGCGGCCGCGGAGCTTGTTCGGTACCTAGGGAAGGGAGTCGCGATGCCAGGGCCATCAGCGCGTGTGTGGGTCGTCCCGCTCGCCCACGGCCCCGTCATCGACAGAAAGGCGGGGGTCGCAGCGGACCTGGCGTGGGTGGACGTGGTCGACGAGCACGGCCGCTACTTCCACCCGGCGGCCTCAAAGCAGTTCCCTTCGCCTCCGACGCTGCCGCACTACCTCGGCTTCCGGTACGCGGGGAAGCTGCATCGCATCAGCTACGTGGACTCGTGGGAGGTCGTTGAAGACCTCGCGCCGCTGTTCGACGGCGTCCCGCCGGGGATGTTCGCCGACGACGCGCCGTTTGTCGTGTACACGCTCGGGCCGGCCGTCGTACCGGCCGAACCTGTCCCTTCGGGCCGCGTGTGGGGCCCCGGCCGCAACTGGGCCGATCTCGACCTGCTGCTCGTGGGACCGACGGTCGCCGCGGCGGTGCACGCCACGAGGATGCGGGAACAGCCGACGGCGTGAGGCCGCCGTGGGCGACAACGGGGCGCCACAGCCGGGCGCCGGCTGCCACGTGGGCGGCTGATCAGAGGTTGTCCTTCAGCCACTTCGAGCCTTTGTGGTTGAAACCCGCCCACGCCGCCGCGTCACCGGTGACGTAGAGCACAAGCAGCTCGTCGTTGGCGTCCATTCTCTTCCGCAACTCGCCGCGGAGGTTCTTGGCGGTCGTGTCGGCAACGACGAGCCAAGTCGACTCCAGGTCGTGCCACCACGTCCCAAACGACTTCATGTACTCGATGAGCGGGGTCGTAGTCCTTGCCTGGTGTGTTGAGGTCGTAACCGACGAGCAGCGTCGCCACCGCATCCTCCTGCATCATTCCGGATCGCTGGATACCGCTGGTACGCGCGGGCTTCGGGGGATCTCACGGCGCACTGCCCTGCGCCTCCCCCGCCGGCCCGCTATGAAGGGCGTTGGCAGGCGTCGCGCAGCTGGCCGAGCAGCGCGTCGCCCAGACCCGCCGCACGGGCCGCCTCCGCTTCGAACAGCTTGGCCAGCCAGCCGACCCGCTCGGCCGCCGCGTCGGCCTGCAGCTGCGGCGCGTACGCCCGCAGCGCCTCGATCACCAGGGGCACGTCGTCCAAGCCAACGCTCAAGGGATCTCCTCATACCGTCACGACACCACACTCGTGGTCGTCGAGGTCGCACCGGACCGTCAGGGACTGACCGCCTGCGGCTTCCACGCGCGCGGCCGTCTCCTACGCCCTGACGTGCCTGCTGGGGCTGAACGGACTGCGCGTGTCCGAAGCGTGCAACGCCAACGTCACGGACCTGGGCGGAGCCCGCTACCAACCGACGCTGCAGATCATCGGCAAGGGCGACAAGCCCGCCGAGGTCGTCCTCAACCCTCGCACGCAGCAGGCGCTGGACCAGGTCGTCGACGGGCGCACCGTCGGTCCACTCCTACGCAACCAGTAGCGGCGGCGCATGCAGCCCCACAACGCCGCTGCTGTGCTGCGCCGCCTTGCGCACGCTGCGCGGATCACCAGACGCGTCACGCCGCACGCGCTGCGACGCTCGTACATCACCATCGGACTGCTGCAAGGCGTGCCACTGCGCGAGATGCAACGCGCGGCCCGGCACAGCAAAGCCGACACCACCGTCGGCTACGACCAGTCAGACCGCTCCTTCCACCGCGACCCGACTTCGTCCTCATGTCCGCGACGGCCCGCTGAGCCTTCGACGACAGCCGCTACTGCGAGGATCTCGTCAGCGTCAGTCCGAGCGGGCGTGACCCGAGCCGCTACCGACCTCGAGAGAGTGTCCTGTTCTGGATCTGTCCGCCTGCTGGGACTGGCGTGAATGCAGTTGGCGAGGCCGCGTCAGCGTGACCTGATAGAAGTTTGACCGCGAGTCCCATCGCAGTACTGTCCGCCGAGCGCGACCTCGCCGTGCTGCTTTCCGTCATCCCCTGACGGGAGCAGATATGGCTACGGTGCCACACGAAGAAGTCCGCGTCACCCTCGGTGTGGACACGCACGAAGATGTGCACGTCGGCGTCGCATTGGACCAGCTCGGCCGCCGCCTCGGTGAGCTGGCGATCGCGACCGATGCGGTGGGGTTCGCGCGCTTGCTGGACTGGGCGTGTACGGCGTGATCGACAAGGTCGGTGTCGAGGGCACCGGCAGCTACGGTGCGGGCCTGTCGCGCTGGCTGCGCGCCCAAGGCTTGGTGGTGGTCGAGGTCGACCGTGCGGACCGCAAGACTCGTCGGCACGGCAAGTCCGACACCATCGACGCCGAAGCTGCCGCTCGGGCGGTGCAATCAGGGCGGGCAACCACGGTGCCCAAGACCGGTGACGGGCCGGTGGAGATGATCCGCGTGCTACGCGTGACCAGGCGGTCTGCGGTGAAGAACCGCACGATGACGACCAACCAGCTGGCCGCGCTCGTCACGACCGCTTCCGAGGAGCTGCGCGCCCGGCTGCGCGGGTTGAGCATCGCCAAGCTCGTCGCTGTGGCGGCCAAGTTCCGCATCGGCGATGAGCCAGGCACGGTGATCGATGCGACCCGCTACGCGCTGCGTGAGCTGGCCCGCCGCCACCAGTACCTGTCCGAGCAGATCGCGCGTCTCGACATCCAGCTCGACCGGCTGGTGGCCGCCGCGGCCCCCGAGCTCGTCGCCAAGACCGGTGTCGGCACGCACACCGCTGCGGCGCTGCTCGTCACCGCCGGCGACAACCCCGAACGGCTCGCCGAGGAAGGCTCGTTCGCCCACCTCACCGGCTCCGCGCCCCTGGATGCGTCCTCCGGCAAGCAGCAACGCCACCGCCTCAACCGCGGCGGCGATCGCGACGCGAACGCCGCGCTGTACCAGATCGCGCTCACCCGGTTGGCCACTCACGAGGAGACCAAGCTGTACATGAAACGACGCATCGCCGAAGGCAAGACGAAGAAGGAAGCGTTCCGCTGCCTCAAGCGCTACATCGCCCGCGAAGTGCACAAGACGCTGGTCCGAAACCCGCTACTCCAGCCCGATTGACATCCATAGAAGCATCCGGAAGGTTGCCTCAGGCGCTTCGGCGCGCGTCGACGGGTGATATCCGGCACTATGCGACGGCATGGACGAGACCCGGCCGAGGCGAGACGCGCTCGGCGACTGGTTCTACGCCATCGGCGTAGCCTTCTTCGCCTACGCAGCAGTGGTGAAGAGTGCGCTGCCGCTGCGCGTCTGGTATGTGCTCGCGGTCGTAGCGTTCACTGCGAGCGCGACCCGCGAGTACCTCGCCCTCAAGTGGTGTTTCCCCGTCGGGCGACCCGGGTAGTCGGGAGCAGTCATAGAGGTGCCGCTACCGCTCGCCGCGAGGAACCATCAATAGCGACCTCCTGGCCGGGGATAGAGTCGGTCGATGATGAACGCACCAATCATCCTTGTGCCGGGGTTCTGGCTGGGCGCCTGGGCGTGGGACGAGGTAGCCGCCGTCCTCCGTGCGGACGGCCACGACGTCACCGCGCTGACGCTTCCCGGCCTGGAATCGGCCGACGCGGACCGTTCGGGGATCACGCTCTCCGACCACGTTGACGCGATCGTTAAGGCCGTTCGCGCGGCGCCCGCGCCCGTCGTGCTCGTCGTCCACAGCGCCGCCGGCTTCTCCGGGTATGCGGCGAGCGACCGTGTGCCGGAGCGGATCGCGGCGATGGTCTACGTCGACACCGCGCCGGGGAAGCCGCCGCTCGACCCCGAGTTCGAGGGTGTCGAAAAGCCGCTTGTCTGGCCGGAGATCGAGGCGGAGGAGAACCTCGACGGACTCACTGAGGAGCAAAAAGAGACGTTCCGGCAGCGCGCTGTTCCCGTGCCCGGCGCCGTCCTGCGCGAGGAGCTCGAGCTGACCAACGACGCGCGGCGTGACATCCCGAGCACGCTCATCTGCACGGGCTTCACCGCGGAGCAGTACCAGTCGTACGCTCGCGAGCATGCCGACTGGGCGTTCCTCGCGGGCGTGCCTGAACTCCGCCACGCGACGTGGATCAACCTGCCAACAAGCCACTGGCCGATGTGGTCGCGGCCCAAGAAGCTCGCCGAAATCATTGGCGGAGTCGCCATGGCGGCACGGCCACGAGTCGGCCAGGAACAGTGATGCCAGCTACCCCGACGGGCTCGTGACGACGCCCGAGAACCGGCACTATCGCGCCAGCCTTATCCATCAAGTCGAAGGATGTTTTCGCGAACCACCTTGCCGTGCGCGTTCGCGAAGCCTTCGTCTTCGCCGACCATCCTGAAGCCGCATTTCTGCAACACCCGGACGGAAGCGGGATTCGTCTCTGCGCAACGTCCATACAGTGGCCGTGTCGGGACCTTGACCAGAAGTTGCTCCACGGCACGCGTGGCGATTCCCCGGCCCCACCAACGTTTCCCGATCCAGTAGGTGACCTCCGGTCCGTCAAGGTCATCGGCCTTGTACACCGCGACGTGCCCCGCGACATGGTCCGCTGCCAGGATGGTCCTATTTGTGATCGTGTTGTCGCTCAGTACTCGTTGCCAGTGGTTGTCGAACGCTTCGCGGTCGGTGGGATCCGCGGAGGTGAATGCAGCCATGGCGTTCGCCTCGGGGTCCAACTGCTGATCGAAGAACACGTCCAGGTCACCGAGCTCGACCGGCCTCAGAATGACCTCTACCTCGCGTGCATCCATGCCGATCCTCCTGCCTTGGGGTCACAACGTAACCGTCAAGGTCTGCATGCTCTACGGAGGCGGAGCGCGACTCATCAACATTCTGCACAGAGAGCGTCGGCAGCGCCCTGGGGTCATGTAGGTGCCGATATACGCTGCCGGCATCGGCGTGGAGAACCGGCTGTGGTCTTCGGACGTGCCTTCGTAACGCGCCCCGCGTCACCCTGCGCCGGGTGTTTCAGGCGCCCGTGTGGAACGGTTAGTTGCGGCCGCCGAACAGCGGGAACCGGCGCGTCGACGCGGGACCCCCGGAAGGCGCTGGAGGTGAAGGTCGCTGCGCGCCCATCGGCTAGGGTGGCGGCTTTCTGATGCGGAGATGATGGATGGCACGCAAGCCATACCCCAGTGAGTTCCGCGACGCCGTCGTGGAGCTGGCCAAACTGGCGGTGAATGACGAAGTGATTGACGGTGTCACGTTCGCAAACTGCACCATATTGGGACCCGCCGTCATCGCGTTGCTCGATAACGTCGAGATCGTCGAGTCGTCATGGGACGCGCCCGGATGGGACGCTATCGCATGGGTCGTCCCGCGGGACAGGACGGTGCTCGCCGGCGCGATCGGGCTATCGAACTGCGTCTTCTCCGGATGCGTGTTCCGCCGGGTGGGCCTGGCGGTTCCACAAGACGGCGAGGCGCGACTCAGAGCCGGGTTCGAGTAGAGCGTCGCCGCGGTGTCAGCCAGCCACCTTCTGATGACCGTGTATGGCCTTCAACACGGCTTCAGCCGAGATAGCCGGCATAGACCGCACGCGGTCCCCGCCCTGAAAGTCGATGTCGCGAATGACGCCGCCAGCATCGGGCCGGATGCGCACGACCGGCTCCACGGCAAAGCGGGCGAGGTCTTCTTGCAGCTCCTCGGTCGTCCAACCCGCACTGGACGCCTCCGCCAGGAGTCGCCATACCTGCAGCAAGAGCGGGTCGCGTTCGCCCTCGTGGTAGGCGGTCGCCACGGCGACATGCAGTTGACCGAATGTGACGGTGCCGTCAACGAAACCGCGCACCAGGCGTCTCATGTCAGCCACGACACCCCCTATACAGACGGTCATCCATTTTCCTCATCCTACTCTCGGCACAGTCGAGCGGAAACATGAAGACGAAGACGGTCGACGCGACCACACTTCGCAAGCTTTTCAACGAGGCTGGCCTCTACGAGCGGTCGCGGTCGGGGGAAATCCAGGCCCTCGTGACATACGACCAACCGGCCCACCCCCGCTCCGGTCAGCCACCAGGCACAAGAAGCCAGCTCGTGACGTACTACGAGAACGGCAAGGAGGTGGCCACGGTCCACCAGTTCGAGCTGAAGGACGGCAGCCTCGGGGCGTCCGAGTTGCCGGACCCGAAGGAAGTCGTGGTCGACGGCGTCCACTACATCCTTGGCACGCTCGCTTCGTAGGTGCAGACCGCGCGGACGGCCTCTGGGTGCTGGCTGCTTCCCCACCGCCCTGCTGTCGCGCGGCGGCGCCAGATACCCGGCAATGTGCAACGGCAATGGGGATGGAGGAGCGGCAAGCACGGAGGAGCGTCAGTGGGCCTCGATGCCCGACCGGCTCCGAGGCTTTCCCCAGGGAAGCGTGCCGCTCCCGCGCTTCATCTCGGACCTGGAAGGGCCTGTTGGTCTTTCGTTTGCAGGGAGCGGCAGACGCAGTAGCGGTAGTAGGGCTTCTTGCCCTGGGCGCCGGCACAGATGTACGCACCGCTGCAGGTGGTTCAGCGGGCCAAGCCGCTGAGGAGGTAGTCGGAGGCGGCGGCCCGGTCGACGCTTGGGCGGCCTGTGCGTCGAGCAGGTCCTGGGCGCGTTGGAAGATGTCGGGGGGTCAAGGATGGCGTCGTGCTTGCCGTCGTGGATGGCTTCATCGTGGCGGATCTTGCCGAGGTAGACGGGATTGCGGAGTAGCCGAAGGACGCCCTCCACCGGTCCATCGGCTTTCGGCGCGGGTGCGGCGGCCGGTGGCATTCCGCAGCGATTTTCGTAGCAGGAAGCGCCAGCGAGAGGCGGCCTCAGAGCCCTAGGACGTTTGGATCGCGGGCGGTTGTCCTGGTGCCACGCCCGTGCTGTGCGCGATGATCACGAGCACGACGGTGGTCGCGATGAAGGGCGACGGCGATCGCAAGCGGAAGTAAGTCAACCTCTCGGCGGAGGACGGCGAGTACGACGATCCCCATCGCGACGATCATCGCGAAGTTCATGCCGAGGAGCAGCAACCCTCCCAGTGTCCGGTCCGCGTCAGCCGCCAGTACGGCGATGCCGGCCGCCGCGCCGGCCGGGACGAGCGCCAAGGCGGCGACGGTCCCGATCAGCGTGTCGGTCTTCTTCTCGGTCAGCGCGACGACCCCGACAACGCCGCCGGCCAGCGCCGCGGCGAGGCTCCACCAGCCGGGGCGGACGCGCTCCTCGAGCATCGGCTTGGCGAGCAGTTCGGTGCCTGGCGGGATCACGTCGGTGACCCGCATGAGCAGGCCGGCCAAGACGGCAGCGACGGCGGCGGCGCCGAGACCGAGCGCGGCGACACCCGCACCTCGCGCGGCGAGAGAGGCTCGTCGGTGAACGACTCCGAATGCGACGAGCGCGACGGGTGGCAGTGCGGGCGCGATGATCATCGAGCCGACGAGAATGGGCACGGAGTTGGACAGCAGGCCCACCCCGGCCAGTACGCCCGCTAAGGTCATGTAAATCAGGTAGCGGGGGGTCAGCGCCGCCTGCTCGACCACATATTCGAGCGTGTCATCGTCGCCGTCGGCCATCTCGCCCTCCTTGTCGGGTCGGTGGCTCGGTCGTCGCTCGACCCGCTCGCTTGCGCGCCAGGGACTTGGCGGTTGAAGAACATCTACCCAGCCACGTACTCACGCCATTGTCAACTTCCTGCCCTCCGTCTCGCGGGGAGGCAGGCAGGCGCCAACAGATCTACAACAACACGGAATCGAGGTGAGCTACGGGCCATCAGTAGCCGGAAGCCCTGCCGGCCGACCCGTTCCAGGGTCGCCCGCCCGGCGATAGGCCGTGTCCAGGTCAACCCGCACGATTGCGTAAACCGGCACGGCGTCGCGGCTCATGGGAGGCTATCTACTCCGGTCCGTGGCAGCACATAGCGGCACTTCAGCCCATACCCCGAACGGCCGCGCAACCGGCACTCATGGTTCGAGTTCGAGCGCCGCCAGAACGTCCTGGACAAGTGCGTCCGCAGGTCGGCTGCCCGCCACCTCAACGCGTTCGTCGCTCCACGGCTCGTACGTCCGAGCCCGCTCGCGAACCTGCTCCCACGTCGGCTCGGGCACGTGGCGGAAGCTCCCTTCGCGAGACTCCAGTCGCCGCTGGTGCTCCTCTGCCGGTGGGGGCTGGATGACCACAAATCGCAGCGGAACACCACAGCGCTTGGCGGCGTCGCGCCATGTCTGCCGCGAGCGGTCGCTGTCGTTCACCGCGTCTACGACTACGACAAGACCAATCGCGAGGCTCTGTTCCGCTGCCGCCCGTACCGCCTCGTATGCAGCTACGCCGGTCGTCCAACCCACCTCAAGCCCCGCCCCTAGCAGTGCGTCCTCGGCGATATCCACCGACAGGTGCACCGCGCCCAACCGGGCAGCGAGTTCCCGGGCAACGGTGGTCTTCCCGGTGCCGGGGAGGCCTGACACAGCGATGAGCACAACGACAGATATTGCCGGATCTACGTCGGCGGCGACTGCCGTCGGTGTTCGACGCGTGCGTCTTGTCCGCGGCCTGCTGAAGCTCACGACAGCATAGTCACTTACGCACAAGCGACATGGTCCTGCGCGCGGGGCCACCGCTCGGTTCGACCCTCCATGACCAGGTAGGCGTAGCGGTCCCCAACGTCGG
>Ga0136613_10002013_pt1 | contig 10770 bp, 9 predicted proteins | sample AntDrymUQ2722106_2_FD_106649 | JGI IMG/M metagenome (GOLD analysis project Ga0136613, IMG submission 106649) | Polar desert sand microbial communities from Dry Valleys, Antarctica - metaG UQ272 (21.06) | ecosystem: Environmental > Terrestrial > Soil > Desert | place: Antarctica: Dry Valley... | reverse complement strand
TCCTCCTGCACGAGCGCTTGCGTGAGAGAGTCCTCCATGCCGCCTCCGCCGAGACGCTCCGGGAGCATGAAGGCGGTCAGCCCGAGCGCCGCCGCCTTGTGCCAGATCTCCCACGGCGTCTCCGTGTCGGCCTCGTCGACCTCGAGTGAGATGGGGCGGATCTCGCGCTCGGCGAACGCGCGGCAGAGCGCCTGGATCTCCCGCTGCTCGGGACTCAGCTCGAACAGGCCGACACTCATAGCGGGCGATTCTCGCAGCTGAGGCCACGATCTCGTGACCGCGAGCGTCCGCCAGAGCCGCTTGCGACCGGCGACGGCCCAACGGCAGACGTCTTAACAATGCCTGGCACTGTAAGCGTGACAACTGTGGGCCGATTTCTCCACAGCCGGACCGGCTCGTTCGTCCAGGCGCCGCCGCCGGCTCAGTAGCCTTGACTGACCCTGTGCTCGGATCTCGCGAGCCACTCGGGCGAGATCTCGACGCCCCAGCCAGGGCCGTCCGGGACGCTCACCTTGCCGCCGACGACCTCGGGTCGCGGCTCGTACATCCCGACCTGCCACGGGTAGTCCGCGTCGGGCTCGATCGAGAGCTCGACGTAGGGGCCGGGGTTTCCGATCGCGCTCAGGAGGTGCAGCGCGAAGACGAGCACCAGCGAGTGATTCGCCGAATGCGGCGTGCACGGGAGACCTGCCGACTCGGCCCGAGAAGCGACCCGCAGCGCTCTCGTGAAGCCGCCGCTGTAGCAGACGTCTGGCTGCACGACATCGACGACTCCGGTGTCGATCATCGTCTTCCAGACGCGCGGGTCCCAGTCCTGCTCGCCGCCAGTCACGTCCAGCTCGAGCGCCTGCGTCACCTCGCGCGTCCAGTCGAGCTCCCAGTACGGACAGGGCTCCTCGAAGTGCGTGACGCCGTGGTGCTCGAGCATCCAGCCGACCTCGATCGCCTTCGCGGGCGTGTAGCAGCTGTTGGCATCAACGAGGATCGCGGCCTCGTCGCCGAGCGCTCGACGAACCGTTCCGACGACCGCCTCGGTACGGCCGGCCACTCGTCCTCGTCGTGGCCGCACTCCTTGCCGATGCGCACCTTGAAGGCATCGAAGCCGTGCCGCTCGCGAAGACCGATCAGTTGCTCGGCCTCGTCCTCCGGCGCGATGTCTCGACGCATGCTCGACGCATAGGCGCGAATGCTGCGCACGTCTCCGCCGAGAAGGCCGGAGACGCTCTTGCCCGCGAGCTTCCCGCGCAGATCCCAGAGCGCCGTGTCGAGACCGGCAAGCGCACGGCAGAGGTGCGAGCCAGGAAACTTGTGCTCGAGCTCGGGGATGCGGTCGACGAGCTGCTCGAGCTCCGTCGCGTCACGGCCGAGCGCATGCGGGGCGATCTGGCGATGGAGAACGTGAGTGGTGATGTCGGCGTGGTAGGGAGCGACCTGGCCCCATCCCTCCGCGCCCTCGTCGGTGCGCACGCGAACGAGCGCGACGTCCGGAGTGCCGAATCTCTCGACGCTCGCGATCCTCACGCGGCATCGAGGGGGATGACGTTTCGCGCCGAGTGGCCCTCGCGCGAGGCGGCGATCGCATCGTTGATCTCCTCCAGCCGGAAGCGCCCCGTGATCAGCTCGTCGAGCTTCAACCGTCCGCTCTCGTAGAGCTCGACGATCCGGGGCACCGCGATCTCGAGCCGCGTGGAGCCCATCTTGCTGCCGAGAATGCGGATGTCATCGTGGACGAGGTCGACGGCGACGACGTCGAACGACTCTCCGGCCGCCGGCATCCCGACGACGACCAGCGTGCCCCCTCGCCGCACGTAGCTGAGGCCCTCCTCGATCGCGTCCACTCGGCCGACGGTGACGAAGACGTAGTCGGCGCCCCGCCCGCCGGTGAGCGCGCGCACCGCCGAGGCCAGCTGTCCGGAGCTCGGGTCGAGCGCGTGCGTCGCGCCGAAGCGCTCGGCGAGGTCACGCTTCGCCGGCGAAGGGTCGGAGGCGATTATCGGCCCGGCGCCACGCAGCACGGCTCCCTGGATGCTCGAGAGGCCGACGCCACCGGTTCCCACGACGACGACGCTCGAGCCCTCCGGCACCTCTGCGCGGTCGAGAACGGCGCCCAGCCCCGTGATCACGCTGCAGCCGAGGAGCGAGGCGACCTCGAAGGACAGCGACAGGGGAACCACGGCGATCTGGGACTCGTGGACGACGACCTCCTCGGCGAAGGCGCCGGTGTGCATCGCCTGCTCGACCGGCTCGCCGGCTCGCGTGTGGAGTCGAACTTCTCGATCGGCGGGAAACTCGCCCTCGCAGAGATGCGACTCGTCCCGTTCGCAGAAGAAACAGCGACCGCAGGAGCGAAGAAGGCTGATAACGACGCGGTCGCCGGGTCGGACGCGGCGCCCGCCCGAGCCGACCTCCTCGACGGTCCCAGCGGCCTCGTGCCCGTACACCGCCGGGAGCGTTCCTCCCCAGGCGCCGTCGGCGAAGTGGATGTCGCTGTGACAGATCGCACACGCGGCGACCGCGACCCTTACCTCACCGGCCCGAGGTGGAGTGAGCTGCAAATCCTCGATCTGCAGGGGCTGTCCGAAGGCGCGGCAGACGGCGGCTCGCATCATCTGCACTAAAGCGGAGGAAAGCGGGACTTCTGGTCGCGCGCGGCGACGTCCATGGTGTTTCGCGTGTACTGCTGCGAGGCCGGGCGGGACGGCTGGAAGTCCCACGGAAACCTCGTGCCTTCCTGGAGCGCGCGGAAGACGGCGAGCCGCGCTTGCTGGCTCTTTCGAACGCTCCTGTCGACCTCGTCCAGATCCCAACGCGACGCGACCTCCGCGCGGAGCTCGCGCACGAGCGAGGCGTGCTCGGCCGAGTCGGACAGGTTGACGCGCTCCAGCGGATCCTCCTCCAGGTCGAACAGCTGATCGGGGTCGCTCGCCGTGTGGATGAGCTTCCAACGGCCTCGCCGCAGCATGACCATCGGCCCGAGAATGCTCTCCGCGAGATATTCGCCAACGACACTCGCGTCCGCCTCCTCATCCGCGCCCTCGAGCAGCGGCTCCAGGCTTCGCCCGTCAACGGGCCTGGCGAGCTCGTCGGAGAGCCCAGGGCGGGCGAGGTCGGCGAGCGTCGGCAGGAGATCGATGAGCGACGCAGGCTCGCGCACCCGCCGAGCGGGAAATCGTCCGGGCGCATGGACGATCAACGGCACGCGCGCGGCATGCTCGCGGAACGACATCTTGTAGAAGAGACCGAGCTCCCCGAGGAGGTCGCCATGATCGGAGGTGAGGACGACGATTGTGTCGTCCTTCAGCCCGCAGGCGGCGAACGTGGCCAGCACCTCGCCGATCTTCTCGTCGACGTAGGAGAGGTTCGCGAAGTACCCGTGGCGAGACGCCCGGACGTCGTCCTCCGTTACGCCGGCCTCTCCGATCAGGCAGTCGTTCCAGAGCCGGCGGCTGTGCGGGTCCAGCTGCTCGGGCGCCAGCGCCGGCGTCGCCGGCAGGTCGATCTCGTCGTCGACGTACAGGTCCCAGTAGCGCTGCCGCGCCACGTACGGATCGTGCGGGCTGCTGAAGGAGACGCAGAGCGCGAGCGGCTGATCTCCTTCGTAGCGCGCGTAGTCGTACACCCGCCGAACCGCGTGAAACGCGACCTCGTCGTCGTATTCGAGCTGATTCGTGATCTCGGCGACGCCGGCCTCCTTGACGGATGTCATGTTGTGGTACCACCAGTCCACGCGCTCGCCGGGCCGGCTCCAGTCGGGCGTCCAGCCGAAGTCGCCGGGGTAGACGTCGGTCGTCAGCCGCTCCTCGAACCCGTGCAGTTGGTCGGCGCCGACGAAGTGCATCTTCCCGCTCAGGCACGTGCGATAGCCCTCGAGCCGGAGGTAGTGCGCGAACGTGGGGATCGACGAGGCGAGCTCGGCCGAGTTGTCGTACACGCCGGTTCTGGTCGGCAACAGGCCGGTCATGAACGACGCCCGCGCCGGAGCGCACAGCGGGCTCGGCGTGTACATGTGCTCGAAGACGACCCCGCTCTCCGCGAGCCGGTCGATCGTCGGCGTCTTGGTGACCGGGTAGCCGTACGCCCGGAGATAGAGGGCGGACAGCTGGTCGACCATCGCGATCAGGATGTGCGGCCGGTCGCGCATGGCGTCGATCGGACGCTAGCAGCGCGGCAGATGGTTGACCGCGTCACGGGGCTCGCGGCCTTCGAGCACGTCGAGCACCGACTCGGCTGCGCGCCGGTGCGCCGTCTCCTCAGCCTGCTCGCTGTACCAGCCCGCATGGGGAGTGATCACGAGCCGCGCGAGGGCGGGGGCGCTCGCCTCTCCCGACGGTGGCTCGATCTCGAGGACGTCGAGGGCGACTCCGGCAAGACGACCGCCCTCGAGCTCGCGGAGTAGCGCCTCCGTGTCCACGAGCCCCGCTCGGGACACGTTGACGACGCAGGCGCCTGCGGGCAGGAGCGCAAGCTCGCGCGAGCCGATGAGACCACGTGTCTCGGGAATCAGCGGCGCGTGGATCGAGATGGCGGTGGACGTCCGGAGCAGGTCGTCCAATGCCATTGAGCGCACCCCGGCGGCCGAGAACGTGGCGTCGGAGACGAGCGGGTCGTGTGCGCACACCTTCATTCCAAGCGCCTGCGCGCGAGTCGCGAGCGCCCGCCCGATGCGTCCGAAACCGATGATCCCGAGCTCCACGTCGGACACGCGCCAGAGGCTGCCCGCGGCTTTCGGATTCCACTCTCCGGCGCGGACGCTGCGGTCGAGCTCGACCACGCCGCGAACGAGCGAGAGGAGGAGCGCGAGCGCGTGGTCGGCCATCTCGTCGACGCAGTAGTCCGGCACGTGAGAGACCCAGACTTCCTGCCGCGTGGCGGCCGCGACGTCGACGTGCTCGAAGCCGACGCTCGGCGCGGCGATCACTCGAAGAGAGGGCAGGCGCTCGAGATCTCGGGCGGTCACGGGCGCGAATGACACCAGCGCGACGACATCCTCTCCCGACCACGGCGGGACGGAAGTCTCCACGACGACCTCCGCGGTCGTCAGGACATCTCGGACAAACGCGAGCGGAACCGACGGGTCGCAGAGGACGCGCGCCAACGCTCTAGCGCCGCAGCGAGTCGCACACAGCGCGAAGCTCCGAGCTCACGCGTTCCATCAGCGGATCCGGGCCGGCGGTGATCCGCACGTAGCCGGGCATGCCGAAGTCCGTTCCCGGCCGGATGAGGAGGCCGCGCGCCGCGAGTCCCGCCGCCAGCTTCGTGTCGTCGACGTCCACGCGGGCGAGCACGAAGTTGGCCGCCGAAGGCATCGGCTCGGCGCCCGCCTCTCGAAGTCCCCGCGCGAGCGTGTCGCGTGCTTCCGCCACCTCGACCCGGCGCCGGTCCGCCGCCTCGCCGGCGCGCAGGCAAGCCCGGCCGGCGGCGAGCCCCGTGCAGTTCACGTTGAAGGGCTCGTCCACCATATTCAGGTACGACGCAAGACTGTCGTCAACAATGGCGTAGCCGAGCCGGAGCCCGGCTATCCCGAAGAACTTGGAGAAGGTTCGCAGCACGACGACGGGCCGTCCGTGAGCGACGTCGAGCTCGCGCCGCAGGCGCTGCTCGGGGGGAACGAAGTCGATGTACGCCTCGTCCGCAATGGCCACACACCCTTCGGGAAGGGCGTCCAGAAATCTCTCCCACTCGTCCGGGGCGATCGTCGCCCCCGTGGGGTTGTTGGGATCGCAGATCCAGACGATCTTCGCGCTCTTGTCACGCGCGACGCGCGCCATGGCGTCGAGATCGAGGGCGAGCTCGCGCAGCCCAACTCGCTCGATGCTCGCGCCACGGAGCGCCGACAGCTGCGCATAGAGCCCGTAGGTCAAGGCAGGCGCGACGACGCTGTCGCCCGGGCGAAGGAAGGCGGTCGCCAGCGAGCCGATTAGTGCGAGCGTGCCGTGGCCCGGGACGATGCGGCCCGGGATCGTGCCGACGTACTCGGCGACCTCCTCGCAGAAGGCCGTGTTCACCTGCTCCGGGTACAGCGAGAGGTTCTCGAGCTCGTTCTGCGCCGCTTCCACGACTCCGGGCAGGGGGCCGAACAGGTTCTCGTTCCAATTCAGCTTCACGACCTCGTCCAGACCGTGGCGCGCTCGCACGTCCGCGAGGGTGTCGCCGAGAGCGAACGGCTCGATCCTCGCGAGCTCCGGGACGACGAGAGTGCTCCAGTCGGTCACGGGCGACAACTCTACGAGCTTCCCGCGCAGCTGCGCGCATCGCCGCAGCCTGGGCAATTTCTTGTTTTTCGTGCCCCGCTGGAGTTGAATGGTGGCGACAGGGGCCTCGCAGAGGCCGTGACTACGGCAAGAGGAGGACGCGCATGACGTCGGCCGACGAAGCGCTGAGCCGTGAGGTTGAGCGCGGTATGACCCGTCCAGATCTTCTCCGCCGGGCGGCCGCGCTCGGGATCGTCGTCGCCGCCGGCGGCTCTCTCGGCCCGCTCACCGAGGCGGCGCTCGCCCGAACGCAGATCAGGCGCGGCGGCACATTCCGGCTCGCGGTGTCCGGCGCCGGAGCGTCCGACTTCATCGACGGGCAGCACATCGTCGCGAAGTCGGACATCGCACGCCTGATGACCGGGTGGGACCGGCTCGCATACATCGACGAGAAGTTCAGGATCCAGCTCGAGCTGGCCAGCGAGCTTCGCGCCGAGAAGGCGAACCAGATCTTGATCCGCATCAGGCCCGGAATCGAGTTCCACAACGGCAAGACGCTCACCATCGACGACGTCATCTACTCGATCCGCCGCACGGCGACCAAGAAGCTCGGTCTCTTCGGCAACGGGGCGTTTCAGAGCGTCGACCCCAAGCGGATGAAGAAGCTCGACAACCGGACGGTCCGTCTCTTCCTAAAGCGCGCGGACGTGACGCTGATCGAGGCGTTCGCCCAGTACTTCCAGGGCATCGTGCCGGTCGGCTACGCGCCCAAGAGCTTCCGAGGAGGGCCGCTGCACACGATCGGCACGGGGCCGTTCAAGCTCCAGTCGTTCACTCCCGGCCGCCAGAGCGTCCACGTGAAGAACGAGAACTACTGGCGGAACGGGCAGCCCTACTTCGACCAGGTCGTGATCACCAACTTCCCCGACGACTCGGCAAAGGTGAACGCGCTCCTGGGTGGGCAGATCGACGCGATGACGGACGTCCCGTTCGCGCAGGTGCCGGTCGTCAGGCGGCGGAACAACCTGAAGATCTTCATCTCGCAGACGGGCGCCTGGACTCCGCTCTGCATGGCGGTCGACCAGGAGCCCTTCACGGATGTCCGGGTGCGGCGCGCGTTCAGGCTGCTCGCCAACCGCCCGCAGATGGTCGCCCAGGGCCTCTCCGGGGCGGGCCGGATCGCAAACGACATCTACTCGCCCTTCGACCCCGCCTACGCGGGCGACGACTTCCCGCAGCGCAAGTACGACCCCGAGCAGGCGAGGTCGCTGCTCAAGGCGGCAAATAAGGAGAACCTCACGATCGACCTGATCACGTCGCCCGCCGATACGGGCATGGTCGAGGGCGCCACGATCTTCGCCGAGAACGCGAGAGCGGGAGGCGTGCGGGTCAACGTCAAGAACGTTCCCGGCGGTGAGCTCTACGGGCCGCAGTACCTCAAGTGGACGTTCTCGGCGGACTACTGGGGCACGCGCAGCTACCTGCCGCAGGCCGCCTTCGGCAGCTTGGCGGGGGCCGCTTTCAACGAGACGCACTGGGACAAGTACCCGAACTACCCCCGCTACGCCCGGCTGTACAGGCAGGCGGTGGCGACGGTCGACGACAGGAAGCGCGCGGCGGTCATTCGCGATATGCAGCGGATGGAGTACGACGACGGCGGCCACATCATCTGGGGCTTCAAGAACCTGACCGACGCGTACTCGACGAAGGTCGGGGGCTTCAAGCCCGACCGGGGCACGCTCAACCTCAACAAGTACGGGAACGGCTTCCGCACGATCTACTTCGTCTAGTCGTTCGAAACGGGCCGGGGCGTTCGAGCCCCGGCCCTCTTCTCAGGAGGTTCGAGCTCGTACCAGTGGCGCTCTGGCGAGGAATCCCCGGCTTCATCGTCCGGCGCCTCCTGCTCGGTCTCCTGACGCTGTTCGTGGTCTCCGTGATCATCTTCGCCGCGACGCAGGCGCTACCGGGCGACGCGGCCCGGTCGATCCTCGGGCGGGGAGCGACGCCCGAATCGCTCGCGGCCCTGAGAGAGCAGCTCGGGCTGAACGAGCCCGCCTTGCAGCAGTATCTCGACTGGATCGGGGGCTTCCTGACGGGAGATCTCGGCACCTCCCTCGCCGCCAACATCCCCGTCTCGGAGCTGCTCGGCGACCGACTTCTCTACTCCGCGTTCCTCATGCTCATCGCGGCGTTGATCAGCGTCCCGCTCGGCATCGTCATCGGCGCGGTCAGCGCGCGGCGACGCGACACCGCCTTCGACCACACGATGTCGATGACCACCCTCGGCCTGGCGGCTCTGCCGGAGTTCGTGGTCGGGCTGACGCTGGTCGTGCTCTTCTCGACGACGGTGTTCCAGTGGCTCCCCGGCGTGGTGGTCACCGAGCCCGGAGTGGGGCCGTGGAACTATCCGAAGGAGCTGATCCTTCCGACCGCGACCCTCGTTATCGCTGTCGTGCCGTACACCGCTCGCATCATGCGCGCGTCCATGGTCGAGATCCTCGAATCCGACTACGTGGAGATGGCGCGGCTGAAGGGGCTCTCGGAGCGCCTCGTCCTCTGGCGCCATGCGGTGCCGAACGGGCTGGCCCCGACCTTCCAGGTGGCGGCGCTCAACCTCGCGTATCTCGCCGGCGGCATCGTCGTCGTCGAGACCGTCTTCAACTACCCGGGGATCGGTCTCGCGCTCGTCGAGGCCGTGCAGTCGCGGGACATGCCCGTCGTCCAGGCGCTAGCGCTCTTGATCGCCGGGCTCTACGTCGCCCTGAACATGCTCGCAGACATCGCCACGATCCTGGTCAGCCCGCGGCTTCGCACCTCGCTTGCCGCGAGATGAGCGAGGCAGGCGCAGCGGCGACCACGGTCGAGATCCCGGCGCCGACGCGACGGCGCCGACCGTGGCTCGCGCTCTTGGTCGGCGCTTGGCGTCAAGGACGCACCAAGATCGGCTTGCTCCTGCTTTTCTCCCTGCTCGGCGTCGCGCTTCTCGGCCCCTACTTCTCCCCGTACTCGCCGACCGAGTTCGTCGCTCCTCCCTTCTCCACCCCGGCGGACTTCGGGGGAGCGGGCGCCGACTATCTCGGCCGCGATGTCCTCTCCAGGTTCCTCTGGGGCGGCCGCTCGGTGCTCACGCTCTCGCTCTTGGCGACGCTCATGGGAATGATCCTGGGAACCGCGATCGGCCTGGTCGCCGCGTACTCGCGCGGCGTCCTCGACGACGTGCTGATGCGAGCGATGGACGTGCTCCTCTCGTTCCCGCAGATCGTCTTCGCGCTCGTTCTCGCCGCGACTGTCGGCCCGGCGCTCTGGCTGCTCGTGCTGGCGGTCGGGATCACCACGACTCCACGCGTTGCCCGTATCGCCAGGGGGGCGGCGGTCGAAGTGGTGGAGCGCGACTTCATCCGCGCCGCCGAGGCGATCGGCGAGCCGCGCCGCCGTATCCTCTTGAGCGATGTGCTGCCCAACATCACCGGGCCGCTCGTCGTCGAAGCGAGCCTCAGGCTCTCGTTCAACATCGCCGTTGTCGCAGGGCTCAGCTTTCTCGGCTTCGGGATCCAGCCGCCGAATGCCGACTGGGGGCTGATGATCAACGAGAACCGAAACGGGCTGACGATTCAGCCGTGGCCGGTCGTGCTGCCCGTCGCCGCGATCGGCCTGTTGACGATTGCCACGAGCCTCGTGGGCGACGGGCTCTCGAGATCCGTGGCGGGCATCGACGGCGGCGGACGGTCGAGGGAATGATGGGCCACTTCGCACTCGAGGTGGAGGGCTTGCGCGTCGAGCTCGAGGGCTCGGGCATCGACATCGTCGACGAGGTGTCCTTCAACGTGCCCGCTGGGCATGTGCTCGGTCTCGTCGGGGAGTCGGGCTCGGGGAAGACGACCGCCGGGCTCGCCGTTCTCGGCCACACGCGTCGCGGCGCGCGGATCGCGGCCGGAGAGGTGCGGATCGAAGGCCGAAACGTGCTCTCGCTTTCCAGGCTCGAGCGCCAGGCGCTCCGTGGCAAGCTCGTCTCCTACGTCCCGCAGGATCCCGGGTCGGCGTTGAATCCCGCTTTGCGCATCGGCCGCCAGCTCGAGGAGACCCTGTCGGAGCACGGGTTCGGAAGCTCTGGAGCGGAGCGGCGCGCGAGGATCGTCGAGACGCTGGGCGAGGTGCTTCTGCCGACCGACGACGCCTTTCTCCGGCGCTATCCGCACCAGCTCTCCGGGGGCCAGCAGCAGCGGGTGGCGCTCGCCATGGCGTTCGCCAACCGGCCGCGCGTGATCGTGCTCGACGAGCCCACAACCGGGCTCGACGTGACGACGCAGGCCCACGTCCTCGCCACCGTGCGCGACCTCTGCGAGGCGCACGGAGTCGCCGCGGTCTACGTGAGCCACGACCTGTCAGTCGTCGCGACGCTCGCGAACGAGGTCGCGGTCCTGTACAGCGGCAGGCTCGTGGAGGTCGGCCCCACGCCGGTCCTTTTCAGACATGCCGCGCATCCGTATACGCGACGCCTCGTAGCGGCGATTCCCGAGCTTTCGGGCGAGCACGCGCTGATCGGGATCCCGGGCACGGCGCCGCGCCCCGGTCTTCGCCC
>Ga0136613_10002012_pt1 | contig 10772 bp, 5 predicted proteins | sample AntDrymUQ2722106_2_FD_106649 | JGI IMG/M metagenome (GOLD analysis project Ga0136613, IMG submission 106649) | Polar desert sand microbial communities from Dry Valleys, Antarctica - metaG UQ272 (21.06) | ecosystem: Environmental > Terrestrial > Soil > Desert | place: Antarctica: Dry Valley... | reverse complement strand
TGCTGGTTGTGGCACCCCGCCGTGGTCGAGGAGCTGTGGTGGCTGCGCCACACCCACCACGGCGCCTACCACGGCCCAGGGGCGTGCTGGCGTGACGTCGCCGACTGGCACGACCGCCACCGCCCCGGTGTGACCCGCCGCATCACCGCGGCGCTCGGTGACTGCGAACTGTCCCGCCACCTCCCCGGCGCCGACCGCCACCAGCTCACCGCGCCGGTGCCGCTGGCCGGTGCCGCGGCCCAGGTCGCCGAGCACTGGACCCGCGGCCGCGGCACCCCCGACCCCACCGACCCGCAGCTCACCGAAGCCGACCAGCACGACCGAGCCCACCTCAGGACCCGAACATGACCCGCACTGCCGATCATCAGATGACTCCCGAGCACGACACTTCAACCCCCGCCGAAGATCACCCAAGCACGTCAACCACGAAGATCACAGAGCCGATCACACCTTGGCATCACGATCCCAGGGAGATCCACTTCTCGGTCGCTGCCGCTCCCTCGGTATTGATCTTACCTGCCGCTGTCGCGGTAGCGGTGCCCGCCGTTGGCGGGCTGACTGGGGCCGGTGCGTCGTGCTGAGCGTCGCCACCGGCCACGACGTCGGCTATCTCACCGGCGCGGTCGGGGGCGGGCGGGAGGGGTATTACACCGGCGCGACGGCGGCCGGTGAGCCGCCGGGGCTGTGGTACGGCGCCGGGGCGGTGGCCCTCGGGCTGCGCGGCGAGGTTGACGGCGACCTGCTGGAGGCGCTCTACACGCATCTGCTGGACCCGCGGGACCCCGCCGCGCACGACCGGAGCACGTGGGGGCGGGCGGCCACGCTGGGCCGACCGCACAAGAACTACAAGACGGCCGAGGACATCTACGCGGCGGCGTTGGCGCGGGAGCCGGGCGCTGGGCCGGAGCGGCGCGCGGAGCTGCGCGCGGCCGCGGAGCGGTCCGAACGCCACGCGGTGTCGTTCATCGACGTCACCTGGTCCGCACCCAAGTCCATGAGTGTTCTGCAGGTGGCGTTCAACAAGGCCGCCGACGATGCCCGGGCGGCGGGTGACACCCTCGCGGCTGAGGCGTGGGCCACCCACGCCCAGGCGGTGGAGGATGCGGCGCTGGCGGGTGCCCGGGCGGGTCTGGCCTACCTGCAGGAGCGGGCGGGGTTCGCCCGGGTGGGTCACCACGGTGGCGGCGCTGGGCGGTGGGTGGACGCCCAGGGGTGGGTGGTTGCCCAGTTCCCGCAGCATGACTCTCGCGAGCACGACCCGCAGTTGCATGTGCACGGGGCGATCTGGAACCGGGCGTTGTGCGCGGACGGTGAGTGGCGGGCGCTGGACTCCCGGGCGATCAAGGCGTTCAAGGCCGCGGCGGGTGTGATCGCTGACCGGGTGGCCGAGGCGCACCTGGCCCGGTCGACCGGTGTCGAGCACGCCACCCGGCCGGACGGTAAGGCCCGGGAAGTCGTTGGGGTGTCCGAGGAGCTGACGTGGGCGATGTCCTCGCGTAGCCACGCGATCGGGCCGAAGGCGCAGCAACTGGTGGCGGCGTTCACCGAGCGGTACGGGCGTGCGCCGACGCGACTGGAGCGCCACCAGTTGGCCGAGCAGGCCACCCTCGCCACCCGCAAGGCGAAGTCGCACCACGGGGAGACCGCGACCCAGCAGCTCGACCGCTGGGAGGTGCAGACCCGACGGGTGGTCGACGGCGGGTTGACTGCGGTCGCCCACGCGGTCCTGGCCCGGGCGCAGCGGCGTGCACCGGCCGCCCGGTGGTCGGAGACCGACGTGCTCGACCGGGCGCTGGCGTCGCTGGAGGACAGGGCGTCAGCGTCGGAGTCGGAAGTGATGAAGGCGATCTCGGATCAGTTGCCCGCCAACCTGGACCTCGCCCCGGAGGCGGTGCCCGATCTGTTGGGCGGGTTGACCGAGCGCGCGCTGGCCCACGGGGATCGGCTCACCCCCGAGGAGGACACCACCGACTTGCCCGCCGCCGACATTCGCCGCGACGGGCGCTCCGTGTACGAGAAGCCGGGCGGTGCCCGGTGGGCGATGCCCGGACAGATCAGCACCCAGCTGGGGTTGCGGGCGGCAGCGGTTCGACGCGGTGCTGCCACGTTGAGCGCCGAGGAGGCCGACGCGGCGCTGGCGAGGTTGGCCGAGCACGGGATCAAGCCGGGCGCTGACCAGCGGGCGGCGATCCTCGGGGTGCTCACCTCCGGTGCGTGGATCGAGTCACTGTGCGCCGCCGCGGGCACGGGTAAGTCGTTCACGGTGGGCGCGATCGCCGACACCTGGACCGCCAGCGGGCGCCGGGTGTTCGGGCTGGCGACGTCGCAGGCCGCGACGAAGGTGCTCGCTGAGGAGAACGTCACCGCCCGCAACATCAGCTCCTGGCTGATTGCCCAGGAGCGGCTGGACAGGGCCGAGCCCGGCGGGTCAGACCCGGGTTGTGATAAGCCGTGGCGGCTGCAGGCCGGGGACCTGGTGGTGGTGGATGAGGCGGGGATGGCGGACACGCCGGACCTCGCGGCGATCCAGTCCCGCTGCGAGGCCGCCGGGGCGAAGCTGCTGCTGACCGGTGACCCCCGGCAGCTGGCCGCGGTCGGCGCGGGGGGCACGTTCGCCGACCTCGCCGCACACGGGGTCCGCTACCAGCTGGCCGAGGTGCGCCGGTTCAGCAACGACTGGGAGCGCACCGCGTCACTGCAGTTGCGTGACGGGGACCCGGCGGCGTTGGACACCTACCAACGCCACGGTCGGCTGCTCGACGGCGAAACCGCCGAGCAGGCCGAGACGGACGCGGCGCGGGCCTGGCTGGCCGACACCCTCGCCGGACGCGAGTCGCTGCTGCTGGTCGGCTCAAATACGGCCGCCGGGCGGGTCAGTGCGGCGCTGCGCGCCGACTTGGTGGCACTCGGGCGCGTCCGCGAGGAAGGCGTCGCGCTTCCTCGCCAAGGCACAGTCGCCGGGATCGGGGACCTGGTACAGGCCCGTCGCAACGGCTGGGAGCTGATCGGCTGGGAGGGCAACACCCGTGCGCCGATCAACCGGGAGTGCTACCGAGTAACTGGGCTGCGCGCCGATGGTGGGCTCACGGTCGCCCCAGTGCTGGGCAGGGGCGACGACGATGAGCGGTTGGGCGCGCCGCTGCACCTGCCCGCCAGCTATGTCGCCGAGGACGTGACCCTCGGCTACGCGTCCACGGTGCACGCGGCGCAGGGCCGCACCGTGGACACCGCGCACGCGGTCATCGCACCCAACACCGACGCCGGCGCCGCTTATGTGGCGCTCACCCGCGGCCGTGACCGCAACACCGCGTACGTGGTCACCCGCGCGGTACCCGCTGACGCGGCGACCGGGCAAACCCACGAGGTCACCGAGCGCAGCGCGCGGGCGGTGCTGGCCGACGTGATCGAGCGTGACCCGGGGGAGGCCGACCTGACGGCGCTGGTGGTGCGCGAGCAGGCCGAGCAGACCGCGCGCTCGGTGATGACCCATGTCGACCGGCTCACCGATCGGGTCGCCACGCTCACCGCCGGGCGCACCGGCGCCGAGCTGGACCACCTGGCCGCCAGCGGGGCGCTGTCGGCCCTGGATCGCCAGCGGATCGCCGCTGACGGGGCGTACGGGTCGCTGGAGCAACTGCTGCGGCGTGCCGAGCTGGCCGGGCACGACCCGGCCGCTGTGCTGCGCGACGCGGCCGGCGGCCGCGACTTCGAGGGGGTGCGGTTCCCGGCTCAGGCGCTGCACGCCCGGATTCGAAAAAGCCTCGACGGGCAGCTCACGCCGCAGGTGTCGAGCTTCGCTGACCTGATTCCCGGTGTGGAGCTGTCCGAGTCGGATCGGCGGCTGCTCACCGCTCACGCGGAAGCGGCCGATGATCGACGCCGCGAGCTGGGTGCTGAGACGGCCGCGGCGGCGCCGCAGTGGGCTATCGAGGCACTGGGGCGGGTGCCCGACGATCCAATCCCGCGGGCGGAGTGGGAGCACGCCGCCGGGTGGGCCGCGGCGCACCGGGAGCTGGTTGGGCACACCGACCCGGCCGACGCGCTGGGGGCTGCGCCGCCGGCCGGGCTGGCGGAGAAGCAGGCGAGCTGGCACACCGCACACGTCGCACTCGGGCTGATCGACGGAGGTGGTGACGAGCATCAGCTCTCCGACGGGGTGCTGCGGATGCGGGTGCGCGCGTTCGAGCGGGAGGAGGCGTGGGCGCCCCGCTATGTCGGTGACGAGTTGGACGCGACCTCGCAGCGTGCTGAGCAGGCCCGCGCCGACGCCCTGGTGTGGGCCGCCCGGGCGGAGGCCACCGAAGATGCGGCCATGGCTGCGCAGCTGCGCGCCGATGCGGCCGCGGCCGATGCCGAGGCGGCGAAGTTGGCCGAGCGCGCCGCCCAGCTCGAGATAGCTGACGCCGCTCGGGGTGCCTGGTACGCGGCGACCGCGGCGACCCGCGATGCCGCGCACCGGGCGCGTGGTGCCCTGCAGGCACGAGGTGTCGATGTGGACGCCGAGGATGAGCGGGTCACCGCGGCGGAGTGGCTAGCCGCGCACCGCGCCGAACAGGCCGCGGAGGATGAGTACCAGGTGGTGCGCGACGACGCCGAGCTCATCGACGCACAGAGCAGCGACGACGTGCAGCACGACGACGCTGCCGCTGATACGGCCGTACCGCCGGAGGTCGCGGAGCCGGAACCCGCGTGGGATCGCACGGCGGCTGAGCGGCCGGAGCCGGTCACGGAGATCAACGTGCCCGACATCCGCGACGTCAGCGAACCGGACGCGGCGGAGCACAGCGACCCGGCGCAGCGGCACCGGCTGCCCACCGCCGACGAGACCGCGGCCTCCGTCGCGCGGGCACAGACCGCGCTCGCCGAGATCGCCGCGCGGCGGGAGGCCGACGCCGAACGGGAGACCCGGGACGCCCAGGAGGCGGACCGGCGCGATGAGCTGGCCCGCTGGGCCGAACAGGACCCCGCTGCCGAGCAGGCCGCGGCCGTCGAGGACGGTGACGGCCGTGATGAGCTGGTACTGGAGCGCTGAGCGCGAGCTACTGCCCGAACCATCCGATCCGGTAGCCGTCCGCCTCAAGCTCGTGGGCGGTGCGAACCACGTCCACGCCGCCCCGGGCCAGCCGCCACAGCGCCAGCGCCCGTGTGATGGGCGCGGGCAGCGGCGGGTCGGCCAGTGCCTGCGGCGGGAGCCATTCCGGGATCAGCGCGAGGTGCCCCGGGCGGGCGCGACGAAAACGCAGTGGGTAGAAGCGCAACGTCTGCCCGTCCATGGTTGCGTCCACAACGATCAGCGCCGACCCGTCCGGGTCCACCGGCACCTCCAGCGCGACGTTGAGGTCCTGCGCCTCCCAGGTCACCAGCAGCCGGGTCGCTTCCAGGGCACCGGGCAGGTCACCAAGCTTGCCGATCGCCCGGTGCGCATCGTCGCCGGGGTAGAACCGACGGCACGTGACAAGACCGAGGTACGCTGGCTCCGGCTCGGTGGCGAACATGTGCACCGTCGGGGCCTGGACCGCGCCGGTGGTGCGCAGCAGCTGATCGAGGCCCTCGCACACGGCCACCTCGATTCCCTGCACCATGTCGTCGACGCTCGTCGCCTGACCGGCCATGCGCCCCAGTGTGCGCGGCCGATCCGACAAGCGGAACACCCCGCGGTGTGGTCGTGCCGGAGCGTCGGGCCGGGATGCCGACGCGAGCCCGTGCTCGTGTGCGGCGCGCTGCGGTCGTGCCCAGCGGGATCCGCCCCGGTGAGCGCTCATCTGTGACCCCACATGTAGTCGCGGTGGGGCAGGTGGCGGGCGGCGTAACGCACACTGTTCGTCCTGCCACTGCGCGGTCAATTGAACGATCATGCTTGCCCTTGAAGCCATACCTCCCCAGGGAACCGCCCTCCCGAGACCGGTAGGCGCGCCTGCTGTAACACGCGTCCATCCGGGGCCGATCTACGGGACATGGGGTTGCGCCGACCGGACGGGAACCTGGTGAGGACACTACTTAACATGATGGTATTCGCAGCAACGGCGGTCGTGCCCGTCCTCGCGCTCCTGGCGCTCGGCGCCTGCACAGTGACCGGGACGCCGGTCCCGCCTCCAGTGCGGATCGAGCCTGAGCCGAACTGGAAGGTCGTTTGGCCGACATCGATGGAGCTGCAGGGCGCCGCCGACACCGCGGCGGCGGAAGGGAACGACGGCGTCGCACAGCTACTTGAGTTCTACGCCGATACCGAGCGTGAGTACACCGACATCGCCTCCGCCGCCATCACGGCGGATGGGGCCGGGCTGGTGGTGGTACGTTCCCATCTTGAGGTTGACACACCGTTGGAAGAACTCGTCCGCCGGACCGTCAATGACGCCGCGGAGCAGAACGTCACCCTCTCGCTTTCACCGACGACGCTGGTGGGGCAAGATGCGTGGCGGGTGGAGCAGCCCACCAGCGTGCCCGACCTGATGCACGTCGAGATCTGGTTCGACTACCGGGACGAGCGATGGAGCGTCGACGTCCTGGGCGCATCGGGCGAAGTCGACCGGCTCGCGGGATCGGTGCGCGTTGACTGACCACCCTCAGCGCGACTGCACATTCGCCGTGCTGCTCGCCCTCGCGCTCCTGGCCTTCTGTCTAGTCGCCCCCACAGTCCTGCCAAAGAAGGCGTACGCCCAAGACGTGGTCGACACCTGGCGCCCCGGCGACGTGCACGTCCACGCCGCAGGGGACAGTGGACTCGGCTCGCACGTGCGGTGCCAGGTCAAGCCGGAGGACATCACCTGCGCGAACTACCTCGTGCGCGAGACGCACAAGCGGGCGAGGACCAACGGCATCGATTGGATGATCTACACCGAGCACGTTCCTTGGCTCGGCATCCACCCACACGAGAAGGGGATCTGCGTCCCCGCGATCGGTCGCCTGTTACCGCTTTGCAAGACGGTCGTCTTCCCACGAAACGACCCAGAGCAAGCCCAGCAGCAGTACGACGAGCTGCGCGACGCGACCACGAGCATCTCCACCCAGCCAAAGGCCGTGCGCGGGCTGATGGGCCAGGAGCTAGGTACGGCCGCGCAGATCACGGTGCCCCTGGCCTGGACGAAGCAGCTGCGTGACGCCGACTACGACGAGATCGCCGCGACTCTCGGCCCGGAAAAGGTCGAGCGGGTCCGGCGCGCCGTGACCCCACGGCTGCCCGATGGGGTCCCGTTCGGGGACACCGTAAACGAGATGAACGAGGCCAGAACCAAGGCTGCGGTCGAAGCCTTCGTGCACGCCGTAGCGGCGAGCCTTCGCACCGCGCTGGACCAGGCGGTCGGGCCAATCCCATGTCTGGACCAGGGCGTGAAGTCCGGCCATTTCGCCGTCTACTCACAGGGTGACGCAATCCCTGACAACGTGTATGCATGCGACGAAGACGTTTATCTCAACGACGTGGGGACCGCCGCAGCGTGGGGCGGAGTCAACCACCCCGACAATGCCGACGGCGGAAGCCGATGGTACTGCTGGGCCGCAGGGGACGCCCGTCCGCTCGACCTCACCGGCTCCCGGCTGGACGGCTCCGTCGATGGCCCTGTGTGTTCGTCCGGGGTCACCGAGCGGGAGTCGATCGTACGGTCCTTGGAGATCATCAATGACCGTAACATGCCGACGACGAGGTCGCTGCGACAGATCGACTCGCTGCTGCTGCAGGGCAAGCGGATCGCGCTCGTCGGCGGCGGCGACGCCCACACCGCAAGGCCGGACGGTAAGTTGACCGCAGGCACCGTCAGTATCGGACCGCTCGACATCCCGTTGCCGAACCTCGGCCTCGGCCGCCAGCAGTCCGGCAACGACGGTAAAATCGGCCTATCTGGACGCACGTGGCTCCCACTGACGGAGCGTGCTGTGTCCAGGCCGTTCGACGCTACCGATCAGCGCGATCCGGTGCGGCTGGCCATCGCCCAGGGACGCACGGTCGCCTCCACCGGTCCGCTGGGACTGCCGCGGCTTGGTGACAAGCTCCCCGGCGACACGGCAACGATTGGGCGAGGACCGATTAAGGTGAGGGTGGACTTCCGGCCCGCCGCAGTCGTCGCCGGGGACGGCGTCGTGGACCGGTGGGAGTTCGACGGCGACCCGCAGGTCGTCCCCGTGCGGCACGTCGGCACGGACGACGCAGTTGACCTGCCGGGGACCACGAGCCCCGCCGACCTCCCGGGGCTCCCCGAGAAGATCGTCGTGGTAGTAGGGCGCAGCAATGTCTGCCCTGGGGGGCCGAACACGTGGGACCACCCATGCGTTACTGATCCGGTCAACCTGCTGCGGACCACCTACCGGGTGACTGAGGCCGATCGGGAGCGTCAGTACGCCGTGGTCCCAGTGGACGTGCCGCCCAACCTCGCCGCGGGTTTCTTGCGCACCGAGACCCTCTACGCGCCGCTGGCGGAGGGCGGCGACCGGTTCGACGACGGCCAGCAGTGGAACGACGGGGCGTTCTCCAGTCCGATCTGGCTGCTCGTCGACCCCTTCGCCGCCCCGCCGACCGCGCTCGGTGAGGCCTGCGCGCAGGCTGCGATCCCGCCACCGGTCGGGGTCTTGGGCCCGGTCTCGTGCCTTTGGAGCGTCCAGGCCGACCTGGACGGGAACCGCAGGCCCGACCGGCTTGCGGTCTGGCGACGGACGACCGGAGACAGCCTGTTGGACATTGACCAAGACAACGGAGCCGTCGCCTACCTCGACGACGGCAGCTACCACTTCCTGGAGGACCCGACCCAGCAGTGGGCCGAACCTGCCGAGACGTTCACACCCGCATCCGTCGTTGACACCAACGGCGACGGAAGGCAGGAGGTCGTGATCCGGACGTTGGTCGGCGCTAACACCGAGCACTTCACCCTGCTTACGGTGACCCCCGACCAGCGGCTGCACGCGATCCGGTTCCCCGACGGGGAGGTCCGTTTTCTCACCGCCGGAGGAGGTGCAGGTAGCGGCAGTGGGTTCGGCTGCGCGGTCTCGGAGGGGCGCAGATTGTTGATTACCGTTGGCTACATCAGCGATTCGTCCATCGTCCCGTACGGTTACGCCTACGAATGGGTGGCAGTCGCCTACCGGCTCGATGGCGCTGCAGCCGTCGAAGTCGGCCGGTTCACAGGCTATCGGTCCGACGGTGCCCCGGGTCAGTTCGCGGCGAGCATCGGCGCGAACGGGTGCATGGGCGAGTTGCCCGACATCGGCCCGATCTGACCACAGCCTCTACCAGGGCAACGCGGGGCGGGAGGCCCCACATGCGAACCATCGCTCAACAGAACAGCACCACCGCGCCTCGGCGGCGACTCAGGCGACCCGGCTGGTCCGGGACCACGCCGGTGACCGCGAGACAGAGGGGCAGAGGGCAGCGATCACACTGCGGTCTCTGGGCGTGGCGGTCCTGCCCGCCGTCGAAGCGGGACGCTGTGGGATACCGATGTGCTCGGCCCCGGCCGGGTTGCAAGAATCGGCAGGCTGGCCTTGAGATGATCGTTTGTGTGCGGTTCGCAATGGGGGTGATCATGTTGTCGGTTCGGGGTGTGATTGAGCGACCGGTCACGGTCGTCACCGTCTGCTCGCGCCGTGTGTCGACGGGTCAGGTGCCGGGCAGTTGTCCGACCACTATGGAGGCTCTGTCACCGCGTCACTGTCGCTGGGCGACATCGGATGCACTACCGACGCCCTCGTGACGGGCTAGCCTTGGGCCATCGTCCCTCCACTGTGGACACTCTGTCATCGAGTCTGTCACCGAAGCTCTGTCGCCGGGATGCATCGGATGCACCAGGGACAGGCACAAGGGCAGCCTGACCAGCAATAACCGGACCGTCGGGCCCTGGCCCGCGATCTTTTAATCCACGGGTTCGGGGTTCGATCCCCCGGGGGCCCACTACTGGCCTACCTCGCCTATCGAGGCGCAGTATCCGCGGCGCGCGGCTATGGTGTGGCCCTGGCTACGATGATTGACCTGAACCGGTTCGTGCTGGACGACGCGATGCAATTGCGGCGGCCGAAGGACCTTGCCGCCGAGCTACATCAGAACGAGTTGTTGGTGGTGCTCCTGAAGTCGAAGAAGGTGAACGTCCGTTATCGGACTGAGGCGGACGCCGCGGCCCCGTTGAACTCGCCGCGCGCGAAGGGCTCCGGGAGGCGGTGAGGGCATTCGCCGGCTCCCGCATCGAGGTTATCTGGAAGATCGGGGTACCCGCGGCGCAACAGCTTCCTGAGAGTCGAGTCGCTGTGCGGCTGGTCAGGTGTCCCAGAGACCCGCGGATCGTGGCGAGGAGTTCGCGGTCGCTGCGCCGGGTGAGCTTGGCTCCAGGATATCCATTAGCTCTGACCGCTGCCGCCGCGCACTGTCCGTCCACAGGAGGGATCAGGTCCCGGCGTCATCGAGAACATCGAAGAATCACAGCGCCCGTCGTGCCTCTGCAGGCACGTAAGCGGATCGATCTACAGATACGCCTAGACTAGCACCGCGAGCCGTGGCTTGCGCTGAGTCCTCGCGGCAGCTAACTGCCATGTCAACCTGGGCAGACGGGAGGCGGAATTGTTGTTCGTCAGAGACGACTTGTAATGCTCCTCCAGCCGGCTGGCCCGCTCATGCTCACCCAGTAATCCACGCCACTCCGATTAGAGGCCGGCTACCACGCTTGGTGGCGTAGAGCCGCTGATGCGGCCCAAACCGGAACCAAGGCCGATCATTTTGGGACGTTTTGTTGATCAGGCGAGGCACTGTCCTTGTTATCGCTTCGCGTGTCGCTCTGATCTATGCCTCTCCGACCAGC
>Ga0136613_10002011_pt1 | contig 10772 bp, 8 predicted proteins | sample AntDrymUQ2722106_2_FD_106649 | JGI IMG/M metagenome (GOLD analysis project Ga0136613, IMG submission 106649) | Polar desert sand microbial communities from Dry Valleys, Antarctica - metaG UQ272 (21.06) | ecosystem: Environmental > Terrestrial > Soil > Desert | place: Antarctica: Dry Valley... | reverse complement strand
GGCCGCGGACGCGGAGCCCTACTTCTTGTACGGGCACACGGACAAGGTCGTTCCCGGCGAGCCCTGTCCGACGGGGAGCTCTTCGATCTCCGGTCTCGCCTTCAACGCCGGCTTCCCGAACACGTTTCCCTCGCAGTACGCGGGCGCGCTCTTCTTCTCCGACTACTCGCGCGACTGCATCTGGGCGATGAAGACCGGTGGCGGCTCCACCCCCTCCCCCTCTCAGATCGAGACCTTCGTCTACGACGCCGACAACCCCGTCAACCTCACTTTCGGGCCGGGCGGCGACCTTTTCTACGTGGACTTCGACGGCGGGACTATCCGGCGCGTCCGCTGGTTCGACGCTGGAGCGCCGACGGTGACTGGTACGACTCCTATGGACAACGCCACGGGAGTCGTGCGCGGCATTTCGCCGGAGGCTGTCTTTTCGGAGCCCATGGATCCGTCGACGCTGACCACAGACACGTTCCTCCTCGTCAAGCAGGGAACGGGGGCTCCACTCGCGGCAACGGTTACATACAACGTATCGACTCGGACTGCGACACTTGATCCGAGCGCTCTCCTCGACTTCGATGAGACCTACGCGGCGACGGTAAAAGGCTTGTCGGGCGGGGCAAAGGATCTCGACGGCACCCCGCTTGCGGCCGACTTCAGCTGGACGTTCGCAACGAACACCTCGCCGACTCCGGTCATCGACCTTCCTCAATCGCCGTTGACCTGGGAGGTCGGAGAATCGATCAGCTTCGCGGGACATGCGACCGACAAAGAAGACGGGACGCTTCCTGCCACATCGCTGTCATGGGCGCTGCTCGTCCAGCACTGCCCGTCGAACTGCCACACGCATACGGTTCAGACGTGGCCAGGTGTGGCGGACGGCTCCTTCAGCGCGCCTGACCACGAATACCCATCCCATCTGGAGCTCCGGTTGACCGCGACAGACGCCAGAGGTGCGACGACTACGACGAGCGTCTCGGTCCAGCCGGAGACGATCGACCTCTCGTTCCAGTCCGAACCAGCCGGACTGCAGCTTGTTTTGAACGGCGGCGCCTCGATCGCCCCGTTCACGCGCACGGTGATCGTCGGCTCTACGAACTCAGTCAGCGCAGCGACACCACAGGTTCTCAGCGGGTCAACGTATGAGTTCTCCTCGTGGTCGGATGGCGGCTCGCAAAGCCATAACATCGTCGCCCCTCGATCACCTACGAGCTACGTCGCAAACTACGAGCTCGTGGGACCGCCGGTAAACGTTTCGCGCCCCCGCATCCGAGAGGCTCTCAGCTATCCGCCGCGTTTCACGGTTGGCAACGGAGGCTGGGCGGGCTCAACACCGATGACACTCTCGTATCAGTGGCTTCGATGTGTAACCGACGACATCATGTCGTGCGAACCCATAGCGGGTGCTACCACGCGCACATACGTCCCTGTTCCCCTCGACGGCGGCCTTCAGTTGCGAGCGACGGTGACCGCCACGAACTCGGCGGGATCCGCATCCGCCACAACCGACGCGGTTCCATCTTCGTAGCGGCGGGCGGGAACACGGGTGCGACCACTTGTCGAGCTCGATGGAAGCGATAGCCTGTACGTGCGATGTCTCGGCTGAGCGTCAAGAGAACGACCCAGGCCGAAGTCGGTGCCAGCGTGCCGATCCAGGAAGCGCTGCCGCCAGAGGCAAACGACTACATCCGGCGAAACCGGGCCGCATGGGAACAGTGGGCTCTCAACTCTCGCGCTTCCGCCAGAGCGATCTGGCGAGACGAGGAGCTTCGGTGGGGGATCTGGGGCATTGGGGAATCGGAGCTCGGGCTGCTACGCGACGTGGAGGTCGGCGCAGACATCATCGAGTTAGGGTGCGGGACGGCGGCGATCTCGGCATGGCTCGCCCGGCAGGGCGTGCGACCGGTTGCGGTCGACTTCTCTCGCAGGCAACTCGAGACCGTCGAGCGTCTTCAACTCGAATTCAGCCTCTCGTTCCCGGTCATACACGCCGACGCAGAGCAGGTTCCCTACGACGAAGCCAACTTCGACCTCGTGGTGTCGGAGTATGGCGCAAGTCTCTGGTGCGACCCTCATCGGTGGCTCGCCGAAGCGCAGCGCCTGCTCCGTCCGGAGGGACGGCTGATCTTCGTCACGAGCGCTGCGATGCTGATCACCTGTACGCCGACGGACGGGAGCAAGGCAGGTGAGAAGCTCGCTCGCGACTATTTCTCCAGGTACGTGCTCGAGTTTCCGGGCGAGGACACTGTGGAGTTCCACCTCACGCACGGCGATTGGGTGCGGGCCCTGCGCGACAACGGATTCTTTCTCGAGAACCTGATCGAGGTGCAAGCGCCGGCGGGCGGCGAGCCCCGACTCGAGTTCGCCTCGCTCGAGTGGGCGCGACGGTGGCCGAGCGAGGAGATCTGGGTAGCGCGCAAACTCGCCTTCTAGGGAGGGGCTGGGAACGCGAGAGCGTTGGAGCGTTCGATTGACCGGCTCACTCACTCACGCGGGGAGACGGAGAGCTCATCGTCACGTCCACGACCGTCCTGCCGACGACGACTCGCCGCGTTCGGGTTCTGCAAGGTCGACCGGATCCACGACGTCTTCATCGACCGCGCGCGCTCCGAGACGGGTTCCGGGCGGCCGCGCGGCACGTCCCCGAGCGCTCCGCTGTTCCTGTGCCGGCCAGGCTGCCGCCCCGTAGTAGTCCCGTTTGGGCATCGCCGTATGACCCGTCGCGACAAGGCCCAGCTTGGTGGTCGGGGAGGCCGCAAGCACGCGCTGGAGTTCGCCGATCTGCGCTCTGCGAAACGCGTTCATGCGAGTCACGAGCAGAATTGCATCGACCTTCGCGCTCAACGTCAGTGCATCTCCTGCGAGGAGCAGAGGTGGCCCGTCCATGAGAATCAGGTCCGCCCGCTCTCGAAGCACCTCGAGCGTTGCGTCGAGCTCGGACGTGACAACGAACTCTCCCGGATTAGGCGGCAGCAAGCCCGAACCAATCACGTCCAGGATGCCCGGTTCGCGCTTGCGCTTGCTTGGGTCGGCGTCGTGACGAAGCAGACGGAGGTCTCCGGCGAACGCAGGCTCGTGGACGTCGCCGAACGTCAGACGTATCCCGGCGTCTCCGATTGGGGTACGGCCGTAAACGATGTCGGTGATCCCGGGTCTCCCGCTTAGGTCGAAGAATCTGTCAAGACTGGGTCGGCGGAGATCCAAATCCACGAGCACCACATGCCTGCCTGTTCGCGCGAGCGCGACCGCAAGATTTGCGGCCGTCGTCGACTTGCCCTCCTGGGCGAGCGCACTCGTAATCATGATCGACCGGCATCCGCCCGCCAGCGCAGTTACCTCGAGGCTCGTTCGTAGCATGCGGAAGAGTTCGGCTTCCGAGCTGTCCGGGTCATCGAGCATCACCATGCCCCCGTTCGAGCGGAGCAGTCGCGAAGGCTCGGGGAGGCTTCCCAGGAACGGAAGCCCGAGAACGTCGGCGAGCTGTTCGGGATCGCGTACGCGAGTGTCGAGCGCGTCGACGAGGAAGACGAGCGCGAGCCCGAGGACGATCGCTACAGCGAACGCGAGCGCTGCCGTTCGAGTTGGCTGCGGCTCTACCTGTCTTGCGTTTTCGGCTTCTCGAACAAGCAGAGCGTTCGATTTCTGCAAAACCTGTGCCGACTGGAGTTGCTGCTGCCGCTGCGCGAGTGCGCTGTAGAGGCCCGAGTTCACGCCGAGCCCACGGTCCTCGAGAGCAGAGATTTGTCCTTGGAGCGCCTGCGATGCCTCGCGCAGCGCTTTCGTGTCCAGCTCGCGCCGAAACTCGATGTACTTCTCCGCGTAGAGGTTCGCAAGACGGACCGCGCGCGATGGGACCTCGTCGCGCACGGTAAACGTCAGAAGATCGACCTGCTCGTTCGCATCCACCGACGACTGCTCGAGGAAGGTTTCGGAGTCGCGGCGGAGTCCAGCCTCGTCGACCACACGCTCGGCGATCACGGGAAGGCGTGCGATGTCCGATTGTGTTCGGATCACGCGTTCCGGCTGTAGGACGAGCGGATCGTCGAGCCCGGAATAGGTCTGACTTTGGCGGTTGAGAAAGACCTGGGCGGAGGCCTCGAAGACGGGAGTGCCCTGCGCGGCGTAAACGTACGCGGCAAGCGGCATTAGGATCAGAAATGGGATGAGAATCCACTTGCGGCGCGCAAGTATCGCGAGATATCCACGTACGTCCAGGGGCGCGCCCCCGTTCGCGGCACGGTCGTAACCGCCGCTCGACAGCAGCGTCTGGCGACGCTCTCGCGTTCCGGTGAGGGCCTTCATCCCACATCACAGAGTAGCGCCATACCCAGAAGGATCAACCCGGCCGGCAAGGTTTCGTGCCGGCGACGACGGTGCGTCGTCGCCGGCACCGTCGTTCTGTGTCCGTCTACCCGGCGGGGACCGGCTCGGGCGTCCAGCGCAGATCGCCGCTAACAGCCCCGGTGTCGAGCAGATGGCGGACCTGCCGAAGCCGGACGTACCGACGGCTCTCGAAGACGCTGCTCGTCAAGCCGACCCTCCGATACTCGTCGACGAGCTCGCGGGCGCCTCGGTGCGCATTCCAGTCGAAAGCGAGATCGGGAAACTCGCGTGCGAGTTTCGAGAAGTCCACTCGGTAAGAGCGAGGATCGGGTGACGCGCCGTCGGCGAAGTGGACGTCGCAGCCGCTGATCTCCGAGACCACGGACGCCAACTCGCGGACGACGTAGTTCTGTTCGCTCGACCCGACGTTGAATGCCTGGTTGCCGACAACGGCTGCGGGCGCCTCGAGAAAGAGATCGGTGACGCGTGCGAGGTCTCGGACATGCACCAGCGGCCGCCACGACTGCCCATCGCTAAGGAGCCGGATGCTCCCCGTCGTCGTTGCCCACCCGGCCAGGTTGTTCAGGACGACGTCGAGCCTGAGGCGAGGCGACGTGCCGTAGACGGTCGCGTTCCGCATCGACACCACACAAAAGCTCTCATCCCCTAGTTGGAAGAGCGCTTCCTCAGCACGCACCTTCGAGTCTGCGTACGGCGTGAGCGGACGCAAGGGGGCGTTCTCATCGAGCAAGTCGTCGGGACCGGCCGCGCCGTACATCGAGCACGAGGACGCGAAGATGAATCGGCCCACACCCGCTTCCTTCGCGGCTCGTGCGGCCGCAATCGACCCCTCGAGGTTGATGTCCCTAGTAAGCGTCGGGCTCAGATCTCCGACGGGGTCGTTCGAGAGCGCCGCGAGATGTACGACTGCATCGAATCCATCGAAGTCGCGGGGCGTCACGTCACGGATGTCGCGCTGCCGCTCGTCATGCCATACCCGGGCCGGCCCGAAGTCACATCCTCGGTAATAGAACGTGTCGAGCCCGGACACCTCGTGTCCAGCCGCCGCCAGCGAGGGGGTCAGCACAGATCCGACATACCCGTGATGCCCGGTGACGAGGACTCTCACGGCGCTCCGAAGGGCATGGTGGTCATCAATTCCTGATGTCTCCTCAGTTCGTCGATCTCGCGTGGCTCGTCGCAAGGCGACGAGATGACGTGGCTAATGTTACGGCGTGCCGCCAAATTCACCAGCCTCCGGCGGAGACGGCGGCACGCGGGCGGTTCTACTCGGAAGCGGCGGCTGGATTCCGACGTCGACGCGTGAAACCTGCTGCGTCTACCTGCGCAAGGGTCCCGACGTCTTGTTCTTGGACGCAGGCTCAGGCATGCGGCACGCAGTCGAGAGCGAAGAGCTCCTCACCGGCACACGATCCGTTCATATCGTCCTCAGCCACTTCCATCTCGACCACGTGGTCGGATTGGGCTATCTCCCGGCGTTTCGTCTCCCGTCACCCCCGGTGCTGTGGGGCCCGGGGCAGGCGTTGTACGGGAACTCGACCGGCCGCATCCTCCGCCAATTGCTCGAGCCACCATTCTTCACCCCGGGCATCGCGTCCCTCTTTGCGAGCATCGGCGAACTGGCGGAAGGCGAAAATCAATGCGGAGCGTTTTCCGTACGCGCACGGCAACAGCCTCGCCATAGCGAGCCGACGTTCGCGTTTCGGATCGACGACCTGATCGCGTACTGCACTGACACGGCGTACGACGAGGGCAACGCGGCTTTCGCGCGGAACTGCTCCGTCCTCTTCCACGAGGCGTGGAGCGCCGAGAGCGGTCCAAACGCGGACATCCACACGTCCGCTCGGGAGGCGGGTGCGATAGCGCGGCGGGCAGGTGTCGACCGGCTCGTCCTCATCCATCTCAATCCCCTGCCGGGATACGACGAGCTGGACGCGGCGACTCGACGGGAATTCGACGGCACGATTGTGGGCAGAGACCTGCTCGAAGTCGCAATCGGTTGATGCTCGAGGACGATCTCGTTGGCCTAGTGCCCGCGGCGGGATACGCGCGGAGGCTGCAACCGCTCTCTTGCTCGAAGGAAACTCTTCACATCAACGGCCGTCCGGTGATCTCCTATCTCCTCGCGAGAATGCGGCTGGCCGGATGCTCGAGGATTCGGGCGACGACGAGGCCCGAGAAGCGTGACCTCGTCATGCTCGCTCGACAGGAAGGGGTCGAGGTGATTCTGGCGCACACTCGTTCTGTCTCCGAGTCTTTGCTGGCGGGTCTCAACGGCCTTCCCGCCGACGCCATCGCGCTGGTCGGCTTTCCGGACACCATTTGGGAGCCGGCAGACAGCTTCGTACGCCTCGTGGAGCAGGTTCGGCGCGGGAACGACATCGTCCTCGGCCTGTTCGAGGTCGACGAACCAGAACGCTGCGACATCGTCGAGGCCTCGGGAGCGGGACTGATCCGTCGCATAAGCGTCAAGCCTCGTCGGCCTTCAACGAACGTGACATGGGGCATCCTGGCGGCCAGAGTCGTCGCGCTTCGGGGACTGGCTGGGTGGCATGAGCCCGGCGAGTACCTCAATGCGCTCGCCCAACGAGGGACCCTGCGAGGCATTTTGCTCGGAGGCCCGTACGAGGATGCGGGCACGCCCGAAGCGCTCACTAGACTTGGTGCGTGCCATCCGTAAGATGATGCTCGGGGAGATTCTTCGGGTGGGAACGCGAACATGAGCATCGTCGCCGAGACGACGGAGTGGTGTTGCCAGCCACGGCGTTCGAGCGATCGCAAAGCCGCCAGTCGCGAAGCTTCCACCAACGCCGCCCTACGACCCCCAGGCCTACTCCGCCGTCGACCGTGAAGACGGTCATCCTCGCGGGAGGTCTCGGAACGCGCATGTCCGAGGAAACCGGGCTTGTGCCGAAGCCCATGGTCGAGATCGGCGGCATGCCGATCCTCTGGCACATCATGCGGCACTACGCACATCACGGATTCACCGAGTTCGTGATCGCACTCGGCTACAAGAGCTGGGTGATCAAGCGATTCCTCCTCGACGTCACGGCGATGCACAACAGCCTGACCGTCGAAGTCGGATCGGGCCAGGTCGAGCTGCATCACGACTCCGAGGAGCTGGACTGGAAAGTGCACCTCCTCGAGACCGGCCTCACCACCTTGACCGCCAGCCGGGTGCAGCAGGCTCTTTCCCTCGTCGGCGATGAGTCGTTCATGCTGACGTATGGAGATGGCTTGTCCGACATCGACCTGGGAGCACTCGTCGACTTCCACCGCGCCCACGGAAAGCTTGCAACTATGACAGTCGTTCGGCCCCCGTCTCACTTCGGACGGATGGAGTTCGAAGGTGACAGGGTGGTCGAGTTCGTCGAGAAGCCGCACTACCTCGACGACTGGATCAACGGAGGGTTCTTCGTGATCGAGCCCGGCGTCGGGAAGTACCTCGGCCGCGAGGGAATGTGGGAACGTGTCGGCCTCGAGCGTCTTGCCGCGGATGGCGAGCTGATGGCGTTCCGACACGACAGCTTCTGGCACTGCATGGATTCGGTGCGCGACAAGCGAATCCTGGAAGAGCTTTGGGACTCCGGCAACGCGCCATGGCGAACTTGGGTCTAGGCGCCGCGAACAGCGACGGCGTCGCGGCGCGCTGCAGGTCCTGCGAAGCCCGGCTTCGTCACTCCGTCGTCGACCTTGGCCTGCAGCCATTCGCGAACGCGTATCTGACGGCCGAGCAGCTCGAACTCCCCGAATCACGGTATCCGCTGCACGCCTACGTCTGCGACGAGTGCTGGCTGGTTCAGCTCGGCGAATCCGCGAATCCGGAGGAGCTGTTCTCCGACTACGCGTATTTCTCGTCGTACTCCGAGACCTGGCTGCAGCACGCCCGCGCCTACGCTGAGCAGATCGTCGGGCGGCTCTCGCTCGGGCCGAAAAGCCTCGTCGTCGAAGTTGCCTCCAACGACGGATATCTGCTGAGGAATTTCGTCGAGTGGAGCATTCCCGTGCTGGGCATTGAGCCGGCGCAGAACGTGGCCGAGCACGCCGTGACGCTCGGTGTTCCGACAGAGGTCGTGTTCCTCGGGCACAAGACCGCTAAGAGCCTGCGCGCGCGAGGCATCGCCGCCGATCTGCTCGTCGGCAACAACGTCCTCGCTCACGTGCCCGACCTGAATGACTTCGTTGCCGGCCTCGCGACCCTCCTTGCCCCCACGGGGACGCTGACCATGGAATTTCCCCACGTCCTCCGCCTTCTCCTGGAGCGTCAGTTCGACACGATCTATCACGAGCACTTTTCGTACTTCTCTCTGATTGCGGCCACTGCGGTGTTCGCTCGTCATGGCCTCGAGGTGCACGACGTCGAAGAGCTGCCGACTCACGGTGGATCGCTGCGTGTCTATGTCGGACAGGCTGAAGCGCAGCATCCGCTTCGTACGTCGGTATCAGAGCTCTTGGAACGCGAACGAGGCGCGGGTCTCGAGGATGTGGAGACATACGCACGCCTCGGCGACGAGGCAGAGGCAGTTCGTCGCGATGTATTGGCGTTTCTCCAGGACGCTCGCAGCGACGGGCGCCGAGTCGTCGCGTACGGCGCTCCTGCAAAGGGCAATACCCTTCTCAACTTCTGTCAGATCTCGCCGGACTTATTGCCATACGCGGTCGACATTTCCCCTCATAAGCAAGGGCACTTCCTACCCGGGTCGCACCTACCCATCGAGCCGCCTGCGCGACTGCTGGCGGATCGGCCGGACTACGTCCTGATCCTGCCGTGGAACCTCAAGGATGAGATCGTTGAGCAGATGAGCGCAGTCCGAGGATGGGGTGGCCAATTCGTCGTACCAATTCCGGAGGTCCGGATCTTCTAGCCGAAGAACATGCGGACGGAGTCGATGACTCGCTCGAGTGACTCGTCGTCCATGTAGGAATGGAGGGGAAGCGTCAGCTGTTGGTCGGCCAGACGCTCGGTCATAGTCAGATCGCCGCGGCGGCTGCTCCGATAGAGGCTGTACTCGTGCGCCGACTGGAAGTGGATCCCGGTGTGTACACCGCCCGCAGCCAAGTGCGCGGCCAACTCGTCCCTGGTTCGAGCGTCCGGCAGCCGGATGAAGTAGATGAACATGGATTCATCGGCGAAGTCTGTCATCGGTGTCGTGACCTCGGAGATGTCGGCGAAGTGCTCGCTGTAGCGACGGCAGTAGCTCCGGCGGTTCTCGATGAACGTCTCGATCAACGCAAGCTGGGAAAGCCCGATCGACGCTTGCATCGAGCCCATGTGGTAACGCCACCCCTGCCGCAAGACGTCGTAGTCCCACATCCGAGTGTTCGTTCGGAGTGCGCGGTCTGTGTCGATGCCGACCAAGCGAAGCTCGCGAACGAGCTGAACGTCTTCGGGATTGGGCGTTACGAGGGCGCCGCCCTCGAGCGAGGTGATGATCTTCACGGGACCGAAGCTGAAACAAACGAGGTCGCCGAATGTTCCGATCAAGCGGCCGTGCGAGCGGGAGCCGAACGCGTGAGCGGCGTCCTCGATGACCCGCAAGCCGTACTCCCGCGCAATCTCGTGAATCTCGTCGATACGGCAAGGGATGCCCGCGTAGTGGACGGCCATGATTGCCTTCGTCCGTTCGTTAACCAGTGAGCGGACGGAATCAGGGTCAAGACCGAACGACTCGTCTTCGACATCGCAGAACGCCAAGCCCGCACCGGTAGCCGTGATCGCCTGGTGGCAGGCGACGAATGTGAACGAGGGGCAGATCACCTCGTCCCCGGGACCGACACCTGCGAGCACACAAGCGCTATGGAGGGCCGCCGTGCCGCTCGAGACCGTGAGGAGATTACGCCCGCCCCCAGCCAGGCCAAGGTAGGCAGATAGCTCGTGTTCGAAGTCGTAGGTAAGGCGACCAATCGCGATCCAGCCACCGTCGAGGGCCCTCTTGGCAGCCTCGTATACCTCCGGCCCGAGATACGGCTGGAAGACAGGGATGTCCGGTTTCGTCTTGACCGTTGCCACACACCCATTATGTCGGCCGTTGGGCCTCTGTCGATAGGTGAGACGAACCGCCCTTGGGAGTACGTGATGCAGGCGTGACCCTTCCCGAGACCAGCTGCGTCAATACCCGCCCGACGCACCGATCGCGAGGCTGAAGCATCCGTGTTTTTCGCAAAGTCCGACAAAAACGTTGTGCGGATGCTTTGTAACCCGCTTGAGGGAGATAAGAGTTGGCGACGTGGTTCAGCGCCGCCGCTGTCCTAGGGGAGTCTCCCGTGTACGCGTCGTTCTACTCGGCGTCGTCTCGCTCGTGCTGCTAGCACCCAGCTCGACTCCCCACGCCCCAGAGTCGGCGTCTGCGTCGACCGTTCCCACCGGCTTCCAGGAGACCGTCGCGTTCAGCGGCTTGTCGCTTCCGACCGTCGTCCGCTTCGCAAGTGACGGG
>Ga0136613_10002009_pt1 | contig 10773 bp, 10 predicted proteins | sample AntDrymUQ2722106_2_FD_106649 | JGI IMG/M metagenome (GOLD analysis project Ga0136613, IMG submission 106649) | Polar desert sand microbial communities from Dry Valleys, Antarctica - metaG UQ272 (21.06) | ecosystem: Environmental > Terrestrial > Soil > Desert | place: Antarctica: Dry Valley... | reverse complement strand
GGGCCGCGGAGGGCCTGTCCCACTGCCTGACGGCGGCCCTGCGTCCCCCGGCGGCCGGCGTCGCGTCCGACTGACCGGCCGACCGCGCGCGGTCCCGGCACCAGCCGCGTCCGCCCAGCGCCGGCATGCCACGTGCCGGCCCCTACAATCGCCGGCGTGTCCTCCCCCCCGACCGGCGGCGCCCGGCTGCTGCGGGTGGACCCGCTCAGCCCCGACAGGGCGGCCATCTCGGAGGCGGCGGCGGTCCTGCGGTCCGGGGGGCTGGTGGCTTTCCCGACCGAGACGGTCTACGGGCTCGGCGCCAGGGCGGACGACGCGGCGGCGGTGACGCGCGTCTTCGCGGCGAAGGGACGCCCGGCCGACAATCCCCTGATCGTCCACGTCGCCGGCGTCGACGACCTCGGGCGCCTCGCGGCGGCGCTGCCGCCTCTGGCGATCGAACTCGCCACACGGTTCTGGCCGGGCCCGCTGACGTTGGTGGTCGACGCCGCCCCCGGCATCCCCGGGGTCACGGTGGGGGGTCTGTCGACCGTCGCCGTCCGGGTGCCGGCACATCCGGTGGCCCTCGCCCTGCTCGCGGCGGCGGGGGTGCCGGTGGCGGCGCCGAGCGCCAACCGCTCGGGCCGGCCCAGCCCCACGGCGGCGGCCCACGTCATCGCCGACCTCGGCGACCGCATCGACGTCGTCGTCGACGGCGGGCCCTGCCGGGTGGGCGTGGAGTCGACCGTCGTGGACGCCCGCGCGGCGGTACCGGTCGTGCTCCGCGAGGGCGCGGTCAGCCGCGAGCAGCTCGGTCTGCCCGCCGGCGACCCGGGTGCCGGGGAGGATGCCGCCGGCTCGCCGGGCACGCGTCACCGGCACTACGCGCCCCGGTGCGCCGTCGAGATCGCGCCACCGGGCGGCGGGCCGGCGAGAGCCGACGCCCTGGCGAGGGTCGGGCGGAAGGTCGGGCTGGTGGCTCCGGTGCCCGCCGGCGGGGACGTGCTCCACCTGGCCGCCTACGCCGACGCCAGGGAGCTCGCGACGGCCCTCTACGGCGCGTTGCGGTCCGCGGAGGAGGCGGGCGTGGACGTGGTCGTCATCGAGTCGGTCGAACCGGTCGGGCTGGGGCGGGCGGTCATGGACCGCATCCGCCGGGCGGCGGCCGGTTAGTTAGCCCTAGCGGACCTCGCCGAGCGGGACCGGACGGCGATGACCCGTATCGGATCGGCCCGTTCGTTCGTCCAAAGGGACAGCACTAAATCCCCGGCATTCGCGGCCGAACCTCATAGCGTGGATCGGAACCTGCGGACCAGACGGCCGCAGACGACGGCCGGCGAGGACGGAACGAGGGCATGAGCGGCACGGTGACCCAGGCGGCACTGGCCTGGCGGACGAACGGCCTCACGGTGGGCGCCGGAGGAGACGGCGACACGCTGCGGCGGGTCGGCGGCGACCACGGCGAGGAGATGGCCGGGGTGCAGAGGCTCGTGGACCGGCTCGGAGCCGCCGCGCTGGACTTCACCGAGTCGGAGACCTGCCGCCACGACACGGAGGACGTCTGCGCCCTGGACCGCTTCGGCGCCGCCCGGGAGGCGTGCGCCCTCGCGGGGATCCTCGCCGAGCTGGCGCCGTCGCGGGCGGTGCTGCGACGGCCACGCCAGGATCCCGTGACCGCGTACGTCCGGGCGCTGCGCGACGCCGCCAGTGCCGTCTACTACTGCCGGCGGCTCGCCCATGCCAGCGAGGAGTGCTGGTTCTCCCCGACGGGCCCGGCCGCCGACCGCTGCGGCAGCGTCCTCGCCGTCGCCCACCGCCTCGGCTGACCCGCCCGCGCCGACCCGCCCGCGCCGACCCGCCCGCCGGTCCGGGGAGGGTCAGGCAGCGAGGTCGTCCAGGACCAGCCCCGCGACCGACTGCCACAGCGCCGCGCCCGCGTCGGGGCCTTCGAGCAGTGAGCATGCGCTGAACGCCACGTCCCATCCGAACTGAGCGATGAGGATGTCGATGGCGTCGCGCACCCCCACCGTGGCGATGAGCGCGCGCGCGACACCGGCGACGCTGCTGAGTCGGGGCATTTCGTCCACTGGCTGCTCCTGGCGCGGTGCCGTTCCGGTCAGCCCATCCAACGGCCGGCGCCGGGCGTTGTGACGCGGCGAGGCGGACGGTCAGCCGGCTCCGTGCCGCGCGGCCCAGACCGGCATGCCGAGGTACCGCACCGGCGCCGGGAACCGGCCGAGCACCCGGTGAGCCATCCCCGCCTGGTCGGCCGCCGCGCCGAGCTCCTCGGCGGCGACGTCTCCGCTGACGAAGCCGCGCAGCGCCAGGACGAACTCGTCGACGAACAGGGGGAACGCGGCGTCGAGGACGCGGCCCTCGAGAGCGAGCCAGAGGTGGTCGACCTCGATGCCGCGCAGGTCGAGCCCACCGCGGTACACCGTCGTCGCGGCACCGAGTCCGGCGACGAGCCCGGCCACGCGGCGGACGGTCGCGCGGGCGTCGATCGCCGAGAACGGCTCGTCGCGGTGGGCGGTCTCCAGGCGGTCCCGCAGGTCGCGGTCGAGCCGGACCGGCAACGGTCGGGACTCGAAGACCGTCGCCTCCATCCGGACCTCCTTCCACGATGCGCGGCGGTCATTGTGCGGCTTGTGAGCGCCGTCCGCTCACATCCTCCACAGCGCGTACCGGTCAGGCCGTGCCGACACCGAGGCGCCGCTCGCCCGTCCCTGGCGCGCCGGCCGCGAGCCGCGCACTCAGCAGCGTCCGGCGCTCGCGCATGCCGGAGCCGGTCCGGCGGGCGGCTGTGGCGATCAAGCCGGGCTCTCCCACGAGCAGCAGGCCGCGCGCGGCACGCGAGATCCCGGTGTAGACCAATTCGCGGTAGAGCATCGATCGGTGGGCGGGGTCGAGCACGAGCACGACGACCGGCCACTCCCCTCCCTGGGCCTTGTGCACGGTCAGGCACCACGCGGGCGACAGATCCGCGGCCTGCTCCGCGTCGTAGGCGACCGTGCCGTGCGGGAAGGCGACCTCCAGCGAGCGGGCGACGGGATCTGTGGCGATCACCTCGCCGATGTCGCCGTTCGCCACGTCGAGCTCGGCGTCGTTGCGGGTCTGGACGACCCGGTCACCTTCGTGGAAGCCGGCCACGGCACGGCGGCCGCCGGCGGGGTTGAGCCGCTCCTTCAGCCGCTCGTTGAGACGGTTGACGCCGGCCGGTCCCTTGTACATCGGCGCGAGGACCTGGACGTCAGCGGGCGCGCAGCCGAAATACGCGGGGGCGCGGACCGCGACGATCTCCGCCACCCGATCGGCGACGCCTGCGGTGTGCTCGGGGACGGCGAAAACGTCGCCGTCGCGGCCGCGCGGGGGTGCGGCGACGCCGGCGTTCACCTCGTGCGCGAGCGTGACGATGCGGCTGGTGGCGGCCTGGCGGTGCACCGTGGTCAGCCGCGTGGCGGCGACCGCCGGCGCCGCGAGCAGGTCCCTGAGCACCGCGCCGGGACCCACCGACGGCAGCTGGTCGGCGTCGCCGACGAGCAACAGGTGCGCGCCGTCGCCGACCGCGCCGGCGAGGGCCCACGCCAGCCGCAGGTCCGCCATCGACCACTCGTCCGCGACCAGGAGGTCCTGCGGCAACCGGCGGTCCCGGCCGTAGCCGAACACGAACCCCGTGCCCGGCAGCCCACGGTCGTCGCCGCCGACCGGCCGCGCGTCGAGCAGCCGGTGGACCGTCGACGCGTGGGCGCCGGTCACCTCCTCGAGCCGCTTGGCCGCACGCCCGGTCGGGGCGCACAGGGCGACTCGCAGCTCGCGGGCCTCGCACGCCCGGACGACCTCCATCACGGTGCGCGTCTTGCCGGTCCCCGGCCCGCCTGTGAGGACGGACACCGGGGCCGTGAGGGCGGCCCGGACCGCGGCGGCCTGCTCCGGCGTCAGAGCCGGGTCGGGGTCGTGGTCGCCGGCCGCCGACCGCACGCGCGAGGACGCCCGCAGGAGCCGCTGCAGCTCCTCGGCGAGTCCGCGCTCGGCGGCCAGGTCGCCGGGGGTGTACCACCGCTCCGGCGGCTCCGGGGCTTCCGGAAGGGGCTCGGTGTCGCGCACGAGCCGGTGCGCGTCGGCGGCGAGGTCGAGCGCCCGGCGGGCGTCGTGCTCGCTCACGCCCAGAAGGCGGCGGGCCTCGGTGACGAGCTCCGCCGTCGTCAGCGCAACGTGGCCGCTCCGGTCGCAGACGGCGCGGTGACCCGCCACGGCGCCGGCGCGCAGCCGGCGGGGGTCGTCCGGGCCGATCCCGGCGGCCCGCGCGAGTGCTTCGGCGTGGGCCCACGCCACCCCCCGGACCACCAGTAGGGAGTAGGGGTCCGCGTCGAGGGTCTCGCGGGCGCGGTCGCCGAAGCGGCGGTGGACCGCGAGGGCGACGGCCGCCGGGACGCCGACCGCCGCGAGGTCGCTGACGAGCGCGGCGAGCGCCCCCGCCTCGCGCCATCCCGCCGCGATCCGCTCCGCGAGCGCCGGGGAGATGCCCCGCACCTCCACCAGCCGCTCGGGAGAGGTCTCCACGACCTTGCCGAAGTCGAGCCCGAAGCGCTTCACGAGCTGCTGCGCCTTGGCGGTGCCCACCCCCGGAAAGCGCTCAGAGGCGAGGAAGGCGGCCAGGCCGGCGTCCGTCCTCGGCCGCGCCTGCTCGTAGTACAGGGCTTCGAACGTCGGACCGTAGCGGGCGTGCTGCACCCATCTACCCACCAGCCTGACCGGCTGCCCCTCGGTCAGTCCGGCCAGCGGCCCGCTCGCCCGCGGGCCGTCCTCGGAGTTCCCAGCCGCGAGTTCGACGACGCCGAACCCGGTCGCCGGGTTGGTGAACACGACGGCCGCGACCTCCCCGGCCAGCTCTTCGCCCGCACCGGTTGGCCGGGTCGACCCCTGCCGCGCGCCGGCTGCCCCCTCCATGGGTGCGAGTCTGCCAGGCTCACGGGGGGTCGCCGCGGCCTCCGGCGGTCCCTTGTGGACCCCGCAGCGGCGGTCGCGGCGACGGGCCGCGACCGCCGCGGGTCAGCATCCCATGGGCGGTCGCTGCGCGACCGCCGCCACCGAGGTCGTGAGAATCGCCTCGGACGAGCCTCGGCGATTCGCGGGTCAGACGTTGGAGTTGCTGGGCGTCACCTGGAGGTCGACATCGTGGACGCCCGGGACCTCGGCGATGACGTCGCGGATGGTGGCCTGGTCGAACCCGGCGGGCACTGTGCCGCGGACGAATACGGTGCCCTCGGCGACGTTGATGTCGAGCCCGGTGAGCGCCGAGGTCCTCTCGTCGCGTCCGAGCTGCGCCCTGATGGTGTCGGTCAGCGGAGTCGGGGTCGGCGCCGCGACCGGGCCGGCGGCGGCGCTCTCGGCGGCCATGCGGTCGGCGGTGGCGAGGAGCTCGTCGCGGACCTGCTCGTCGCGCTTGCCGGCCGCGAAGACGGAGATCAGGTAGCCGACGCCGGCGCCCAGCAGGGCCGCGAGCCACCAGGGGAAGCGGCGCTTCGCCGGCTCGACCCCGAGCAGCTCCCCCGCCCGGCCGTGGGACAACTTCGTCCCCAGGTTCTCCAGCGTCCGGTCGGTGAGCCGCTTGGCGCTCTCGCCGACCTGCTGGGCGGTCTCGCTGACCTGCTGCCCAGCCTCGGACGTGCGGATGCGAGCCGCGAACTCGGCGGCCCGCTCATCAAGCTGTGCGTCGCGCAGCTTCTCGGCCGCGAGAGCCGTCAGTTCCTGGCTCTTGGCCTGGGCCTTCGCCAGAGTGGCCGACTCGCGGACCCGCTCCGCGAACTCGGCGGCCCGCTCGTCAAGCTTGGCCTCGCGCACCTGCGCGGCGAGTCCGGCGGCCCTTTCGCGCGCCGTCAACTTCAGGGATGACCTCGTCATGACTTCTCCTGTCGCCCGCATGCCGGCGTGGCCCGCACGTCGTTTCGACCGACCCTCCCCGGCCCCACGGCGGGGGAAACCGCTGCGAGGGGTCAGGCGTCCAAGACGGTCGCTGCGCGACCGCCATCACCGAGGTCACGAGAATCGCCTCGGACGAGCCTCGGCGATTCACGGCTCAGGTGCGGCGCTTGAGGAAGTCGCGGACGACCAGGCTGCCGAGGTCCTGGAGGTCGGGGTAGAAGATCCGCCCGCCGTACGCGCCGACCATCTTCTCGACGAACGCCGCCGCCCCGGGGTCGTGGTCGAGCAGGAACACGTTCAGGGTCGCGCCGGTCCGCGCCAGCCGGGCGGCTTCCGCGAGGGTCAGCTGGAGCGTCCGCGGCTCCGGCGGCCACGCGAAGTACGGCACCTCGCCCTCGAGATGGGCGGTCGGCTCCCCGTCGGTGACCATGATGACCTGGCGCTCGTCGGCGGGATGCGCGCCGAGCAGGCGCCTCGCGAGCATGAACGCGTGCTGCATGTTCGTGCCGTACACCCGTTCCCAGCCGGCGGCGAGGAGGTCGCGCGGCTGGAGCCGCCGGGCGTAGTCGCTGAAGCCGACGACGTAGAACCCGTCCTCGGGGAACTTCGACGAGATCAGGGAGTGCAGCGCCAGGGCCACCCGCTTGGCGGGGACCCAGTTCCCGCGCAGCGGCATCGAGAACGACATGTCGAGCAGCAGCACCGTGGCCGCCCGCACCCGCCGCTCGGCCTCCGCGAGCTCGAAGTCGCCGGCGTCCAGCGCCACCGCTCCGCTCGGTGCCGGACCGGTCCGCATCACCGCGTTGTGCAGCGTGCGGGCGACGTCCAGCCGGAAGGGGTCGCCGAACCGCAGCGCCCTCGTGGCGCCGGTGAGCTCGCCGTCGCCGCCGGAGCCCGCAACCCGGTGGGAGCCGACCGCCCCGGTGACCGCCCGGTCGTAGATCCGCGCGAGGGAGCGCTCGCCGAGCTTGCGGACCCCGCGCGGGGTGAGCTCCAGCCGGCCCTGGTGGCGGCGGACGGCGCCGGCCTCCTCGAGCGCCCGCTCGATCTCCCGCAGCGCCCGCAGATCCCGGACGGCCTCGTCGCCGAGCGCCCGCCGGATCGCCTCGGTGTCGATGTCCTCCAGTCGCGCTCCCGGGTAGTCCTGGGCCAGCGCGTCCGCGAGGTCGGCGTAGGACTGCAGGTGCTCGACCCAGTCGACCGTGTCCGACAGGGATCCCTCCTGCGCGCCGCCCGGCCACGCACCCTCCGGCGGCGCGCCCCACCCCATCTGCGGGAACAGCCCCTGCAGCGCCCGCTGGAGCTGCCCGGCCTGGAACGACAGATCCATGTCGCCGAGCAGCTGCTGGGCCATCGCCGCGAGCTGCGCCCGCTGGTCGGGGTCGAGGCCGGCGAGCAGGCTCGACATCGCCGCCATCCGCGCGGCCAGTTCCGCGAGCAGCTCGTCGAGCGTTTCGGCGTCCGGCAGCAGGTCGCCGTAGCGCTGCTTGAACGCGGCGAAGTCGTCGGTGGTGTCCTCGCCGCGCTCGCGCTTGGCGATCATCGCGTTCAGGTCGGAGAGCAGGTCCCGCATGCGCCCGAGGTCCTCCGGCGACATCGAGCCCATCGCCCCCGCGAGCCGCCCGAACGTCGCCTGGGCGACGTCGCGCCGGAGGTCGTCGAGGAGCTGGCGGAAGTCCGCCCCGGCCTTCCGGTCGGTCCACTGGTAGTTCTCCAGGGCGGCCAGACGGGCGGCGATGTCGGGGGGAAGTCCGTCGAGCCGGTCCGCCTTCGCGGACGCCCCGGCCTCGTCCGGGTCGAACTGCAGCGCCGTCCGCTCGCGCTCGAGGATCTCGCCGAGCCGCTGTTCGACCTGGAGCAGCGGTCCCTCGAGTCCCATGCGCGACAGCTCGCGCCGCCGCGCCTCCTCGACCCGCCGGCGCAGCGCGTCGAGGCCCGCCACCCGCCCCGGCATGCCGCGTCGGAGCAGTCGCTCGAGGGCCTGCTCGGCTCCCATCCCGCCGAGAAGGTCGTCGGCGACCTCCGACAGCACCTCGTCGGCCGACACGTCGGCGGGAAACGGGTCCTGCGTCCCGCTCCAGCGGCCGTAGCGGACGCGCACGGCTACTTCGGGCCGTAGACGAAGGTGCCGGGGCCCAGGTCGTCCCGGTCGATCCGGCGGGACAGGTGCAGGCCCTCGAGCGCGAACTCGAGCGCAGCCGCAGCCAGGGCCGGCGACTCCTCCTCGACCTGTAGGGCGGGCAGCAGCTTCGCCAGTCCCGGCACCTGGTCCAGCTGACCGAGCAGGTCGGCGCTGGCGGTCAGGTCGCCGCTCTCCACGTGGAGGCCGGCGTTGAAGCGGGCGACGAGACCGGTCAGGTCGACGCCGCCCGCCCGGCGCCGGAACACCTCGAGCAGCGCCCGGCGCATCAGGCGCTCGAGGATTTCGATCTCGCGGCCCTCCTCGAATGTCTCGAACTCGACCTTGCCGATGCAGGCGGAGAGGACCTGCGCGAGGTCGGCCGGCCGCGCGACGGCGCGGTCCTCCCCGGTCCGCACCGAACGGCGGACGGCCGACGCGGCGAGCGTCTCGTAGTTGCCCGTGGAGAAGCGCACGGACACGCCCGAGCGCTGGTTGACCTCGGGGGCGCCGCGCAGCGCCCGCGTGAACGCCGCGAGCACCTCGCTCATGAACCCCGGGACGACCACGGGTGCCGGCAGGCCCAGGGCCACGGCGTCCGGCGGCACCGCCTCCTGCACCATCACCGCCACCTCCTCGGTGAGGCGGAGCGGGTAGTGGGTGCGCACCTCTGCGCCGAAGCGGTCCTTCAGCGGCGTGATGATGCGGCCGCGGTTGGTGTAGTCCTCGGGGTTGGCGGTGGCAACGACGAGCAGGTCCAGCGGCAGGCGCAGCGAGTAGCCGCGGACCTGGACGTCGCGTTCCTCCATGACGTTGAGCAGCGCGACCTGGATCCGCTCGGCGAGGTCCGGCAGCTCGTTGATCGCGACGATGCCGCGGTTGTGCCGCGGGATCAGCCCGAAGTGGATCGTCTGCTCGTCGGCGAGGTAGCGGCCCTCGGCGACCTTGATCGGGTCGACGTCGCCGATGAGGTCGGCCACGGCGATGTCCGGCGTGGCGAGCTTCTCGGCGAAGCGCTCCTCGCGGCCGATCCAGACGACGGGCGCGTCCTCGCCGTGGTCGCGCACGAGGGCCCGCGCCGCCGGTGAGAACGGGTGGTAGGGGTGGTCGTGCACCTCGCTGCCGGCGATGACCGGCACCGCCTCGTCGAGCAGGTCAACCAGGGAGCGCAGGATCCGGCTCTTCGCCTGCCCGCGCTCGCCGAGAAGGATCAGGTCGTGCCCCGCGAGCAGCGCCGTCTCCAGCGCCGGCAGGACGGTGTCGTCGAACCCGACCAGCCCGTCGATCACCGGCCGGCCCGCCCGCAGCCGTCGCGCGGCGTTCGCCGCGATCTCCTGCTTGACCGTGCGGTCGGGGTAGCCCGCCGCGCGCAGGCCCCCGACGGTCGCCGGGCGGTTCGTCATCGGGACCCCTTCCACGGTCGGTCGTCCCTCCAGCATGGCACTCGGGCCGGGCTCGCATGCGCTCGTGTCGAGCCTGCGGCGCGACGGGAGCAGCGACGGTCAGAATGCGCCCCCCGGACGACAGAGGAGCCGCCGACCGCATGACGAGCCCCCGCACCCTCGCCGCGCTCGACGGCGCGCTGGTCGTCGTGGCCGTCGACGGCGCGCGGTGGGCCGAGGGCCTGCCCCCGGTCCCGGGGGGGCGAGACGTCACCGTCGCCTTCTCCTCGGCCGATGCCGCCGCCGAGCACGCCGAGGCGGTGGTGCTCCTCGGCTACCGCGTGGTCGGCGTCCGAGGCGGCGGGGCGGGGCCGCCGGCCGCCGAGTTCCTGGTGCCGCAGGCCGTGGTGGAGGAGCACCCCGCCTGGTGGCGCGGGCTCACCGATCACGCGGCGCAGGTCTTTTCCCTGGCGTTCGGACCCGTGCGGCGGTCCATCGCAGCGGCGTTGGCGGTGCACATCGACGACTGATGCCGACGGCGGTCAGGCGAGGCCGGCGGCGCGCAGCTCGTCGTCGGGCTCCGGCGCCTGGAGTCCGACCCCCGGGAAGCGCTTGACCAGCCGCACCTTCGTCGAATCGTCCTCGCGGCGGAACTCGAAGTCGTCGACGAGCGCCCGCATCAGCACCAGCCCCCGCCCGTTCTCCAGCTCGAGGCCGACCTCGTCGAGGTCCACGTCGCCGGCGGCGTCCCGCCGGTCCAAGCCGGTCAGGGCGCCGACGGCGGGCGGCTCGAACCCGGGGCCGAGGTCGACGATCTCGATCTCGCACCGCTCGTCGCTGATCGAGAACATGACGGAGTAGTCCGAGGAACCGGTCGCGTGGCGGACGGCGTTCGTGCACGCCTCGCTGAGGGCGATCTGGACGTCGTCGGAGGCGTCCTGCGGCGCGTGGAGGTCCGACAGGACGCAGGAGGCGACATTGCGCATCACCGCGACGTACCGGGCGTCGCGCGGCAGGGACAACGCCATCCGGATCAGCACTGCCCCCTCACCTCCCGAGTCCGGCTGCCTCATCTCGGGGCGATAGGTTTCCCTGCCGCCACCGCGCCTAACCGAAGGGCCGAACTGTCCACCCAGCCGACGGTCGTCCGGGTCGCGACCTACAACATGCTCCACGGCATCAGCCTGCGCTCCGGGATGGTGGACCTGGCGGCCGCCGCCGACGCCGTCCGCGACCTGGACGCGGACATCGTGGCGGTCCAGGAGGTCGACCGCGACCTCGAGCGCAGCGGCGGCGAGCACCAGGCGGCCGTTCTGGCGGGCCGTCTCGGGTGGGACTGGGCGTTCGCGCCGGCGGTGCTCGGGGACCCCG
>Ga0136613_10002008_pt1 | contig 10780 bp, 10 predicted proteins | sample AntDrymUQ2722106_2_FD_106649 | JGI IMG/M metagenome (GOLD analysis project Ga0136613, IMG submission 106649) | Polar desert sand microbial communities from Dry Valleys, Antarctica - metaG UQ272 (21.06) | ecosystem: Environmental > Terrestrial > Soil > Desert | place: Antarctica: Dry Valley... | reverse complement strand
GTCGAAGACGAACACCCCGTCGCCGGCCATGTAGGTGCCGAAGTTCTCCGCGTGCAGGTCGCCCTGGATCCAGGCGCGGCTGGTGCGCTCATCCGCCCAACGGTCCTCCTCGCGTTCCATGTCAGCGTAGAACAGGCAAGCGCTGCCACGATAGAAGGCGAAGGGGTCGGCGGCCATCTTCCTGAACTTCTGGCGAAACGCATTGGGGTCAGCGTCCATCAGCTCGGAGAAAGCGTCGACCAGCACGTCGACGATCTTCGTCTGACGCTCATCGGAGGACTCGCGCTGCTGTTCTAGATCCACATCTCCGGCCATGGGGCTCCTTTCTTGTTGGGCCGGTAAACATTAGCACGGCGTCAATCTACCTGTTCCCGTATGATCGGCGTAGGTGGACTGTCATCGAGTGAAACCTTGGGCGTACTGCGACCGAGGCAAGGTGGTTCGAAGACATCAGGCCCATGGGGAACAAGCGGCGGGCTAGTCCTGGGCTATAAGGGTGGCCTCGTACCTGAGGTCTCTAACCTCGTCTCCTTCTGGCACCTGGATCTGCAGGTCGACCTTCTCCTCGTCCTCGCTACCTGGTACCTCCTCCGGATATACCACGGTGGCAATTCGCAGCGGGTCGCCGGGGGAGACCTCGCCCCCAACCTTCTGGTCGTCGACGTCTGTGACGCTCGCCTTCGCCGTCCCTCGACCGACCGTTATAGTAGTCTCTAGCCTGAAGGCGCCATTGAGGCTCTCGCCGATCTCGATGACGCTCAGCGACGGCGATCCGCTCACCGTGTCCACGCTTCCGGTGCAACTGACCTTCTTCGAATCCAATAGCCCGAAGGTCGACTCGCAACTCTGCTGGGTGCCGCTCAGTGTGCCTGAGGTGCACCCAGCGAGCGAGAGTGCCGCGCAGCCGGCGACGAAGCACCGCAGCGCCGATCCCGCCAGCCTGGGCCATCTTGCCTTTCGTCCCATGTTCGCCATTATCCACGATATGCCGAGAACAGGCCATCGCCTGGTTTGTTGCCCGTAGAAGGTATGGCGGCGGTTGACATAGAGTCGCTGCGACGAGACTCGCGAATGGCACGGTGGTGGAGGATGCGCTGAAATGCATGGACTGCTATGCTGCCCTACTAGGAACTAGATATCCGTGGGGCGAGGGACAGGGTTCCTGTCCCGAAGAGTGGACACTCGAGGGGATTGGGGAGCCTGTGGTGCAGCCGGTTATCACCGATGGTTGGCTGGGTTGCCGTGAGCTAATTCGAAAGCAGGATTCGAAGTAATGACGAGTGAACGGTTGCGTCCGGAGGATTTGGGCTTCGGCAGACTCTTCGAGAGGATCAGGGACGCGGTGATCGTCGCGGACGCGGAGACCCAGCGCATAGTCCTGTGGAATCAAGCGGCCGCAAGGATGTTCGGCTACTCGGCCTCAGAGGCCCTGAAACTGCGCGTCGAAGAGCTGGTTCCCGAACCTCTCAAGGCCGCCCACCGGGCAGGGATAACCCGCTACGCCAGGACGGGACATGGCCAATACATCGACTCGGACGCGCCGCTGGACTTTCCCGCGGTGAAGAAGAACGGCGAGGAGATCAGCGTCGAGCTATCCTTGAGCCCCATACGTCCGGTGCATGACGCGGACGGTGACGAGGCCAGGTTCGTGCTCGCCATAATCCGTGACGTTACCGAGCGCAAGAAGGCCGAAGATGCGGTCAGGCAACTCAACAAGGACCTCGAGAACCGGGTCGAGGAGCGCACTTCGCAGCTGGAAGCAACCATCGCCGAACTAGAGAGCAACCAGAAGGAGCTGCGTCAAAGCGAGGAGCGATTCCGGCTCCTGGTTGAGGGCGCCAGGGACTACGCGATCTTCATGCTCGGTCCCGACGGACGCGTCGTAAGCTGGAACGAAGGGGCTGAGCGCATACACGGCTATGAGGTATCGGAGGCCGTTGGCGAGCTCTTCTCGGTTTTTTACGCCGAGGAGGACATCGAACGTGGCCTCCCTGGGGAGCAGCTACGCGTCGCGGCTACCGAGGGCCGCTTCGAGGAAGAGGGTTTGCGGGTTCGCAAGGACGGCGCGCCGTTCCAGGCCGAAGTCGTTGTCATGGCCCTGAGGGACGAGGCGGGTAACCTCCGAGGCTTCTCTCATGTGACGCGCGACATCACCGCCCGGAAAGAGGCCGAGGAGGCGTTGCGCAGTTCGCTTAGAAGTCTGGCGGACTTGAAGGCCGCCCTGGACGAGTCCGCGATAGTCGCGATCACCGACCAGCACGGCAAGATCACGTACGTGAACGACAAGTTCTGCGAGATCTCCAAGTACTACATGGAGGAGCTGTTGGGCCAGGATCACCGCATCCTCAACTCCGGATTCCATGCCAGGGAGCACTTCGAGGATATGTGGAATACCATCGCTCGGGGCGACGTCTGGCGGGGCGAGATCAGGAACCAGACAAGGGACGGCAGCCCCTACTGGGTCGACATTACCATCGTGCCTTTCTTGGACGAGGCAGGCGCCCCCGATCAATACTTCGCCATCTGCAACGACATCACCAGGTACAAGGAGGCCGAATAAGCACTCGTCTCGACCTCTTGACCGAGGCCAGCCAAAAAGATACCATTATTACCAAACGACTGTTAACACAAGTCAGACGAGGAGGTAGAAGCGTGGCAAGCCCGCCTGGACGACCGAAGCTTGTCGGTGAACGCCTGACTCGGGTGATCATACGCTCACTGCGAGCGCAAGAATCATGAGCACACCATCGAGTGGGCAGCGGAGTCTGTTCAGGAGAAAGCCGGTCGAGGCGTTCGTCACGGAGACGGGGCCCGACGCTGAGGGCGGCGAGCTAAGCCGTTCGATCGGCTTGTTCCAGCTGACGATGTTCGGCGTCGGGGCCACCATCGGTACCGGGATCTTCATCGTGCTGACCGAGGCGGTGCCTGAGGCTGGGCCCGGGGTAATCGTATCCTTCGTCCTCGCGGGGATAACGGCCGCCCTGACCGCGATGTGCTACGCGGAGCTCGCCTCGACCATTCCCGTCTCCGGCTCGTCGTACTCCTATACCTACGCCACGATGGGGGAGATCGTGGCTTTCGGTGTCGCCGCGTGTTTGCTCCTGGAGTACGGCGTCTCCTCCGCAGCCGTCTCCGTCGGGTGGGCGCAGTATCTCGACGAGCTGTTCTCCAGCCTGTTCGGGTTCCGCATGCCTGAGGCCATAGTCGCGGCGCCGGGAGAAGGTGGGTTCTTAAACTTCCCTGCCATCGTGCTCGTGACGCTGTGCGGCTTGCTGCTCATGCGCGGGGCCAGGGAATCCGCAGCGGCGAACGCGGTCATGGTGATCATCAAGATCGCGGTGCTGATTCTTTTCGTCATAATCGCATTCACGGCCTTCTCGGGGGATAACTTCGCGCCTTTCGCTCCCTTCGGGGCCGCTGGCATCGGCGTGGCCGCATCCTCGATCTTCTTCACCTTTATCGGCCTTGATGCCGTCTCGACGGCGGGCGAGGAGGTGCACAACCCCAGGCGAACGCTCCCTCTGGCGATCATCTTCGCGACCATCATAGTTACCACGGTCTACATTCTCGTGGCCATCGCCGGGATCGGCGCGCAGCAGTACAGGGCGTTCGAGGGCCAGGAGGCTGGCCTCGCGGTGATCCTGCGCAACATCACAGGCTCTGCCTGGCCGGCAGCCGTGCTCTCAGCCGGCGCGGTCATCTCGATCTTTAGCGTGACGCTCGTGACGCTCTACGGACAGACGCGCATCCTCTTCGCGATGGGGCGCGACGGGATGCTCCCCGAGGTCTTCCACCGGCTCAACCCGACAACCCTCGTCCCTGTGCGCAACACCATAATCGTGTGCATCTTCGTCGGGGCGCTCGCTGGGTTCGTGCCGCTCGGCGTGCTCATAGACCTGACGAGCATGGGAACGCTGGTCGCCTTCACCGTGGTGTCGATCGGCGTGATGATCCTGCGCCGTACCCAACCCGACTTGCCTCGGGGATTCAGGGTCCCAGGCTATCCGGTCACGCCCGTACTCAGCGCGGGCTTCGCCCTCTACATAATCTCCCAGCTGCCTTACTCCACGTTCGCTTTGTTTGCAGTCTGGCTCGGGGTCGCGGCCATCATCTACTTCACGTACAGCGCCAGACACTCGCGGCTGGCCAGGGGAGAGGCTGTCGCCACTGAGGAGCCACAATGAACTACCTCGTCGGCTTGACAGCCGACCGTGGGGGAAGGGACGCGCTCGCCCTGGGCCGGATGCTGGCTCGCAGCGGCGACGTAACACTTACCGTGTGCATCGTTCTCCCCGAGGTATGGGGCCACCCTTCCCTGGCGCGCGTGGACGCGGAATACTCCACGTTCCTCGACCGGCACGCCGAAGACACGATCGCCGAGGCGCGCGAGTTCGTCGGTGATGCGGTGCGGGCGGAGTATGTGTCCACGTCTGCCCGCACAGCGACCGAGGGGCTCATCACCACCGCCGCGGAGACGGACGCAGACTTGATCGTTCTCGGCTCCGCGCGGCACGGGCCCTTCGGCCGGTTCGCGGTCGGCAGCGTTACCAACGAGATGCTCCACACGGCGTCGGTGCCAGTGGTGCTCACCCCGAGGGGATACAGCCCGTCTTCCGACGCGCGGCTGCGCCGCGTCACCTGCGCGTTCGCCGGGTCAACACGCTCGCGGACCGCCTTCGACGCCGCGGTGCAACTGAGCGGGCGGCACGACGTGCCGCTGCGGCTCACTACGCTCGTCGTCAGAGATAGGCAGATGTATCCCTCGCAAGTTGGCTACGATGCGGAGCGCCTCGTCGCCGAGCAGTGGCGCGTCCAGGCGGAGGAGGCGCAAGACAGAGCGCTGGTCACGCTGCCTGACAGCGTCACGGTAGAGGCCCGCGTCGCCAGCGGTCGCAACTGGGAGGACGCGCTGGACTCGCTCCCGTGGGAGGAAGGCGAAGTGCTCGTAGTTGGGTCGAGCCGACTCGGGCCCGTAACAAGGGTCTTCCTCGGCTCGAACTCGACGAAGATCGTCCGAAGCTCCCCGGTGCCGGTCGTCGTTATACCCCGCGGTGCTGACGTGCACCTCGCCGAGGACTCTGCTACCGCCAGGAGCCCCGATCCGGAACTCTAAGGTGCGGTCTTCTGTAGGCTCAGAAGGGCTGGAGGATGACCGGCGGGTAGGTTCTCGGAGCTTTTGATGGGTGGGCCTCTAGCGGCTACAATTCCCGGACGAGCGGCAAGACACGTTGGGAGCAAAGTCCGATGTCCGACGCAACGCATCCACCTCGTGAAGCCCGAGGAAGCGATCGCGGCCGATTGGTCGCTGTTTCCGGCGGGCATCAGGTGGCGAGCCTGACCAACAACCTGCCTTTGGAGCTGAGCAGCTTCGTAGGACGGGAGAAGGAGTTGGCCGAGGTAAAGCGGTTGCTGGAGGACACCCGCTTGCTGACGCTCACTGGATCGGGCGGTTGCGGCAAGACACGATTGGCCTTGGCGGCGGCAAGCGAGCTGGTGGAACGTTTCGTGGATGGCGTGTGGTTGGTGACTCTGGCGCCGTTGGCGGATCCTTCTCTAGTGTCCCAGGCGGTGGCTTCCGTCTTAGACGCTCGCGAGCAGCCCGGCTGCTCGCTGACCGAAACCCTCTCGAACTATCTCCGTTACAAGAAGATGTTGCTGGTGTTGGACAATTGCGAGCACCTGATCGAAGCATGTGCCGGCCTGGCCGAAACGCTGCTGTGTTCGTGCCCGGAGCTGCGTATCCTGAGTACTAGCAGAAAAGCTTTGGGCATCACCGGTGAGATCGCTGGCTCGTTCCCTCTCTCGCTCTTCCCGACCTTAGGCGTCTGCCGGCCGTCGAGAGCCTGCCTCAGTACGAGGCGGCTCGCCTCTTCGTCGAGCGCGCGGAGGCGGTCAAGCCAGACTTCGCACTTACCGAGCAAAACGCGCCGGATGTGGCCCAGGGCTGCTACCGGTTGGACGGCATCCCTCTGGTTATTGAGCTGGCGGCGGCAAGGGCGAAGGTATTGCCGGTAGAGCAGATCGCGCATCGGCTAGACCACAGCTTCGGGCTGCTCTCCGCCGGCAGCAGGACGGCGATGCCCCGCCACAGGACGCTGCACGCGACTATGGACTGGAGCCACGAGCTGCTCCCGGACAAGGAGCAGACCTTGTTCCGGCGGCTTTCGGTATTCGCCGGTGGTTTCACGTTGGAAGAACAGACATAATTCTGTCGGTAGGGACGTTGGTGCTGGTTCTGCTCACCGTGGCGGGCATGGCCGCCATGGGCACCCTCGACGAGCTCGGCGCGTGGGAGCGTCACCATAACGTCATGAGCTGGTATATAAGGGTCCTGTTTTTGCTGCCGTTCTGTTACTTCGCCTACAAGCGCAGCCTCTTCAGCATCGTGCTCACCCTCGTGGCGCTGGCGACGAGCATGTTCTGGTTCCCGGCGCCTGCGAGACCGGATCCCAAAGCGATCGAGTTCCTGGCGATGGAGAGGGAATACCTCGCCGGAGAGTGGACGACCACGAAGATTCTGCTGGGTTTGCTCGTGCCGGGCAGTCTCGTGGCGTTGGCCGTGGTTTTCTGGAAGCGGTCTGTCGTCTACGGGTTGGTGCTCATCAACGACATAGTGTTGGTGAAGCTCGCGTGGAGCTTCTACTTCGGGGACATGTTGGGCGGGCTGACCTTGCTGCCTTCCCAACTCGTGGGCTTTGTGATATTGAACGCGGCGGTTCTATACGTCTTGCACAGGAGAAACAAGAGGTCTTCGTCCAGGCCCGCACCGCGGGCCAGCATGCGCGCTCATCGCCACCCTGATGCACGGCGCCATCAACCTCTCCCATGGCCTCTTCCTCGGCGGTGTGGACTCCGCGAGGGAGTACTGGCTGCTGGCCGCTGTGTACGGTGCGGCAGCGATAGTCCTGGCGTTCGTGTTCGGGCCGAACCTCTTGCGGCAGCCTTCGGCGGGGGCAGGCCAACCACGGGTGCGATACGAGGAGGTTTGAGGCATGTTCACGAACCTTAGCGATACGGACAAGGCGGTCACCTTCTCGGTGCTCCTGTTGGTAGTTGCGGCGCTCTTTGTGGGTTCTTGCGGGACGCAGGGGGTAGGGGAGATGCAGCGTGAGTCGCAGGTGGTGGATCTAAAGGACGTCCGGTCCGTCGGCGCCGACCTGAGGATGGGCGCAGGCGAGCTAAACGTGACCGGCGGGGCCGACGCGCTCATGGAGGCAGACTTCGCCTACAATGTGGCCGACTGGAAACCCGACGTGAGCTACGAGGTGGACGGCGACACGGGCAATCTGAGCGTCGAGCAAGGTAGCGGCCAGGGCGTCCGCCTCGGCGGCGATGCCCGCAACGAGTGGGATCTGCGCTTCAACGACGAGGTGCCGACCGACCTCCAAGTGGAGATGGGCGCAGGGGAGAGCAATCTGGGCCTGGATAGCCTCACCCTGACGGGGCTCGACCTGAAGATAGGAGCAGGCCAGACGATGGTGGATCTCACGGGTGATTACGAACAGGATCTCGCCGCCAGCATACAGGGCGGGGTCGGCGAGGCAACGATTATGCTACCCAGCGAGATCGGCGTGAGGGTGAGGGCCGAGGGTGGTATTGGTAAGATCAACGCCGAGGGGCTCGATAAAGAGGGCGACTCGTACGTGAACGATGCCTATGGTAACTCCGAGGTCACCGTGAATGTCGAGGTCCAAGGCGGGGTCGGGGAGATCAACCTGGAGGTAGTCTGACGCCGCCTCCGTTCCCGCTACGTTCATGAAGTCTTAGAAAAGGAGGATTCGCATGGGAGAGACGCCGATGCACGTTGCATATCCCTCTTTGGGCAACCCGCACTTGCGGATAGCCCTCGGAGCCTGCCGATTTACAGCCAGGCCAGGCGAGGGTGAGGAGTGGGTAGCAGGCACCTACAACGACCCGACCGATAGAAGACCCCTGAGGATCCTGGAAGAAGAGGCTAGCGTGACGATCACCGAAACGGAGCCCTCCCTCGAACGGATCCCTGGCGTCTTCGGAGGCGTACCCCGCTACGATATCGAGTTCGGCAAGCAAAGACCCTTCGCCCTGACGATCGAGACCGGCGCCAGCGACTTCGAACTGGACCTCGGGGGGATTCCCCTGAGCCGGTTGATGGTCAGGCAGGGTGCAGGCAAACTCGAGCTAGGCTTTTCGGTGCCCAACCCAGAGCCCATGGAACTGCTGGAGATCTCCAGCGGGGCCGCCGGAATAGGGCTCGAAAACCTCGCCAACGCCAACTTCTCCGAGATGCGTCTCTCCGGAGGGGCGGCCAGCTACGAACTCGACTTCGGCGGTGCACTTTCGCGGGATGCCGAGGTGAGCATAGAGACGGGGCTCTCAGCGGTGGTGGTGTCCGTTCCGTCCTCCACCGCGACGAGGGTGGTCGCCGAGACTACCCTGGGCAGCGTGGATGTGGGCGACGGTTTCACGAAGAGGGAGGGCGCCTTCTTGACTGAAGTCGCCCTGAGTGGGAATGGCCCCGCCTTGAGAATCCGCGCCGGTGTGAGGCTCGGGTCGCTGCAGCTCAGAACGACGTGAGCCGCCACCCCCGGGATCGGTCCGAATTCCTGACCGGTGCAGGTTCAGAGTCTGAGGACGAAAAGCCTGCGTGCGTCGAAACCGGTTCTTAGAAACAGGAGGTTCGCGCATAGCTCCTCGGGGCGTAGGCTGTGCAAATTGAGGGTTCTCCACATGATAGTGATCACGACCACCGCCGTAGAATGAAGAGATCCACCAGGGTCGCGGTGGTGGGCGGGGGCATCGGCGGGCTTACCGCCGCGATAGCGCTTCGAATGGCGGGCTTCGAGGTCGTCGTACTCGAGCGTGCGGCCGAGCTCGAGGAGATCGGCGCCGGGTTGCTGCTCGCCGCCAACGCACAGAAGGCGCTTGGGAAACTGGGTCTCGCCGAGGCGGTCGGCAACCTGGGCACGCCGGCCTCGGCCGGCGAAATACGCTCGTGGCGCGGTGAGGTGCTCGCGAGCATCCCGGCGAGCGAGATCGAGCGTAGGGTCGGAGCAGAGAGCGCGGCCGTACATCGGGCGGACCTACAAGCGTTACTCTTGCGAGAGCTGGGCGAGGAACCGCTGCGCCTCGGCTTCGAGGTGCAAGGATTCGAGCAGGACGGGGCCGGCGTGACTGTCCTCCTCGCCGGCGGTTCTGAGGAGCGCGTCGACCTCCTCGTAGGCGCCGACGGCCTCCGCTCGAAGATCCGGGCCAGGCTGTTCGGCCCCGCAGCGCCCCGCTACGCCGGCTACACGGCGTGGCGGGCGGTGGCGAAATCCGGACAGGACCTCTTGGCTTGGGGTTCAGGTTTCGAGTCTTGGGGACGAGGTCAGAGGTTCGGGTGCGCCCACATAGGCAAAGGTAGGGTCTACTGGTTCGCCACCAGAAACGCCCCGGAGAGAGGAAAGGACGGCGGTCCCGGAGAGGCCAGGGCAACTCTTCTCACGCTCTTCAGGGAATGGCACCGTCCCGTCCCGGAGCTCATCGAAGCCACCGCCAGAGAGGCCATACGCCGCGACGACCTCTACGACCGCGAGCCCCTGGTGGGACGCTGGGGGCAGGGGAGGATAACCTTGCTGGGCGACGCCGCCCACCCGATGACTCCCAATCTCGGGCAGGGCGCCTGCCAGGCAATAGAAGATGCGGTGGTGCTGGCACGATGCCTCCGGGAGCCTGACGAAGCTGGCCGCGAAAGCATCCCTGATGCCCTGAGGCGCTACGAGAGGCTGCGCGCGGCGAGGACGGCGAAGATCGTGAAGCAATCGCGGCGCATCGGCCGGATCGGCCAGCTCGAGAACCCACTCCTTTGCCGGTTGCGCGATCGTGCATTGGCGATGATCCCCTCGAACGTGCAGCTAAAGCAAGTGGAGGAGGTCGTTGGGCACGAAGTGTAGAATGATGTGTATACCAGACGCACCAGTGCAGGCTAGCATACGCAGAATCAGACTCGTAATGAGCGGGACAGCGGTTCGAGTCCGGGGTATAAGGGCAGGTCATCTCGCTCCCTGGCGGGGCCGTGGCTGTGAAGAGAGTACCATTGGTGGGTGATCAAACTCCTGCTCACCGCGTTCGCCCTCGGGTTGGCCAGCCTCGACGTCACGGGGGCACTCGTCGCCGCCGGAGCCCTCGGTGCTGGGGCACGCCTTCGCGCCCTCGTGGCTTTCGGATGTTTCTGCATCCTCGGCACCGTCGCGTTCGGTTCGGCACTCTCGCTCATAGTCGGCCCGCGAATCTCCGGTATCGACTGGGGCATGCTTCTTCCCCACAACCCCACAGAAGACCGGGTGGCGGCCCTCATACAGATCGCCTTGGGTGTGGGACTGCTGACGTGGGGTATCGTGCGAACTCGGAGGCCGGGCCAGGATCCGCCAAAGCCTGGCGCCCCACGCGGTCTCGGCATGATCTCCCTGGCCGGAGCGGGGATGCTCTTCGCGCTCGCGGCGATCGCCGACCCTGCCTTCGTCTCGCTAGTGGTGATCGCCGGACGGGCAGATCTCTTCTGGACGGTCGTCGCCGCCCACTCGACGTGGACACTGGTTAGCCACATCCCGCTGGTGTTGGTGCTCGCGTTCGCGCTGAGCGGCGAGAACGAGCGGGTAGTGATCTGGGTCCGCACCTTTTGGGCAAGGATAAGCCCGTGGATCGTTCGTCTGGTCACGGGCGTCGTGTTGCTGGTGGGGACGTTCTTCGTGCTCGATGCCCTATGGTGGTACGCAACGGGAGAGTTTTTTGTACCGGAGTGATGCGCTTGTCAATGGTGTTC
>Ga0136613_10002006_pt1 | contig 10785 bp, 10 predicted proteins | sample AntDrymUQ2722106_2_FD_106649 | JGI IMG/M metagenome (GOLD analysis project Ga0136613, IMG submission 106649) | Polar desert sand microbial communities from Dry Valleys, Antarctica - metaG UQ272 (21.06) | ecosystem: Environmental > Terrestrial > Soil > Desert | place: Antarctica: Dry Valley... | reverse complement strand
CCGGCCGCGCAGTGAGGAGCCTGCAGGGGCAGTCATCTCGCGGTCCCGGAGCCGCACCAGGGGCTGGCCGTTCTCGCCCGGCACGACTCGGCCGTTCTCGCCCGGCTGGAGGTCGACGTGCGTGGGTCGCTGGAAGCGCATCGGAATCACAGGCTCCTTCCTGCCATGGCTACGGCGCGGCGCTCACAGCCGGCTGACAGTTCGCTGACAGTGGGCCGGGAAAGACCGCGCACGCGGCTCCGGAGCGGTTCCTGGGGTGGGTAAAAGCTGGGCGGGCGCGTCGCGAAAACTCCTCCCCTGCGGCGACAGGTGTCTCCTATCCGGTATGTCGCTCGCCGGCCGGTGAAAGTAACGCGACGCTCGTCACTCGCGACCAGGACACCTCGGCCACGCCGGCGACCTACGAGCGAATCGCCGGCAAGCCCACCGCCGCTCCGCCGACTCCTGCCTGCCGGATGGCTGAGTGGAGGCGATCGCGTCGGCGATCGCGAGCAGCTCAGGATCGTGGCGGAGCAGCTGCACCACCTCGCGATCGAGCCGCACCCTCGCTGTGCCGGGCTTCAGCGACCGATCCCCTGCTGCGCGAGATCGGCGCGGAGCAAAGCCAGCGCCCGCTTGAAGCGCATCTTCGCCGCCGCCTCGCTCACCTCAAGCGTGATTGCGATCTCCTGAAACGACCAGCCGCGGAGAAGCTTCATCGAGATCACCCGGCGCTCCTTCGGCGTGAGCCGCGCGAGCGCCTCGCAAAGCGCTGCCCCTAGATCGGTCGCGCAGTCGGGCGCGACCAACTCGTCGACAATGTCGTCGAGCCGGATGCCCGCCGGGGCACGGCTTCTGCGACGGGCCTCGTCGGCGAAGCGGCGCTGCGCGATCGTGTACAGCCAGGCGAGCATCGACGCGGGCTGCCAGTCGCCAGCCGAGAGGCTGGCGGTCGCGTCGGCGAATACTTCTTGCACGAGGTCCTCCGCGCGATGCGGGTCGCCCGTTCTGCGGCGGAGGTAGCGAAAGATCTGCGCATGGTGGCGCCGGAAGGCCAGCTCTGCGAGGCCTTCCACCTACCTTCCTTGTCGCTTCGCGGCGCGGAAGGTAACAGGCTGCGACGGCGGCAGCTGCATCACCCAGCGGGCAGAGGTGGCCCACCAGGCAGGGTAGCGCCGCAGCTGCGATCTGAAAATCGTCCGTTTGGGACATGTCCGATCTGGCCGCTAGCCGGACCACCCAGTGCGCGCGATCATGGCGTCATGGCTCCCTTCGAGCTCGCCTGCAGCGAGTGTGGGCGTCGGGCCGACACGGACGCGCGCGGCTGGCAGGGACACCTCGTCGAGGCCGACGAGGACGACGACACAGAGGAGGTCGTGTTCTTCTGTCCGCTCTGCGCGGCGCGTGAGTTCGGCGACCGCGTAGCACGCCCTCTCGATCGATAGGCCGGCCGGCTGCACCTTACGAGGCATTCCGCGAACCACCGCCGGACCCCGATAGGCGGGGGGGACCTTCCGGCGGCAGTTGTGTACTCGGAACTCTTGATGCAACCGGAGCAGCTCTTTCGCTTGCTCGGAACTTTCGTTCGCGAGGATCTCTCGTCGAGTTGACCGGCGAGCCATCGAAGTCCGACGGGGGTCGAGGACGGCCGCGTCGCGATCGAGGTTCCGAAGCTCTTCGACCCGCTCGAATGCAGGTTTTGGGACATCAGTCCCCCACCAGAGTAAGGGCGAGCGCTCCAGTCGGGCGATGAGGTGCTGCCTGTGACCAGTGCTACACGAGGAGGCGGAGCCAAGTCATCAGCGTTCCCGAGTGCGGCGATCGGTTCGAGCGGCCGGCCAGCGGTTCAGTCCCAGCAACCATGGCACGCGAACCCGCGTGCTGCTCTTGGCTCTCGTACCCGTTTCGTACCCCGCTAGAGCCGACCGCGCACGGATCTCTTGCGCGCAGACCATTCCGACCGTTGGCGGCAGGCGCGCCTTATCGAGGAGGCGGCAGTTGGCCGCCTCCTCGATCGGCGGGCAAGGGGATCTAAGGCAACCCCATGCCGAGCACATCGCCCGTTCTATCGTCGACCATGTAGAAGCCAGAGCCTGCTTCGCGCTCCGCCACCCCTAGAGGGGTGTGCCTACCCACAAAGCGTCCGGTTCCACGCACGACCCAGACCGGCCCCACATCGAGTTCGGGCGCAAGCGGACTACCAGCGCCCCTTTCGAGCACGGACGCTGCGGCCCGAGTTGCAACGACACTGATCGTAGCGATTCGACCATCCGCCCCGATACGACTCAGGACGATCGCCTGAACGTCCGCAGGAGAGAGACGCGGCGTCACGTCGTCCGCCACGCGCAGGTTGTACCGTTGGCCGTCGATGCTCACCTGACGATCGACGCGAAACGTGGTCGCGGGTGCGTCCGTCCACCAAAGCGGATCCAACCGTGCGCCATTGGCAGTCGCAGCTACTGAGGCCACAACGATAAGGGCGGCCACGGTGAAGGCGGCTCTCGACCTCCTAATGTTTCGCATGAGTCCCTTTAGCATGACTGGCGCCTCCTTCATGAGCAGAGCGAGGGATCTAGATCGCTTCGCATCCAATGGCGAAACGTCACCGGGCTGGAGCACCAGGCGATAGAGCCATACCCCTGGGGCGAGTTTAGTTGACCATTCGCCGCACTCACCCAGACACCATCGCTGAGCCGACGAAATTCATTCTCGGAGACGTACGTCCGATTCACCTTCGCCTGCTCGCCACAAGTCGTCTCGTGTCCGCCGAGATAGGCGACCGTGTTCGGACTCTTGCCGGGCCACGACCAATAGCCATTACTGTCGATCGAAGCCCAGTACTCGGGGAGCCCGAGTCGCTGGAAGGCCGCGAAGCGGTGCGTTGTGCCGTAGCTTGGCGTGATAGCGGTGATCCTTTGCTCTGAATAACCGCCGCTAGCTGACCCTTGGGCTGTGTAGTACGTGTAGATGTTCTGCCCCTGCCAGCCTTGTGTGGCACCGAGTTCTACCCAGTCTTGGGACGTGTCATAGAAGTTCGTTCCGGCGAGAATGAGCTGGGCCGTGAATCCTCCCGACGCGGCGTCAGGCGCTGTCATAGCGCGAAGAACCCACTTCATGCGCGCGCCGTCGGCATTAGCGTGAGGTGTGACCTTGTCGTAGCTCGACGCCTTCGTACACGCTGCCGGCGCAGCAGTCGTGTTCTCGGACGAGACAGACAGACTCGGAGCGATTGTCAAGGCGACGAGACCGGCCATGCCGGCTGCGGTGAGTCCTGCGCTCGGCTTTCGGGCATTTCTAAGAGGACGCACTAGGACCTCCTTCCTCCGTGACAATGTGGTACTGGAAAGGGCCGACCAGCGTTGCCACGCAGTCGCCAGCGCTGACCGCGTTTTTGGGGCCGGGCGCGACGACGAAACTCGTGAGATGCCGATGTCACGGGGGTCTCCTTCCTCTGACGGAGGAAGAGGCGGACACTCGGTGGCCTGCTTGGGCGCCTGAGCTGAGCCCTTCCCTCCTGTTGGCTTGGAACCGCCGAGAAGGCTAGCCAACCGGTGTCGCTCTGCCATCACCCGATCAGGTGCGATGCAGATTTATCTCCATCCCCTCACAATGGACTGGGCTGGCGGCACCTCCTGTGGCTTGGAACCTCAGGTGGGAAAGCCGCCAGCCCAGCTCCACGCGTGCTGCATGCCCTTGCCCTAGCGACCTTGTCGTAGACGGAGCTCTCGTGCCAGACTGCGCGAGGGTTGCGGCGACTGTTCCTCGCTGATCCCGCAAACGCGGGCGATGTCGCCGTAGGAGAGGTCGGCAACGTACCTCAGGAAGACGAGGCCGCCGACGCGTTGGCAGCCTCCCCGATCCTGTGCCGGCGGCCGCTGAGTGGGCGCCGCCATCTCGGCTGTCGCGGCGATGATTGGATCTGAGGCATAGCAGACGCCCCCGCCGAACCCGCTGCCCCCGGGTCGCTGACGGCTCGCAGACAGCAGGCTGACAGCCGCGACGCTGCCCGCTCCGCTGGCGGGTCGTCATAGCGCGACTCGCGACCACGGCGGGACGGGCCGGTGCGTCACTCGGCTGTCAGCCCGCGGTGAGAGAGCCGCGCGAGCCTCTTCTCATCGCAACCGATCTCGAGGAGGCTCATGTCCCGTACGTCTGGTCCAGATGCGAGTAACGCGTCGAGCGCCGATGTCGTTTCCGCGCTCGAGCGCGAGTGGGACGCGCGGAGCTCGGTGTGTCTCAGCCGGCGTCTTCGAGAGTGGGCGGAGCGTGAGCCCGTACTCGAAACCTTCACAACCGAGCAGGCGCTTGTCGGCTCGCTTCGCCGTCGGAGCGGAGACTACGAGCGCGAGAGTGCGATCCTGGCGGCGCTGCTCCAGCAGGCGCGCAGCGATCCGCTCGCGGGAAGGGTCGTGCTGCAAGCGCTGCTGCCGGGCTTGAAGCGGCTCGCGGGCCGGCTGCTCTTCGAGGCCGGCGAGCGCGAGGAGCTCTGGTCGCTCCTGCTCGCGCATCTCTGGGCTGGGATCAGGAGCTACCCAGTCGAGAGGCGGCCCCGCCGGGTTGCCGCGAACCTGCTGCTCGACGCGGCGCACGCGACGCTCGGCGATCTCGGCAAGGAGCGGCGGCTGCGCGCGCATGCATCCGAGCTGGCACCCGAATCCGTGCAGGCTGGGGAACAGGAGGAGCTGGTGCTGGCCCGGGCGGTGCGGGCCGGAGCGCTATCGCGCGCCGAGGCGCTACTGATCCTGCGCTCGCGGGTCGAGGGTGTGCCGCTGGCCCAGATCGCCACCGAGGAGGGCGCGGGCTACGACGCGCTCCGGATCCGGCGGCGGCGGGCGGAGCTCAGGCTGCGTCTCTTCCTTGGCGATCCGGATGTTCGGTTTGAGGGCCGGAATAGACCTCTCTCTCGTGCTCGGGCAAGCGGCGGCGGGATCGCGGGCAGCGCCGGCGGAGGAGCCGTCACCCACCCGAAGCAGAGGAGGTGAGAGGGCCCGCACCCCCGCCGCCGCCACCCGAGCAGTGAACGCACTTCGCAAAGGAAGGAGGAGATGCCGAGGAGACTCACCATCGCGCTCGCGCTCGCCGTGCTCGTGGCGCTCGTCGCCGCGCCGGCGGCGCTCGCTGCCGACGACCTCAAGCAGGTGATCGAGAACCTGCGCGTCTGGATCACCGGTCTGCTGGCGGCACTGGCGACGCTGCTTCTGATCATCGGCGGCGTCCGCTACCTGCTCGCGGGCGGCGACCCGGGCGCGCACGAGCGGGCGAAGGGGTCGATCCGGGCGGCGCTGATCGGCTACGCGCTCGCGCTGCTGGCGCCGGTGCTCGTCTCGATCGTGCAGCAGATCGTCGGCGCATGAGCCGCCGCCTGCTCGTCCTCGTGGCGGCGCTGCTGGCCGCCCTGATCGTCGTGCCGGCCGCCTCGGCGCTGCGTTTCAGCGACGCGAGCCGGCTCGTGCCGGCCGGTGCGGTCGGCACGGCCTACACGCACCAGTTCGAGGGGGTGGGCGGCTGCGGCCCCGCCCTCCCGCACCAGTTCCGCGTCCTGAACGGCTCGCTGCCGCCGGGGCTCTTCCTGGCCGCGACCGGGCTCCTGAGCGGCGTCCCCCGGCAGGCGGGGAGCTGGTCGTTCTGGGTCGAGCTCTCAGACCAGGATCCGCCCTCGGCCGACTGGTGCCGGCCCGCGAAGTCGGAGGAGGAGTTCACGATGGAGATCGCCGCGAGCGGTACGGGACAGCAGCCGGGACGGCCGCCCGCGCGGCCACCGCAAGCTCCTCCTGGCGTCCCACCGGAGAGTGATCCGCAGGGTCCGGGGCCGGGGATCCAGATCGGCCCGCCCCTTCCTGGCGACGCGGACACGGGCGCTCCCGGCGGCGAGGTGGAGGTCGACCGCGACGGCAAGCCGCGCTGGTGGGATCTTCCCGGGCGGGTGCGCTACGGAATCACGAGCTGGTTCCGGGGACTGGTCGAGGACGCGCTCAACCCGATGCTGGAGCTGATCGGAAAGACGGTGCTGGCGACGCCGCAGGTCGCCGGCCAGGAGCGGGTGGCTGACCTGTGGCTGATCTCGCTCGGGATCGCCGATGCGCTGCTGATCCTGTTCGTGCTCGCCGGGGCGGCGCTCGTGATGACGCACGAGACGCTGCACACCCGCTATGCGCTCAAGGAGATGCTGCCCCGGATCGCGCTCGCCGCGATCCTCGTCAACGCCAGCCTCTCCCTCTCGGGGCAGATGATTGCAGCCGCGAATGCGCTCTCGGGCGGCTTCCTGGCCGGCGGCGTCGACCCCGCCGAGGCGAGCCTGCAGCTCAAGCACTTCATCCTCGGCGCGGTCGCCGGCTCGGGGATCTTCGTGATCCTGCTCGGGCTTGTCGCGGCCGCGCTCACCGTCTTTCTGTTCATCCTCTATGTCGTCCGTGCGGCGCTGATCCTGATCCTCGTCGCCGGCGCGCCGCTGATGCTCTTGATGCACGCGCTGCCGCAGACGGACGGGCTCGCGCGGCTCTGGTGGCGAGGGATGGCGGCGGCGCTCGGGGTGCAGGTCGCGCAGGCACTCGTGCTCGCGACCGCGGTGCGCGTCTTCTTCTCCTCCGGCGGCCGGGAGGCGCTCGGCCTCTCCGTGACGGGGAACCTGATCGACCTGCTCGTCTGCCTCTGCCTGTTCTGGATCCTGCTCAAGATCCCCTTCTGGGCGAAGGATCTCGCCTTCTCCCCCGGGCGCTCGACGGCCGCCCAGATGGCGCGTAGCTACGTGATGGCGAAGGGGGTGAAGGGACTGTGAGCGAGCGTGTGCGCTTGCCGGCCGACATCGAGCTCGAGGACCGGCTCGCCTTCGGCCTCAGCTTTCGCCAGCTCACGATTCTCGGCCTTGTCGCGCTCGTCGCCTATGGCGTCTTCACCGGCGCCTCCGCGCTCCTCCCGCTGCCCGTGGCGGCGGCGGCCGCCGCGCCCGTAGCGCTCGTCGGCGCGCTGCTCGCGCTCGGGCGCCGCGACGGCCTCCCCGCCGACCAGCTCGCCCTGCACGCGGCGCGCCACCTGACCCGGCCCCGGCGGCGCGTACTCGCCCCCGAGGGCCTGCCCGCGCTGCTCTCAGGAGCACCGCGGCCGGGAGTGGCGCCGCTCGAGTTACCCGTGCGCGGCGTCCTCAGCTCGGGGCTCGTCGAGCTCGCAGACGGGAGCTTCTGCCAGCTTCTGCGCGCGTCGAGCACGAGCTTCGCGCTGCGCAGCGAGGAGGAGCAGGCGGCGCTCGTCGAGGCCTTCGGCCGCTTCCTGAACAGCACCGCCGAGCCGCTCCAGATCGTGGTCGCGAGCGAGCCCGTTGACCTGGAAGAGCGTGCCGCGCTGCTCGAGCGGGAGGCGCTGGCGCTGCCCGAGCCGGCGCTTCGGCGGGCAGCGCTCGCTCACGCCCGCTTCCTCGCCCAGCTTGCATCCGGGCAGGAGGTGCGCCGGCGCGAGATCCTGCTCGTGCTCACCGTTCGCGCCCGAGACCGGCAGGCCGCGCAGACGGCGCTCGAGCGCCGGGCAGCGGAGGCCGTCGAGCTCCTGCGCGCGGCCGGGGTCGAGCTCCGCCTGCTCGGCGGCGAGGAGGCGGCGGGCCGGCTCGCGCGCGCGCTCGACTCGCCCGGGCCGCCCGCGCGCAGCCTGCTCACGGGAGTCGTTCGCACATGCTGAGACGCGGGCGTCAGGCCCGGAGCTCGGGCTCGCTGCTCGGGCCGCCGGCGCTCGAAATTGAGCGCGACCGTCTCCGCGCCGGCGAGGACTGGCTCGCGAGCTTCGCCGTCGTCGGCTACCCGAGCGAGGTCACGCGCGGCTGGCTGGCACCGCTCTTGCGCGCGGCCCGCGACGCCGACGTCTCCCTGCACATCGAGCCGATCGCGCCCGCGCTTGCCTCCGAGCGGCTGCGCCGCCAGCGTGCCCGGCTCGAATCGACGCGCCGGCTCGAGCACGAGCGCGGCCTGCTCCCCGATCCGGAGGTGGCGGCCGCCGCCGAGGACGCCGGCGAGCTTGCCGCCCGGCTCGCCCGCGGCGAGAGCCGCCTCTTCCGAAGCGGCCTCTACCTCTCAGTCCGCGCGGGGAGCCGCGAGCAGCTCGATGAGCGGATCGAGCGCCTGCGTTCGCTCTGCTCTTCATTGCTCCTGCACACGGTGCCGACCAGCTTCCGCCCGCTCGAGGGCTGGCTCTCCACCCTCCCGCTCGGGCTCGACCGTCTGCGCCTGCGGCGCGCCTTCGACACCGGCGCGCTCGCCGCCTCCTTTCCCTTCGCCTCCGCCGACCCGCCTGTCGAGGACGGCGTCCTCTACGGGCTCGCCGCAAGCGGCGCCCCGATCCTGCTCGACCGCTTCGCCCGCGACAACTACAACAGCGTCCTACTCGCGCGCTCGGGCGCGGGCAAGAGCTACCTGGCCAAGCTCGAGGCGCTGCGCCTCCTCTACCGGGGCGTGCAGGTGTTCGTGATCGACCCCGAGGACGAGTACCGCCGCCTCTGCCAGGCTGTGGGCGGCACCTATTTGCCGCTCGCGGGCGAGGAGACGGTCGCGCTCAACCCACTCGACCTGCCGGCGGCTGGGCAGGCGCATGCGCTCGAGGCACGCGGGCTCTTCCTGGCCGAGCTGATCGAGCTCCTGCTGGGCGGGCTCGGCGGCGAGGAGCTGGCTGTGCTCGACCGCGCGCTCCGCGCCTGCTACGCGGGCGCCGGGATCACCGACGAGCCGGCCACGCAGGGGCGGGCAGCGCCGCTTCTCTCCGACCTTGTGCAAAGCCTGGCCCTCGAGGGTGCCGCCGGGGCGAGCCTGGCCGAGCGGCTGCAGCCCTACGCATCAGGGTCGCACTCCTCGTTGTTTGCGAGCCCGACCTCAGCGCGGCCGGAGGGGCAGCTCGTCTGCTTCTCGCTCCGCGGCCTCCCCGAGCGACTCAAGGCGCCCGCGTTGCTGCTGGCGCTGGATGCGATCTGGCGCTCGCTCGAGGGGCCGCTGCGCAGGCGCTGCGTCCTCGTCGACGAGGCCTGGCTCTTGATGCGCGAGCCGGCCGGGGCGCGCTTCCTCTACCGGCTCGCGAAGAGCGCCCGCAAGCGCTGGTGCGGCCTCACCACCGTCACCCAGGACGCCGGCGACCTGCTGTCCTCCGAGCTCGGGCAGTCGGTCGTCGCCAACGCCTCAACCCAGGTGCTCCTGCGGCAGGCGCCACAGGCGATCAAGCAGATCGGCGAGGCCTTCGGGCTCTCCGAGGGCGAGCGCCGCTACCTGCTCGCCTGCCCCACCGGTGAGGGCCTGCTGCTCGCGGGCGAGGAGCGCGTGTCGCTGCGGGTCGTCTCCTCGGACGAGGAGCACGCGCTCGTCACCTCAGACCCGGCTGAGCTCGTGGGAGAGCTCGCCTGAGCAAGCTCCTGCTGATCGGCGGCGCGGCGCTGCTCTTGCTGCCGGCGCTTGCGATCTCCGCCGCGAGCGGCGGTCTCAGCCTCTCCAGGCCCTCGCCGGGTGCGATCGCGGATATTCCGCCCGACTACCTGCTCCTCTACCAGCAGGCGGGGCTCGCGTTCGAGATCCCCTGGGAGCTTGTGGCCGGGGTCGGCAAGCTCGAATGCGACCACGGCCGCCACCCCCACCCCGCCTGCTGGCGCCCCGGCTCCGAGAACCGGGCCGGTGCCGGCGGGCCGATGCAGTTTCTGGCCGCCACCTGGCAGCGCTACAGGATCGACGCCGACCAGGATGGGACCGCCGACCGCTGGAACCCCGCCGACGCGATCGTCTCCGCCGCCAACTACCTCGCCGCCTCCGGCGCCACCGACGACCCCGAAGCCGCCCTCTATGCCTACAACCCCTCCCATACCTATGTCGTCGCGGTGCTCTCCTGGGCCGAGCACTACCAGCAAGCCTTCGAAGAGTCCTCCGATCGCCCGCTCGACCTCGGTGCCCTCCCCGGGCTCGGCGACCAAGCCGCGCTCGCGCAGGCCGTCCTCTCGAGCCCGAACATCGAGCTGCGCTCCGAGGCCGAGGGCGACATCCGCGCCGGCCGGGTCGACCCGCGCCTGCTCGCCGCTCTGCTCGCGCTCGCCGAGCGCTTCTCCCTCGCGGGGGTTGGGCCCTTTCAGACGGGCCACTCCTACTACGTCGCCGGCACCAACCGGCCCTCAAACCACAGCTTCGGGCGCGCGGTCGACATCGGCACGATCAACGGCCAGCTTGTCTCGCCCGCGAATCTGGCCTCAAAGCAGGTTGCTCTTGCCGCCGCCGCGCTCCCTGCACCGCTGCGACCGGACGAGATCGGCTCCCCCTTCGCCGACCTCGAACCCCTGCCTGGTCTCTTCAGCGACGCCGCCCACCAGGACCACCTCCACCTCGGCTACGACCGATGACCCAGAAGGATTCCCCAATCGTCCGCTACCTGCGCGACCCCACCCTGCTCCTCGAGGACGCGCTCGAGCACGCCCGCCAGGCGCTCGAGCTGAGTGTCGCGGCGGCGCCGTTTGCGCTCCCGGCGCTGCTGGCGCTGTTTCTCGCCCGGCTCCTGCTCGGCCGGCTGCGCGAGCGACGGCTGGCTGAGGGAGCGCGGCTGATCGCGATCGGCGTCCCGCCCGAGGTCGAGCCCGAGGGGGCGCTCCTGCTCTGGTCGGCGCTGCACGACCTGCTCCGCCCCCGCCTCGCCCGCCTCCTCGCGGGGCAGCCGCAACTCGCCTGGGAGATCGCGGCCGGGCGCGGTGGCAGCGAGTTTCGGATCTGGGTCCCCGAGACGGTCCCGCCCGGTCTGGTTGAGCGGGCGCTTGCCTCCGCCTGGCCCGGCATCACCACCAGCGCGCTCCCGTCTGAGGGAGGTCGG
>Ga0136613_10002005_pt1 | contig 10786 bp, 10 predicted proteins | sample AntDrymUQ2722106_2_FD_106649 | JGI IMG/M metagenome (GOLD analysis project Ga0136613, IMG submission 106649) | Polar desert sand microbial communities from Dry Valleys, Antarctica - metaG UQ272 (21.06) | ecosystem: Environmental > Terrestrial > Soil > Desert | place: Antarctica: Dry Valley... | reverse complement strand
GGGATCCTCCAGCAGAACCCCTTGCGCCAGCTCCGCGTCCGTCCTACGATGATCTGTGGCCATCGTCACTCCGTTTCCGATCGGTTGACTTTAGACACCAACCATCTTTGAGGACGATGGCCCCTCTTTCTAGCAGACCATCGAATTACAGAAGTTTAGAGACACAACCGTACGCCGCTACTATCGAACGCGTACCAGGGAAGAAAACCATGTACTTCGATCCCACCGGAGAGCAGACGCGCAAGCCGAAAACTAACCCTACGACGTCGCCGCGGAGATGGCCCGGCCTGATGGACCTGACGCTGCCCGAGGAGTGCGGCGGCGGCGGGAGCGCGGCTCGCTTTCGGAAGAACAAGAGAACCGAAGAACCCGAAAACAACACTTGACACGAAACTTCCAGGTCACTAGATTGTATACAATAGAAAGAGGGAGGATTGTGGGACGTTCGGGATGGTGAGGAGGAGCCAGAGGAGGTCGGGTCCGTCGCGGATATTCGAGACTTTGCGGCGTTCGATCCTGGAGGGCGAGTACGCCCCGAACGAGCGGCTGGTCGAGGAGCAGTTGGCGGAGACGTTGAGGGTGAGCCGGACACCGATCCGGAAGGCGCTGACCATGTTGGAGGCGGAGGGGCTCGTCGAGATCGAGCCAAACAAGGGTGCCGCGGTTCGCTCGTTCAGCGTGGAGGATGTGTCGGAGATCTACGACCTGCGCGCCGTGTTGGAGGGGCACGCGGCGCGGCGCGCGGCCAGCCGCATAAGCAGGGAAGAGCTGGACCGGCTGTGGGATCTCGTCGGGGATATGGAGCGGAAGGACCGCGGGCAGTCTCTCAGCCACGAAGAGGAGATCCGGTGGCTCGTCGGCGCCAACGGAGAGTTCCACGGCACCATCGCCGTCGCCGCGCGCAACGCGCGGCTGGAGCAGCTCATCCGGCGTACCGTGCAGGTGCCGCTCGTGTTCAAGGCGTTCTACTGGTACACGCCCCACGAGCACATCATCTCCAACCACTACCATCGCCAGATCTCAGGCGCCCTCGAAGCCGGCGACGCGGAGAGGGCCGAAATAGTCATGCGCGAGCACGTCTACGAGGGCCGCGACTTCGTCATGAGGGCCCTGAAAGAGGAAACGGATGCATAGGCCGCGGGGAGAACTGTGAGCGAGATGCGCGACAGCGGGCGTCCGCTCGAAGGGCTCCGCGTAGTCGAGATGGGCAGCCTGCTCGCCGGCCCGTTTTGCGGCCAGCTCCTCGGAGATTTCGGGGCCGAGGTCATAAAGGTCGAGCCGCCGGGCAAGGGAGACCCGATGCGCGTGTGGGGCCGCCACCAGAAGGAGGGCCGCACCCTCTGGTGGCCCATCATCGCGCGCAACAAGAAGAGCGTCACGCTGAACCTGCGTGAGGCGGAGGGCCAGGAACTAGCCCGCAGGCTCATCGCCGAGGCCGACGTGCTCGTCGAGAACTTCCGGCCTGGCACGATGGAGAAGTGGGGCCTCGGATACCGGGAGCTGTCGGAGCCCAACCCCGGCCTCGTCATGGTGCGGGTCTCCGGTTTCGGGCAGACGGGGCCGTACCGGGATCAGGCTGGCTTCGGGTCCGTGGGCGAGGCGATGGGAGGGATCAGGCACGTCACCGGCTTCCCCGACCAGGCCCCGCCCCGCACCGGCATCTCTCTAGGCGACTCGCTCGCCGCCACGTTCGGGGCCCTGGGCGCCATGACGGCGCTCTACCACCGCGAGGCACACGGCGGGCGGGGCCAGGTGGTGGACGTAGGCATCTACGAGGCCGTGCTCGCCCTCATGGAGAGCACCATCCCCGAGCACGTCCTGACAGGTCACACTCGCGGTCGCACCGGGACCGTCTTGCCATTCGTAGCACCCTCCAACATCTACCCGACAAACGACGAAGACTACATCCTCATAGCCGGCAACGTGGACAACGTCTTCAAGCGCCTCGCGAAAGCCGTCGGCCATCCCGAGTGGGCCAAGGACGAGAGGTACGCGACCCACCACGCCAGGGGCGAGAACATGGAGGATCTCGACGCCGGGATCTCTGCCTGGACGCAGGAGCGCAACGGCGACGAGGTGCTCGAAGCGATGGCTGAAGCCGGCGTTCCCGCCGGCAAGGTCTTCACCGCGGCGGACATGGTCGAGGACCCGCAGTACGCGGCCAGGGGGAACATCGTAGAGGTGGAGGACCCGGAGATCGGGCCCTTCCCCATGCAGAACGTCGTTCCCCGCCTCACCGAGACCCCCGGTGAGGTCCGTTGGACCGGCCCCGCCCTCGGCCAGCACAACGACGAGGTCTACGGCGGGCTGCTTGGCATCAGCGAGAGAGACAGGGAGAAGTTGCGCGAAGGGGGCATCGTCTAGTGTACGTCGAGATCGTGGACGTCGGCCCCCGCGACGGCCTCCAGAACGAGAAGGAGACGCTCCCACCCGAGACCCGTGCCGAGCTATGCGACCATCTCGCCGCCGCCGGCATCCTGCGCGTCGAGGCGGCGAGCTTCGTCAACCCGAAGAGGGTCTCCCAGATGGCCGGCGCGGAGAAGGTGATGGGAGGCCTGAACCGCAGAGAAGGCACGGTCTACGCGGGTCTCGTTCTGAACGAGAGGGGCTACGAGCGGGCGGTCGAGGCGGGGGTGGACGAGGTCCGGTACGCCTTTCCGGTAACGGAGACCTTCGCGAAGAGGAACCAGAACACTACGGTGGCGGAAGCGGCGGCGCTCGCGGGCAGACTCGTGGAGCGGGCGCGGCTCGACGGGGTGAGGGTCTCCATCACGCTCTCCGCCGCCTTCGGCGACCCGTTCGAGGGCAGGGTGGACCCGGACCACGTCCTGCGCGTAGCCGGGAAGGTCTCCGAAGCGCACCCCGACGAGGTTGTCCTCGCCGACACAATCGGCGTCGGGGTGCCGAGCCAGGTGCGCGGGCTCGTTGGTGGCGTCTTGGAGATGGGTGTCACCGTCGGCTGCCACTTCCACGACACCCGCAACACCGGGATCGCGAACGCGGTAGCCGCCATAGAGTCGGGGGCGACCGTCCTCGACGCCTCCGTCGGCGGGATGGGCGGCTGTCCTTTCGCGCCGCGGGCCACCGGCAACATAGCCACCGAGGACCTCGTCTACCTGCTGCACGGTATGGGCCACGAGACGGGCGTGGACCTCGAAGCCCTGATTGGCGTGGCCGAATGGATGGCGGAGAGATTCGGCAAGGATCTTCCAGGACAAGTTTACAGAGCGGGGAACTTCGCATGAGCTGTCGGCTTTCAGCCGGAGACCCGACGCGTCGCCGTTCGAACCGTGGCCTAAATCGTCCCCGAACCGGCACAACAAAGCCGGCGGGCGGATAGTTCGAATCGAAACGAAAAGCTGACCGCTGATGGCTGACAGCTTCCGACCAAAGGGAGGAACATGGCTTACAACGTGGCGGTAGACGTCGGGGGAACTTTCACTGACGTCCTGATTTTCGACGAGGGGTCGGGGGACTTAACCGAAGGAAAGGTCCTCTCTACGCCGGACGATCCCTCGCGAGGAGTGGTCGAGGGGATGGAGCGGGCCTGTGAGAAGGTCGGTATAGGTTTCTCCGACCTGCGCCTGCTATTTCACGGGACGACCGTGGTGACGAACATGATCTTGACGAACACGGGCTCCCGGGTGGGGCTCCTGACGACGAGGGGGCACGAGCAGATCCTGTACCTCGCCCGCGCCTGGACCCCCGGCCCCCTCTACGGCTGGATGGCCCTCCAGAAACCTGACCCTCCCGCCGACCTCTCGGACACCGCCGGCATCTCCGAGCGCACCGCCGCCGACGGCTCCATCATCTCGGAACTGGACGAGGACGAAGTGCGCGAGGCTGTGAGGAGCCTCGTGGACCGGGGCGTCGCGTCGCTCGCCATCGGTTTTCTGAACTCCTACGTCAACCCGGCCCACGAGCGCAAGGCCCGCGATATCGCCCGCGAGGCGTACCCGGACCTTCCGGTCTCCATCTCGGCGGACATCGGGCAGGAGTACGGGGAGTACGAGCGGACGTTGACTACGGTCGTCAACACAGCCGTGCAGCCGCGAACCATCACGTACATGCGTGGGTTCGAGGGTTCCATGAAGGAGAAGGAGTTCGGGGGACGGCTCTCCATCGTGCGCTCCGACGGCGGGGCGATGAGCACGGAGGCCGTGGCGGAGCGGCCCATACAGATAGCCCTCTCGGGGCCCTCCGGCGGCGTAACGGGCTCGGCTTACTTGGCGCGCGAGATCGGGGTTCCGAACGTACTTACGTTGGACATGGGTGGTACGAGCACGGATGTGGCCCTGTGCCTGGACGGCGAGACGCCTCTGCAGCGTGAGATCTCGCTCGGCTACTTCCGCTTCAAGGTGCCCTCCGCCGACGTTCACAGCGTCGGGGCCGGCGGCGGCTCCGTCGCCTTCCTCTCCGCGAGCGGCGCCCTCCAAGTCGGCCCGGCGAGCGCGGGCGCCGACCCGGGCCCGGCCGCCTACGGGCGCGGCGGCGAGGCCCCGACGGTGACGGACGCGAACGTGGTCCTCCACCGCATCCCCCCCGGCGTCGCCCTCGGCGGCACGCTGGAGATGGACGAGGAGGCGGCCCGAAGGGCCGTGCAGACGGTGGCGGAGCCGCTGAACATGAGCGTGGAAGAGGCCGCTGAGGCGATACTCGAGATCGTCAACGAGAACATGCACGCGGCCTTACGAGTCGTGAGCGTCGAGCGGGGGCACGACCCGCGGGAGTTCGGGCTGGTCGCGTTCGGCGGGGCGGGCCCGATGCACGCCTGCTCCCTGGGCCGGCTTATTCGCTCGCACCCAGTGGTCGTCCCCCCGACGCCCGGGGTTATGAGCGCCTTCGGCTTCCTCTCCTCGGATATCCAGAACGAGTTCCCCGAGACGTACCTGCGCACCGCCGAGGAGACGCCCGCCTCCGAGCTAAAGACAGCCGTCGAGGGTCTGATCTCCCAGGCCGACGAGTGGCTCGACGGTGAGGGGGTGGATGAGGACCAGAAGCGGTTCGATCTGTACGCGGACTGCCGCTACTACCTGCAGAACATCCAGATCCCCTGCCGCTTCGAATTGGACGAGCTCCAGGGTGAAGACAGCGCGTTCCTGCGCGAGCGGTTCGAGGAGGCTCACAGCCAAAGGTACAACTTCGAGCTGCCTGACTCGCCGCTGGAAATAGCCACCGTGCGAGTCATAGGGCGCGGCACCATCAAAGGCGTGACGCTCTCGGAGAGCGAGGGCGTCAGCGGGGATGATGTCTCGGATGCCGTAATGCGGACGGAGCAGGCGTATTTTGGCGGTTGGGTTGAGACGCCGCTTCTGGACCGTAACAAGCTCAGGCCGGGTAACGAAATCGTCGGCCCCGCCGTCGTGGTGCAGGACGATACGACGACCGTGATCGAGCCGGGCTACAGGGGAGCCGTGGACCGTTTCGGGAACATCCTGATCGAGAGAGGGTAGAGAGATGGTGCTGCAAGAGGGAGCGCTCCCGGACTTCGTCCGCGAGCACGACATAGACCACGTTACGCTCGACATTATCGAGAACGCGCTCAAGAACATCCGCCACGAGATGGACCGCGTCCTCGTCACCACAGCCGTCAGCCCCGTCATCCGCGAGCAGGCCGACGAGTTCCCCATGATCGCGGACAAAAAAGGACGCATGATCGTAGGCCAGTTCGGCAGCGCCGTGGATACTGTTCTGGACAACTCTCCGTATAAGCTCGAAGACCTCAAAGAAGGCGACGTCATAGCGCTCAATGACCCGTACATGATGGAGGGGAGCACGTCGCACCTGCCTGACATCCTGCTGGTGCGTCCGATCTTCCACTCAGACGAGCACATAGGGTACGCCCTGCAGTGGGGCAACCTCATGGACGTGGGCGGCTCCACGGCGGGCTCTATTCCCATCGACGCGCGCTCTATCTTCGAGGAGGGCGTCCGCATGCCCCCCGTCAAGCTCTACGACGGTGGGAAGCTCAACGACGAGGTCCTCCGCTTCTTCTGCCACAACTCCCGTACCCCGCGCGAGACCCGCGCGGACGTCATGGCCATAGCAGCTGGTACCGCCACAGGAGCCCAGCGGGTCAAGGACATCTGCGACCGCTTTGGCAAAGACACTTACCTCGAGGCGTGCGACGCGTTGCTGGCACGGACGCGGACGAGCATTATCGGCCTGATCCGGCAGCTCATCCCCGAGGGCCAGCGCTTCGAGTTCGAGGATTACACCGATGACGACGGTCTCGGTAACGGCCCCATAAAGCTAAAGCTCGCGATGTGGCGCGAGGGCGACGCACTGCACCTAGACTGGGCCGGCACCGACGATCAGGTCCCGGGGCCTGTGAACTTCCTCCTCAACAAGGAGATGTTCCAGATGTTCGCCGGGGTCTTCCTTATATCGGCCGTCGATCCAACCATCCTCTTCAACGACGGCTACGCTGACGTGATCCACGTGAGCATCCCGGAAGGTTCCGTCCTCCGTCCAAAGGCCCCCGCGCCCCTCTCCAACCGCCTCGTCGTGATGGCCCGGCTCTTTGACGTGCTCGGGGCGGTGTACGCGAAGGCGATCGGCTTCAACGTCTCCGGTTCCTATGGGACGAGCCCGAACTTCGTCTACTCTGGGGTCAAGAAGAGCGGTGAGCCGTTCCAGACAATGGAGATCCTGTACGGAGGAATCCCCGCCATCCCCGGCAAGGATGGGCTGGACGGGCATTCGTGGTGGCCCGAATTCATGGCCGTCCCGGCCGAGTACATGGAGACTTATTACCCGATGCTCGTGGACGAATACTCCGTACGTCCCGACTCCTGCGGCGCGGGCCAGTTCCGCGGCGGCTGCGGCATAAAGAAGGTCTATCGGTTCCTCGCGGACGGTGCGATCACCTACCAGGACGACCGGGCCGTCACCTTCCCCTACGGCGTCGCCGGAGGAAAACCCGGTGCCCCCTCTAAAAAGACCCTCGTCCGCACGAACGGCGAGACGGTCGAGATGCCGTCCAAGGTGCGTGACGTGCCCGTCTACGAGGGTGACCGCCTCCTCTTCGAGACGGCCGGCGCCGGCGGTGTGGGCGATCCGCTGGAGCGAGACCCCGACGCCGTCGCCAAGGACGTTCGCTGGAGTCTCGTAAGCCGCGAGTCGGCCGAACGGGAATACGGCGTGGTCCTCGGAGACGACGGCCCCGTGGATGTGGCGGCGACCGACACGATGCGGGAGGAGATCAGGGACGGACGCGGCGACCTCCTCGGTTTCGACCACGGCGACCTGCCACCGCTCGAAGAGCAGCGCCGCGCCATAGCCGAGACCCGCCGCGAGTTCAACGAGTGGCTCTCCGGCGAGCTCGGCGCCGCTAGAGACGGAAGGCGATGACCGGTGCCCACATCGAGGGCTTCGGCGCGAGGGGCGGCTCGGGTAGCCGCCCCGCCCTCGTCGTCGTGGACATGACCCTAGGCTTCACCGACCCCGAATCTCCCCTGGCCTGCGACCTCGAAGGACCGATACAGAACATAGTGAAGCTCCTCGCTGCCGCCCGCGAGGCCGAGATCCCAATCGTATTCACAACCGTCGCCTACAAGGAGTCTGACAGGCTCACCGCCGCCGCCTTTATAGACAAGGTTCCCGCGCTTCTCACGCTCGAAGCCGGAACTCGCTGGGCCGAAATAGACCCCCGCATAGCCCCCCGCGTCTCCGAGCCCGTCCTCAATAAGCTCTTCGCCTCAGGCTTCTTCGGCACCCCGCTCGGAGCGCTTCTCACCGCCGCCAGCGTGGACACCCTCGTCGTCACCGGCGCTTCGACCTCGGGCTGTGTCCGCGCCACCGCCGTAGACGCCCTCCAGTACGGCTTCCGGCCCGTCGTCCCACGCGAGGCCGTCGGCGACCGCAACCCCGACGCCCACGAGGCAAACCTCTACGATATCGACGCCAAGTACGGTGATGTGGTCACCGTCGAAGAAACGCTAGAGTACCTAGAGATAGGTTGATTCCGAGCACGCTCCTTATAGAATGCTTCTTGGGATTGGGTATGTTGAAGAAAAGTTACCTTTAGAACTGTAGATGCGTTTCTACAATCGTGATGTCTTGATGCTGACCTAGTCCTTCGGGTAGAGCCAGAAGGAGAAGAGGCGGGTCATGCGCGGCATGATGACGTAGGTCATTAGCGAGACCATGGTGAGCGTGAAGAGCAGGGTTCGCAGCACCATCGGCAGCAGGTTTAGCAGTGGTCCGAAGAGGGTGAATATGATCAGGACGGTCGGGAAGACCGCGAGCCAGGTGACGAGGGCCATCTTGTAGCGCGGCGGGGCGGGCGCGCCGGCCCTGGACGGCAGGGTGAACCAGGTTTCCAACCCCGTGAGCCTGTGGACCGTCTGTTCCCGGACGAGGGGTTCGGCCTTATCGAGCCACCGGCGGCGCTCGTCTGACTCCTCCCAGCGCTTGAGGTTGCTGGTGTGGTCGAAGCGGTAGATGATGCGGTACTCGTCGTCCTCCGAGTTGTTCGGACGGAGCACGTCGGAGCCGAGGTAGCCGGGGAACTCTTTGACGGCCGCGAGGATGCCGGAGGTCCAATCCTCGAACTCCCCTTCCCGGCCCGGTTCGATCCGGCGCGACGCAACCCCCGTCGCGGGAGGATCTCTGCGCCTCTGGTCCTCTGAGCTTTCGACGAACTCTTCCATCAGGGCTGCTCCGCGGGTTCGTTGGACAGCCGCAATTAAACCCCGCGGCACGCCACATGGCTACCCGCCGGCAGTAAACAACGGCTTCTACACGTAGGGATGGGCGCCGCCGCCCGTGTACGCCCGGTAGGCCTCGAAGGACGCCTGGGCGAAGAAGGCCAGCGTCAGTAGCCCCATGACCGGCCAGAGCACGATTCCTATCACGAAGGCGGTCAGGAAGAAAGTGACCGTCCAGCCGACGAAGAGGCCGCCGAGCCAGAGTGACTGGTAGATCACGGCCCTCATGGCGTGCCGGGCCACGATAGCCGAACGCTCCCTGTAGACGAGCCAGACCACGAAAGCCGCCACCGGCCCCAGAAACCCGGTAAAGATGTTTAGGAAGGCGCTCAGGTGCGCCAGCGCGGACCACGACCGCTCGTCCGATGCGCTCATAAAAGCAGCAGAAGTGCTCTGAACTTCCTTCTTGTGCTGAATACCGTAGTTATCCGGGTCCACGTCTGCTCCTTCTCGTCTGTCTCCACCCCCGTATACGTCCGGGACTGTGGGGGGTTTCGGCTGGCGGGACACGCCCACTTTTCCTTTCTCCCCAGGTGGGGGATAATGCCCGGAAGGTGCGGGACGGCGTCGCGGGTACATCTATGTGAAGTAAACATATATAATCTGGTCCTGTTAATAAGAAAGGGGCTCACTTGAGCGATGAGGCGCAGGGCACGGGAAACGGACGGGCGGGCACGGCATCGGATGTTGAGAGCCTGTCTATAACGGACAACAGGACGGGCCGCAGTTACGACGTCGAGATCAAGGACGGCACCGTCAGGGCGATGGACTTGAGGCAGATCAAGACCGACGACGAAGACTTCGGCCTGATGACCTACGACCCCGGTTTCACCAACACGGCGAGCGCCCGCAGCGCCGTCACCTACATCGACGGGGAGAAGGGCATCCTGGAGCACCGGGGCATCCCCATCGAGCAGCTCACCGAGCACTCGAACTTTCTGGAGGTTTCGTACCTGGTCCTCCACGGGCGGTTGCCCAACCAGAAAGAGTACGACGAGTGGGTTTACGACATCACCCACCACACGTACGTTCACGAGATGATCAAGCGCTTCATGGACGGATTTCGCCACGACGCCAACCCGATGGGCATGCTGCTCGCGAGCGTCGGCGCCCTCTCTACGTTCTACCCCGAGGCCAGGGACACCACAGACGAGTACCAGCGCTACGTGGCAACGGTGCGCCTGATCGCCAAGATGCCGACCCTCGCCGCCTTCGCCTACCGTCACAGCCTCGGCCTGCCCTACGTCTACCCTGACAACGACCTGACGTACACGGGTAACTTCCTGTCCATGCTCTTCAAGATGGCCGAGCCGCGCTACGAGCCCGACCCCAGGATAGAGAAGGCCCTGGACGTGCTCTTCATCCTCCACGCCGACCACGAGCAGAACTGCTCAGCCGCCGCGGTCAGGGTGGTGGGTAGCGCCATAAACGACCCCTTCACCTCCGTTGCAGCCGGTGTCGCCGGGCTCTACGGGCCTTCGCACGGCGGCGCTAACGTCGCGGTGCTCAAGATGCTCCAGCGCATCGGGTCAACCGACGAGATCCCCGACTTCCTGCAGAGCGTCAAGGACGGCAACGAGCGGCTAATGGGCTTCGGACACAGGATCTACAAGAACTATGACCCTCGCGCCCGCATCATCCGCGGCCACGTGGACGAGGTGCTGGAGGCGACCGGCAAGACCAGCCCGCTCCTGGACACCGCCATCGAGCTCGAGAAGCGGGCGCTGGACGACGAGTACTTTACCGACCGCAAGCTCTACCCCAACGTGGACTACTGGTCCGGGATCATCTACGAGGCCATGGGCATCCCGACCGACGCCTTCACCGTCATGTTCGCCATCGGGCGGACCCCCGGCTGGACGGCCCAGTGGCTCGAGCTCATGAACGACCCCGAGTTCAAGATCGCGCGCCCGCGCCAGATCTACACCGGCCCCCGCGAGGCCGACTACGTCCCAATAGGTGAACGCTAGAACGCCCACCCCTCCGCGCCCCCAACGATTAGCGGCCGGCCACTCCGGCGGTCGCTAATCCCCACCGATTACCGCTTCGTAGAGGCGGCGCTGGCGGGTGAGGGC
>Ga0136613_10002004_pt1 | contig 10787 bp, 9 predicted proteins | sample AntDrymUQ2722106_2_FD_106649 | JGI IMG/M metagenome (GOLD analysis project Ga0136613, IMG submission 106649) | Polar desert sand microbial communities from Dry Valleys, Antarctica - metaG UQ272 (21.06) | ecosystem: Environmental > Terrestrial > Soil > Desert | place: Antarctica: Dry Valley... | reverse complement strand
GATCGGGCCGAAGAGCTCATCCCGGAGAAGTCGGAAGCTCTTGTCCTCGGTCGCGATCACTGTCGGCGCGACGAAATAGCCTTCGGAGTCGTCGGTCGAGCCTCCCGCGACGATCTCCGCACCCGCGGCACGAGCTTCCTCGATTGCCTTCGCATGCGTCTTGAACGCGCTCGCGTCGATGACGGCGCCCATGAAGTTCTCGAAGTCGGCGACGTCGCCCATCTTGATCGTGCCCACGTCCTCGACCAGCTGCTCCTTCACCTGGGGCCACAGGTTCGAGGGGACGTACAAGCGTGACGCCGCCGAGCATTTCTGGCCCTGGTATTCGAACGAGCCGCGAACCACCGTGGTCGCGACCGCCTCCGCGTCAGCGGAGGGATGCGCGAGGATGAAGTCCTTGCCGCCGGTTTCTCCGACAATGCGCGGGTAGTTCCGGTACGAGCCCGCGTTCGTGCCGACGGTCTTCCACATGCCGTTGAAGACGTCGGTCGAGCCGGTGAAGTGGATTCCCGCGAGCTCGGGGCTCGCGAGCGCGGCCGCTCCGATCGTCGCGCCGGAGCCGTGCACGAGGTTGATCACACCGTCCGGAAGCCCTGCCGCCTGCATGAGGCGCATCAGGTAGTACGCGCCGAGCGACGCCGTCGAGGCGGGCTTCCACACGATCGTGTTTCCCATCAGCGCCGGAGCGGACGAGAGGTTGCCGCCGATCGAGGTGAAGTTGAAGGGGCTGACCGCGAAGACGAAGCCTTCGAGCGGCCGGTACTCCATGCGGTTCCAGGTCCCGGTCGACGAGGTCGGCTGCTCGGAGTAGATGCGGACGAGGTACTCGATGTTGTAACGCCAGAAGTCGATCAGCTCGCAGACCGCGTCGATCTCGGCCTGGTGCGCGGTCTTCGACTGGTTGAGCATGGTCGCGGCGTTCAACGTCTGGCGCCATGGGCCTGAGAGCAGCTCCGACGCGCGGAGGAAGACTGCCGCTCGCTCGTGCCATGGCGTCCTCGACCAGTCGGCGTGTGCCGCCCTGGCCGCGTCGATGGCCCGCTGCACGTGCTCGGCTCCACCCTTGCTGACGTCGGCGAGGACATGATTCTTGCGGTGCGGCATGACGGCCTCGAAGGTCTCCTCGGTGACGACGTCCTTGCCACCGATCACGAGCGGGATCGAGATGCGCTCTCCTTCCATCTCGCGGAGCCGGTTCTTCAGCTCCTCGCGCTCGGGCGATCCCGGCGCATAGGACCTGATTGGCTCGTTAACTGCTGGAGGAGGAGTGAAGATGCCGGGAGCGCTCATGCCAGGATTCTACGATCGGTGGCATGCGAGCGGAGTGGACGCGGTACTCGGTGCCTGGTTGGGGCGTGGGAGAGCTGTGGACCCGGGATGACTTCGTCCTCGTGCACGAGTTCCGGTTCGGCTCTGACTCGGAGGCCGATGTCCGCGGGAACGACGAGTCGGAGCTCGTCGATCGCTTGGCGGCCTTCCTCGCCGGCGACGACGTGTCGCTCGCGGAAGTCCCTCTCGACCTGGAGTGGACGACGCCGTTTCAGCGTGCCATCGCGGACGCCCTACGGCTCTTGCCGCGCGGCGAGGTCGTGAGCTACGGGGAGCTCGCGGCGCTCGCCGGGTACCCCGGTGCGGCGCGCGCGGTCGGGAGCTTCTGTGCATCGAACCGGTTCATGTTCCTCATCCCCTGCCACCGGGTCGTCGGCGCGAGCGGGATCGGCGGCTACGGCTCCTCCGGCGTCGGCGTCAAGCGGCGCCTGCTGGCGCTCGAGGGCGTCCGGCTGTGACGTCGGAGGACATCCGGGAAGAGCTTGCGCGAATCGCGCCGGTTCGCGTGTGCGACCGGCTTGCCGAGCTGTCCGCGCTGTTTCACTCCGCCGGCAACCTCCATCTCCGGGGCAAGGGAAGATGGGCGCTCCACCTCGATCTGGCGAGCGGAGCAGCGGCGCGGCGCTCTTTCAGCCTGCTCCGCGAGGTTGAGATCCGCAGCGAGATACGAACCTATCGCCGACGCGGGTTCGACCGAGCGACGCGCTACCAACTCCACGTCGAAGGCTCCGACGATGCCCTGCACGTTCTCGCCGCTGCTGGTGTTCTCGACCGGCGCGGGCGTCCGCTCGAGCGCCCGCCGCGGAGGGTGGTTGCACGCGCCTGCTGCCGCGCGGCTTACGTCCGGGGCGCGTTTCTGGGCGGCGGATCGTTGTCGGTTCGGCGCTCGCCGCACCTCGAGCTGCGCACCCCCGGGATCGAGTCCGCAGCGCTGCTCGTCGATCTCGTCGCCACAGCGGGCACGCGCCTCAGCGTCGTCGAACGCCCGGCGTATGCGGCCGCGTACGCCAAGAACTGGGACGCGATCGAGTCGGTCCTCGCACTCGCTGGTGCTGCAGAAGCCGTTCTCGCGCTCGAAGAGCGCGCGGTCGTGGCGTCGACGAGCGGCCATGCCAACCGCCGGGCCAACTCCGACCATGCGAACCTCGTTCGCACGAGCAAGGCGGCGCAGCTTCAGCTGGAAGCCATTCATGCGCTCGTCGCGGAGGGTCGGATCGAGCGACTCGAGAGCTCTCTGCGTGAGGTCGCCGAACTTCGTCGGCACCACCCGACGGAGTCGCTTCGCGAGCTCGCCGCCCGCACCGATCCACGGGTCAGCAAGGCTGCCGTCCAACGGCGCCTACGCCGGCTCGAGGATCTCGCGCACGGTGTCGGCTCGAATGTCCCTCGTTAGACTCGACCCCGGAGCGGGCAACCGGAGAGATGGAGGGAGACCATGGGAATTCGCGTCGGCATCAACGGGTTCGGGCGCATCGGGCGGAACTTCTTCCGGGCGCAGAACGAGCGCGATTCGGATCTCGAGATCGTTGCCCTGAACGATCTCGGGGATGCGAAGACGATGGCGCACCTGCTCCGCTACGACTCGAACCTCGGACCGTTTCCCGGCGAAGTCGAACTCGCCGACGGAGTCCTGCGCGCCGCCGGTGAGGAGATTCAGATCCTCTCCGAGCGCGACCCTGGGGCGCTTCCGTGGTCAGATCTCGGAGTGGACGTCGTGCTCGAGTCCACGGGGTTCTTCACCGACCGCGAAGGCGCGCAGAAGCACCTGGATGCGGGCGCCAAGAAGGTCGTCATTTCCGCTCCCGCGACCGACCCGGATCTGACCGTCGTCCTCGGCGTCAACGACGACGTCTACGACCCCACTGAGCACCACATCGTCTCCAACGCCTCCTGCACGACCAACTGCGTCGCGCCGCTGGCGAAGGTGCTCCACGAGCTCGGTGAAATCCAGAGCGGGTTCATGACGACGATCCACGCGTACACGAACGACCAGGTGATCCTCGACTTCCCGCACAAGGATCTGCGCCGCGCGCGGGCGGCCGCGATCAACCTCATCCCTACGTCGACCGGAGCTGCGAAAGCCATCGGGCTCGTTCTCCCGGAGCTCGAGGGGAAGGTGGACGGTATCTCCGTGCGCGCTCCGGTTGCGACCGGCTCGTTGACGGATTTCGTCGTCACCCTCGGACGCGAGACGAGCGTGGACGAGGTCAACGGGGCCTTTCGGGACGCAGCAGGCAGCGGTCCGCTCGAAGGTCTCCTCTATTACGCGGACGATCCCATCGTCTCGACCGACGTGAACGGCAATCCTCACTCTTGCGTCTTCGACAGCGAGCTGACCATGGTGCAGGGAAGTACCGTCAAGGTGTTCGGCTGGTACGACAACGAGTGGGGGTACTCGTGCCGCCTGGTCGATCTGATCGGGAAGCTCCTGCCTTGACGCATACACCGCGGTCGGTCCGCACCGCGGACGTCGCGGGCAAGAGCATTCTCGTCCGCTCCGACCTCAACGTCCCGCTCGAGGACGGCCGCGTCGCCGACGACACGCGTATCCAGGCATCGCTCCTTACCCTGCGCCACCTGCTCGACAATGGCGCGGCAGAGGTCGTCGTCTGCTCGCACCTCGGCCGCCCGAAAGGCCCCGATCCCGAGTACGAGATCGCCCCCGTGGCTGCACGCCTTCGCGAGTTGCTCGCAGACGATCGAGTTCGCGTCCTCGAGAACACGCGCTTCGATCCCGGGGAGACGAAGAACGATCCCGAGACGGCCAAGCGGCTGGCTGAGGGACGAGACATCTTCGTTCTGGACGCGTTCGGCTCCGCGCATCGCGCGCATGCGTCAATCGTCGGCGTCGCAAAGCTGCTTCCCGCGTATGCGGGGCTCCTGCTCGAGCAGGAGCTCGAGATGCTCGGCCGCCTCCTCGCCGACGTCGAGCGGCCGTTCGTCCTCGTCGCCGGCGGTGCGAAGGTCGACGACAAGGTCGGCGTGCTGGTCAGCCTGGGACGGCGCGCGGACACCGTGCTCATCGGTGGGAAGATGGCCGAAGAGCTGCGAGAGGAGAATCCGCTGCCCTACGAGGCGCTCCTTCCGGAGGATGTCGTGGCCGCGTCAGCGTTCGAAGAAGACGCCGAGACGAAGGTGACGGCGTTCGATGCGTTGCCGGAAGGCTGGCTCGGCCTCGACGTCGGTCCTGAAACGCGCAAGCGATTCGCGCAGGAGATCCGCGGAGCGCGAACGGTCTTCTGGAACGGCCCGATGGGCGTCTTCGAGTGGCCGCGGTTCGCGGAGGGAACAAAGGCTGTCGCCGAGGCAGTAGCCGAAGTGGAGGGCTATACGGTCGTCGGCGGCGGCGACTCCGTGAGGGCGCTGCAGGAGCTCGGGCTGGGGGAGAGTGTCTCCTGGGTCTCGACCGGCGGCGGCGCCTCCCTCGAGCTCCTCGAGGGCAAGGAGCTTCCGGGCGTGCTGGCGATTCCGAGCGGCTAGCCAGTGACGCCTGGCACATGCCGGGCGAAGAACTCACGGACCATCGACACCTGCTTGACCCGCTCGTCGACGTCGAAGGAGCCGTGACCGGTCTCGAAGACGTACACCTCGTGCGGATGGCTCCGCGCCTCGAGCTTTTCGACGTAGCGCATGGCCTGCCGGTACGGACAGCGGCTGTCGTTCCTCCCGATGACGAACAGCACCGGCGCGCGCACGTCATCGGCGAAATTGATCGGACTCCGGTCGCGCATGAGCTCGGGGACGTCCTTGGGCTCAGCCCCGCCGAGCAGGGCGCGGTCGTAGGCCTGTAGCAGCGGAGAGAGCTCCTCGTACCCGTCCTCGTAGTCTGCGACGGGCACTCCGGCCATCCCGCAGCTCCACAGCTCCGGATGCTTCCCGAGCTCGAGCAGCGTGACGTACCCGCCCCAGGACCAGCCTGCAATCACCGCGCGGGTGGGATCCGCAATGCCTCGGTCTACGAGATCCTGAAGACCCGCGTTCACGTCTTCGAGCTCCGGCCCGCCGATGTTGCCGATCAGCGCGTCACGCCATTCGCGTCCGTAACCGACCGACCCGCGGTAGTTCACCAACCCCACCGCGAAGCCGGCGTCGACGTAGGCCTGAACCTCCGGCTGCCAGCGATCGAGGTCGAGCGACGTGGGGCCGCCATGGACGAACATGATCACGGGGAAGGGATCGCCCGAGTCGTTCGGCGTGACGTAGAAACCGTTGACCTGCTGCCCGTGCGGATTGTGGAAGTTCCAGGATTGATAGGGACGACCGGCGGGCGGGCGCTCTCCGTCCAGCGCCACGACCTCCGCGCCGGTGTCGTCGAGGAGCAGCCGTTGCCGGTGTCCCTGCTCGTGGGTGAGCCACACCCGACCGTCTGGGCGAACGCGCGCTTTCAGGATCACGCCGGGCTCGGTCGACAGCGGCTCGAGGTCGCCGGTCTCGATCTCGTAGCGAAACAGACGGTCGCGGCCCTGGAAGCGGTTCACGAGCAGCAACGCCGAGGCGTCCGGCCACCAGTCCTGGACGAAGACCGCTCCTTCCAGATCCACGCGGAGGTCGTCTCGGTCGCCGCTCGAGAGATCCCAGAGGCCCGGTCGTTCCTCGCCGCCGCGCTCGTGGTCGAAGGCCAGACGCTGGTCGCCCGCCACCGGCGACCAGCACTTCGCGACCAGCGACATCCCCTCGTCGAGCTGCTCTCTGACGGTCGCGCTCGAGCGCGGATCGATGATCCTGAGCGCCGGGTGGATGAGATCGCCGTGCTCCGCGTGCTCGAGGCAGAGGAGCGATCCGTCCGCGGACAACGCGCCGAGCAGGAACCCGCCCTCGTCCACGCTGCCGAGCCGGACCGACTCGGTCGAGCGGTAGACCTCTCGAGCCGCACCCCCCTCGAGCGCGACGTACACGGCGAAACCGTCTCGGTCGCTCAGGCCGGCAGCGACGATTCCCGGCGCCTGCGCCAGACCCTCGCTCCACCCGTGCGGAATGCCTTCCAAGAATGCGCGTGTCCTGCCCCCCTCGAATGGCTGCACGAACCAGCGGCCCGACTCGTCGCCGCTCTCGTCCTGGAACCAGACCACGGCGTCCCCGTCGAGCGTGGGCGTTCCGTCGATCACGCCCACCGGGTGGTCGGTGACCCGGCGGCGCAGGTCACCGACCGGGGTCAGGGCGTGCACCTGCCAGATGCCGGTCTCGTTCGAGGCGTACACAACTCGTTCCGGAGCGTGAGGAGACCACTCCGGGAAGAACGAGACCGGTGCGCGGAAGCGCTGCTCCCAGGCTGCGAGCGCCATGGCGCGAGGCTAACAGGCGTTCTCCCGGTACTCGCCCTAGGGGCGCAAGAATTGTCTCTGAGCGGGCGTCCCGTGCACGATCCGCCGACCATCTGCCCGTACCCGCGGAACACGAGGGGTAGCCCACGTGCCTTGCTGAACAGCGGCGCTCGGGCTTGGACGTGGAAGTGCAGGTGTGGCTCCGACGAGTTCCCGGAGTTGCCACAGAGACCCAGGAGATCACCTGCTCGAACGCGCTGTCCCGTTCGCACGCGCAGGCTTCCGCGTTGCAGGTGCGCGAGCAGCGCAAACTCGCCGTTCCCGAGGTCGAGGACGACATGGTTCCCTGCCGGGTTGCGCCGGTTCTCGAGTTCCATCTGCGGGCGGTTGTCTCGCGCTCCGTCGCGGGCGGCGACGACCACTCCATCGGCGGGGGCGACGACGGGGCGACCCCAAGCCCAGTAGTCCGCGTTCCGAGCGCCCGAGCCGCGGCGGGTGCCGCCTGACCGCCAGCCGACGAAGTCGTAGGCGTGCCGTTGGTCTCGCACGATCACGTGGTAATTCTGCGGCTCGGTCGGACCGCCCCAGAACACCCACCACTCGCCGCGAAGCGGAGCGAGAGTCGTGTCTTCAGCCGATCGCCGGCGTGGGGATCTCGGGGAACAGCCGTGCCTGGGCGCACGTCGATACCGACGATTGCGCTTTCCGCGTCGAGCACGACCCGGAGTGCGAGAGTCCGCGTTCCCCAGACGTGGTCGGAGAAGTACATCCGCTGCGCCGGTGAGGCGGGAAGGGGCGACTCGCCGGTACGCGCACCGATCGGCGCCGTCCCGAGGGTGGCGCGGAGCACGTGGTCGACCGTTGTCTTTTGGCACCGCGCGTGCGAGGTCGGGGGAGACGCGCGCGAAGAGCGCATCCGCGTCGCCGTCTCGGACGAGCCTTGCGACCGCCCGCCCATCCAGTGCGAGAGTCGCGCGCGCGGACTCGTACGCCGGAGGTGCGGCCGTGCCGCCCGACGCCATGAGCGTCGCGCCGCCCACGAGCAGCGCGAGCACGATGACCGCGGCCCTCGTGGACGCCACCGGAGAACGCCCACCGCGACGATGTACGCGACACCGCTGATGGCGCCGAGCTGCACGTACGGCATTCCGCTTCGGGCGTGCGCCCGTTCCCACAAGCACATGCCGATGATGAGCCCGATCGTGACGAGTCCTGCGAGGTAGCTCGCGTGCACGTCGAGCCGCTCCCGGTACTCGTCTCGGCCGTCTCCGCGCAGGCCGCGAACCAGGTCGGAGCGTCCGCCGGCGAGGAAGAGCATCCCAACGGCGGCCATCAGGGCGAGCGCAGAGAGACCGGAGCGCGGGTCGTCGCCGATCCAGAATGCCGCCAGGCAGAGCACCCCGAGAGACAGAAGAGCGGCAGCCACCAGCGCGTCTTAGTCAGGGCCAATCTCGAACACCTCCTCCACCGGACGGTCGAAGAAGCGGGCGAGCGCGATCGCCAGAGGCAGAGAGGGGGTGTAGCGCTCGGTCTCGATGGCGTTGATCGTCTGCCGAGAGACACCCAGCGCTTTCCCCAACTCAGCCTGCGAAAGCGCCCGCTCGCTGCGGAGAGTCCGGATTGCGTTTTTCATCGTGGTGTAAAGCTAGCTTGACACCTCCTGATGTCAAGTCAGCTTTACATGCTTTAGGATCGCCGCGTGCTGATCGCGGGCAACTGGAAGATGTTCAAGGGCGCGCACCAGGCACGCGAGTTCGCCGCGCAGATCCGGCGTCTCGGCGATCGCTCCTCCGGCGTCGAGGTCGTCGTCTGCCCGCCGTCCGTGTCGTTCGAAGCAACCATTCATGGCCTCGGAGCAGAAAGCAGCGTCACGGTCTACGCGCAGAACGTGCACTGGGAGCTCGAAGGCCCCTTTACCGGCGAAGTGTCTGCGCCGATGCTGCTCGAGCTCGGAGTAAAGGGAGCCCTCGTCGGCCATTCCGAGCGGCGGCTGTACTTCGGAGAGACCGACGACGCCGTTCGGCTGCGAGTGGACGCGGCACTCGAGGCGGGTCTCGCGGTCATCGCCTGCGTGGGGGAGACCGAGGCAGAGCGCGAAGCCGAGAGGACCGAAGCGGTGCTCGAGCGCCAGGTCTCGGCGCTTCCCGAGCACGATCGGCTCGTGATCGCGTACGAGCCGGTGTGGGCTATCGGCACGGGGCGCACGGCGACGCCGGAGATCGCTCAGGAGGCGCACGCGCACATCAAGTCACTACATCCGACGCGCGTGCTGTACGGAGGCTCCGTCAACGCCGACAACGCACGGGTGCTGCTGTCGCAGCCGGACGTGGACGGGGCCCTCGTTGGAGGCGCCTCGCTCGATGCGCAGTCGTTCGAGGCGATCTGCCTTGCGGCTGCGGACGTCGCGGGCGCGTGAGAGATCTCGTCGCGCTCGTGATCCTGGACGGGTGGGGGCTCGCGCCGCCTGGGCGGGGGAACGCCGTCGAACTGGCTGATACGCCTGTGTTCGACGCGCTCTGGGAGCGATATCCACACGCCGTCCTGCACGCGTCTGGTTCAGCCGTGGGGCTGCCTCCGGGGCAGATGGGCAACTCCGAGGTGGGACACCTCACGATCGGCTCGGGACGAGTGCTCTTCCAGGATCTGATGCGCGTGAACGTGGCGATCGAGGATCGCTCCTTCTTCGCGAACGAGGCGCTGCAGGGCGCTTTTCGCCGCGCCGCCGCGCGGGGAGGTGACGTCCATCTGCTCGGCCTCGTGTCCTACGGAGGCGTCCACTCCCACATCGATCACCTGCGTGCGCTGCTCGAGCTGGCCGGCAGCGAGGACATGAGCCAGAACACGTGGATCCACGCGTTCACGGACGGTCGCGACGTCTCACCGAGCTCAGCCCGAAGCGATCTCGCCGAGCTCCCGCAAGACCGTCTCGCGACAGTCTGCGGCCGCTACTACGCCATGGATCGCGACAGCCGTTGGGAGAGGACCGACCGCGCATTCCTCGCGATCTGCGCGGGCGAGGGAGAGATCGCCGTCGACCCGGTCGCGGCGATCGAGGCGAGCTATGCCCGGGGCGTGACCGACGAGTTCGTCGAGCCCGTCGTCATGGCCGGTCGGCCTCGGCTCGATCCAGGCAACGACTCGGCGATCTTCTTCAACTTTCGGCCCGACCGCGGCCGCCAGCTCAGCGAGCGGCTGCTCGAAGCCGGCGCCGACTTGACGACGATGACGCGCTACCGGGCTGACTTCCCGTGTCCGGTCGCATTCGGGGAGCAGATCGTCGAGGACACGCTCGCGGAGATGCTCGCTCGAAGCGGCGCCCGCCAGCTCCACGCTGCTGAGACCGAGAAGTACGCCCACGTGACCTACTTCTTCAACGGGGGAGAGGAGCGGGAGTGGGACGGTGAGACGCGGATTCTCGTGCCTTCGCCGCGCGACGTCCCGAGCTACGACCTGAAGCCCGAGATGTCTGCAGACGAGGTGGCGACGCGATTCTGCGCGGAGATCGGGAATGGCTACCGGTTTGCGGTGGTGAACTTCGCCAACCCCGACATGGTGGGCCACACGGGCTCGATTCCGGCTGTCATTCGAGCTGTGGAGGCGACCGATCGCTGCCTGGGAAGGGTTCTCGCATGTGTAAAGAGAGCAGGTGGGGTGTGTTTGGTGACCGCCGATCATGGAAATGCTGAGGTAATGCTCGAGCCTGACGGAAAGAGCCCGCACACCGCGCACACGACGAATCCCGTGCCTCTCGTCCTCACCGACAATGCGTATGCGTTGTCATCGGAAGGTGAGCTGTCTGATCTAGCACCTACGGTTCTGGCATTGCTCGGCCTTTCCATTCCGCCTGAGATGGCCGGAAAGCCTCTCGCAACGAGCCTGTAAAGGCCCGCGCACAAAGCCCTTACACACGAGCTTCTATACTCCGCCCGCCTACATGTCGCTACCACAACCAGATCTCGGAGTCCTACGCAAGGCCCAGCGTGGCGACGAGCGCGCCTTCGCGATCATCGTCCGGACGTACGAGCAGCCCGTCTTCAACTACATCGTGCGCCTGACGGGCGACCGCAACCTCGCCGAGGACCTCACTCAGGAAGTCTTCTTGCGGGTTTTCCAGGGGATTTCCGGATTCTCGCTGCGCTCGCGCTTCACGACCTGGCTCTTCCAGGTGACGAAGAACCGGGTGCTCGACGAGCTTCG
>Ga0136613_10002003_pt1 | contig 10789 bp, 7 predicted proteins | sample AntDrymUQ2722106_2_FD_106649 | JGI IMG/M metagenome (GOLD analysis project Ga0136613, IMG submission 106649) | Polar desert sand microbial communities from Dry Valleys, Antarctica - metaG UQ272 (21.06) | ecosystem: Environmental > Terrestrial > Soil > Desert | place: Antarctica: Dry Valley... | reverse complement strand
CGGGCTCGGCCGCGTCCTCGGTCTGGAGCTCGTTCGGGACGATCAGGCAGGTGACGGTGCGCTCCGCGAGCGCGATTCGCAGCGCGCGATCGACCAGGTGGCGCATCTGGCTCGGCTCCACCGCCATGTGGACGTACTCGTGCGCGACGTCCTTGAAGAGGGTCGTCAGGTCGACCTCCTGCTGATAGCTGCCGCCGAGCGCGGAGCGTGCCTGCTGGCCGACGATCGCGAGCACCGGCTGGTGGTCGAGCTTGGCGTCGTAGAGGCCGTTCAGGAGGTGGATCGCGCCCGGCCCGGAGGTCGCGAGGCAGACACCGACCTCACCCGTCCACTTGGCGTGGGCGCAGGCCATGAACGCGGCCATCTCCTCGTGGCGCACCTGGACGAGCTCGAGCGAGTCGGAGGCGCGGTCGAGGGCGCCCATGATCCCGTTGATCCCGTCTCCGGGATAGCCGTAGATCCGGCGCACACCCCAGCTCGAGAGACGTTCGAGGAGGAAGTCGGCGACGTTCTGGGCCATCGGGAGTCCTCTCAGAGGTGTCGGCGACTGCGTTCCGCCGGGCAGGGAGAGCCTCGCGCCGGTATGTGAGCGCCGTGCTGGCGGCGTATGAAGATTCCTTATTCCCGGCTCACGGGCGGCGGAACTGCGACCCCGGCGCGAACGCCTCCTCGGGATCGACGAGGAACCACGAGAGGAACTCCGCGTTCGCGTCGAAGCGGTTTCGCTTCTGCACCGCCGTACCGGGCGGGATGCCCTCCAGTCCGCCCGGGCCGAGCTCGACGGTCCCGATCAGCGCGTTCTGGTAGAGGATCCGACCCGTCAGCTGGTAGATCAGCTCCGGACCCGGATGCGTGTGCACGCTCGTCTCGCCACCGGGCGGGATGCGGACGAGCAGGAACGAGGCCAGCGGGCGATCCGGAATCGCCTCGAGCGGCTCGCTGCGGAAGATCCTGCGCGCGCCTGGAGGGGTCGCGGCGTCAGCCGGCGCAAGCCTGATCTCCCAGAAGGTCGAAGCGCCGCTCGTCGAGCCGTGGCGGTGACGCACGCCCTCCGGCACGACGGCTCCCTCGCCGATCCCGAGCTCGCTGGATTCCGCGACCTCGAGCGCGTTGGTGCCCTCACGCGCGTAAGCGAACGCGAGCTCGTGCGTGTGCTCCAGGTCGTCGCCGTCTGCCAGCCGGTACTCCTCGGCGATCCACGCAAGCGAGCCAGCCGGCACGTCGGCGAGCTGCACCTTCGCGAGCTCGATCACCTCCGCCTCGCCGCCGAGCCCTGCGCCTCCGCCACCGTCGCCGCCGCAACCGGCGAGCGCCGCCACGACGGCGGCGACCGCGGCAACCGCTTCGATCCGCAAAGATCGGCCGACGTGACCCTCGTGCTCGTCACCGGCGGCTGCGGCTTCGTCGGCTCGCATGTCGTCGACGAGCTGGTCGCGGGCGGCGCGGATGTTCGCGTGCTCGATCTCCTCCACCCCCTCTCGCACGAGCGGGCGCCCGAGTACCTGAACCCGGCGGCGGAGTACGTCTTTGGAGACATCCGTGACCCCGAGCTCGTGGCGCAGTGCGTCGACGGCGTTGAGTCCGTCAGCCACCAGGCGGCGATGGTCGGGCTCGGGAGCGACTTCGGCGACGTCGTCGACTACGTCGGGCACAACGATCTCGGCACGGCGACGCTCCTGCGCGAGCTGGCCCGCAGGCCCGCGCCGGCGCGGCTCGTGCTCGCAAGCAGCATGGTGGTGTACGGAGAGGGGCGCTACCGCTGCGAGGAGCACGGCCTCGTCCGGCCCGAGCCGCGCAAGCAGGAGCGGCTCGAGGCCGGTGCCTTCGAGCCGACGTGTTCTCTCTGCAGCCGCTCGCTCGCGCCCGAGGCCGTCCCCGAGGACGCGCGGATCGACCCGCGAAACGTCTATGCCGCGACGAAGGCCCAACAGGAGCAACTGTGCGCGGCCTTTGCGCGCGAGACGGGCGCGGCGGTGACGGCGCTCCGCTACCACAACGTCTACGGCCCGCGGATGCCGCGCGATACGCCCTACGCCGGCGTCGCGAGCATCTTCCGGAGCGCGCTCGAGGGGGGCCGGGCGCCGCAGGTCTTCGAGGACGGACGGCAGCTTCGCGACTTCGTCCACGTCCGGGATGTCGCCGCGGCGAACGTGCTCGCGCTCGGTGCCCCCGCGACCGGGGCGTTCAACGTGGCGAGCGGCGAGCCGCACTCGGTGGGCGACCTGGCGTCCGATCTCGCGGCCGCAATCGGCGGCGCGGCGCCCGAGACGACGGGCGACTACCGCCTGGGCGACGTTCGTCATGTCTTCGCTTCGACCGAGCGGGCGGCGGCGGAGCTCGGCTTTCGCGCGAAGGTCTCGTTCGCCGAGGGCGTGCGCGAGCTCGCGACGGCGCCGCTGCGCTGAGCCAGCCGCGAGCGGGCCTTCCAGGCGAGCGCCCCCGCCAGCGCGAGCGCGGAGCCGCCGTAGACGACGTGTCGCGGCCAGTCCGGGTGGGCGCCGATGCTGATGTGTAGGTAGAGGAACGGCGCCAGGAGCGCGATCGCGGCGCCGGGCAGCAGTACCGCGCCGCGGGCGAGGGGCAAGAGCGCGACGGCGAGGAGCGCGTACCAAGGATAGGTCGGCGAGCTCAGCACCCAGACGAGCGAGAAGAGGAGGAGTGCCCGCTCGGCGAGCGCCCCCGTCGAGCCCGGCGGGCGGAGCACGAACGAGACGGCGACTCCGAGCAGCACGGCCACCGCCGCGACCACGTACGCCGCGGTGAGCGCGGTCGACGGATCGCCGTCGACGAGCCCGAGCAGGTAGAAGCGGTTGCCGGACGTGAAGCCCTCCTCGCGCAGGTAGCCGGGCAGGTAGCCGAGCGCGCTCAGGCCGGCGCCCGCAAAGGGCGCATAGGCGAGCGCGACGGTCAGGACGCCGGCCGCGACCGCGGGAGGAAGATCTCGCCCCCGCCGCAGGAAAGCGGGGGCGAGAACGAGCGCGTAGGGCTTGACCAGAGCCGCCGCGGCAAGGAGGACGCCGGTCACGACCGCGCGTCGCGAGAACGCCGCCGCAAGCGCTGCGAGAACGAGCAGCACCGCGAGCCCTTCCACGTGCCCCGACCCGGCGAGCTCGAAGACGACGAGGGGATGCCAGGCGTAGAGGAGGGCCCAGGCGGGCGGGCGGCGCGCGCGGGCGAGCAGGTAGGCGAGCAGGCCGATCGCGACGAGGTCGAGCAGGACGATCGCGAGCTTCGTCCACGGGATGCTGTCGCCGTGGAGCCGGTAGAGCCCGCCGAAGAGCCCCTGCGCGACCGGCGGGTACGCGGTCTGGACGCCGATCCGGTTCAGGCGCGGATAGATCTCCGCATCGCGCAGGAACGCGAGCTCCGGGTCGCTCGGGGCGTGCCGGTACGGGTTGATCCCGGCCGCCTGCACCCGCCCATCCCAGACGTACCGGTAGACGTCGTTCGAGAGGACGGGCTCGCCCGAGACGAGCGCGAGTCGCAGCGCCGCCGCCACGACCACGACCAGCACGAGCGCCGTTCGGCGCGGCGGACGGCGCCAGACGATCCACGCGACCGCCGCGACGTAGGGCAGGAGCATCGCCGCCGCAACGGCCGCGAGCTCGCCGACCGGCCGGCCGAAGTCTCCCGGCTCGAGCTCGCCGCCGAGCCAGATGGTGCTCGCGAGGCAGGCGGCGCCGAGCGCGGCGAGAACGCCGAGGTCGAGTGCCGCCCCGCTCCTTCGAGGCAGAGCGCTCACGCCTCGCCGGCCTCGACCTTGACCTTGACCTTGTGGTAGCCGCTGGCCCCGTCCGGGTTGATCGGCTCCTTCTTCGACTCCTGCGGGTTGCCGTCGCCGTCGGTCGCGCGGACGATGAGCTCGTGCATGCCTGCGCGCTCGGGAGTCCACTCGCCGCTCCAGAGCGCCCAGGTGAGCTTGGAGGCGTTGTAGTCGAGGTCGACCTCGCGCCAGTTGCGACCGCCGTCGGTGCTCAGCTCGACCCGGTCGATCCCACGATCTCCCGCGAAAGCGACGCCGTTCACCGCGACCGGCCTTCCCACCCGCAGCTTCCGCCGGCCGAGCGGCCGGTCGATCCGAGACATCGTGTGGACCCGCTCGGCCCGCCAGCCCTGGCTCTCGTAGAGGCCCTGCTCCGGCTCGTCGCGCACCTCGACGCGGTCGAGCCACTTGACGCTCATCTCGCCGTAGCCGCCGGGAACGATCAGCCGCGCCGGGTAGCCGTGCCGGTCGGGAAGCGGCTCGCCGTTCATCCGGTAGACGACGAGGGTCGTCTCCTCCATCCCCTTCTCAAGCGTCAGGCCGTGGCCGTAGCCGTCGCTCCCGCGCGCGAAGAGGTGGGTTGCGCCGCTCTCGACACCGACGTTCTCGAGGAGCTGAGCCAGCGGGACGCCGCGCCAGACGGCGTTCGAGATCAGTCCGGCGCCGATCCCGTTCGAGATGCACTCGAGCGTCGTCACCTGCTCGACCGAGGGCATTGCCTCCAGCTCCTCGAACGAGATCGAGCTCTCGTTTTCGACCAGCCCTCGCAGCTCGAGCCGCCAGAGCGAGCGGTCCACGCGCGGATCGACGAAGTTCTTCGTGACCACGTACCAGCGGTCGTTCGGCGTGATCGGGTCGACCTTGGCGGCGCGGGTCTCGAGCCCGTCGTAGGGAATCGCGGAGCGGTCGTAGAGCCTCTTCACGAGCCCTCCCGAGGCGAGCGCGAGCGCGCTGCCTGCGAGCCCGAGTACGACCGGGCCTCGGCGCAGCAGCGGGCCGTCGTCCGTGCCCGGCTCGCGCGCAGGTGGCGCAGCGGCGAGGCGATGGAAGAAGGCGAGCGAGCCGGCGACGAGCCCGAGCAGGACGAGCAGGCTGACCGCGGTCACGAGCGCGGCGCGTCCGGGCGGAAGGCCGCGATAGCTCGAGTCGAGCGCCGGATAGAGCACGGCGACCAGCACCAGCCACGTGACGACCGCGCCTGCGACGAGGCCGAGCCACAGCCTGGCGGGCCGGAAGCGCGTGGCCGCGAGTCCGTAGGCGGCCCCGATCGCCGCCCCGATCGGGATCAGGCTGAGGAAGAAGGCGAAGAAGCCGATCTTCTTCCCGGCCACGAAGCCGCCCATCGCGCTGACGAGCTTGAGGAAGGTCTCGACCGGGAGGAAGGGCAGGAAGCGGTCGGAGACGAGCTCGAGCGGGAGCGGCACGCCGAGCGAGCGGAGGAGGAGCGCGGCGACCGCGAAGACGAGCATCGCGACGACGCCTGCAATCGCTCCGGCGAGGGCCGCGCGAAGCCTCACGCCGCCACCTCTGCGAGCGCAGCAAGGGCGGCACGCGTGGCCGGCAGATCGTGTCGCACCGCCGCATCCCGCGCGAGCAGCTCGAGATCCTCGACCTCATCGATGTCGTAGGTCGGCTCGAGGAGCGCCACCCGCAGGCCGAGCGCTCGAGCAGAGCCCACGAGCTCGTTCAGCACGGACGAGGTGCTCATCGCGACCCCTGCCAGCACGTCGTGCCAGCCGCGCATCCCGATCAGGTAGTAGCCGCCGTCGACGACCGGGCCGAGCACGAGCTCGTGCCGGTCGAGGAGCGCAAACGCCTCGGCGACGACCTCGGCCCGGAGCTGGGGCGAGTCCGAGGCGATCAGGATGCTCCGCTCCTCGCCGCGCGCCGCGGCGCCGCGGAAGAACGCCCGCTGCCGTTCCGTCCAGTCTCCCGGTGGCTGAGCGAGCACGCGCGCGGAACGCCCCAAGTAACAGTCTGTTACTTGGGCCCACTCGGCGAGCGGGGTCACGAACCAAACCGCGTCGGGAAAGCGTGCCGCCAGGTCGCGGAGGAAGGCGCCGTAGAGCTCGGCCGCCGCGACGTCTCCGATTGCGGCCGCGAGCCGCGTCTTCACGTGGCCGGGACGCGGCGCCTTCGCAGCGATGTAGAGAGCGCCGCTCATCGCAGCAACCGGCCCATATCCACGGCCGTCCGCAGGGTGCCGCGCACCGTTCCCGTCACCTTCGAGCGGCCGGAGCGGGCGAGGTATGCGACCGGCACCTCCTCGATCCTCCAACCGGCCCGACGCGCGCGGAGCACCATCTCGAGCGGCCAGCCGAAGCGGCGATCCGCGATCCCGAGGGCGAGCAGCGACTCCCGCCTCGCCGCGCGCATCGGGCCGAGGTCGCGCAGCTTCAGACCGGTCCGGCGACGCAGCTCGAGCGCGAGCAGCCGGTTCGCGAGGCGCGCGTGCAGCGGCCAGGCACCCGGCGCCGGCCGCCGCTCACCGAGCACGAGGTCGGCGCTCCCGTTGACGACCGCCGCGGCGACCGACAGCAGGGCGCGCGGATCGAGGGAGCCGTCGCAGTCCATGAAGCAGACGACGTCCGCCTGTGCCGCCTCGAGCCCGGCGAAGCAGGCGGCGCCGAAACCGGGCCGCGACTCGGCGACGACCTGTGCGCCGAGCCTTTCGGCGAGCGCGCCCGACCCGTCCGTCGAGCCGTTGTCGACCACGATCGGCGCGAAGCCGTCTGGGATCCGGCCGAGCACCCACGGCAGCGCCTCGGCCTCGTTCAGCACAGGTAGGACGACGTCGATCACGCGACCCGGCTCTGGAGCTCGCGCCTCGCGAAGCGCTCGAGCCCGGCGAGCGCGATCGGGAGATCGGCCCGCCCGAAGCCGAGCCGGAAGTGGTTGCCGGGGTAGTCGTAGATCGAGCCCGGGACGACGAGCACCCGCTCCTCCTCGACCAGGCGGATCGCGAGCTCCTCGACGTCCAGCTCCGCGCGCAGGTGGGGAAAACCGACGCATCCCGCCCGGGGCCGAACCCACTCGAAGACGCCCTCCCACTCGGCGAAGAAGGCGTCGAGCAGCGTCAGGTTCTCTGCGAGCAGCCCCCCGCTGCGGGCGAGAACGGTCTCGCGCGCGCGGAGCGCAATCAGCGCGAGCAGCTCGCTCGGCGCGCTGTTGCACGAGGAGATGTACTCCTTGTAGGTCGAGATCCGCTGGAGCAGCTCGCGATCCTTCGTCGCGAGCCAGCCAATCCGGAGCCCCGCGAGGCCGAACGACTTCGACATCACCCCCACGCTGACGGCGAGACCGCCGTACTCGGCCACGGCGGGAAGCAGGTCGGCTTCGTCGTACTCGAGGTGGCGATAGACCTCGTCCGAGAAGAGGTGCGCGCCGACCTCGGCCGCGATCGCCTCGACTGCGTCGAGCGTGGCCCGAGGCGGGAGCGCTCCGGTCGGGTTGTGCGGGAAGTTGACGATCACGACGCGCGTCGACGGCCGCACGGCGCGCCGCAGCTCTTCGACATCGAGCTCCCAGTCGTCCGGATCGAGTGGGACGAGGGTAACGTCGGCGCCGGCCGCGTAGGCGACCTCGTGCAGGGACTGGTAGGCGGGCCAGACGACGACGGCGTGATCCCCCGGCCGCAGGATCGCGTTCAGCGCCAGGAAGATCGCTTCGTCGGCGCCGGCGAACGTGACGACCTCGTCGGCCTCGATTCCCACGTACATGCCTGCGATCTCCTCGCGGAGCGCGGGCATCCCGCCGGGATCGGTGTAGCCGAGGGCGAGCCGATCCCACCGCGCCCGCAGCTCGGAGTCGGCCAGCGCGAGCAGATCGTGCAGCCGGTACGGCTCGATGTCCGAGGTGCAGAGCAGGTACTCCGCCTTCGCTCCGAGCTCGGCGAAGAAGCGCTCGAGCTTGAGCCCCTGGACGCTGTGCAGAGAGGTCGCGGTCACGTCCGCACAGGTTCCCGGCTGGTTTGGGGTGCAGGCATTAACGTCTCCTGACAAAGGCGGAAGCGGGCCGAGGCGGCTGCCCCGGCCCGCAGCGCTCGCGCCTAGCTAGCCGCCAGGCCGGCGACGGTGCCCGGCAGACCGGGGAACGCGCCGATCGAGTGGAGGGAGCCGTCCCTCTCGATCGTCCACCCGTGCACCATCCGGGAGGTGATGTCGATCGCGTAGAGGTAGCGACCGTCCTTGCTCCGGTCCGCGTCGCGGATCGAGAGCTGCCCGAAGGTCGTCGTCGCCGCGATCGACTCGAGCAGCGCGATGCTGCCGTCGGCGGCGATTGTGTAGCTCGAGATCGTCCCGTCGCCGAAGTTCGTGATGTAGGCGTAGCGGTCGTTCTTCGAGATCACCGTCCAGCACACTTCGCTGCGGAAGTCCGGCACCGAGCCGCTGATTGTTCGGAATCCTCCTTCAAGCGTGTAGCTGCTCGCCGTTGCCGCCCCGACGATCCCTTCCTCAGCGTTCGTGACGACGAAGGTGCCGTCCCGCGTGAAGTCGAAGCCGAACGGAGTCACGCCGTCGGAGTCGTGAACTCGGCGCGAGGTCGGTCGGTCGTCGTTATCGACATCCCACGTGAGGATCCGGTTCGTCGCCTTCTCGGTGACGACCAGCGAGTCGCCGTCCGGTGTGAACGAGACCTGCGCCGGATCGCTGCCCGCGGCGCTCAGCGGCCGGGTCGATCCGGGAATCGGAGCGAGTGAGCCGTCGCGGCCCAGGCGGAAGCCGGTGATGTTGCCGAGCCCCGTACCGCCGTTGTTCAAGACGTAGACAACGTGGCCGTCGACGGTGATGCTGTTGGGCGTGGAGCCTCCGGACGGTACGACCGAGCGGAGCTCGAGCTCGTCGCGCCGAACGTCGAAGACCGAGATCTCGCTGCTTCCCACGTTCGCGACGAGGAGGTGCCGCCCGTTCTCGCTCAGGACGACCGGGCCTTGCGAGGAGAGCCGGATTCGGCTCGTGCCCTCTCCGCCGGTCGAGTAGGCGCCCTCGAGCGTCAGGCTCCCGTCGCGAGCGCGGTCGTAGGCCAGCACCTGGTTGCCGGCGGCGTCGTTCGTCATCACGAAGACGGCGCCCTTGCGGAGATCGACTCGCGATCGGTCGGCTGCCGCACCGCCGACGAGCACGAGCGAGAGCAGCGCGATCGCGGCCGCGGCGAGAAGCCGGTAGAGCGATCGATCGGGTCGTTCGATGGTCATGGTCCTCACGTCTTCCTCCTAAGGTGGTTAGCTCAGACTCAAGCTCGACGCAGGATGTGAGCCAGCTGTGTCGCTCCGATGAGGATTCGCTCACCCGGCGGACGTGACGCTCCTTACGGGTTTCTGAAGAAGCGCTCGCAGGCTACGGGCGAGGCTTTCGAGTGCAGGAAAGCGGCTATACCACCTCCGTGCGCACCTGGTCTCTCAGCATGAGGTGGTGGCTCGGCCTCGCCTTCGCGGTGATCGCGGCGCTCACTGCCGTGCTCGTCGCTCAGGGGATCACGAAGCAGTCGGAGACGGCCTTCCGCGCCGACGCGGAGGCTCGTGCAGTCGAGGCGAGCGTGGCCGCGAACGTCGCGCTCCAGAAGGCGGTCGAGCGAGGCAACATCCCCGAGGCGCTGCCGACAGTCGCCGCGCGCCGCCGGCTCGCGCTCTTCCTCTTCGACGACGCCGGCCGACCGATCACTCCCGACCGCGTCGCCCAGACGGAGCTCGCCTCGATCCCGGACACCGAGATCGCGGTCCGGACGGCTCTCGACGGGCGGCGCTATGTCGAGAGCTACGACCAGGGACGCGTCACCGTCGTCGCGCTGCCGATGCCATCGGGCTCGGCCGCCGCGCTCCTCACCTACTCGCTCCAGCCGGGCTACGGATCGACGATGACGATGATCCGCGACCAGATCGCCTCGGCCGTCGGCTGGGCGATCCTGCTCGGCGGCCTCGCAGGTCTCGCGATCGCGACCCTGACCGCACGGCGCCTGCACCGGATCGCGAAGGCCGCGCAGGCGATCGAGACCGGCGACTTCTCGCGCCGGATCGACTCGCGTCTGGCCGACGAGATCGGGATGCTGGCGGACACCTTCAACCGGATGCGGGTGCACCTGCAGGAGTCGTTCACCGGGATCCAGACCGAGCGGCTGCGGCTGCGCCGAACGCTCGAGCGACTCGATCAGGGCGTCGTCACGATCGACTCCGAACTCCGTGTGGAGGCGGCGAACGACGCCGCGCTGCGCCTGCTCGACGGACTCGCCGAGGGAGAGACGCTGCCGGATCCCTGGCCGGACTTCCCGCTCCGCGGCTTCTGCGCCGGCCTCTTCGGCGCCGACGGCGATGTCGCCCGGGCTCGCGTCTCGCCTGATGCCGATCGCTACTACACGCTTTACGGGATCCCGGCGGGCGAGGGCTTCCGCAGCGCCCTCCTCGTCGTCACCGACGTCTCGGCGCTCGAGCTCCGCGAGCGGATCGAGCGCGAGTTCGTCGCCAACGCGGCCCACGAGCTGCGGACACCGGTGGCCGCGATCTCCGGCGCCGTCGAGGTGCTCCAGCAGGGCGCGAAGGATCGGCCTGCCGACCGCGATCACTTCCTCGCGATCATCGACCGCCAATCGTCACGACTCGCACGGCTCTCCCGCTCGCTGCTCGTGCTCGCCCGCGCCCAGACCGGCGAGGAGGCTGTGCGCCGCTCCCCGGTCGAGCTCTGCCCGCTGCTCGAGGAGATCGCCGTCTCCCTCGGCGCCGCCGAGGAGGTCGAGGTGGAGGTGGTCTGTCCGCCCGGGCTCCTCGTCCACGCCGAGCGCGATCTCGTCGACCAGGTGTTCTCGAACCTGGCGGCGAACGCGGCCAAGCACACCAAGCGCGGTCGGATCACGATCACCGCCCGGGCGCTCGACGACGAGCGCGTCTCGATCGAGCTCGTCGACACGGGCTCGGGGATCCGCCAGGAGGAACAACCCCGCATCTTCGACCGCTTCTATCGTGGGCAGACACGCGATGCGAACGGCTTCGGTCTCGGTCTCGCGATCGTCGGTCAGGCGGTCGACGCCCTAAACGGG
>Ga0136613_10002000_pt1 | contig 10793 bp, 10 predicted proteins | sample AntDrymUQ2722106_2_FD_106649 | JGI IMG/M metagenome (GOLD analysis project Ga0136613, IMG submission 106649) | Polar desert sand microbial communities from Dry Valleys, Antarctica - metaG UQ272 (21.06) | ecosystem: Environmental > Terrestrial > Soil > Desert | place: Antarctica: Dry Valley... | reverse complement strand
TAGGCGAACCTAACGAAAATTTTGCGGACTGGGTGCGGACTAACGCGACCCCATACCCGCACTGACCTGCGGATATAGGCTCAGATCAGCGGTAGTTGGTGAACTGCACCGCGAAGTCGAGGTCGGCGCCCTTGACCAGCTGCTGCACGGCCTGCAGGTCGTCGCGTTTCTTGCCCGAGACCCGCAGCTCGTCGCCCTGCACCTGCGCCTTGACCCCCTTGGGGCCCTCGTCCCGGATCAGCTTGGCGACCTTCTTGGCCTGCTCCTGGGAGATCCCGTCCTTCAGGGTCGCGTTGATCTTGGTGTCCTTGCCCGACACCCGCGGGTCGTCGGGCTCCAGCGCCTTCAGCGAGATCCCCCGCTTGATGAGCTTCTCTTTGAAGACGTCCAGTACGGCGTGCGCACGCTCCTCGGCATTGGCGGTGATCTCGATCCCGAGATCGCCCTTCCACTCGATGGTGGCGCCGGTGTTCTTGAAGTCGAAACGTTGGCTGAGCTCGCGCGCCGCCTGGTTCAGCGCGTTGTCGGCCTCCTGCTTGTCGATCTTGCTCACGATGTCGAACGACGAGTCGCCGGCCATGACGCCCTCCAGATGGGTCGCAGTTTGCTCGGATCCGGCGGTCAGCCTAGTCCGGTGGCCCCGCTCGCACACCGGTCAGTGAGACTGGGGTCATGCCCGAACGCCTCAGCGTCGCCCAGGCACAGCGGGAGTTCGCCGCCGAAGGCACCTACCTCAACACCGCCACCCTCGGCCTGCCGCCAACCCGCAGCTGGGACGCCCTGCAGGGCGCGCTCGAGGAGTGGCGGACCGGTGACGCCGATCCGCTCGCCTACGACCGTGCCCTTGGCTCGGCGCGCCGCTCGTACGCACGGATCGTAGGGATGGACCCGGATTGCGTCGGTGTGGGCAGCCAGGTCTCCGCCTTCGCGGGCGTGATCGCGGCGTCGTTGCCGGACGGGGCCGAGGTGCTCACGGCCGAGGGCGACTTCACCAGCATCCTGTTCCCGTTCCTGGCCCAGGCACACCGCAGCGTCACCGTCCGCTGCGTACCGCTGGAGTCGATCGCTGCGTCGGTACGCGAGAGCACCACGGTGGTGTCGGTGTCCTCGGTGCAGTCCGCGGACGGCCGGCTCGTGGACCTGGACTCGCTGGAGGCGGCGTCCGCGGCGACGGGGACGCGGGTGCTGCTGGACACCACGCAGTCGACCGGGTGGCTGCCGGGTGATGCCGGCCGTTTCGCCTACAGCGTGTGCGCCGGTTACAAGTGGCTGCTGGCGCCCCGTGGCACCGCGTACGTCACGGTGCTGCCCGACCTGCTCGACGAGCTCGTGCCACACCTGGCCGGCTGGTACGCGGGCGACGACCCGTGGTCCAGCGTGTACGGGGCTCCGTTGCGGCTGGCGCCGGACGCCCGGCGGTTGGATCTGTCACCGGTCTGGCACTCGTGGGTCGCTGCCGCCCCGTCGTTGGAACTGCTCGAGGAGGTGGGCCTGCCGGGCCTGCACGACCACTCCGTCGGCCTCGCCAACCGCTTCCGCACGGCAGTGGGGATGGACAGCGCCGACTCGGCGATCGTGTCGTTGCCGGTGGGTGGCGGTGCTGCACAGGCCGTCTCCGACGCCGGCATCGTGGCTGCCGTGCGCAACGGTCGGCTGCGTCTGTCCTTCCACCTGTGCAACGACGAGGACGACGCTGACCACGCGGCGGGAGTGCTCCGCACGCACCTGGTGGCCTGACCCTGCGTACCGGCTGGACGCCACCGCTGCGCTATGGTGTGCGTCGCTCGTACGTCGGCACGCCGCCGCTCGGCGAGCACCCGGCAGGTTGCCCGAGCGGCCAATGGGAGCGGACTGTAAATCCGTCGGCTTATGCCTACGCAGGTTCGAATCCTGCACCTGCCACCGGGTCTGCACACAGCAGATGAGCGCCGTACGCGCCGTCCGTTCAGCGATGATCTACGTCGACGCCCCGGCGGCCGTCTGTGACCGCACCCACGTCGTCAACGAGGTGAGGATGATCTGCTCGCGCGAGCACGGCGGTGCGGCTTGACGCACCGGGGATACGGTGGACCTGATGGTCCCCGAAGCAAGCGCCGGCGACAGCGGACGCCGCGGACACCCCCGCGCCGGCCGGGGCTCCAGCAGGCTGCGCGTGGAGACCCTGCGGATTCCGTGTGCCCACGTCGGCGGCGAGGACCCGATCCCGCTCGTGGACAGCCTGCTCGAGGCCCCGCTCGAGACCACCGAGCTACCGGAGCCCATCGCAGGCGCGCCTGTCGCAAGGCCACGATCCCTGCATCCGTACCTCATGCAGAACCGGTACGACCGGGACCGGGTGGACACGGAACTGGACTGCATCGTGCTGGAGAACGAGTACGTGCGCGCGCAGTTCCTCCCTCAGCTCGGGGGCCGGCTCTGGTCACTGGTCGATCTCGTCACCGGCCGTGAGCTGCTGTATCGCAACGGTGCCATCCAGCCGGCGAACCTTGCTTTGCGAAATGCATGGTTCGCCGGGGGCGTGGAGTGGAACATCGCAACGAAGGGGCACGCGCCACACACCGCCTCGCCGCTGCACGCCGCGCTTGTCACCGGGCCCGACAATGTGCCGACACTGCGCATGTGGGAGTTCGAACGGTTGCGCCGTGTGGTGTTCCAGGTCGATGCAAGGCTGCCACCGGGCTCGAAGGCGCTCTACGTGCACGTCCGGATCCGGAACCCGAACGCCGACACGGTCCCCATGTACTGGTGGTCCAACGCAGCAGTGCCCGAACGGATGGACGTGCGTGTCATCGCACCAGCGACCCGCGCCTACGCCACCGGCACCGACGGGACCGTCCGGGTGGTGCCCATCCCCGTCCACGAGTCGAGCGACCGGACGTGGCCCGCCCACAGCGCGTACACCGCCGACACGTTCTTCGACCTCGCCAACCGATCCAGGCCATGGATCGCGGCCGTCGACGCCTCCGGACACGGCCTGGGGCATGTGTCGACCGACCGCCTGATCGGGCGCAAGCTCTTCTGCTGGGGCAACGGAACGGGAGGGCGTCGTTGGCAGCGATGGTTGTCGCCCGAAGGTGGCGCATACCTGGAGATCCAAGCCGGGTTGGCTGCTACCCAGCTCGAGCACATCATGATGCCGGCCAGCGGGAGCTGGTCCTGGGTGGAGGCATACGGAGACGTCGCGGCCGATCCCACCATCTGCCACGGCGACGACTGGGCGGCAGTCACCCGGCACCTCGACGAACGCATGGATCGACTTGCAGGTGCGAGTGCCCTGGCCGAGGCCCTCGATCAGGCCACGGCGGTGGCCGACGTTCCCCCGGCGGCCATGCTTTGCCGCGGGAGCGGGTGGGGGGCCCTCGAGCGCGAGACCCGGACAGTCGCCGGCGAGGGGTGGGTCAGCGAGAGTGGGACTCCCTTTGCGACCGACACGATGGGTCCGGACCAGCAGGTCTGGCGAGACCTGCTGCGCGGGGACCCCTCCGCTGGAACCGCCCTGCTGCACGCTGACCCGCGGACCCCACCCCGCTCGTACGTCATGGGTGAGGTGTGGAAACGCCTGCTGTCCCGGTCCCCTTCGTCGTGGGCTCGCGACTACCACCTCGGCGTGTTGGCTCACGCTCGTGGCGATCTGGTCGCCGCTCACCAGTTCTACTCCGCCTCGGTGGCCGAGCAGCCGACGGCATGGGCGCTTCGAGGGCTGGCACGCATCGCCCGCGAGAAGGGAGATCTCCCGGCCGCGGCAGACCTGCTCGGCACGGCCGCGGCGCGGGCCCCCGGTGAGCCGTCGATCATGGTCGAGGCCATCACCGTGGCACTCGAGGCGGGCGACGGCCCCGCTGCCTGGGCACTCGTGGATCGTGCGCCCCCGGGCGTGCGGGAGATCGGCCGGGTACGACTCCTCGAAGCCCGAGCCGCCCTCGCCTGCGGCGCCCACGCCCGAGTGGCCCAGTTGCTAGCCAGCGCCATCGTGGTACCAGACCTCCGCGAAGGCGAGACATCACTGAGCGACCTCTGGCTCCAGATGTATCCCGACGAGCCCCTCCCCGCCGAGTACGACTTCCGGATGTGCTGACCTCGCTACCACTGCGCCGTTGGTGCGGGTGGCGAGCTGTTGGGCCCCGAGTGAGGTGAAGTCACGGCGACAGGCATTGACCAGACGTCTCCAGCAGAAGCTGCACCGCATCGGGCAGGTGGCGTTCGCGTGGGTGGATCCACACGTCGCTCTGACCAGCGCGGCACTGCTCGGCCCCGACGATGTCGCTGTCGGGATCTCGCACAGCGGCGTCACCCAGGACACCGTCGACCCGCTCGCACAGGCGCAGGCGAACGGTGTCACCACCATCGCCATCACCAACTTCCCCCGCTCCGCGCTCGCGTCGATCGCCCACCACGTGCTGACCACGGCGGCGCGCGAGACGACGTTTCGTTCCGGGGCCACCGCGAGCCGGCTCGCTCAGCTCACCGTCGTCGACTGCATCTTCGGGGGGTCGCGCAGCGCACCTACGAGGTCTCCCAGCACGCCCTCGAGGTCACGTACGACGCGGTGAAGGGACGGCGTCTCCAGCGCCGTACGGACACCCCGGGACCTGACCTGTGACCGGGCACGACGGACACCACAGCCCAGCCAGCAGCGTGCCGTCAGGGCCTCAGGCCCGGACGAGACGGATCCGCGCCTCGTCGGTGGCGGCGGTGGGGTCGGCCGTGGCCAAGGCAAGCCAGGCCGCGCCGCCGACGCCGTTGGGTGCGGACAGCAACGCGCCCGGGAGTCGCTGCGTGATCAGCGCCCGGAGTGTCTTCCCGATCGGGGAGTCCTCGCCCGCCACGCTTCCGGCAAGCACGATCGGCGTACGTTCCTCGGGCTGTCGGACCCTGCCGACCGTGCGCGCCAACAGACGTGCGGCCTCCTCGACGATGTCGTGCGCCGCCGGGTCACCCGCCGCGTATGCCGCCGTGACAAGCGGCGCCAGCTCGGCCAGCTGGACCGGCGGCCGGGCGTGCAGCGTGTGGATGACGCGCACCCGCCGCTCGTCCAGCTCGGGCCGCTGGGTCGCTGCGGGTGCGCCCAGGGCGCCCAGCTCGCGGAGCACCGAGGTGGCGAGCGGGCGCAGGGGCTCGGCTGCGTCCAGCGCATGCAGCGTCGCCCGGACGGCTTGGCGTCCGAGCCAGAAGCCGGACCCGTCGTCACCAAGGAGCCAGCCGTGACCGTCCATGGTTCGGACGACGCGACGGCCCCGCACCGCGCCGGCGACCGCGCCGGTGCCCGCGATCAGCACCGTGCCGTCGGCCTGCGTGGTGCCGGCGGCGAAGGCGACCTCGAGGTCCGATGCGTACGTCGCAGGACAGCCCAGCCCGACGTCGGACCAGACCCGGTCGAAGGCAGCTCGCACCTCGGGCCGGTGCAGGGCGGAACCGCCGGCCACGCCGACCACCGCGGCGCGCACCAGGGTCGGGTCGACACCCATGAGTGCGTCGCGGAGGGCTTGGCCGAGCGCCGCCGCCGCGCTGTCGGGGTGGGAGACCGGGTTGCCGCCACCAGCGATGCCGACGCGCAACGGACTCCCTTCGCGCGTCGCTACCAGGATGCGCGTGGAGGTGCCTCCGACGTCACCACCAAGGACGAGCCAGTGTCGAGCCACCGGGGACGTCATGTCGCGCTCCGATCTGAGCGAGATCGGCGCTTGCCGCACCGATTCGAGCAAGGTCACGGCCTGGTCGCGATCACCCGGTGCGCCTGTGAACTACTTGACATCGTCGCCTGCGTCGGCGACGTTCACGAGAAGGAAAGCCCCCGTCGGCCCGATGGTCACCTGCGGGACGCTTTGACCACGCGAGAGAAGAGGCGCGGATGGTAGCCAGCGTCAGTGCCGAAGCCTACCTGAGCGTCCTGACGCCGCTCCTGGACAAGGTCGGCGCGCAGGCTTCCGGGCCGGTGCAACGGGCGGCGGACATCGTCGCCTCGGCGCTGCAGGCCGATGGCGTCCTCCAGGCATTCGGGTCGGGCCACTCGGAGGCACTGGCGATGGAGCTCGCAGGCCGGGCGGGCGGCCTCGTACCCACCAACCGGATCTCGCTGCGCGACGTGGTCATCTTCGGGGGGGAGTCGCCTGACGTCCTCAGCAGGGGCGTCCTCGAGCGCGACCCGGACATCGCCCAACGGCTGTACGACCTGGCCGGCCCGCATGCGTCAGACGTGTTCGTCATCGCCTCCAACTCCGGCGTCAACGGCTCGATCGTGGAGATGGCCAGGATCGTCAAGGAGCGAGAGCACCCGCTGATCGCCATCACGTCCATCACCCAGACCGCTGGGCTGGAGTCCCGGCATCCCTCAGGCACCAAGCTCGCCGACCATGCCGACGTCGTGCTCGACAACGGTGCGCCGTACGGCGACGCCGTGCTCGACCTGCCTGGTGGAGGCAAGGTCTGCGCGGTCTCCTCCATCACTGCTGCGTTGCTGGCGCAGCTGCTGGCAGCGGAGGTCGTCCGACGGCTCGTCGCTGCCGACGAGACTCCACCCGTCTACCTCTCCGCGAACATCCCGGGTGGTGACGAGCACAACAACGTCCTCGAACAACGGTACGCAGGTCGGATCCGGCGCACCGCGTGACTCACCAGACTGCATTCAAGGAGAGAAACGTATGAGCACCCCGAACAAGTACTCTCGCCGGATCTTCCTGCAGCGCGCCGGCTTGGCCTCCATCGCCGTGGCAGGCGGTACTTCCGCGCTGGCCGGCTGCGCCAGTGGCGGCGGTGGCGAAGAGGACGTGGTCAGTGGCGGAAGCGCCGAGCAGACCTCAGCCAACCCGTTCGGCGTCGACGCCGCTGACCCGCTGTCGGTCGTCATCTTCAACGGCGGGTACGGCGACGAGTACGCCAAGTTCCACGAGTCGCTGTACCAGGACCAGTTCTCCGACGCCGAGATCAGCCACGAGGCGATCACGGACATCCGCCAGCAGATGCAGCCCCTCTTCAACGCCGGAAGCCCACCCGATGTCCTCGACAACGCGGGCGCGGAGGCGATGCCCATCTCGACACTGGCCGATACCGGTCAGCTGACCGACCTCACGCAGCTGTTCGACGCCGACGCGATCGGGCAGGACGGCACCCCGATCCGCGACACCCTCAACCCGGTGGCGATCGAGTCGGCTGAGTACGCTGGCAAGCCGATGGTGCTCAACTACGCGCTCCAGGTCTACGGCCTCTGGTACGACCGGGCGTTGTTCGACCAGAAGGGCTGGGAGCCCGCAGAGACCTGGGAGGACTTCCTCGCGCTCTGCGAAGAGATCAAGGGCGCCGGGATGGCGCCGATGGCTCACCAGGGCAAGTACCCGTACTACATCCAGCAGGTCCTGATGGACCTCGCCGTCAAGCACGGTGGCCCCGAGGTCGCCTACGCCATCGACTCCCTCGAGCCCGACGCGTGGAAGCACGAGTCGATGAAGATGGCCGCCGAGGCACTGCTGGAGATCAAGTCCAAGGGCTACATGCTCGAGGGCACCGAGGGTCTCGACCACATCCAGTCGCAGACACAGTGGAACGAGCACAAGGCTGCCTTCATCCCGTGTGGCTCGTGGCTGGAGAACGAGCAGAAGAAGATCGCCCCTGCGGGTTTCGAGACGACCATCGCCCCGACACCCCTGCTGGACGGTGCGGCGCTGCCGTTCGACTGCACCCGGGTCGAGGCGGCCGAGGCCTTCGTCGTACCCGCCAAGGCGGCGAACCAGGCCGGAGGCCTGGAGTACTTGCGGATGATGTTGTCGAAGGAAGGTGCCGCGGAGTTCACCAAGCTGACGGCCGCCCCCACCATCGTCGATGGTGCGACCGAGGGTCTCGACCTCACCCCGGGAGCGGCATCGGCGATCGCCTTGATCGACTCCGGTGGCGAGGACAACTGGAACTACTACTACGCGATCTGGTACTCGCCGATGGACCCGAAGGTCCAGTCCGCCGTGGGGGAGCTTGCCGCCGGCCGTATCACCGCAGACGAGTTCTGCGACCAGGCACAGGCGGCCGCCGACGAGACGGCCGACGACCCGACCACCCAGAAGCGCACCCGCCCCTAGAAGAAGCTCCGAGGTTGACGAGACGGGAAGATTGTGTTCTATGCAGCACGGTAGGTACCCATTCATCGTGGGCTTCCTGGTTCTCCCGCTCACGGTGTACGCGATCTTCGTGATCTCGCCGTTCGCCCAGGCCTTCCACTACTCGTTGACGGACTGGACCGGTGTGGCACCGGAGTTCGGCTACGTGGGGATGACCAACTTCGAGAACCTGATGTCCGACTCGTTGTTTCTCACCGCGCTGCGAAACAACGCCGTGCTGCTGGTCGGCCTACCGATCGTCACGGTCCTGTTGTCGCTGTTCTTCGCGTTCCTGCTCAACGTGGGTGGAAGTTCCGGTAGTGCCGGGGTGAAGGGAATCCGGGGCAACGGCTTCTACAAGCTGGCTTTCTTCCTGCCCCAGGTGCTCTCCGTCCCGGTCATCGCGGTGATCTGGTCGGTGATCATGGATCCGACGCCGTCGGGTCTCGCGAACTCGGTCCTCGGTTGGCTCGGGCTGGGGTCCGCCGGCTGGCTGTCGGACCCCGCTCTGGCCCTGCTGTGCGTGTTGTGGGTGTTGGTCTGGGGGAGCGTCGGGTTCTATCTGGTGCTCTTCAACGCAGCGATGTCGGCGATCCCCCGGGACATCTTCGAGGCTGCGCTGATCGACGGAGCGGGCAGGTTCACGACGTTCGTCAAGGTGACCATGCCGCTGTTGTGGGACACGATCCAGACGTCGTGGGTGTATCTCGCGATCTTGGCGTTGGACGTCTACGCCCTGGTCGCGGTGATGACGGCGGGACCGGGTGGTCCCGACAACTCCACCCAGGTGATCTCGCTGCAGATCGCGCAGAACGGCTTCCAGTTCGGCCGTGCCGGGTACGCCTCGGCGATGGGAGTCGTCCTGTTCTTCATCACGCTCGTCATCGCCGTCGTCATGCTGCGCATCACGCGGCGTGAGCGGATCGAGTACTGAGGGACGTGCCATGACTGTCACCACCCGACCTGACGGAGCCGACAGCGTGGACACCACCAAGGAGTCGCGCCGCGGTTCGCCGCACGCCAGCAGCAGCGGCGACGCGGTCGTCAACGTGTTCTCCCACACTGTGCTCATCGGCTGGTCGATCCTCGTGGTCGTGCCCTTCGTCTGGGCCCTCGTCGCCGCGACGAAGACGTCGCGGGAGATCTTCGGCAGTCCCTGGTCGCTGCCGGAGTCACCGCAGTGGAGCAACTTCACCCGCGCCTGGGACAAGGGTGTCGGCGACTACCTGGTCAACAGCCTCATCGTCGTGACGGGCGGTGTGTTCCTGACGATGCTGCTCGGCTCGATGACTGCCTACGTCCTTGCGCGGTACCAGTTTCGCGGCAACCGTCCCATCTACTACCTCTTCGCTGCCGGGATGATGTTCCCGGTGTTCCTCGCCATCGTGCCCCTCTTCTTCGTGGTGCAGAACCTCGGCATGCTGTCGACGTACCAGGGTCTGATCCTGGTCTACACGGCCTACTCGTTGCCGTTCACGGTGTTCTTCATGCACTCCTTCTTCCGCACGCTGCCGACGGAGATCGCCGAGGCGGCGGTGATGGACGGCTGCTCGCACACAGCCGTGTTCTTCCGGGTGATGCTGCCCATGGCCAAGCCCGGACTGCTCAGCGTCGGCATCTTCAACGTGCTGGGGCAGTGGAATCAGTTCGTGCTGCCGTCGTTCCTGTCGCCGGAGAAGCCGGTGCTCGCTCAGGGCATCGCCACACTGCTCGCGAGCCAGCGCTACGAAGGCGACTGGGGTGCCTTGTTCGCGGCGCTCACCGTCGCGATGGTGCCGGTCGTGGTCGTCTACCTCGTCCTGTACCGCCAGGTCCAGGCCGGCCTCACCGGCGGCACGCTGAAATGAGGGTCATGTCCCACCTCGCCGCCGAGATCGCCACCCAGCCCGACAACTGGGCCGACGCCGCCGAGCTCGCCACGACCTATGCCTTCGTGCTCCCCGAACCCGGGGAGCGGGTCGGCGTGATCGGCTGCGGCACGTCGCTGTCCATGGCACGCGCGTACGCCGCGTTGCGCGAGTCCGCCGGCCAAGGAGTCACCGATGCATGGCCCGCCGGTGCAGCCCGGCTGACCCGCACGTACGACCGGCTCATCGCCATCAGCCGCTCCGGTACGACGAGCGAGGTTCTCGAGGCGCTCGCCGGCTACGAGAAGGCCAGCCCCGTCACCGTCATCACGGCCAGCGAAGCGACACCTATCCTCGAGCTGGGCGCCCCGATCCTCGTCCCGCAGTTCGATGAGCAGTCGGTCGTCCAGACCCGGTTCGCCACCTCGATCCTGGCGCTCCTTCGCGCGCACCTCGGCGAAGACCTGGCAGCCGCCATCACCGCGGCGCGGGACGTGCTGGCCGAGCCGGACGAGGCGTACGCTGGGGTACGCGAGACCGAGCAGATCACGTTCGTGGGGATGGGGCTCGGCGCCGCGCTCGCGGAGGAGGCAGCGCTCAAGCTGCGTGAGGCCACCCAGTCGTGGACAGAGTCCTACCTGGCCACGGAGTACCGCCACGGTCCGATCAGCATCGCCACGCCGGGCCGGGTGGTGTGGGCGTTCGGGCCGCTCATCCCCAACTTCGAGCGCGACGTCGCGATCACCGGCGCGCACCTCGAGCACCGCGACGTCGACCCGATGGCCGATCTCGTCCGGGTCCAGCGGCTGTGTGTGTTGCGGGCCGGCGACCGTGGGACCGACCCCGACCACCCGCGCAACCTCGG
>Ga0136613_10001998_pt1 | contig 10800 bp, 10 predicted proteins | sample AntDrymUQ2722106_2_FD_106649 | JGI IMG/M metagenome (GOLD analysis project Ga0136613, IMG submission 106649) | Polar desert sand microbial communities from Dry Valleys, Antarctica - metaG UQ272 (21.06) | ecosystem: Environmental > Terrestrial > Soil > Desert | place: Antarctica: Dry Valley... | reverse complement strand
TTCCTCGCCGTCTTCGTCGAGGACCGCATCGTCGGCGCGCTGTCGTATCGCTTGCTCGGCGACACGGTCGACGTCCACCGGCTAGCCGTCGATCCCGCGCACTTTCGCGGTGGCGTCGGCACCACGCTCGTCCGAGCGGTTCTCGCGAGCGAACCGTCGGCCAGGCAGGCGATTGTCCAGACCGGCGCCGACAACGAGCCAGCGATAGCTCTCTATCTCCGGGAGGGCTTCGAGCAGACCGAGGAGCTCGAGGTGGCTCCAGGCCTCCGTGTCGCTCGTTACGGCAAGCGGCTCCGCTGACTCAGTCCGCGCCGAGCAACGATGCCAATGTCACGCCTTTTCTAAGAGCGGGGCGAAGCTCGCGCCAGGTGCACTGCGCCGGGTCCTTGTCGTCGCGGAATCGGATGAGCTTGGTGCCGTGGCGAAATCGGTTCGACTGCACCTTGTCATAGCGCACCTCGACGACCAGCTCCGGCCAAACTGGCGACTCCTCGAGCTCGCCGCCTCCCCAGCGGTTCGGCTCCGAGAAGCGTCGCTCGGGTGCGTTCTCCAGGAGCGGAAGCACGCGCTCGGCGATTTCCGCATGCTTGGCTGGGGCGACGGCGGCCGAGCCTACGTAGTCGATGCCGCCCTTCGCGTCGTACAGCCCGAGGAGGAGCGTGGCGATCCGACCGGGCCGCGACTTCCAGCGCAGTCCGACGACGACGCAGTCGGCGGTCTTCTCGGGCTTCACCTTGACGACGCCCTCTCGCGAGCCGGGGAGGTAGGGCGAGTCGAGGCGTTTCGCGACCACCCCGTCCAACCCGATCGCCTCGAAGCGGTCGAGCCACGCGAGAGCCTCCTGCCGGTCCGGCGAGGCAGAGGAGAGCCCGAAGCGCTTCGCCTTCCGCTCGAGCGCCTTCCGCCGTTCGGAAAGCGGGCGCCGCCAGATCTCCTCGCCCTTCCAGACGAGGACGTCGAAGGCGACGAAACGGGCCGGTATCTCTCCCGCGAGCCGGTTGATGCGCGACTCCGCCGGGTGCAGCCGGGTCTGCATCGCGTCGAAGTCGAGAACCCCGTCTCGCTCGATCACGATCTCGCCGTCGAGCGCCGAGCGCGCGGGCAAGAGCTTCTCCAGCGGACGCAGCTCCGGGAAGTACCGAAGCAGCGGTCGCGCGTTTCGCGACCAGAGCCGAAGCTCGCCCGAGGCGTTCTCGAGAATCCCCCTGAAGCCGTCCCACTTCGGCTCGTACTGCCAGCCGTCCGCCTTCGGCAGCTCGCGGACGAGCTCGGCTTCCATGGGCGGAAACGGGACGACGCCGTCGAGCTCGGGCGGGCGCTCGACGGGCTCGCGGCTCGGAGGACGGCGCGGTCGCGACATCTGGGAGAACGCTACTCTGCGCGGCTGTGAGCCGAGGCGACACCATGCGCATCGAAGCGGGCTCGTGAAGGTCGTCCTCTTCGCCGGAGGCTTCGGAACGCGCTTGACCGAGGAAACGGCGGTCAGGCCCAAGCCGATGGTCGAGATCGGCGAGCAGCCGATCCTCTGGCACATCATGAAGATCTACGCCGCGCACGGGATGACCGACTTCATCATTTGCCTTGGTTACAAGGGCAATCTCATCAAGGAGTACTTCGCCTCGTACGCGTTGCGCACGGCCGACGTCACGTTCGACCTTCGGGACAACACGATGGAGCTGCACGGCCGCTGGACGGAGCCGTGGCGGGTGACGCTCGTCGACACCGGCATCGACGCGATGACGGGCGGCCGGCTCCGGCGCGTACGAAGCCACATCGGCGACGAGACGTTCTGTGTCACCTACGGCGACGGTGTCGCGGACATCGACCTCGGCAAGCTTGTCGCGTTCCACCGCGAGCAGGGAACGCTGGCGACGCTGACGGCCGTGCAGCCGGAGGGTCGCTTCGGCGCCGTCCACCTCCACGAGAACCAAACCCTCATCGATCAGTTCCAGGAGAAGCCCGAAGGCGACGGAGCCTGGATCAACGGAGGCTTCTTCGTTCTCGAGCCTTCGGTGATCGACTACATCGCGAGCGACGACACCGTGTTCGAGCTCGAGCCGTTACGAGCGCTCGCGCGTGAGCAGCAGCTCTCTGCCTTCAAGCACTCGGGATTCTGGCATCCGATGGACACGATTCGCGATCATGCGAACCTGGAGTCGATGTGGGAGTCCGGCAACGCTCCGTGGAAGGTCTGGGACTAGGGGCTCTACGCCGAGGGTCTCTCCCCCGAGACGACTGTCATCTCCACGGAAGGATGTGGTGACGTGCCTTTCACCGCTGCCCGGTACCTCGCCTGCAGGCGGTCGAGTATCGGCCACTCGGTGGGCAGCTCCATGTCGTCGATCGCCCGGATCGGCGTGATCTCGGCGAGCGTTCCCGTCAACCCGAGCTCGTCCGCGATGTAGAGCTCGGACCGATCGATGGGTCGCTCGACCATCCGAATCCCCTCCTCCTGCGCGAACTCGCTGATGAGGCGGAGTGTGATGCTCTCCAGAGCGCCCTCGGAAGGAGGAGGCGTCGCGACGACGCCGTCACGGACCAGAAGCACGCAGGCGGAGATTCCCTCGGCGACTCGTCCGGCCCGGTTGAGCACGATCATGTCCTCGTATCCGCGGCTCCTGCCCTCGATCCGCGCGAGCCGGGCGATCATGTAGTTGGCACCGGTCTTGATCCGGGACGGGAGCGCGAGGTCCGCGTTTCGTTGCCAGGTGCTCGTCCCGACCGCAATTGCCGGCGGCGCCTCCAGCTTTTGCTGATACGCCGTCAACACGAGGTCGGCAACCGTGCCTTCGCCGTAGTGGCCTTCGGTCACGAGCAGCGTCGCGCGGATGTAGAGGTCGTTGTCCCGAGTCAGCTCCGCCTGCGCGAGATCCGTGCAGGCAGAAACGAACTCGTCGAACGAGAAGTCCACGGGGATGTGCAGCAGCCGAGCGGATCTCGTCATGCGCTCGTAGTGGGCGCGCAGGGTGCGGAAGGCCAGCTCACCCGACTCCTGCCAGTAGCCCTTCAGTCCCTCGAACACGTTGAGGCCGCGCACGACGGCCTCCGTCGAGACATGCAGCACGCCGTCCTCCCAGGGCCGAACCGCTCCTTCGAAGAAAATGTGATCGGGCCGCTGGAGCTGGAGGGTCGTCACGCCCCACGAGCTCGGATCCGCCTTGGGGCGAGGCTTCGACATCTAGCTGATCGTACTTGCGCTCCTGCGCACACGCCGCCGCGACTCGTGACTATGGTGCGGTGAATGCAGGATCAGAGCCCCAGTAGCCGGAACGGGCAGCCGGAGTGCCGCTTCTGCGGCACCGCGCTCAGCTTGACCGTCGTCGACCTCGGTATGTCGCCGCCGTGCCAGAGCTTCCTTCCGCCCGAGCGGATCCGGGAGATGGAGCCGTTCTACCCGCTTCACGTCTTCGCGTGCGAGAGCTGCTTCCTCGTGCAGCTCGAGGAGTTCGTTCCACCGGAGGACATCTTCTCGGACTACGCGTACTACTCCGCGTACTCGACCTCATGGGTCGAGCATGCGCGCGAGTACGTCGAGATGATCCAGCGCCGCCTCGAGCTTGGAGCGGGCGACCTCGCTGTCGAGCTCGCGTCGAACGACGGGTACCTGCTCCAGCATTTCGTCGGCTCGGGGATCGACATCCTCGGGATCGATCCGGCCGCGAACGTCGCCCAGGACGCCCAGGCCCGCGGCGTGCCGACGCTCGTGGCGTTCTTCGGGAGCGAGACGGCGCAGCGGCTGGCCGACGAGGGCAAGCGGGCGAGCCTGGTGATCGGAAACAACGTCCTCGCGCAGGTGCCCGACCTCAACGACTTCGTCGCTGGCGTCCAGATCCTGCTGCGAGACGACGGCACGGCGACCTTCGAGTTCCCGCACCTCCTGCATCTCCTCGACCGCCTCGAGTACGACACGATCTACCACGAGCACTTCTCGTACTTCTCGTTCGCGACGATCGTCGAGATCCTGAGCAAGCACGGGCTCACGACCTACGACGTCGAGGAGTTGCCGACGCACGGGGGATCGTTGCGGGTCTACGCCCAGCCGGAGGGCGGTCCGCGTGAAGTGAGCTCGCGCGTGGACGCTCTCCTCGAACGCGAGGAGGAGGAGGGACTGCGCTCGCCCGAGCGCTACGCCCGCTTCGCCGAGGAGGTCAAGGAGTCGAAGCGCGCGCTCCTCGATCTCCTGATCCGGCTCAGGCGCGACGGCAAGCAGGTCGTCGGGTACGGCGCGCCGGGCAAGGGAAACACGCTCCTCAACTACTGCGGGATTCGCACCGATCTCCTCGACTACACCGTCGACCGAAATCCGCACCGGCAGGGCTATTACACGCCGGGGACGCACATCCCCATCCATGCGCCCGACAGGATCGCGGAGACGCGTCCGGACTACATCGTCGTCCTGCCGTGGAACCTGATCGACGAGATCTCGGCGCAGCTCGAGTACACGCGGGAGTGGGGCGCGAAGCTGATAGTCCCCATCCCGGTCGCGAAGATTCTTTAGCCGCTTTCGCTCGAGACGCGTAGGGGCAGGCTTGCCTCGCCCTCCATGCACCCCCAACGAACGAGGGCGAGGCAAGCCTCGCCCCTACGAAGACAATGCCTGCCGAAGCGCGTCCGCTACGGCGGCGACCTCCGAGCTCTCGATCCCGGCGAACATCGGCAGCGAGATCCCTCGAGAGGTCCAATCCTCGGCGACGGGGAACTCTCCGCGCCGGTAACCCAGGGATGCGAGCACCGGCTCGAGGTGCAGCGGAAGCGGGTAGTGAATCCCGGTCTGGATCCCGAGCTCCCCGAGCGAGGCTCGAAGGTCGTCGCGAGCCGCTGCGCGAACGACGTACAGGTGCCACACGTGCTCGCGACCTGCCGCCTCGAGGGGAACGTCGAGGTCGAGGCCGGAGAGGGCTTCCGCGTATTCGGCAGCACCGGCGCGACGCGAGTCGTTCCATCCGTCGAGGTGGGGGAGCTTCCGATCGAGAACTGCTGCGTGCAGCGTGTCGAGACGCTCGTTGTGGCCCGGCACGACGTGCTCGTACTTGCGCGCCTGGCCGAGATCGCGGAGCAGCTTGATCCGCTCCCCGAGCTCCGGGTCGTCGGTCACGACGGCGCCGGCGTCCCCGAGCGCGCCCAGATTCTTGCTCGGGTAGAAGCTGAAGCAGGCGGCGCGGCCGAGCGAACCTGCTCGAGACCCGCGATAGCGGGCGCCGTGGGCCTGCGCGGCGTCCTCGAGCAACGCGATCCCGGCGCTGTCCGCGATGCTCTGCAGCACGTCCATCTCCGCCGGCTGGCCGTAGAGGTGGACGGCGAGGATCGCCTTCGTCCGGTCGGTGACCGCTGCGCGCACCGCCTCCGGATCGATCGTGGCGGTATCCGGGTCGCTGTCCACGAGCACCGGCGTCGCTCCGAGCCGGAGAACGGGTAGCACCGTCGCGATGAACGTCAGTGCCGGCGCGACGACCTCGTCGCCAGGCCCGATGCCGAGCGCCTCGAGCGTGAGACCGATGGCGGAAGTGCCGGACGACACGCCGATGCCGTGCTCGACCTCGCAGAAGCTCGCCCATTCCCGCTCGAAGGCGGCGACGTCGGGGCCCTGGATGAACGCGCCCGAGTCGACCACGGACGCGATCGCGGCATCGATCTCCGTGCGCAGCGGAGCGTGGATCCGCTCGAGGTCGACGAACGGGACTGCGGTCTTGTCAGCCGTGCTCACGCCACACATATGGTCGCTCGAAGAACCCGGGCCAGCACACGAGCTCCTCGATCTTCTTCACAACGCGCGCCGGGTTCCCTGCTGCGACGACCCCGCCCGGGATGGCCGTCGCTACGACGCTTCCGGCGCCGATCAGGCTTCCCTCTCCGATCTCCAAACCGGGCAGAATGGTCACGTTCGCTCCGATGCTCGCGTTTCGGCGCACGGTTCCGCCACCCACGCAGTCGCGGTAGCGGGGGCAGGCCGGATGGGGATCGTCCGTGAACACCACGTGCGGGCCGAGGAAGACGTCGTCCTCGATCACGCAGTTCTCGAGGAAGCAGCCGGTATGGATGCGAACCCTGCTGCCGACCCGGTTGCCGTACTCGAGCGCTGCGTTGGTACCCACGGACACGTCGTCGCCGAGGACGTTGTCCTCGCGCACGAGGGCGCCGTGGCCCGTGCTGAACCGGTCCCCGATCGTGGCTCCCGCGTACACGACCGTGTGCGATCGGATGACCGCTCCCGCGCCGATCACGGTTCGTAGCTCGCCGTCGCCCGCCGACATCGGCGGGAGCCCGATGATCGCGGTCTCGTCGACGATCGCGCCGTCGCCGAGCTCTACGTTCTCGAAGATTCGCGCCACGCCGTCTCGACGACTGCGCCTCCGTCGCGAAGCGAGGTTGAGGCTGCTTCCAGCACGGCGACGACCCGCCGCGCGGACAGGCCGTCCGTCTCGGGGACGGCGCCGCTCTCACAACAGGCCAGGAAGTGCTGCGTCTGCTCCTTCAGCGGCTCGGTCGCGGGGATCCTGGGAATGAGGATGTCCCCGTCGCGGACGATCGCCTTGTACTCGCCGTATTCCGCCCCGCGAGCCTCGATGGCGGACGTCTCGTAGCTCGCCCCCCGGTCGTAGAGGCGGAGCTTCTCGTCCGCGACGACGTCGTCGAACACGAGCATCTTGCTCTCGCCGATGACCGTGAGGCGGCGGGTCTTGTATGGGTCGATCCAGGACAGGTGGATGTTCGCCAGCACCTGTCCCTCGAGGCGGAGCGTCACGAAAACCACGTCCTCGGTCTCCTCACGGAGATACGACTCGCCGAAGGCGGCGACCTCGAGAGGCTCTCGGTCGAGCAGGTAGAGAATGATCGAGATGTCGTGTGGGGCGAGATCCCACAGCGCGTTCACGTCCTGCCGGATCGGCCCCAGGCCCGTCCGCGCGGAGTGGCAGTAACGGATGGGGCCGATCGCGCCCGCGTCGATGAGCTCTCTCATGCGTCGCACGGCCGGGTTGAAGATGAAGGTGTGGCCGACCATGAGCACGCGGTTGGCCTTCTCGGCCGCCTCGATGACGCGGTCGCACTCGGCCGTCGTGAACGCCAGGGGCTTCTCGCAGAGGACGTGCTTGCCCGCTTCGAGCGCGGCCAGCGTCAGCTCGGCGTGCGTCGAGCTCGGGGTGGCGATGACGACGGCGTCGACGGTCGAGTCGGCCAGCACTTCCTCCGGGCTCGAGGTGAGAATGACGTCCGGGTAGCGCGCGCGCATGAGGTGAAGGGCCTGCGGACGCGCGTCGCACGCCCAAACCAGATGGGCGCCCGAGAGCTCGCGGAGCACGCGAGCGTAGTTAGGCCCCCAATAGCCGAGGCCGATGACTCCGATTCGAACCACGTAGGCGCATAGTAGTTACGGCCTGTCGCGGCGCTAGATGTACGGGTTACAGGCATCTCATCCCCTTGACAAGAGCGGGGGCGCTCGCGACAACGTGTTTGGGGTTGAAATCTAGGGGCGAGTCTCTGGAGAGGCTGGGAGAGAGGTTGCGGTGAAGGTTGTCATCTTTTGCGGCGGCATGGGAATCCGCATGGGCGGGGCGACCGAACGCATCCCCAAACCGATGATCCCCGTGGGGACGCGGCCGATGCTCTGGCACATCATGAAGTGGTACGCGTCCTGGGGGCACAAGGAGTTCATCCTCTGCCTCGGCTACCAGGCCGAGGTCGTGAAGGAGTACTTCCTCTCGTACAACGAGGCGCTCGGCAACGACTTCGTGCTCGCGGGCAAAGAGGTGGAGCTGCTCGCGAGCGACATGGACGACTGGCACATCACCTTCCTCGATACGGGAGTCCAGGCGACGATCGGCGACCGACTCCTCGCGACGCGGCGGTACATCGGCACGGATGAGATCTTCCTCTGCACCTACGGAGACGGTCTCACCGACGCTCCGCTCGACCAGATGATCGATCGGCTCGTCCAGAGCCAGAAGACGGGCATGTTCATGTCGGTTCGCCCGCGGCTCAGCTACCACGTGGTCGACTCGGACGAAGACGGTACTGTGCGGTCAATCGAGACGATGGCATCCGCCGACGTTCGGATCAACGGAGGATTCTTGGTGCTCCGGCAGCGGATCTTCGACGAGTTGCGACCCGGAGAGGACATCATGGACGAGGCGGCCCGGCTCGCACGGCAGGGAGACATGATCACGTATCGCCACGACGGGTTCTGGGCTCCGATGGACACGATGAAGGACAAGCAGGACCTGGACGCGATCGTCGAGATCGGGAACGGGAACATCCCCTGGCTCGCCCATGTTCGCGAGCCAGTAGCCGACTAGATGGTTGATCGACAATTCACGGCGGGCCGGATAACGCCCACGACACGGCGCCGGATCGCCACCCTCCCTCGTCGTCCAGGCTTACCATCCTGCACGACGAGTGAATGCGTCACCCGGCTTGGTCGTGGCCGCCACCGGCTGCGCGTCAATTATCGATCAACCATCTAGTACATGCTCGGACTCACGCTCACGTCCTCCACGACCCCGCTCCGCCGCGTCCTCGTCGTCGGGTGCCACTCCGACGACATCGAGATCGGTTGTGGTGGAACGATCCTGGCTCTCACGCGGGCGCGGCCGGCGCTGGAGATCACGTGGGTCGTCCTCTGCGGAACGGGCGCCAGGGGCGACGAGGCCCGCGCCAGCGCCTCGTCGTTTCTCGCCGCAGCCGCGTCCGCGGACGTCCGCGTGCACGATTTCGCCGACAGCTACCTGCCTCACCACGGCGAGGCGGTCAAGGTCGCGTTCGAGTCCTTGAAGGCCGTCGATCCCGACCTCGTTCTGACCCACACACGACTCGATCTGCACCAGGATCACCGTTTCGCCTGTGAGCTCACCTGGAATACCTTTCGCGACCACCTGATCTTCGAGTACGAGATTCCGAAGTACGACGGCGACCTCGGCACCCCGAACGTCTTCGTCCCACTGGGTGGGGAGCTCGTCGACGAGAAGCTGCGCCTGCTCCGCGAGCATCACGCCAGCCAGGCGGGCAAGCACTGGTTCGACGACGAGCTCTTTCGCGGCCTGCTGCGGCTGCGCGGGATGGAGTCCGCTACGCGCTACGCGGAGGCGTTCACCTGCCGCAAGCTCGTCCTGAGCGTCGAATGACGTTCAACGCGACCGAGATCGAAGGAGTGTGGGTCGTCGAGCCCGAGCGGTTCGAGGACGAGCGTGGCTTCTTCGCACGGACGTGGGATGCCTCCGAGTTCGCCGACCGAGGCTTGAACGGAAGCCTCGCCCAGGCGAGCATCTCGTACAACCGGCGGCGAGGCACCTTGCGAGGGATGCACTTCCAGGCGGCGGCGCACGAGGAGACGAAGCTCGTGCGCTGCACCGCGGGTGCGATCTTCGACGTCGCCATCGACATCCGCCGCTCGTCTCCCACGTTTCTCGCGTGGGTCGGCGTCGAGCTCTCCGCAGAGAACCGGACGGCCCTGTACGTGCCCGAGGGATGCGCGCACGGGTTTCTCACGCTCACCGACGACGTCGAGATCAGCTACCAGATCTCGGCGCCGCACGAACCGCGTGCCGCGCGCGGCGTGCGGTTCGACGATCCCGCGTTCGGCATTCTGTGGCCGGAGGGGATCATCGTGATCAACGACCGCGACCGCACCTACCCGGACTTCGACGCGAAAGCCGCGGCGAGCCCGTGACAGCAAGGGCAGAGAGAGTCGAAAGCGAAGCGGGGGCGCGGATGCATGCGCTGGCCACCGAGCTTTTCCCGATCTGCCGCAGCATCACCGGGGACGGCGTCCGGACGACCTTGAGCGAGATCGCGGAGCACATCCCGCTCGAGGTGCACGAGGTTCCGAGCGGAACGCAGGTGCTCGACTGGACGGTGCCGGACGAATGGAACATCCGGGACGCATTCATCGCCGCGGGCGGCGAGCGCGTCGTCGACTTCCGCGCCTCGAACCTCCACGTCGTCGGCTACAGCGAGCCGGTCCGTGCCGAGATGAGCCTCGCCGAGCTCAGGCCGCATCTCCACATCCACTCCGAGAACCCGGAGTGGATCCCCTACCGCACCTCGTACTACACGAGGACCTGGGGTTTCTGCCTCTCCCAGCGGCAGCTCGCCTCGCTCGACGACGGGCCCTACGAGGTGGTGATCGACGCCACGCTCGCTCCGGGCTCTCTCACGTACGGGGAGTGCTATCTGCGGGGCGAGGTCGAAGAAGAAGTTCTCGTCAGCACGCACGTCTGCCACCCGTCGCTGGCGAACGACAACCTGTCCGGGATCGCGGTCGCGACCGAGATCGCCTCGGCTCTCACCGCGCGCGAGCATCGACTCTCGTACCGTTTTCTCTTCGTTCCGGGGACGATCGGGTCGATCGCCTGGCTCTCCCGCAACGACGATCTCGCGTCTCGAGTCGTCGGGGGCCTCGTCCTCGCGTGCGTGGGCGACGCGGGGCCGCTCACCTACAAGCGGAGCCGCCGCGGCAACGCGCTCGTCGATCGGGCGGCCGAGCACGTCGTCGGCCGGGTCGAGGGTGGTCGCGTCCTCGACTTCGTACCGTGGGGCTGGGACGAGCGTCAGTACAACTCGCCCGGGTTCGATCTCCCGATCGGCTGCTTGACGCGCTCGATCGAAGGCGAGTTCGACGGCTACCACTCCTCGGGCGACGACCTCGCGCTCATCCGGCCGGACAAGCTCGAGGAGTCGTTCCGTTCGGGCCTCTCGATCCTCGACGTCCTCGAACGCGACCGGCGGTTCGTCAACCTCTCGCCCAAGGGTGAGCCGCAGCTCGGGAAGCGAGGGCTCTACCGTGGCGTCGGCGGCCCTGATCCGGGC
>Ga0136613_10001993_pt1 | contig 10812 bp, 11 predicted proteins | sample AntDrymUQ2722106_2_FD_106649 | JGI IMG/M metagenome (GOLD analysis project Ga0136613, IMG submission 106649) | Polar desert sand microbial communities from Dry Valleys, Antarctica - metaG UQ272 (21.06) | ecosystem: Environmental > Terrestrial > Soil > Desert | place: Antarctica: Dry Valley... | reverse complement strand
TTCAGGAGGTCGTAGATCGGCGCGCTCATCGAGCGCTCGACGACGCCGATGAGCGTCTCGGCGTCGAGATCGTGCTCCGTCCCGACGTAGAGGGTTCCGCGGCCGCGCTGGTTGTGGGTCGCGATCGGGACGAGGTCGAGGATCTTCTCGACGTCGCCCGACTCGAAGCCTGCCTCGAGAAGCCGTTCGTTGGCGCGGTTGCGGACAAGCCCCTGCGCGCACGGGCAGGCGTTGATCCCGTGTGCCTCGACGCCGACGATCCGGCGCGTCCCGCGCTCGGACGCGGTTGCGATGCCGCAGAGCATGACCATCTCCTGGGTCTTGAGCCCTGTTACCGGGGTTCGCCGACGGACCGGCCACTGCGCCCGGATCCACACCTCGGCCCGCAAGGCGTGCTGGCGCTCGACGACGCGGCTCGCGATCTGCTCCGCGAGCACTTCGACGAGCAGCGCCTCGCCGTCGACGAGGAGATCGATCGCCCCCTCGAAGAGCTCGGGGAAGCGCGACATGTGGACGCCCTTCTGGTCGGCGGCGAGGTCGACCGTGCAGTCGATCGTCGCCGCCATCACCGTCTCGGCGTCTCCGCGGCGAATTCGGACGGCTTTCTGCACTCCCGTGACCCCGGCCCGCGAGAGCGCGAGCCCGATCTCGGGCTGCGACGCCTGGAGGTCGTCGTCCAGCTTGGTGGCGTCAGTCACGGGAAGCCACGCTAGCAACGTCCTACGGTCCGACGACCTCGAGCGAAGTGTGCGCTCGGGTGGCACGCGCGAGACGCCCGTCGAGTGTCACCAGCGCAGCTCCGAGATCTTCGGCGAGAGCAACGTAGACCGCGTCGTAAGCGGTGAAGTTCGCCCATAGCGAAACGATGCGTCCCAACAGTGGGCCGTGCGGATGGCGTTCGAGTGGCAGTTGGAAGTACGAATCGAGAAAGCCACTGGCCAAGTCCACAGGCGTGGCGCCCCGGCGCAGAAGACCGCGTACGAAAGAAGCGACCTCCAGATCGCAGAACTCTGGAATGTGCAGGATGTCGGGACCCGCGATGAGGCGGGCATGAGCAGGCGACCGCGACGCGCCGGTGAGGGCGTCGCAGACCGTGGACGCGTCGACTACGAGGTCGCTCAGTCTTCCAACCCCGCCTCTCGACGTGACTCGCGGATGATCTCTGCGACGGGAATGTCGAGGATGATCGGGGGCCGGTTCCGGATCTGAGCGAAGACCTCTTTCTTCGTGGGGCGTGCGACCTCGCGCTCGAGGATCTCTTGGATGTATGCAGTGAGCGTCTGGCCGCGGGCCTTCGCGCGTCGCTTGAGCTCGCTGTGCGTGCGATTGGACACGTTTCTCACTTGGATCATCTTGGACATGCTTCATACATGCTAGCGCATGTGCAGCACATGTTCAGTTCGGACATCGCTACTTGAGCAGACGGGAGAGGCGGCGATCCTTGAGCAGCCTCCCGCCCGTCTGGCAGTGCGGGCAGTAGAAGATCGTGTGCTCCTCGAAGTCGACGCGAGCAATCGGGTTGCCGCACTGCGGACAGGGTTCCCCGAGCCGGTTATGGATCAGGTAGACGTCCTTGTCGCCTTTGCCTCGCAAACGCAGCTCGAGCGCGCGCACGAGGTCCTCGTGGATTGCCGTGGCGAGTCGCTCGGTCTCCTCCTCGGTGAGCTCCGTCGAGGTCTTGAAGGGACTGAGGCGCGCGCGCAGGAGGATCTCGTTCGAGTGGGCTCTGCCGATGCCTGCGAGCGCGCGCTGATCGCGGAGCAGGGGATGGAGCTGTCGTCGCTCGCGGCTCAGGATCTCACCGAGGCCGACTGCATCCAGCTCGAGCGAGTCCGGGCCGAGGTGAGCAAGATCGGTCTCGAGCTGCTCGGGCGTGGTCAGCCAGACGCCCGCGCGCTTCTTCTTTCCACCCTCGGTGAGGATGAGCACGCCCCCGCCGGAGAAACCGAGCCGGAACATCGGCCGCTTGGGGCCCTTCGCGCCGGGCTTCAAGTAGCGGATGCGGCCGGCGCTCATCAGGTGCACGCGCAGGACGAGCTCGCCGTCCTCGGTCGGGAACAGCAGGTTCTTCGCGCGCCGCTTCGCTCCAGCGAAGCGGCGGCCCTCTAGCGTGGACAGAGGCAGGTCGATCGTCTTCAGCGTCGCGACGTGCGCGGGCCCGGCACGCTCGATCGGAAACGCCGAGACGAGCGGAGCGAGCTCGCGCACCCAGGCCTCGACCTCGGGTAGCTCAGGCATCGGGCGTCACGGTGGTCATGGGCGAATGTTGGCGGACCTGGACCAGAGCTGCGACGGGGAAGCCCACGGCCTTCCCGAGTCCGCACGGGCACCAGGCGGACTTCGCCGCTCCGCTCGACGTCGGCACGGGCGGCACCGGGTCGTCGGGCGGCTCCGGGATGGGTAGCGAGCCGGCGGTGCGGCGACCAGAGCCTCAGGAATTCCGGATGGCGCCAGAGCCCCCCGCGGACACCAGCGGAGGTCAGGCGCCGTCGGCTGGAGAGAGCGGGTCGGCGACGCCGGGAAGCGCCGCGCCGAGCTCGGTAGTGCGGGGCTCGTCCTCGATCGGCTCTGGCATGTCGCGGAGATGCCGCTGAGGCGAGAACACGATCCAGAGGAAGGCGAGACCGCCACCGATCGCTCCGACGACGATCGTCTCGCGCAGACCGATCCACGTTCCGAGGGCCCCGCCGGCGAGCGTTCCGATGGGGATGGTGCCCCAGACGAGGAAGCGCATTACCGAGTTCATGCGTCCCTGCAGCCGTGGCGGGCAGATCGCCTGCCGGTAGCTCACCTGGATGATGTTGTAGACGACGACGGTGTAGAAGAACACGAGCTGCGCCGCGATGAGAACCGGAATCGCCGCGTTGCCGACGGGTGCAAACGCGACGAGCAGCGTCGCCGGCCCGAAGAGCGATGACATGACGATCGTCGTCGGGCCGATGCCGAAACGGCGAGCGAGCCGCATTGCCGTGAACGCCGCGACCATCGAGCTGGTGGCTCCGATGGAGAAGACGATCCCGATGACGCCCGCCGAGAGCCCGAGCTCGCGAATGAGGAACACGAGGAGGATCGAGAACGCGACGCTCGAGAACAGGTTGGACGTCGCTGTGCAGCCCGCTTGCGCTCGCAGGTTCGGGTTTCCCAGGACGAAGCGCAGTCCTTCCTTGAGCTCCGTCCACAGGCTCGCCTTGCGGCCATCGATCATCTCCCTCACGGGCAGTTCTTCCTCTTTCCGGATGCCGAGGAGAATGAGACCCGAGCCGAGGAAGCTGATCGCGTCGACGAGCACCGCATACGGGGCCGTGAAGATCTGCACGAGCGCTCCCGCGAAGCCCGGCCCGCCCAGCTGCGCCGCGGAGCGGCTGATCTCGAGCTTCGAGTTTCCGTCGATGATCTGGTCCCGCTCGACGAGCGCGGGGAGGTACGACTGGTACGCGACGTCGAAGAAGACCGTGCAGATGCCGGTGAGGAAGACGACGACGTACAGCTGCCAAAGCGTGAGTGCGTCGGCGACGTACGCGATGGGAATCGTCGCCAGGAGCGCCGCCCTGCCGAAGTCTCCGGCGATCAGGATCGGCTTTCTCCTCAGCCGGTCGACCCAGACTCCGGCCGGCAGTGTGAAGAGGATGAAAGGTAGGAAGTTGAGCGTGCCGAGCAGCGCGACCTCGAACGCGCTGGCGTCGAGCACGACAATGGCGACGAAACCGATCGCGAGATCGTCGACCTGTGACCCGAACTGGCTGATCGTCTCGGCCGACCACAGCTTCAGGAAGTCACGATGGCGCCAGAGGCCGCCGGTGGGCCAGAGCCTAAGCATCGTCACTCTCGCGCTCGAGCGGCAGGATCGTGGTCGCCTCGAACAGGGCAAACGTCAAGGCGTGCATATCGCCGTTCGGATCCTCGGCGCTCTCGAAGTCCGCGAGCAAGCGGGCCAGCCGTTTCTGGAAGCGCGCGACGTCAGCGGGTACCAGACGCGCGTGCAGGATGGCGGAGGTCTCGCGGTCGAGGCCGGCCGCGATCAGCTCGTCCGCGGCCTGGCGGAGCATCGTCGCGGCGATCGCGTTTCGCCTCAGGTCGTCGGGCATCGAGTCGTCCGTCTTCAGCACGAAGAGCCGGGCGACCCGTCCGTAGTACATCTCCGTCAGCGCTCGGACCTTGCGCGTCCGCACGATTCGGACGAGACCTGCCTTCTCGAGCACCTTCAGGTGATGCCCGACCGTTCCCTTCGGCGTCTCGAGCGCATTTGCGAGCTCGGTCGTGCTGGCGGCGCGTTCCCGCAGGAGCGTGATGATCCGTCCACGGAACGGATCCGCGAGCGCGCGCAGCTGCTGCGGCGCGTCGACGACGAGCACGTCTTCGAGGTCGTAATCGGGAGCACGGTCGATGATCGCGGAACATACGGCATGTGCCGACCATTGGCAACTCGGGTCGGTTCCTACGGGCTCGATTCCCTCGCAGTACGCTCCGGGTCGTGGACGCCATTCTCGTCGAGGCCACTCGGGGCGGCGTCGTGGAGGCGCGCCATCGGGCACATGCGGTCGCCGTGGCCGGCGGCCAGATCCTGGCCTCGGCCGGAGACGGGGAGCTCATCACGCACTTTCGGAGCTCGGCCAAGCCGATCCAGGCGCTTCCGCTCCTGCAGGCCCGAGACGACCTCGACGACGTCGAGATCGCGATCGCCTGCGCCTCGCACCTCGCCCGTCCCGAGCAGCTAGACGCCGTGCGCAGCCTGCTCGCGAAGGCGCCGGCCGGCGAGGACGACCTCGAGTGCGGGACTCGCGGAGCCGACGCCGGACCGACGCGGATCGCGCACAATTGCTCCGGAAAGCATGCCGGGATCCTTGCTCTCTGCCGCGCGCGCGGATGGCCGGTCGAGGGCTACCGACTGCTCGAGCATCCGTGCCAGCAGGTCATGCTCGACGAGGTGGCAGCAGCGGCGGTGGTCGATCCTGGAGGGATCCCGATCGGTGTCGACGGCTGCGGCATCCCCACGTTCGCCCTTCCGCTCGAGCGCATGGCGCACGCCTTCTCGCGGCTTGCCGCGCTCGACGGCGGGACACGTGCGATAGCCGCGATGCGCGCGCACCCCGAGCTCATTCGCGGCCCGCATGCAGCGGACACCATGCTCATGCAGACGCAACCTGGTTGGGTTGCGAAGGGCGGGGCGGAAGGGCTTCTTTGTGCCGTCTCCACCGATGGGACGGGGATCGCGCTCAAGGTCGAAGACGGAAGCCAGCGGTCCGTGCGGAGCGCGCTCGCGGCGTTCCTCGTTCGACTCGGGCTCGACCCGGGAGAGCTCGGAGAGGTGCCGATCGAGAACTCGCGCGGCGAGATCGTCGGCGAGCTGCGTGCTGTCTGAGATCGACACGTCGACATCGGACCTTTGCGAAATGGCCAAGTCGCACTAGGATGCGGCGCCTGGTGGCAGAGCCGGAGCGGCGAGCAGGACCGGCTCGAGAGGCAGGGCAGTTCGTTCATCCGTTCGAGCGCGAGAGGAGAGTGTCCCAACCCATGCTGTCCGTCGACATTGCTCTTCCCGAAGTCGAGGAGCTTCAGCGCCTCATCGAGCAAGGCCTCGAACGAGGATTCCTCACGTACGACGAGATCGTGGCCGGGCTCGAAGAGGTCGAGCTCACGAAGGAGCAGGTCGAGGACTTCTACACGTACCTGATCGACCACTCGATAGAGCTGGTCGAAGGCGTCGAGCACAAGACGCTCCCGCAGGAGGAGCCTCCGGCCGAGGACGAAAAGACCGTGCCGAAGCTCGATCTCTCAGTTGAGCCCTCGCTCGACTCGCTCAGGCTCTATCTGCGTGAGATCGGCAAGGTGCCGCTTCTCACCGCCGACCAGGAGGTGTCGCTCGCAAAGCGCATCGAGCGCGGCGACATGGGCGCAAAACAACACATGACCGAGGCGAACCTGAGGCTCGTCGTGTCGATCGCGAAGGGGTACCTGGGTCGCGGTCTCTCGTTCCTCGACCTGATTCAGGAAGGCTCGCTCGGGCTCATCCGTGCGGTGGAGAAGTTCGACTATCGCAAGGGCTTCAAGTTCTCGACGTACGCGACATGGTGGATCCGCCAGGCGGTCACGCGGGCGATCGCTGACAAGGCGCGCACGATCCGCATCCCGGTGCACATGGTCGAGAAGCTGAACAAGGTCGTCCACATCGAGCGGCAGCTCGTCCAGCGCCTCGGCCGCGAGCCGGAGCCCGAGGAGATCGCCGAGGAGCTCGAGATCCACCCGGACGAGGTGCGCGAGATTCTGCGCATGTCGCAGCTTCCGATTTCTCTGGAGAAGCCGATCGGAGAGGACGAGGACTCGTCTCTCGGCGACTTCGTGCCCGACGAGGCGGCCGAGTCGCCATTCGACACCGCCTCTCTGTCGCTTCGCCGGGAGGACGTGGAGGTCGCCCTGTCCGCGTTGCCCGACCGCGAGCGGCGCGTCATCGAGCTCCGTTACGGCCTCGACGGCTCCCAGCCGTGCACGCTCGAGGAGGTGGGGCGCACGTTCGGGGTCACGCGCGAGCGCATCCGTCAGATCGAGAACAACACGCTGAAGAAGCTCGAGTCGCTGCCCGAGGCCCAGGGACTCAAGGACTGCGTCTAGGGATAGACGGGGTCTGGCTTCAGCCAGACCCCGCGTCACGCCGACAGCTGAATCTCCGCCGGGAGGTCTGTCGGCTCGAGCTCTGGCTCGAGCTCTGGCTCGAGCTCGGTTCGGACGCGCGCGTCGAAGTAGGCGGAGCACGGCGAACGCGCGACGATCCTCGAGCTCGCTGACCTGCGCGAGCAGCGACCAGCGGATCGCGAGGCGGACTGATCGCAGGCGGGGTGGCATTTCGCATCTTCCTCTGGCTACTGCCGTTCGGGCTTGTCGCAGCCGTCGTTCTCTCCTTCTCGGTCGAGCTGGACCCCGACGGTCTCGAATCCGCCGCTCGCCACTTCGGCGTCGGCGCAGCCGCTGCGCAGGCGGCCTCCGAGGCGGCTGCAGTGCGGCACCGAGGCACGTTGGTCGCCTTCCTCCTCGGCCTCTTCTTCCTCGCCTGGTTCGCGCTCGGCCGTTCGGGCGCTTGCTCGGAACCCTGCTCACCCTCGCGCTGACCACCGGGGTCGCCCTCGTTGCGATGTGGCTCCTTCCTGACTGCGCAACCGACGTCCGCGAGCTCCTCCCCGGCACGTTGCTCATGACGGTCGGGCACCAGCTCGTCCAGAGCGCGGTGATCTTCTACTTCGCGCCGCGGCTCGGTCAGTCTGAAGAAACCTACGGCGCCTTCGGCACGGCGGCGACGATGCTTGTCTGGCTCTATGTTCTGAGCCGGCTCGTCACCGGTGTCGCATTTCTCAACGCAACGCTCTGGGCGAGACGTCAGCCATCATCCGCGGAGGAGCTGCAGCCCGTCCGAGCGGCCGGATGATCCGTACCTATGAGGAAGGAAGGAGCCCCGCGTCACCGAGCGCGGCGAGCGACCGCTCGCGAATCTTGCTCGCCAGTGCGGAGACGTCTGCGCCGAACGGCGCGAAGACGACGACGTCCAACCATGCCGTCCGCTCACTGACCTCACCGACCTGAACGTCCACGTCGAGCTCTACACCCTCCAAGACGTGGGAAGCTATTTGCCACGTTATGCCTCGCGCCTCCGAGAGAGAGGCGTCGATCCGTACGGGAAGCCGCACGGTGACCAGCCGGCGGGGATCGTCGACGGAGTTGTTCACGAGCGTCGTCGAGACCATGGTCGAGTTGGGGACGAAGATCCGCCGGCCCTCGTCCGTTGCGAGTGCCGTGTAGCTCAAGGAGATCTCCTCGACGGTCCCGGTGTGCTGGTCGACGGTGATCCGATCGCCGAGGCGAACCGGCTGCGTGAACGCGAGCAACACGCCGGATCCCAGGTTTCCGAGCGGCGTCGTGAGAGCCAGTCCCGCGACGAGTGCGAGCACGGCGCCCGAGGCGAGAAACGCGCGGGCGACCTCCGTCGTCGAGGGGAAGATCGAGAGGACGCTCCATACGCCGATGAGACTTACGATTGCGACGGCGGCGCGCAGCAGGAAGCTGAAGGTCGTGCGCCGGCGCGCCGCAACTGCGGGATCACGCTCCGCGAGGCGTCGCTCGTACCGCTCGAACGCGATACGCAGCGCGAAGCGAAACGCGATCACGACGCCGAGCCAGATGGCAGCGGCGACGAGTGCCTGCGCCCAGCGATTGTCCACCCGGCTGAGTTCGGCGCCTGCTGCACCTAGCCTTCCGACTAGTCGCCGGCGAGCACTCGCGTTTTCGCCGAGGCGAACTCCTCGTCGGTCAGTGCGCCGCGTGCGTGCAGATCGGCGAGCTCCCCGAGCCGAGCCGTCACAGAGCCGCCGTCGCCCCGTTCTTGCGCAGGCTGTGGCCTCGCGACCTGCGTGCGCTGCGTCTCCCACCAGCTCGTGAGCCGAGACCGGGTCTCGGCGAGGAGCTCGGGCGCGGAGGCGTTCGGGTACTCGCGCAGGGTCTGCGCGCGCATCGCCTCGATCCAGAGGACACCGAGCGCGGCGAGCGTGAGCACGACGATGTAGCGCGCGAAGTCGCCGACGGGGCCGGTGAGGAGCAGGATCACGGTGAGGATCGCGAGCACTGCGTAGGCCCAGGCGCGCTGACGGACGGCCGGCGCGAGCACACGGCGTACGTCCACCGCCCGACGGCCGGGGCCGGCGAGCCACGCAGCTACGAAGATGAGGATCCCGATCCCGACGAACCAGCGGAACGAGCTTCGGAGAGGTTCGGTGAAGATGCCCCAGGCGTTCTCGGCAGCAGCCTGGTTCTCGGTCTCAGCGACGAGCGAGTCCACCACGTAGCTGCCGCCGACACTGACGGCGACGAGACCGACCAGGCCGACAACCACGACGGCGATGCCGACCCTGCGCACCGCGCGGCGCCGGTCGCCGGCGATCCATACGGCGAGCGCGAACGCAGCGAGCGCGAGCAGCGGAAGCACCCAGGCGAGAGTCTGGAGGACGTTGACGCCGTCCTGCGCAGTCTCGAGCTCATCCGAGCGCAGGATCTCGATGCGTCCGACGTCTTCGGGAATCTGATCCGCGATCTGGTCGCGAAGACCAATGCGATCGGCCGCCTCCAGGACGATCACCTCCAAGTCGAGCGTGACAGCGCCGCCTTCGGTGGACACGGTGTCGCCGCCGCCCTCGAGCACCGCGATCAGCGTCTGATGCGACTCGTCGATCGTCAACGCCCACAGTCGTTGCAGACGGGGTTGCTCCAGCGCTCGCTCGACCAGGCGGTACGAGGCCTCCCGCAGCGCGGCGGTCGCCGGCCCGGAGAGGCGCTGGTAGTCGTCCGGGAGCTGCTGCTCGAGCTCTGCCTGGACGTCGACCGACAGGAAGAGCTCGTCGACCGCTCTCGTGGCGACGGCGTTGCGGATCTCGTCGTCCTCGATGAGCTCCGTGCTCTTGTCGACGAAGACGTCGTTGTTCAGCGCGACGCGATCGACCCACACCGCCGCGGATGCCGCGAGCAGGAGCAGTCCCGCGATGACGAGGACGACCCAGGTTGCAATCGAACGGCTTATTCCGACTCTTCCAGAAACGTGGCGTGGAGCGCCTTGACGGCGCGCTCGACGTCTATGCGTGCAACGAGGCAGGTGATCTTGATCGGCGAGGTCGAGATCAGCCGGAGGTTGATCTCTTCGTCGGCCAGCGTCCGGAACATGCGGGCGGCGACACCGGGGTTCGAGCGCATCCCGGCTCCGACGAGGGACACCTTGCCGAGGTCCTCGATCTCCTCGACCTCGATCGCACCGAGTGTCTCCTGGGCGCGTGCGAGCGCTCGCCGGGTCGCGGTCACGTCCTCTCGAGGAACGCCGAACGAGATCTCGGCCGGCCCATGTGCGACGTTCTGGAGGATCGTGTCCACACTCACGTGCTCCGCCGAGACAGCCTGGAGGATCGCCGCCGCCGAGCCCGGCTTGTCGGGCACGCCACGGAGCGCGAAGAGGACTTCGTCTTCGGAGTGGGTGACCGCCGAGACGATCGCTGACTCCATGCCGGCGACATCCTGGATCCAGGTGCCAGGCTCGCCGGAGAACGTCGAGCGCGCGTGGATGGGAACGCCCCGGTTCCGGGCGAGCTCGACGGCTCTCAGCATCAGCACCTTCGCCCCGGACGCTGCCATCTCGAGCATCTCCTCGTACGAGACGACCGGAAGCTTGCGCGCCTGCGGGACGATGCGAGGGTCTGCCGTGAAGATTCCTTCGACGTCGGAGTAGATCTCGCAGGAGGCGCCGAGCGCCGCAGCGAGGGCGACGGCGGTCGCGTCGGTGCCACCGCGTCCGAGCGTCGTCACGTCCATCGTGTCCCGCGAGAAGCCCTGGAATCCCGCGACGAGCACGATGCGTCCGCGATCGAGCGCTTCCAGCACGCGAACCGGCGTGATCTCCCGGATCTTTGCCTTCGTGTGCACCGGATCCGTGAGGATGCCGGCCTGCGAGCCGGTGAACGAGACGGCCTCGTGACCGAGGTCGTGAACCGCCATCGCGACGAGCGCACACGAGATGCGCTCCCCGGTCGAGAGGAGCATGTCGAGCTCGCGCGGGTTCGGATCGGGCGACGTAGAGCGCGCCAGCTCGAGCAGCGTGTCGGTCGTCTCGCCCATCGCGGAAATCGTTCCCACGACTCGGATGCCGCGCTCGCGCGCCTCGACAAGCCGCCGCGCGACATGGCGGATCTTCTCGGGATCCGCGACCGAGGAGCCGCCGAACTTCATGACGACCGTCTCGGTCGAAGCCTCGGACGCCGCGTGCATACCGGGATTGTGTCTGCCAGACGACCG
>Ga0136613_10001992_pt1 | contig 10812 bp, 11 predicted proteins | sample AntDrymUQ2722106_2_FD_106649 | JGI IMG/M metagenome (GOLD analysis project Ga0136613, IMG submission 106649) | Polar desert sand microbial communities from Dry Valleys, Antarctica - metaG UQ272 (21.06) | ecosystem: Environmental > Terrestrial > Soil > Desert | place: Antarctica: Dry Valley... | reverse complement strand
GTGCCGAGTTCGTCGATCGAGATCTGGACGTAGGGCGAGCGCAAGGCGGTGGCGGCCGCGCAACCGGCCATCGAGCTCACCAGATGGCCGCGTCGCATGCCCGCGTCCCGTCCGGAACCCCCTGACCTCACGCTCGCGACGCTAAGCCGCGGATACGACACGCGCTTCTAGGCGCGCCGCGAGGCGCGTCGGACGCACGTCCTTACCGGCGGTCCCGTACGGGTCGAACCCGCAACGCTGGTGGGCAAGGGACAGCCGCGAGGCGCGTCGGACTCGGCTCGGGAAACAGATCTCCGGCTGGTTCGTTGTGCTGTGAGTGATCGAGAGCCCCGATTCCAGGAGACGCCGCCGGCGGCAGTTGGTCATCGTCGCGATCGTGATCTTCGCGATGCTGGCAACTGCGCTGGCTGGCGTCGTGGCAGCCTTCGCCGATCCGAACGACCAGACCGGTGGTCGCTCCGCTGGCACAGCGGGGCCCGCCGCAACCGGCCTGCTCGGCTTCGGCGCCTCTGTACCCGAGGGGGGTATGCTGGAAATAGTCGTCGCAATGAAGGAGCCTCTCCGTGAGCACTGCCACCTATACCGTCACCGGCCTGACCTGCGGGCACTGCGTCTCAGCCGTGACTGAGGAGTTGTCCCAGCTCGACGGAGTGACCGCTGTCGATGTCGATCTGGTGGCCGACGGCGAATCGCGAGTCACCGTGGCTAGTACCTCTGAGCTGAGCGAGCCCTCCGTACGCGATGCCGTCGACGAGGCCGGTTACACACTCACCGGCACCGCCTGACCGAGGTCGGATATCCCCAAGTCGTGATGCGCACTCAGCCGCCGGCGTGGCGGGGCGCAGCGCCTGACCCTGGCCGTCCGCTGCGAGAGCCGTTCCTTGCAGCGGCGGTAGTCCTGGCTGCGCTGTTCCTCGCCCACGGGCTGCAGTGCGTCGCGGCGCAGAGTCACGGCCCGACGCCATCGAGCCAGACGAGTGCTGCTTCGGCAGTCTTTGACGGCTCGATGCCCGCCGGCCATGATGGAGTCAGGCTCCTGACCTCGGCGGCACTGCCACCAGTCGCCGGTCTCGGCGCTCGTGTCAGCGCCCATTTCTCCCGGGGCCACTTGGGCGTGGTGTGTGTCGCCGTCCTCGCGGCTGGAGCGATCTGCTGGTTGCGCTCACCGAAGTGGATGGTCTTGGTTGGTCGGCGCCTCCCGGTGTGGCCACCCCACTGGGCGTCGGTGTCACTGCGAGTCGTGGGTCGATGGCGACCGCCGCTGCTCAACCTGGCGCTGCTCTGCGTGTCTCGGACCTGAGCGGTCCCGCTGTCGCCCCGGCGACGGCCGCTGCCCGTTCACATCCATCAGACCCATTAGTCAGGAGACACCATGAACGCCCGTATCACCGCATCCCTCGGCGCTGTTGCCGCAGCCGCGCTCCTCGCGGCCTGCGGCAGCGATGCCGATAACTCCGCTGAAAACCACAACGCCGCGGATGTGACGTTCGCCACCGAGATGATTCCGCACCATCTTCAAGCGGTGGAGATGTCCGAAATGGCTGCAACCCGCGCCAGTAGATCTGAGGTGCTGCAGCTAGCCGAGGAGATCGCCGGAGCCCAGGGGCCGGAGATCGAGACCATGTCCGGCTGGCTCGAGGCATGGGGAGAACCAGTGCCCGAGGGAATGGACGGCATGGACATGGCCGGCATGCCCGGCATGATGAGCGAGGAGCAGATGCAAGCCCTCGGCGAGGCCAGCGGGCCAGCCTTCGATGAGATGTTCCTGGAGATGATGATCGAGCACCACACAGGAGCGATCCAGATGGCACAGACCGAACAGAGCGAAGGTCAGTATTCGGAGGCGATCGACCTCGCAGCCCAGATCGAGGAAGCGCAGACGGCCGAGGTCGAAACGATGCAGAACCTGCTCGCTACGAACGAGTAGCTGACCGACCCCGGGGGGTGGCCACAGTGGCCACCCCCGGAACCTGCCGCACCCGGATCTCTTGAGTCGTGTTGACCATATACCCCCCTGGGGTATACTGGCAACATTTGCAGCGATGAGAGGTGCGGTATGAGCGGGACAACAGCGAGTTGGGGGCCAGCCGTCCAGGCGACCCGGCACTGCTTGACCGGGTGTGCCATCGGTGAGGTTCTGGGGATGGTGATTGGTACCTCGATCGGACTGTCCAACGGATGGACGGTCGTGTTGGCGGTGGCGCTGGCGTTCTTCTTCGGCTATCTGCTGACCGTCCGATCGGTGCTTGGCGCGGGTCTGACGGTGCGTGCGGCAATCAAAGTCGCCCTGATCGCCGACACGGTGTCGATCACCGTCATGGAGATCGTGGACAACGCGATCATGTTGGCGATCCCGGGCGCGATGGAGGCCGGGATCAGCGGTTGGCTGTTCTGGGTCAGTCTGGCGATCGCGTTGGCGGTCGCGTTCGTGCTCACCGTCCCGATCAACCGGGTGATGATCAACCGAGGGCTGGGGCACGCAGTCGTTCATGCCTACCACCACAGGTAGATAGCCCTCGTCCGGACCTGCGGGGGCTCAGTGTCAGACCCTCTTCCTAGAGTCCATCTCGAGTGATCGCGACGCGGTCGACTCGTGAACTGCCCAGGAAGGGGAGGCTCATGCTCATCGACTGCGACACCTGCCAGGTGCGGGGTGCAGCTTGCGGTGACTGTGTGGTCACCGTCCTGCTCGGTCCACCAGCCGCACTGGGCTCGGACACCCTGGAACTCGACGAGGTCGAGCAGGCAGCGGTCAGGGCGCTTGCCGAGGGGGGCTTGATCCCGCCCCTGCGACTCGTCCCGATCATCACCCATGGCGAGCCAGACGCAACACAGAGTAGCCAGCAGGTCGGCTGATTCATGATCGAAAACTGCTGTGGCACAACGAATCCATAGATATCGGCCCGGCATTGTCACGGCATGGTCACGACCCTGTAGGGTGACGCTCGGTTCAACGGGTGGAAGTCATTGCAGAGGATGACCCCGGGGAGCCACCGCCTAATTGGCCGGAGAACGCTCTGCTTCGACGGCCGAACCGGGGACCCACCGTTCGTGGGGTGAATCGGCGCTTGCGTCGTAGGGCTACTCTTCCCGGCCCGAACCCGTCAGCTAACCCGGTAGGCGGTCGACGCGGAAGAAGGAGAGCCGCCGCTCGTGGCGACCCCCACCCATATTCACAAATCTCAGACCCTCCGACAACTGCTCCGGTTCCTTGTTGTCGGCTGCGCGGTTCTCGTGGGCGCGACCCTCACTGCTCCGGTTGCCAGCGCTGATCCGCCGGTTCCGGGCACTGCCAGTGACGCCGCTCGTCTCGTGGCCGAGCTGGGCAGGGACTTAGAGGTCCTGCAGGAAGAGCAGAACGAGGCCCAAGTCGCCCTCGACCGCTTCATCGCCGATGCCGCAGCTGCGACCGTTGCCCTCGGGGAGGTCAACGCCACGCTGGTCGAGATAGACGGCCGAATGCGAGGTGTGGCACGGAGTGCCTTCGCCGGTGACCGGCTCGGCAGCTTCTCAGCGATTCTCACCGCCGATTCGCCGCAAGAGTTCCTGGATCGGGTCAACACGCTGGAGTTCATATCGGGACGCGACGGTGCGCTGTTGACCCAGGCCACCCAAACCCGTAACGAAGCCCGGTCCCTGAACGACGCGGCCGACGTGGCCGTCGCAGCCTCGCAGGCGGCCGTCGCCGAGATCGCCACTCGCCGGGCCGATCTTGCGAACCAGATCCAGACTTTTGAGGATCTCTACGCTCAGCTCTCGGCCGAGGAGCAGGCTGCCGCTGCGGCCGCCGAGGCCGCCGCTGCCGAGGCCGCTGCCGAGGCCGCCGCTTCGCAGGGCGACCCAGCCGAGGGCGACCGATCCGAGGGCGACCGATCCGAGGGCGACCGATCCGAGGGCGACCGATCCGAGGGCGACGCCTCCAGGGATGACCGAACCGCCGTCGAGGGTTCTGATGGCAATGGACAAGCGCCGCCCGGAGAAATCGCCGCCCCGAGCGATGCTGCGAGGATCGCGGTCGAGACCGCCTACGCCCAACTAGGTGACAGGTACGTGTTTGGGGCTGGCGGACCGGACTCGTTCGACTGCTCTGGGCTCACCTCGTACGCCTATGCCGCGGCGGGGGTGAACTTGCCGCACTCGAGCAGGTCGCAGTCGACAATGGGTGTCCCGGTCAGTCGCAGTGAGTTGCAGCCAGGTGACCTGGTCTTCGCCTACTCCCCGGTGAGCCACGTCGGCATCTATGTCGGTGGCGGCCAGGTCATCCACGCCTACTCCTACGGTTCCCCTGTTTCCCTTGGATCGGTCAATATGTGGGGGGCCTACAGCGGCGCGCGGCGGATCACCGGCTAGCCGTTCACGCTTCGTCCGCACCAGCCCTCGACACCGTCCAGATCGAGCCGGCCCACCTAGCATTCATCAGGTGGGCAGGGCAATCAAGATCATGAAGGTGATTTCGGTCGCGCGGTTGCGCCGCAGATCCCCGACGACTTTTTCGGGTCGACCAGATTGATCGGGTCGCGGCGCGCTGCATGGATCACCCTGGCCGTCATCCTGATCGCCGTCCTCGCCCTCGTCGTGATCCTGGTGCCATGGCGGGTAGCGCCGATACCCGTTGGCGGGACCGTTCCCGATGCCACGCGTGACTTCACGCCCGAGGAGCTGTCTCGCGCGGCGGCGCTGGCGGCCCGCATCCAGCCCACTGCGCTGCTCAGCCTGGCAGTAAGCCTGGTCATCTCAGCCTTGCTCGGTCTCACCTCCCTCGGCGCCCGGATCGTCACCCTGGCAGCCAGACCCATGGGCGGGGGATGGGTGTGGCAAGTGATCCTCGGTAGCCTGGCGCTCGGTCTGATCGGTCGGCTGGCCACCCTGCCCCTCTCCGCATACGCCGAGACGGTGTTGAGAAGGTACGGGTTGTCTACCCGCGGCTGGGGCCTGTGGGCTGCCGACATCGCGAAATCCGTTGCGATCGGCGTCGCCTTGACCGCGCTGGTCCTGATGGTCTTTTACGGGTCGATGCGGCTGGCTCCTCGGCTGTGGTGGACGATTGCGGCTACGGCCGTGGCCGCCCTGGTGGTAGTGGGGTCCTTCCTCTACCCGGTGCTCGTCGAGCCTGCCTTCAACCAGTTCAGGTCGATGCCGCAGTCCCAACTGCGGGGAGATCTCCTCGCCGTCGCCGAGCGGGATGGCGTCGCCGTCGACGACGTCCTCGTCGCCGACGCCTCCCGCCGCACGACCGCCCTCAATGCCTACGTCTCCGGCTTCGGATCCACCCGCCGGATCGTCGTCTACGACACGCTCTTGGACAGCGAGTCGCCGACGGTGATCGAGACCATCGTCGCTCACGAATTGGGACACGCCAAGAGCAACGACGTCGTGCTCGGTACGGCGATCGGGGCGCTGGGGGCCGCGGCGGCGGTCATTGCGGGCTACCTGCTGGTTGGTTGGGCACCTCTGTTGCGCCGTGCGGGTGCGTCGTCGCTTGCCGACCCCCGAAGCATGGCTCTGGTGCTCTTCGTCCTGGCCGCGGTCGGCCTGATACTGGCGCCTGCGCAGAGCCTGATCTCCCGACAGATCGAGGCCAGCGCCGACGTGCACGCTCTCGACCTGACCCGTGACCCGGCAGCGTTCATCGAGATGCAGCGGCGCCTTGGCATTCGCAACATCGCTGCCCTTGAACCCAATCAGCTCTACTACTGGGTCTTTGCCTCCCATCCCTCGACCGTCGAACGGATCGCCACGGCGCGTGACTGGGCGCAGGTCAACCGTGCGAGCCCACCGTGACCGACGGTTCGCCCTCGACGACCCGGACGCTGGTCGTCACCAACGACTTCCCACCCCGTCAGGGCGGCATCCAGACCTACGTCAGTGCACTGGTGCGCCGCCAGCCGGCTGATTCTGTCGTCGTGTTCGCACCGGCGTGGGACGGGGCAGCCGCCTACGACAGCGCACAAGCCTTCCCGATCGTCCGGCACCGGACGAGCCTGATCCTGCCCACCCCGGAGATTCGGCGACGAGTCGGCGCCCTGGCCCGCGAACACGACTGCAACCGGGCGTGGTTCGGAGCGGCCGCGCCTCTGGCGTTGTTGGCACCGGTCCTGCGGGACAACGGGATCGAACGGATGATCGCCTCGACCCACGGGCACGAGACGGGTTGGGTGCGGTTACCCGGCGCTCGACAGTTGCTGCACCGCCTGGCCGCCGAGGTCGACGTAGTCACCTACATCACCGAATTCACCCGCGGCGTCCTGGAGCCCGCCTTGGCCGATGTCACCAAGCTGGCCCACCTACCGCCAGGCGTCGACGTCTCAACATTCCATCCCGCTGTCACCGGTGCGCCCGTACGCCGCCGGCTGGGCTTGGACGCGGCGACGCCGGTGGTGGCGTGCGTGTCACGGCTGGTCCGCCGAAAGGGGCAGGACGTCTTGATCCGGGCCTGGCCGCAGGTGCGTTCCCGGTTTCCGGATGCGGCCCTGCTGATCGTCGGTAGCGGCCCGGACGCCAACCGATTGCAGACTCTGGTGGAACGGGTCGGTGCCCAGGGCGTGCACTTCGTCGGGGGGGTGAGTTGGCCAGATCTGCCGTCGTACTACGCCGCATGCGATGTGTTCGTCATGCCGTGCCGGACGCGGCGCGCCGGGCTGGACGTCGAGGGGCTCGGGATGGTTTACCTGGAAGCCGCTGCCTGCGCCCGACCGGTGATCGCCGGCACCTCGGGTGGTGCGCCGGAGGCGGTACGCGAGGGCGAGACCGGCCTGATCGTTGACGACCCCCGATCGCCGCCATCGGTGGCTGCCAGCATCCTCGAGCTGCTCGAAGATCGGGACCGAGCCAGCGCCATGGGTCTGGCCGGGCGGGCCTGGGTCGAAGCGCAATGGACCTGGGACTCTCTAGCCGCGCGTTGGCGAAGCCTGCTCGCCTAGCGCGTAGATTCTCACGCGCCGAGGGCAGACACTGTCGGGGCGCTCTGGAACCGGGCCATCGGATCCGGGTAGTCCCTGCGCTGGAATCGGCCAGCGCCCAAGACGGTCAGGGTGAGCAAGGCCAGAGCACCGAGGTAACGCCACGGGTTCTTCTCGATCGGTGGTCCGTTTCCCTCCCGCCAACTGTTCACGTTGATGATCACCTCGGTGGCCAGGACCTGCCCATGGCAGGCCAGGCCGCTGGCACCGATCTGCACCAGGTCGCAGCGCTGGTGCATCTCGGCGTACCACCAATCGTCGACCATCGGGCGAGCCCACTCACCAAGTGGGACGCCGATCTCGGCGGCGTAACGCAACAGGTCATAGCCGTAGTCGTGTCCCTTGCAGGTCGGTTCCATGTCGAAGGCCAGATGCACCGGCGAGGAGCAGGCGCCGATCGGCTCGGCCAGGGACAGGGTGCCGTTGATGTCGATCACCTCCGGGCGGTAGCCCATCACCAACACGAAGTCGCCGGGGATGGAGGCGATCAGTTCAGCCCGCCGATCCGGTCCGGTGGCTTCGCGGCCGATAAGCACCTCGACGGCGTGAGCGGTCGCAGGGTCTCCGCGGCCAGGGAGAGTCACGACCGGGGAACCCGCCCCGCTGACGAGCAGGGACATGACGATCACCGCAGTTGCCTGCAGCAGCGCCCACACGATTCGCGGCGAGATCAACTCCGCTGGGTTCGACAGGCCGGGCAGCAGAGATCGGCGCACCCGTGGAGGTGCGGTCAGGCGGGCCTGCTCGATCGGCCAGGTCAGATACCGCATCGGTGCCATAGTGGCACCTCAGCGGGCGTAGATGGCGTCCACTTCGCCGGCGCAGGTCTTGAGAACCACAGCCCGCCTGATGCTGTTCTTCGGAGTCAGTTCGCCGGCTGCCTCGGTGAAGTCACGGCCCAGGATGCGAAACACTTTGATGGCCTCGCCGTCGGAGATTGCTCGGTTCGCCTCATCCACCGCCGTCTGGATCTCGGCGCGCAGCTCCCGGTCGTCCTTGAGGGATCCGGCATCACCGCCGGCGGGCTTATTGTTGCGCTGCGCCCACGCCGGTAGAGCGTCGGCATCAAGAGTGATCAGAGCCCCGATGAACGGGCGCCGGTCCCCGACCACGATGCACTGACTGATCAACGGATGGGCTCGCAACCGATCCTCCAGCACGGTCGGCGCCACGTTCTTGCCGCCGGCGGTCACAACAATTTCCTTCCTACGACCGGTGATGGTCAGAAAGCCCTTGCCGTCCAACGCTCCGACATCACCGGTATGCAACCAGCCGTCCGCGGTCATTACCTCATCTGTGGCCTCTTCGTTGTTCCAGTAGCCGTCGAAGACATGTCCGCCCTTGAGGAGCACCTCACCGTCCTCGCCGATCCGGACCGCGACGCCTGGAAAGGGCCGGCCCACCGACCCGATCTTGACTGCCTGCTCGAGATTGAGCGTGGAAGCGCCCGATGTCTCGGTGAGCCCGTACCCCTCGTAGATGGTCAGCCCGATGCCACGGAAGAAATGTCCCAGCCGAGGGCCCAGCGGGGCGCCGCCGGAAAGGGCCGCCCGGCACCGGCCACCCAACGCACCGCGCAGCTTCGCGTACACGAGGCGGTCAAAGACTTCGTGCCGCATCCTGAGCAGGAATCCGACCTGCCCCCGGTCGAGGGCGCGTGAGTAGCTGATCGCGGTGTCCTCGGCAATGTCGAAGATCTTGCCTTTGCCGTCGGCGTGAGCGCTCTGCTTCGCCGAGTTGTAGATCTTTTCAAACACCCGCGGTACGGACAGCACGAAGGTCGGGCGGAACTCGGCGAAGTCGGCCAGCAGGCTCGTCACCTCGGCCGTATGCCCGAGCTTGGACTGCGTTTCAACGGATCCGATCTGGATGATCCGGGCGAAGATGTGGGCCAACGGCAGAAAAAGTATCGTCGAGCCCTCGGAGTTGAACAGCCCGGCCAGCCCTGGCTGGGTGTTGCGGACCACGAAGAGCAGATTGCGATGGGTGAGCCGGCAGCCCTTGGGGCGACCAGTCGTTCCGCTGGTGTAGACGATTGTGGCCAGGCTGTCGGCGGTGACCCCATGGCGGCGGGTGTCCAACTGCGAGTCAGTCAGGGCCGATCCCGTGCCGGAGAGCCACTCGACCGCGCCGTTGTCGATCTGCCAGACATGCGAGAGCTCGTCGAGGTCACCGCGTACGGATTGCACGAGTTGCTCGTGCCGCTCGGATTCCACCAAGATCGCGCTCGCGCCCGAATCGGCCAGGATCCACTGCACCTGTTCGGCGCTGGAGGTCTCGTAGATCGGAACGGTGACACCTCCGGCCGCCCAGATTGCGTAGTCGATCAGCGTCCACTCGTACCGTGTCTTACTCATCAACGCAACGCGATCGCCTTGGGCCACGCCGCTGGCGAGCAGTCCCTTCGCCACAGCCACGACCTCCCGGACGAACTGGGTGGCGGTCACGTCCTCCCACGCGAAGCTGGCTGACCCCTGCCAACCCGCCGGGCGGCTTCGCCCGGCCGCTCGACGTCGTACGGTGAACAGGACATTGTCGGGAGCGTCCGCGGCGTGTGTGAAGACCGAGTCGGTCAGCGTGTCCGCGTCGGAAACCGCCACCAAGGTCGGTATCGCAAGTTCGCGCACGTCGGCGAATCCTAGCCGCTGACTCCGAACCGAACGGGAATGGCAGGCTGCGGGTGTGCCGACGGTCGATCTGGTCGACGAGAGCTACCTTCGCGCCCCGATCGAGGTGGTCGCTGCGGTGGTCCATGACAAAGCTCGATGGTCGCTGTGGTGGCCACAACTCCGTCCGGCGGTGTTCATGGACCGCGGCAGCGCCGGCATCCGCTGGAACATCACAGGTGCCTTGGTGGGCAGCATGGAAATGTGGCTCGAGTCCTACGAGCAACCGTTGGGTGGGGTGCTGTTGCATTTCTATCTGCGTGCCCATCCGACGGCGCCCGGGTCAGCGACCGAGCCCGCGCCGCTGGCAGGGCGGCCAGCGGTGGCCGAATCCGCACGCTGGGCCAAGGCAAGCAAGCGCAACCTCTGGGCTCTCAAGGACGAACTCGAGGCGGGCCTCCGATGAGCTGCAGACGCACTTTCTCCGGACGAAGGGAGGTCACGGGGCGATGAGGCTGCACCTGGTCAGCGATGTACACGGCGCCGCGGAGCCGCTGCGCCGGGCCGGTGATGGGGCCGACGCGCTGATCTGTCTCGGCGATCTTCTCTGCTTCATCGACTACTTCGATTACGACGGCGGCGTCTTCGGATCTCTGTTCGGTCCGGACGCGGTGGCCCGGTTGGTCGAACTGCGGACCGCTCGCCGCTTCGACGAGGCCCGCGACTGGTCCCGCGCGCTGTGGGGCGGGCTGCCGGACGCTCGGACGGCCATGGACGAGGCGATCGATGGGCAGTACGCCGAACTGTTCGCCGCCATGCCCACGCCGACGTACGCGACCTACGGCAATGTCGACATCCCGGATCGCTGGCCCAGGCACGCCCATGCTGGGGTTGCGATCCTCGACGGTGCGGTCGCCGAGATCGGTGGCCTGCGGTTTGGCTTCGTCGGCGGCGGGTTGCAGACGCCGATGCGGACGCCGTACGAGCTCCCTGAGGCCGACTACGCAGCCAAGGTGGCAGCCCTCGGAGCGGTGGACGTGTTGTGCGCCCACATCCCCCCGGCCGTTCCGGAACTGACCTACGACGTCCTGGCTCGGCGGCTCGAACGCGGTAGCGTCGCCCTGCGCGACGCGATCCTCGAGCACCAGCCGGCTCTGATGTTCTTCGGGCACGTCCATCAGCCACTGGTGGCACGGTCCCGGATCGGACGTACCGAGTGCATCAACGTCGGGCACTTCGCCCGTACC
>Ga0136613_10001989_pt1 | contig 10821 bp, 3 predicted proteins | sample AntDrymUQ2722106_2_FD_106649 | JGI IMG/M metagenome (GOLD analysis project Ga0136613, IMG submission 106649) | Polar desert sand microbial communities from Dry Valleys, Antarctica - metaG UQ272 (21.06) | ecosystem: Environmental > Terrestrial > Soil > Desert | place: Antarctica: Dry Valley... | reverse complement strand
TCGTTCCACTCGACCAGCAGTTGGCGTCGTACAGCGTCCTTCAGCAGAGGCAACTCATCGATGAGTTGCTCAGCACCCGATGCGATCGACTCGAGCAATACCCCGTAGTGATCGAGCCATCGCGCAATGGTCGTGGCGGTGAATAGATCAGTGTTGTACTCGCACTTGAGCAGCAAATCCCGACCCGTATCGAGGACTTCGATCAAGATCTCGAAGTTGACAAAGCGCTTGGGAGGAGTCTCGACCGACTCGAGCTCGATGTCGCCGAAGTCGAGCGGCGCGCCGATCTTCTCGATTTGAAACATGACGGAGACAAGCGGGGTGCGGCCCGGATCCCGCGGAACATTCAGCCTGTGCAGCAGGCTGCCGAATGTGAGCTGTTGGTGCGGCTGTGCATCTAGAAACGCGTGCCGGACGCTCTTGAGAAGATCCACGAAACGGCTGGTCTGCTCGACCCGGCAACGCAACGGGATCGTGTTGACGCAATGTCCAACGAGGTAGCTGTTGTCGAGCAGCGCCTGGCCGGCCATCGGTATGCCGATGACCAAATCTTCTTGGCCGCTTAGACGCGAGATCAACACCTCGAAGCCCGCGAGTAACGTGACGAACAGCGTACAGCTGTGCTGCGTCCCCATTTTTTTTAGAGCCTGGTAGAGCGATTCATCGAGCCGCAGTTGATATTCGTTGGCGTTGTAGGTCTTAATCGCGGGGCGTGGGTGGTCCAGCGGCAAATCGAGCACTGGAATTGAATCAGCGTACTGCCGGGCCCAGTAATCTTCGTCGGCACGCGCCCGCGCATCGTCAGCGCGCTTAGCCTCGTGAGCGACATAGTCGCGGTAGGGCGAAGGGGGCTGCAACTGGGCGCTGAGGCCGTGGCGGTCCGCCGCATAGATGCGTCCCAGATCGTTGAAGAGAACCGCTAAGGACCAGCCATCGCACACGATGTGGTGCACGGTGACGATCAGCCGGTGCAAATCCGTCGCCTCGCGCAACAGTGTCGCGCGCAGCAGCGGCCCCGTGGCAAGATCGAATGGCTGGGTGGTCTCGGCTTGTATGATACGGACGGTCTCGGCCACTCGCGACGACGCAGAATGATTCGAGAGATCGATTATGGGTAGCGCGACCTGTGGCGAGGCCGCGATCCGCTGGCCCTCACCATTGGCGTCTATGCTGACGCGCAGTGCTTCATGGCGATCCATGACCCGCCGTAGCGCGGTCTCCATAGATTCGGCCGACAAAGGCCCGCGCAGCGTCAGTGAAAAGCACAGGTTGTAGGCGCACGACGCGTCATCGCCCATCTGAACCACGGCCCACATCTCCTTCTGTGGCTCGGTCAGGGGCAGGACGGCCGGGGCCGTCTCGTCCGCGAACGGATCGAATTCGATCGGCGTGAACAGCGCGCCGTCGCGGTCCATTTCAGTCACGATCGATCGCTCCCTCGCGGACCTGCAAGTACTTGCGGGGGTGCTTCGGGTCCGGGACAAACCAGGCTTGCTTTCCCGACGGATCGCGCCCTCTACGCGCGCCCGGTACGGGCGGCTGTTCTTCGCCACCCGGCAGGAAATCCGCTGCCTGCAGCTCAATGATTGAATCGCGGAACGCGTATACAACACGCTCGAGATCGGCATCGGAGTGGGCGGTTGTGATGAATACGGGACGACCTTCCAACAGATGGACGCCGCGCGCCCGCATGCAGGGATACAGCAGGCTCGCAAAAGGCAGCTCCGGTGGTAGATTGAGCCAGAACCATGAGCTGAAATGCGTGATGCGAATGGGGGCGGCGAGAGCCGCCGTCTGCTGCGTCAGTCCTTCTACAAGTTGCGTTGTGCGGAGATTGAGGCGGCGCTGCAGTTCCGGTCCTTCGCTCTTTAGATGAGTCAGGACCGCGTGGGCGGCCGCGAGAGCAAGCGGGTGTCGCACGAAAGTACCCGCGAAAAACGTAACACCGACGGACGGAAAGGAGTCGTCGCCATAGCGCCACATCCCTCCATCGAGGGCGTCCATATACCTCGCACAACCCGCGACAAGGCCGATCGGTAATCCCCCGCCAACGACTTTTCCGTAGGTGGCCAGATCCGCCCGCACCTCCCACAGGGCCTGAATACCGCCCGAATGCGTCCGAAACCCGGTGACTACTTCATCCAGAATGAGGGCAGTACCCGACGCCTCGGTCAACGCCCTGAGTCTCTTCACGAAGTCGCGCGGCTGCAGTTCCGGGCGGCGGCTCTGAACGGGCTCGACTAGCACGGCGGCAAGCTCGTGCCCGCGCGCCTTGACTACTTCGAGAGCTGCCGGGCTTCCATATTCCAGCACCAGAATGTTGTCCGCCATGTTCGAGGGAATACCGGGTGCGACGGGAATGGGACGGGAAATCCCGTCGACGTTCGCGGCACGGACCAATACCTCGTCAAATATTCCGTGATATGCGCCTGAGAACATCACGATCAGATCGCGTCCGGTGACCGTGCGCGCGACGCGAATGGCGGCTAGGACCGCTTCCGATCCGGTATTGCAGAAACTCACGCGCTCCATACCCGTCATCTCGCAGAAGAGCTCCGCGACCTTGCCCGCGAGCGGGGTCTGCGGACCCGTCTCGATGCCTTGGTCGAGTTGCGACTTGATAGCCTCGCGGACGATCGCGGGATTGTGTCCGAGCAGAATCGGGCCGAAGCCGCATACCAGGTCGATATACTCGTTGCCATCTACGTCCCACAATTTCGAGCCCGATGAGCGGTCGACTACAATCGGGTAAACCATTTCTTTCCATATCCGCCGGAATCCCGCGACTGATCTCGGGTCGGCGAGATGCGGACGGCTCGCTTCCGTCAGGCGCTTGGACTCGGCGGTACGCCGAACGTAGCGTGCGATAAGCGCATCCAGATGCTTCCGCTGCGCGGGCGTCAGGGTACCTGCAGGGCCTCTCTCCATTGGACGATAGGGTCCATGGGCAGCCTTGGCCGCACTGGCGCTCGCCGGGGCGACCGAGCTGACGAGCTTCAGTGCCTTCGGCATCGCCCCCGGACGGTCACGGACAGCGCCACTCTCAGGCCGCAACAGCAACAGGCGCGAATCGTGCCCATCATTGGCAGGAGTCACCGGGAACCATTCGAAACTCTCGGGCTTGAGAGGTTCGACGGCGCGTTGCCACTGAGCCAAGTCCATTAACGGGCTGTCCTTTCGAATCGAGTCCTCGAACAACCACCATTGCGGCGTGAGTCCCCAGATCATCTGATCCCAGCGGTAAGTGCCGACATGCTCGATTGCACAGACGCCGCCGCCAGGCGCCAGCGCCACAAACAGATTTTCGAATACGTCGGCGACGTCTGGCGTTGCGTGGATAACGTTTACCGCAACTACTACGTCAAAAGACGCAGATTCGATTCCCTGCTCCAATAGGCTCTTGGTGACATCGACGATACCGTAGGACATCCTTGCACAACCAAGGCTGCTGCCGCGGCGACGAGCATCCTGCACCATAGTCGGCGACAAGTCTGTGAAGTGGTAGTGGGCCCCGGCCGGCAGCTGCGACGCGATACGCCAAGTTAGATCACCTCCTCCTCCGCCTACTTCGAGTATTCTTATGGGCCTTATCGTCGCCAATTTCAATAGCTCCCGTGCAAGTGCATCTTGAACATCGGCAACACCTCGATAGTCGGGCGTCTGTGTCTGCAGGACCTCCTTTATCATGGTCCGTGTGCCATCGGGAAGAAGAACAGCCACGCCCGGGAGTTCTCCCCGTAAAACTTCCGGCAGGGCAGCCGCGCAGTTTGCCAACAGCTTGCAGAGCGCGCTAAAGGAAGGGTGCCGCTGCTCGATTTCGGCCGCCAGAGCCTGCGGAGTTTTAACAGCCGATATCGCACCGGTCACTGTCAACTCGTCTTGCGAATCACCCTCAACAAAGCCATCGTCGCGTAGCATTCTGAAAAAGTAATTGATCAACTTGCCGTAGGGAGAACGCACCGCCAGCGCGGCCATGACCTGATCCCTGGAGAGCGTCGTACGTGCCTCCAGCTGAATACCGCTGCTTCTAAAAAGGTCCACTACCAGAGCTGTACAGAGACTGTCCAGGTCCGCCCGCACACGCCCAAACTCCTCTCTATGGGCTGCCATCGTAGTCAAAGACGCATTTCGCATATTGGCCGCGAGAGAATGCGCAACCGATTGTTGATCCGCTTCCCCGGCACTACCCGCGACGACCGATATCGCTGTTCGGGCGGGCTCGGACGCCTCGCCCAGCAGGCCAATAACCTGCTGGCTGAGAATGTCGACCTGCTGCTTCACGAGCTCCAGCTGGCGCTGAAGTAGTAGGCCCATTTTCGCAAAGTTGCGGGGCACCTCGCCCGGTGCCGTCGGTGTCCCTTGGGCCAGAGTAGTTTCGGTGGCATGGGTCGGCGTGGACGGCCCGGCGGGCGGTGCAAACCGGCTCGGCGCCTCCTGAGCGAGGTGACTGGCGATCTGCTCGATTGTCGTGAGGTCTTCGAAGAGCCGTCTGAACGGCACTCGGACACCGAAGCGTTTCTTCATCTCGGCGACCAGCCGGGTCAAGAACAACGAGTCGAATCCTAACTCCAAGAATGTCATGTCAGGGTTCAGCGACTCGGCATCTATGCCGCTCAGCTCGTGAAGCAGGTTTTTCAGCACCACGAGAACCAGGTTTGCTGCACGTTCAGCAGAAGGGCCGTCGCTCAGTCCATTGCTGAATGTTTCCGCCTGTCGGTGCGCGTCGGTGATCTCCTCTACGGAAGTCAGCCGCTCAACGGGCCTCTGTGCCTTTTGCATTTCGCTTGCCTCATCGGAGGAAAGCCAATATCTCTGGTGCTCGAATGGGTAAGTCGGCAAAGACACCTTGGAACGGTCGCTGCCGGAAAACAGTAGACCAGTATCCAGATTCGCACCGTTGGCCCACAGCTCACCATAGGCCGCCAATAGCATGAGCTGATCGTCAGCATCCATTCGGGCATCACGGACGCAACTGATAATCGGATATGACGACGCCAGGCCAACTTTTTGCCTGATGAAACTCGCAAGCGTGCTCCCAGGCCCCACCTCCATGAATGCGGGATCGTTTAATTCCAGCAGTGAATCCAGACAGCGATTGAACAGCACGGGCTGGCGGATATGCTTACCCCAGTAGGCTGGCTGTGTGGCCTCTTCATCCCGGAGCCACGATCCAGTGACGTTCGAAACTATTGGGACTGCGGGCGGGTTGGGCGTAAACCGGCTTACGAACTCGGTGAAAGGATCAACGGCGGACTCCATCAGGCGGCTATGAAATGCATGGGAAGTACGAACCGGCCGCCAGCCCACTTCTCTTTCGTCAAGCACGCCTTGAAAAGCGATAACGTCCTTGTCTGAGCCAGCTACAACCACCAGCTCCGGCGCGTTGACGGCCGCGATCTCCAACTCCGGCGGCAAAAGTCGCTCTACGTCCTCCGCGCAGAGCTGCACCGCTACCATTTTTCCCGTTGGCGCTGCCTGCATCAGAGCAGCTCGCATGGCAACAATCGCCATTGCGTCCTCGAACTTGAAAACGCCGGCCAGGGTTGCCGCAACTAGCTCGCCGATACTGTGTCCCACCAGTGCGGCCGGCGTTACGCCTCGCGCCTGGAGCGACCTCGCTAGGGAGTATTCCACGGCAAACAAAGCCGGTTGTGTTATTCGGGTTTCGCTGAGCGCCTTTTCCGCACGCTCCAGGTCGCTGTCGGGGCAGAAGATAATCGCCCTGAGATCGAGACCCAAATGGGACTGCAACCCCTCGCAACAATCGTCAAAGGCCCGTCTGAACACCGGATCCTGATCGTAGAGCCCGATGGTCATCCGAGGATACTGACTACCCTGACCCGTGAACATGAAGATTGTGTTGCTGACATGGCGCGTCCCTAGCGAAGGCGAATTGCTGGCCACCGCAATCTGCTCGAGCTTCGAAACGGCTCCCGACAAGTCCTGACAAGCAACGAATTGCCTGACCGGCAGGGACTGACGACCAGTGACCAACGAAAACGCCACATCCGAGAAATTGAGGGTGGGGGAAGACACGAGAAAGCGCACCAGATTCTTGGCGCTGCGCACCAAGGCCGCCGGCGTCTTGGCCGACAGCAATAGCAGCTCGGCAGCTCGTGCGGGTGCTGAGCCCTCGGGCTCGGGCGGCTCCTCCAGAATGGCGTGGAAGTTGGTCCCACCGAGCCCAAAAGAACTGATTGCGCCACGTCGCGGTCGCTGCTCCCCGGGCCAATCCTTTAAGGCCGTATTGACGTAGAAGGGACTGGTCGCCAAGTCGAGCTCTGGGTTAGGCCTCGAGAAGTTTATGCTTGGCAGCAACTTCCGGCGGCTCAACATTAAGCTCAACTTTATCAGTCCGGCGACGCCGGCGCCGGCATCCAAATGACCAATGTTTCCCTTCAGTGAACCCAGAGCGCAGTACTGGACAGCGTTCGTTCTCTGCCTGTAGGCTCGGGTCAAGGCTGCGACTTCGATAGGGTCTCCGAGGGTCGTTCCGGTCCCGTGAGCTTCTACATATTGAATAGAATCCGGGTCAATGTCCCCGACCGCCAAAGCTTCGGCGACTACGCGCGCCTGCCCAGAAACACTCGGTGTGGTGAAGCCGGCCTTGTCCGCCCCGTCGTTGTTCAAGGCTGAGGCCAAGATGACGGAATAAATGCGATCACGATCCTCAATCGCATCCTCGAGGCGCTTAAGGACCACGGTTGCTACACCGCTGCCATAGATGCAGCCTTGCGCACGTTCATCGAACGGTCTGCAATGCCCGTCCCGGGACGGTATGCCTCCGTCCACCCAATGGTATCCGGCGGTTTGTGGCACATGGACTCGCGCACCGCCTACAATGGCCGCATCACATTCGCCGTTAAGCAGGGATTGGCAGGCTAAGTGCGCGGCAACCCCTGAACTGGAGCACGCCGACTGCACGGAGAAGGCGGGCCCTGTGAGATTCAGCTTATAGGCTACCCGGGTCGCCGCGAAATCCTTGTCGCTAGCGAGCAGGGCTTCATAGGTGGCTCCGCCCTCTACCAAGTCTCGATAGACCGGGGCGTTGTGCAGGAAATACGTATTCCTGGCGACAGCACCGAATACACCAATCTGACCATCGAATCGAGTTGGGTCACAGCCCGCGTCCTCCAGGGCCGTCCAGGCCGACTCCAGAAAAATCCGGTGTTGCGGATCCATGAGCTCTGCTTCCCGTGGAGTAACACGGAAAAAAGAGGCGTCAAACCCATCGGCTTCCTCCAGCGGGGCACCGGCATTGACGTAGTCCGGGTCGTTAGTCACCTGGGGATCCACACCCGCTTGCCGCAACTCCTCCTCCGAAAAAGAACGAACCGACTCTACGCCGCCGCACAAATTGCGCCATAGGGCTTCAATATTGGGCGCACCGGGGAACCGCCCCGCCATACCGACAATCGCGATCCGGTGCGTGGTAGTTGTCATGGCTTGCTCTTTCGATGTTGCAATCGCCGCTCACGAATCGCGTTCCGATTCCTCTGAGCTTTGATCGAAATCCGATCAGACCCCGGTTGATCAGGGTCTTCTGGGTCATAGCCCAGTTCGCGAGCAAGATCCCACGTTGCCGGCGCAAGAGCGTATTTCGTTTGGGCCGCCTTCCAACTGTCGGCGACATCCGGCCGAATCTCCGAGAATGTCAGGAATCCAACGTCGCCCATTGGGGTGGACTCGGGGTACAGACCAGTAGTCATTTTGCTCTCTTTGTTCCGGTAGGGCTCAACCAGATCCTCTACGAAGGGCAAGTTCAGCATCGCGCAGACACGCTCCATTGCCGCGCGGGGATCTGCAACCAAATCCTCGAATCGAACGCGACATTGTCGTTCTCCGGGAACGTTTGCAAGCAGCTCGAGTATGTTGCGATGGCTGCGCAGCCAAACGAGCTCGCCTAACTGACGGGCGTTGTAAGGATGGTCCTTGAGGAAGAGGACCTGGTCCACATGCGTTTTATCGAAAGACCTTATAACCGCTTGGGGGTGGCGGACGAGATGAATAAACCTGGTCTCTTGGAAATCCAGGTTGGCATGCTCTAGGGCGACCGGGTCGAGAGCATATGAGGGGGTCTTATCTAATAGGAGCCGATCACCGATCGCGTCTTGAAGAAGTTTGTAGAATTCGACGGTTGTCAGGTCTTTGCTTTCGTATTCCTCCATCTGACGCCTGGCCGTATCGGCGTCGACTCCTCGTAACTCCATAAGTACCCGGATGGTTCCCTCTAACCAAAGCTCAAATTTCCCCTGGAAGGCCTCCCGGCGACTTCGAAGCGTCTCAAAGTGTAGTAACTGCAACTCCGATGCAGCGAACAGATCCGGATGGCCCGCCAGCATTGTGCGCAACAAGGTGGTTCCGGACCGTGGGGGAGCCAGTATGAACACGGCGGGCGGATTAAGAGGTGACACAGAGTCTCGACCGGGAGACCGGAAGATAGGTACTCGTTCCTGGAATCGGCCAACCTCTGCGTCGGTCAAAACCCTGGCGTCGGCGACGCGGCGCGTGTCGTAACGCACCAAGCCCTTGACGCCTTGAAACAATTCGCGTATTCGATGAGGATACTGCCGCTTCAATAACTCGGCGTATTCGGCAATCGTCGGCGCCTCGAATACCGTAACAACGTAGATGAACTCGTCTATGCGCTCTTGTAGCCGCTGAACCAGGCGCGCCGCCTGCAGGGAGGTGCCGCCTGCATCAAAGAATCCGACATGAATTCCGAAATCTTCATTACCGAGGATGGCCGCCCAGCTTGCGCGCAGCCAACTCTCCAGCTCATCCCGGGGTGGGTCTCCCTTGCCATTCCGGCGAATTGGGAAATTCGCCGGCAGATGCAGCGCCTTGCGATCCACCTTGCCGTTCTCGGTAAGCGGCAGCGACTCGAGGCTCACGAAGTGGGCGGGGACCATGTACTCCGGCAGGCTGCCGCGCAGCAGCGTACGCAGTTCCTTCTCCAGCGCTGCGGACGGGTTCTCGGCCACAAAGTAGGCCACAAGACGCTTGTCCCCCGGGGCGTCCTCGCGCGCGATGACCACGACCTCGCGGATCGCCGGGTGCTGCGCGATACGGGCTTCGATCTCCCCGAGTTCGATGCGGAAGCCCCGGATCTTGACCTGATTGTCAATGCGGCCGAGGTACTCGATGTCGCCGTTCTCGAGGCGGCGCGCCAGATCCCCCGTGCGGTAAAGCCTTGCCCCCCGGGGGGTGTTGAACGAGTCGGGGAGGAAGCGCTGCGCGGTGAGGTCGGGACGATTAAGGTAGCCGCGGGCCACGCCAGCGCCCCCGACATACATCTCCCCCGGCACGTCGATCGGCACGAGCTGCCCGTTGGGATCGAGGATATAGACCTGCAGATCAGGAATGGGGACGCCAATGACACTGCCTTGCCCGGATTCGAGATCGTGCAGGCGGATCGGGCGGTAAGTGACGTGCACCGTGGTCTCGGTGATGCCATACATGTTGACGAGCAGGGGCTGTGCATCGCCGTAGCGCTCAAACCAGGGCCGCAGACTCTGCAGCTCAAGCGCCTCGCCGCCGAAGATCACGTAGCGCAGGGCGAGGTCGGCCCTGGGCTCTGATAATTCGGCCTGGATCAGCTGGCGAAACGCCGAGGGCGTTTGATTGAGCACGGTGATGCGCTCGCGTACCAGCAATTCGCGGAAGACCTGGGGGGAGCGGCTGACCCAGTAAGGCACGATTACCACCCGCCCGCCATAGAGCAGCGCGCCCCACAGTTCCCACACCGAGAAATCGAAGGCGTAGGAGTGAAACAGCGTCCAGACATCCTGGTGATCGAAGTGGTACCAGTCGTTGGTGGCCTCAAACAGCCGGGTGACGTTGTAGTGGGTGATCAATGCGCCCTTGGGCTGGCCCGTGGAGCCCGAGGTATAGATGACGTACGCGAGGTGATCGGCTGTTGACGCCGCGGCGGGATTCGTCTCGGCGCCCGCAAGCGGCTCGTCCAACAGCACGCGAGTCACGGCGATGCCCTTAAGATCTGCTGCCATACTCTTTTGCGTGACGACGACGGCCACCTGCGAATCTTCGAGCATGAAGGCGACCCGGTCCTTGGGATACGCCGGGTCAAGCGGCAGATAAGCCCCGCCAGACTTGAGGATGCCAATGATGCCAATCACCAGCTCGAGGCTGCGTTCGGCGCGCAGACCCACCAGCTGGTCGCACGTGACGCCGAGCTCGCGCAGACGGTGGGCCAGGCGGTTGGCGCGGCGGTTCAGTTCCGCGTAGCTCAGTCGCTGTCCTTCGTACACGAGGGCCACGGCGTCAGGCGTCTGCTCAACCTGCTTCTCGAACCGCTCGTGCACGCATGCCCCTTTGGAGTAACTGATCGCCTTGTTCCACCCCGAGATCGACATTTTAGTTTCCTTTCAAGTCTTCGCGACCCGCAAGAGGGTAATTGATCGCCTTGTTCCACCCCGAGATCGACTGCTTGCGTTCGGCGTCGGGCAGCACATCGAGCTTCCGCACCGATGTCACGCCGACCGCCTCCCGGTTCGAATGGGTCATCCAGTTCAGCTTTTCGGCTATGCTGCACATGACACCGCCGGCTTTAATAATGGCCAGCAACCCCACCACCATTTCCAATGATCGCTCCGTGCAGATCCCAACCATCACATCCGGCCCAACGCCCATCGATCGTAGATGATGCGCCAACTGGCTCGAGCGAGCCTCGAGCTCCGACTCAGAGGCTGTGAAAAAATTGTTTGCAGGGGGATCGCCAATTGATCATGAATATGCGATCTTAGCACCATGAGCAAAGAACCTTCGCTGTTCCCTGATCTCCCACAACCCGATACCACT
>Ga0136613_10001988_pt1 | contig 10822 bp, 10 predicted proteins | sample AntDrymUQ2722106_2_FD_106649 | JGI IMG/M metagenome (GOLD analysis project Ga0136613, IMG submission 106649) | Polar desert sand microbial communities from Dry Valleys, Antarctica - metaG UQ272 (21.06) | ecosystem: Environmental > Terrestrial > Soil > Desert | place: Antarctica: Dry Valley... | reverse complement strand
GGTCGTAGGCGCAGGTCTCAGGGTCGTGCCGACCATCGCCGCGAGGCCCGACACGGCGGCGCCGGCGGCGCTCACGGCCTCCATCGGCCGCCTCATGAGCGAGACGGCGGACGCGGCCAGCCCCGCCGGCCGGGTGACCCGCTCGACCAGCGCCTCCGCCAGCAGCTGGGGACCCGAGGGCAGCGGGCGCGCAAGCCACGCGCGGCCTGGGTCCGGCGGCGCGTCCGGCTCGGGCTTCGTGTCGAAGAGGACGCTGACGATGTCGACCCCCGAGACCCCGTCCACGAGCGCGTGGTGCGTCTTCGAGAGCACCGCGAAGCGCCCGCCCTCGACGCCGTGCACGATCCACATCTCCCACAGCGGCTTGTCGCGGTCGAGCCCCTGCGAGAAGACGCGCCCGGCGAGGGCTCTCAGCTGCTCCTCGGAGCCGGGGGCGGGCAGCGCCGTCGCGCGGACGTGGTAGGAGAGGTTCAGGTGAGGGTCGTCCACCCAGCGTGGACGCCCCTGGCCGTAGGGGACGAACGCGAGCCGCTGGCGGTAGCGCGGCACGAGGTGGAGTCGCGCCTCGATGCCCTCGAGAAGCTCGTCGTAGGCGGGCGGCTCGCCGCTCAGCAGCATCAGCCCCGCCACGTGCATGTGGGCGGAGTCGCTCTCGAGGTGGAGGAAGGACTCGTCGAGTCCGGTGAGCCGGTCTTCGGACATCTCAGGCGTTCTGCCCGCAAATCTACTCCAGCGAAGCGCTCGCAACGCGGGTCCCAGGGGTCGCCGGGCGGCAGCGCGCGGTGGTACCCTCGCGCCGTCGGTCAGTCCGACACGACCTGCCGAGCCGCCGGCCTCATCAAGCCGGCGGACGGGGAAACCACTGTCGTCCGGGAGGGCGGCCGGGGGGGCGAGTTGGCCGGTGATCCGGCCATAGCGCACCGCGAGGCGCGCGAGCCCGACAGCTAACCCCGTGGGCAGGGACCTGAGACGAGGGCGTTTCAGACGGTTTGAGCTTGCGGGGGACAGAGCGATACGCCGGCGCCGGCGGCCACGGGCCGTCCGCGGCGCACGTCCTCGCGCTGGCGGTCGGGCTCGCGCTGGCGCTCGCGGTACCCGTGCAGGCGCAGGAGCAAGCGCCCGCGGCGGACTCGGGCGCTCCGGCGGGCGCATCCGAGCCCGCGCCGCCCGAGCAGAGCGCCGGCGAGCCGAGCGCGGCCGGCGAAGGCGAGCTGACGATCCGCGCGGACCGCGACAGGATCACGGTCGGCCAGCGGGTCACCTTCACCGGCAGGCGCCGGCCGGAGCGCTCCGGCCAGGTGGTCGAGCTCCAGTACCGGCCCGCGGGCGCCACCTTCCGCACGGTCGCCGAGACGGAGACGAACCGCGACGGCATGTACGAGGTCGGCGCGAGGCCGCGCCGCAGCGGCGCCTTCCGAGCGGTCTCGCCGGGACCCGGCGGGACGCTCCGGAGCGAGAGCGTGGATGTCGCGGTGCGCGCCAGCCTCACCCTCGACGCTCGCCGCAACCAGCTCCGCGCTCGCGGCGTCAAGGTGACCGGCGAGCTGCGCCCGCGCGACGCCGGGCGCCGGATCGTGATCCAGCGCCGGACCGGCAAGGGCTGGGAGACTCTCGCCGCGACGCGGACCGGCGACGCCGGCGGCTTTCACACCCGCTTCGAGCCGCCCCGGCTCGGCGCGTACCGCCTCCGTGCCCGGGTCGGCGGGAATCGCGCGAACCTCGGCGACCGCGCGGCGCTCGGCCACCCCGTTTACGTGTACCGCGAGGACCAGGCCTCCTACTACGGCCCCGGCTTCTTCGGCAACCAGACCGCGTGCGGCCAGACGCTCCGCGAGGACACGGTCGGCGTGGCCCACAAGACCCTCCCGTGCGGGACCCGCGTGAGGTTCCACTACCGCGGCCGGACGCGACGGGTCGAGGTGATCGACCGCGGCCCGTTCATCGAGGGCCGCCGCTGGGATCTCACCGAGGGGGCGCGCAGCGAGCTCCGCTTCCCGCGCGGCGTGGACGAGATCTGGGCCGACAGGTAGGCCGGGCCCCCCGCGCGGCTAGAGCTCGAGTCCCAGCTGCTCCCGCTCCTTGGCCGGCGGCGGCGCCTCCGCTGCCTCCTCGACCGGCTCCTCGAGGCCCGCGACGCGCACACCGAGTAGCCGCACCGGTCGCGGCGGGGCGAAGTCGCGCAGGAGCTCACGCGCCACGCTCCCCACGACCACCGCATCGGCCGTCGGCGCGGCGAGCGTCCGCGCCCGTGTATGCGTGGAGAAGTCGTCGAGGCGCACCTTGATGCCGATCGTGCGGCCGCGCCGGCGGCGGCCGGCGAGCGCTGCGCACAGCTCACCGCAGAGCCGCTCCAGGATCGGCTCGAGCGCGGCGAGCCCCGACAGGTCGCTGCGAAAGGTGGTCTCCCTGGACTCCGACTTCGCGCGGCGGACGGGCTCGACCGTCCGCGCGTCCTCGAACCGCGCGAGGCGCCCCAGCGCCGGCCCCACCCGGGCGCCGAACCAGCGTGCGAGCTCCTCGTCCGGCGTGGCGCCCAGAGCGCCGAGCGTCTCGATCCCGCGCTCGCCGAGACGAGCCAGCGTCCGCGGCCCGATGCCCGGCACGAGCCCCGGCGAGGCCATCGCGAAGCGCGCACAGGCCTGCGCGCGGTCGAGCACCACGAAGCCGTCGGGCTTCTCGGCGTCGGAGGCGACCTTCGCCACCAGCTTGCTTGGCCCGATCCCCACCGAGCACCCCAGGCCGGTGCGATCGCGGATCGCCGCCTGCGCCCGCCGGCAGGCCGCCCGCGGGCGATCGAGGCCGGCGAGGTCCACGTACGCCTCGTCGAGTCCGACCGTCTCGACGACCTCGAAGTGGTCGCGCAGCACGCCCATGACCTCGCGCGACCGGGCCCGGTAGAGGTCGAAGTCCGGGGCGATGAAGACCGCCTCGGGGCAGCGGCGCCGGGCCCAGGCGGCGGGGATCGCCGACCCGATGCCGAAGCGACGCGCCTCGTACGAGGCGGTGGTCACGACCGCTCGCGGGCTGTCGCCGCAGACCACGACCGGCTTGCCGCGCAGCTCCGGACGTCGTCGCAGCTCGACGCTCACGTAGAAGGCGTCCATGTCGACGTGGGCGATCGCGGCGGCGTCCACACGAGCAAGTTAAGCGCGCGCCCGGATGGCCGCCAGGCCGGCGCGACCGGCTAGGAGGGCTGGCGGATCGGCCGGATCAGGATCTCGTTCACGTCCACGTGCGGTGGCTCCGAGAGGGCGTAGGTGACCGCGCGCGCCACGTCCTCGGCGCGCAGCGCGCCCTCGACCGGCGAGTCGAAGAACGGCGTGTCGACCATCCCGGGCTCGATCAGGGTCACCTTGACGTCGGAGTCGGAGACCTCCTGGCGCAGCCCCTCGCCCATGGCGGTGACCGCCCACTTGGTGGCCGAGTAGAGAGAGCCCGGCAGCGCGCGCCGGCCGGCGACCGACCCGGTAAGCAGGAAGTGGCCGCGTCCCTGCTCGCGGAAGTGCGCCAGCGCGGCGCGAATCGTGAGCGCCACCCCGAGCACGTTGGTGTCGATCATCGTCCGCCAGTGCTCGACCGACTCCTCGAGGAACCCTCGCTTGGCGCCGAGGCCGGCGTTGGCGAACACCGCGTCGAGGCCGCCGAAGCGCTCGCGCGCGGCGGCGACCAGCGCCTGCTGGTCGTCCCAGTCGGTCACGTCGCAGCGGCGCACGAGCACCCGCTCCTCATCGAGCTCGCCCGCCAGCTCGGCCAGCTTCGCCTCCGAACGTGCACCGAGAGCGAGGCGCCATCCGTCGCGGGCGGCGTGGCGCGCCGTCTCGGCGCCGATCCCGCTGCTGGCGCCGGTGATGAGGAGGACGCGGTCGTCGGCCATCCAGGCGGTTCTATCACGGGCGTGTCCGAGCGCGCGAGCGACCGCGCGCGTGGTCGCCGGGATAGGGTGCCCGCATGCCCGGTGCGCGCGTCTCCGAAGCGCCGACGACGACGGCGCGCTTTCCGGACGTTCCGCCCTCTCGCGGGCACTACGAAAGCTTCTACCTGAAGGCCGGGCACCCCGCGGAGGCGCTCGCCGTGTGGATCCGCTACACGATCCACAAGCCCCCCGACGCCGAGCCGACCGGATCGGTCTGGTTCACGCTCTTCGACGCGCGCGGCGGCGCGCCGCGAGCCTCCAAGGTCACGGTCGCGGCCGACCGGATCGGCACCGGGGCTGGCGAGTACGTCCGGATCGCGGATAGCCGGTTCGGTCCCGGGCACGCCTCGGGAGACGCCACGAGCGGGCGGCTCGCGGCCTCATGGGAGCTCGAGTTCGAGCCCGGAGGGGAGCCCTTCCGTCACCTCCCGCGTGACTGGATGTACCGCGCGCCGGTGCCGCGCACCAAGCTCGAGAGCCCGCATCCCGCCACTCGCTTCAGCGGTCAGGTGCGCGCGGGCGACGACCTGCTGGAGCTCGACGGCTGGCCAGGCATGGTCGGCCACAACTGGGGCGCTGAGCATGCCGAGCGCTGGATCTGGATGCACGCGACCGCCTTCGAGGGGCACGGTCCCGAGACGTGGCTCGACGTGGCGATCGGGCGCATCCGGCTCGGCCCCTTCACGACGCCCTGGGTGGCGAACGGCGTCGTCTCGCTCGACGGCGCCCGCCACCGGCTCGGGGGAATTGAGCGGGTGCGCGCTACCGCGGTCGAGGAGAGCCCGACCGGCTGCCGCTTCGTACTTCCTGGGCACGAGGCGTCGGCACGCGGTTCGGTGACGGCGCCCCCGGAAGCGCTCGTGGGCTGGCTCTACGCGGACCCGCAGGGCCCCGGCCACCACACCGTCAACTGCTCGATCGCCTCCATGCGGCTGGAGGTTCGGCGTCCGAGCGCCTCGCCGGTAGAGCTCGTGACCGCGTCTGGCGCCGCCTACGAACTGGGCATGCGCGAGCGTGACCACGGCGTGGCGATTCAGCCCTTCCCGGACGGATAGAGGGATGCCGGGCTCTAGCGCATCGGCCCGGACGTCGCGATGAAGGTCGCGAGCAGCGCGACCACCGCGATCGCGGCGCCCGCGTAGAGGGCCAGCCGCCGCCGCTCGCTGCTCGCCCGCGCCTTGATCAGCGCGAGCCGCTCCTTGAGCGTGCGCGCAGGCATCAGCGCGGTGTGGGCGAGGATCGCGAGGTCGCGGCGCAGGCTCTGGGTGCGGATGTACTCGAGGTCCACCGCGATCTTGCGCGGAAGGATCTCCTGCGCGTAGAGCTTCGCCGACTCGTGGGCATCGGCGAGCAGGTGCCGCTCCTCGATGTACTCGAGCTGCGCCGGGCCGGTGATCCCGGGCACGACGGTGAGGATCCGGCGGTACTCGTCCGGGTAGAGGCTCACGAACTCCTGCACCTCCGGGCGCGGGCCGACGACGCTCATCTGGCCGCGCAGGACGTTCCACAGCTGGGGCAGCTCGTCGAGCTTCGTGGCCACGAGGAACTCGCCGATCGGCGTCAGCCGCTCGTCGCGGAACTTCGTGAGCGGCGCGCCGGTGGCGTCGCGGCGCATCTTGCGGAACTTGAGCATGTCGAAGGGACTGCCGCCCCGCCCGATCCGCGGCGAGTGGTAGAAGATCGGCCCGGGCGAGTCGACGAAGATGATCACCGCGATCGCCAGCCCCACGAGCAGCGCGAACGGCAACATCACGACCGCCACGACGAGGTCGAACGCACGGATCAGCCTCGCCGACGAGCGCGACTCGAACACGCCGCCCTCCGAGTCGCCTGCCGCCGCGCCGGTCGTGGTCACGGGCGCTCGGCCGGATCGGGGTCGAGGCGCGCGCGGCCGGCGAACTCGTCGACGTTGCCCTCGTACGCACGAACCGCCTCCTCGAGGTCGTGCAGCTGCCCGATGTCCTGCCAGTAGCCGGGGTGCTCGTAGGCGGCGACGGTCTCCCCGGCCTCGATCAGCGCCTCGACCAGGTCGGGCAGGTCCATCCGGTGTCCCGGGCGCACGAACCGCGTGACGCGCGGCTCGATCGCGTAGATGCCGATGCTGACCGGCCACGAGTAGCACGGCTTCTCGTCGATCCCCTCGATCCGCCTGAGCCCCTCGACGGTCTCGCCGAGCTGGAGCACGCCGTAGTCCACGTCGATCTCCTGAAGCTTGGTGGCGATCGTGGCGGCGGCCCCAGAGCGGCGGTGCGCCTCCACGAGGTCGCGGTAGAGCGGGGTGGCCAGCACGTCGCCGTTCATCATGATGAAGGTGTCGTCGAGGCCGGGCACCTCGGCCAGCGCGCCGACCGTGCCGAGTTGGGTCTTCTCGCGGTTGTAGGTGATCTCGACGCCCCAGTTGCTCCCGTCGCCGAAGTAGGTCTCGATCAGGCTCGAGAGATACCCGGTCGCAAGCACGACCTCGGTGATCCCGGAGTCCCGCAGTTGGCCGATGATGATCTCGAGCACGGGCCGGTCGCCCACCGGTAGCAGGGGCTTGGGGAGGACGCTCGTGTACGGGAGGAGGCGAGCACCCTCGCCTCCGGCGAAGACAACCGCCTTCATGCCCGCGCCGGCGACCCGCGCCGTCGGGCCGGACGGATCATCTCGACAACGTAACAGGAGGTACGCCCGGAACCCCGCCCATGCTCCTGCGCTACGCGCTGGACGTGATCGAGCGCGGCCACGGGGTTCCGATCCACGCGCCGCCGGACGAGTGGCCGGCATCGCCCGCGGAGTGCCGCGCCAGGGCCAGGAGCTCGTCGAGCGAGGCGCGAAGGTCGACGGCCAGCGCACCGCCGTTCGCCATCCGCGCCGGGTCGACCGTGATCGCGATCGTGAGCGAGCCGAGGTAGCTCGACACACGGATGACCGGGCCGTGGAACTGGATGCTGGGACCGCTCAACAGGACCTCCTCAGCCTGCCGCCCGCAACATGAAAGGGGTACGGCCGACCCTCTCGTGTTCGTGACGATGAGGTCGAAGGGCGGCGCCTCCAGCGCCTCGCGCCTTGTCAAGTGGTCCCTCCACACCTGGGGCCCGATGACCTCGGCGGGTGCCCCCATGGCCCGTGCCGCCGAGACTACGGCCGACAGGGAGTCGGTCACACGCCTCAGCCGCTCGCGAGCGTCGGGCTCGGCGATCGGCAGTTCGCACCGGATCGAGGCGGCGCGATTGCCCAGCTCCGGGTCGCCGGGCCGGCGGACGGAAACCGCGATCAGGGCGAACGAGTTCAGCGCGGGCGCGCCGCGGCGGATGGCGGTGCGGCGAAGGGCTCCCGCCACGGCGGCCACGACGAGGTCGTTGACCGTCGTGTCGAACGCCTGCCTGGCGTGCCGCAGGTCGGCGAGTGGCACCGAGAGCAGCCGCACGCTGCGATCGACGCGGACCGAGCGATCGAGTGCAGCCGACGGCGATCGCCGCGCGAGCGCGATCGCCTTTGCCCGCCGGCGGGCTCTACGCCGGAGGCGGCGTGGGTGCAGGGAGGCCAGCCGCCGCTCGAGTCTCAGTGCTCCTCTCTTGACCGCTCTCGCCGGATCGACGCCGGGGCTTCGGCTGGCCCGGCCGGGCTCGGAGCGGGTGCCCGGGCCGGCGCCGGCGAGGGGTGGAAAGAGCTCGGCCAGCAGGCTTGTGTTCGCGTTTCCATCGCCCAGCGAGTGGTGGAACCGCACGCCGGCCGCGAACCGGCCACCTGGAAGGCTCTCGATGTACCGCATCTCCCAGAGCGGCCGTTCGAGGTCCATCGGGGCGTTGAGCAGAGCCGCGGACAGCGACTCGAGGTCCCAGCCGGAGTCGGCCGACGGCAGCTCCATCGGACGGACGTGGCGCCTCACGTCGAAGCCCCGGTCGTCCACCCATCGCGGGCGGCGAAGTTCGAGCGCCCCGCGCCGCACCCGCTGGCGCAGGCGCGGTGCCAGCGGCAGCCTACCGCGCACGTGGTCGAGGAAGGCGTCGAATCCCGGCGCCGGGCCCGCGAAGACGAGCAGCCGGACGCCGAGCAGGTGCTCCGGCTTCGCGTGGGCGAGGAACGAGGCATCCATCGCCGAGAGGCGCTCGGTCATCATGCCCACTATGACCGCGATCGAGCTCCGCGCGCGCGACTGGCTCGCCGCCTACGGCCTGCTGTTCTGCCTGCGCGAGCTCGACCGTGGCTTTTTGCGACGAGCCGTGCGGCGGAGCACCAAGGTCTGCATCGAGGGCTACCCGCGTTCGGCCAACTCGTACGCATTGCTCGCGTTTCGGCGCTGGAACCCCGGTCTGCGGGTCGCAAACCACCTGCACACGCCCCTGCAGATCACCCGCGCGGTGAAGCTCGGGATCCCGTGCGCAGTGCTGATCCGGCCGCCCGTCGACGCGGTCGCGTCCGTTCTCGTGATGGAGCGTGAGCGCATCTCCGACACCGCCGCCTATCGGGCCTACATCCACTTCTACTCACGCTCCCTTCGCGTGCGTGACCGCGTGGTGGTGGCGCCGTTCGAGGACGTCACGCGCGATCCCGCCGCGATGGTGGATCGCATCAACGCGCTCTACGGCACCGCGTTCGCCGCCGAGCCGCTGAGCGAGAAGGTCGACGCCGAGCTGCGGGCGGAGCTCGAGGCGCGGCCGGCCGCGCGCGGGCTTCCGCCGACCTCCTACCCGGCTCCGTCTCCCGAGAAGGATCGTCGAAACGCCGAGATCAAGCACAGGGTGGCGGCGCACCCGCTGCGCGAGGCGGCCGAGCGACTCCATTCCGCCTGGGTCGGGGACCGCTCGTAGACTCCCGCGCGATGAGCTCGCACTTCGCCGGCCAGGCCGTGCTCGTGACCGGTGCCGGCGGTTTCATCGGAAGCCACGTGGTCGACCGGCTGGCGCGAGACGGCGCCGAGGTTCGGGCGTTCCTTCACTACAACTCGCGCGGCGACGTCGGTGCGCTGGGCTGGGACAGCGACCTCTCGGAGATCGACCTCCGGTTCGGCGACCTGCGCGACGAGGGCGCCCTCGCCGCCGCCGCCGAGGGCTGCGCGGCAATCCTCCACCTGGGCGCGCTGATCGCGATTCCCTACTCCTACGTCGCCCCGCGCGACGTCGTCGAGACCAACGTCCTCGGCACCCTCAACGTCCTGTCGGCGGCGCGCCGCGCCGGCGTCGAGCGCCTCGTTTGCCTCTCCACGAGCGAGGTCTACGGGACGCCCGAGGGCGAGGTGATCACCGAGCGCGACCGCCTGAACGCGCAGTCGCCGTACGCGGCGTCGAAGATCGCAGCGGACCAGCTGGCGCTGAGCTTCCACCGCTCGTTCGGCACGCCGGTCGGCGTGCTCCGGCCCTTCAACACCTACGGCCCCCGTCAGTCCGCCCGCGCCGTCATCCCCACGATCCTCGCCCAGGGCCTGACCGGCGGGACGCTCGCGCTGGGCTCACTCCATCCCGTGCGCGACTTTCTCTTCGTCGAGGACACCGCCGAGGCGGTGCTCGCCTTCGCGGGTTGGCGCGACGCCCCCGGCAGCCTGCTCCACGTCGGCACCGGGCACGGCGTCGCGGTGGAGGAGGTCGTCCGCCTGGCCGGCGACATCCTGGGGCGCGATCTGGACGTTCGCCTCGACGAGCAGCGCGTCCGTCCAGATGCGAGCGAGGTGCAGCGGCTCGTGTGCGACGCCTCGCAGGCGCGCGAGCGCCTCGGATGGGAACCGGCGGTGTCGCTCCGCGAAGGGCTCGAGCGAACCGCCGAATGGATCGAGCGGAACCTCCGTCGCTATCGGCCGGACGTGTATGCCGTATGAGGCGATGGCGGCCGGCTCGACCGCGGCGGTGAGCCGCGCGAGCGGCGCCACCCGGCTCGGGCGCCTCGCCGAGACCCCCGCCGGGCGGGCGGCCCGCGACCGGCTGGCGGCGCGCGGGCTCCTGTGGCCGCTCGTCGGCTCGCCAGGCGCCGATCCGAAGCGGGCCGCCGTCGAGCTCCGCCGAGCGCCTGCTCGCGACCGCCGGACTCACGGGGAGCGTTCTCGAGCGCCTCGCCGGGCCGGCCTCGGACGTCTGCATCGAGGGTTTCCCGCGCTCGGCGAACAGCTACACCGTCGTCGCTTTCCGCCGCTGGAACCGTGACGCACGCGTGGCCCACCATATGCACGCCGCCTTCCAGGTTCGCCGGGCCGTCCGGCTCGGGGTCCCGTGCTGCGTACTGGTGCGAAGCCCGCTCGACGCCGTGGCCTCGACGCTCGTGATGGACCGGGAGCGTGTCTCGGACGACGCCTGCTATCTGAGCTACATCCGCTTCCACCGTCGTGTCGCCCCCGTCCTCGACCACCTCGTGGTCTGCCGTTTCGAGGAGGTCGTGGATGATCCCTCGGTCGTTGTCGAGCGGCTCAACGGGCGCTTCGGAACGTCGTTCGCGACGGAGCCGGTCACGCGGGAGGAAGAGGACTCGATGCTCGCCGCGATCCGGCGACGGCGGCCCAAGCGCGTAGGACTTCCCGAGTTCCTGGCGGCCGTCCCGAGCGAGGAGAAGGAGGCGCGCAAGGACCAGCTTCGCGCGCGCCTTGCCGGCAACCCCCTGTTGCGAGAGGCCGAGGCCGCGTACCGCGCCGTGGCCGGAGCGGGCCGACCGTGACCCACGGCTGGCGGGTGCCGCTCTCCGACGTGCGCCTCCCCACCGCGGGCGTCGAGGCGGCGCGCGACGTCCTCACCTCCGGCTGGCTCTCGAGCGGCCCGCGGGTCGCGGAGTTCGAGCAGGCGGTGGCGGCCTACGTGGGCGCGCGCCACGCGGTCGCCTGCTCGAGCGGGACCGCCGCGCTGGAGCTCGCCTACGCCGTGCTGGACCTCGGCCCGGGCGACGAGATCCTGATGCCCTCGCTCTCGTTCGTCGCGGGCGCCAACGCGGCCCGGCTGCGTGGCGCCG
>Ga0136613_10001986_pt1 | contig 10825 bp, 6 predicted proteins | sample AntDrymUQ2722106_2_FD_106649 | JGI IMG/M metagenome (GOLD analysis project Ga0136613, IMG submission 106649) | Polar desert sand microbial communities from Dry Valleys, Antarctica - metaG UQ272 (21.06) | ecosystem: Environmental > Terrestrial > Soil > Desert | place: Antarctica: Dry Valley... | reverse complement strand
GCTTGTCGGCGAAGTCGCGGCGTAGCCGCAGCTCCATGTTTCCGGTGCCCTTGAACTCCTCGAAGATGACGTCGTCCATCTTGGAGCCGGTCTCGATGAGCGCGGTGGCGAGGATGGTGAGCGAGCCACCGTCCTCGATGTTGCGGGCGGCTCCGAAGAACCGCTTCGGGGGGTAGAGGGCGGAGGAGTCGACACCGCCGGACATGATCCGGCCACTGGCGGGAGCAGCCAGGTTGTACGCGCGCCCGAGGCGGGTGATGGAGTCGAGCAGCACCACCACGTCGTGGCCCAGCTCGACGAGCCTCTTGGCCCGCTCGATGGCGAGCTCGGCGACCGACGTGTGGTCGCTGGCCGGCCGGTCGAACGTCGAGCTGATGACCTCACCCTTGACTGCCCGCTGCATGTCGGTGACCTCTTCGGGCCGTTCGTCGACCAGCACGACCATCAGGTGGGACTCGGGGTTGTTGGTCGTGATCGCGTTCGCGATGGCCTGTAGCACCATGGTCTTGCCGGCCTTGGAGGGGGACACGATGAGCCCGCGCTGCCCCTTGCCGATCGGCGCGATGATGTCGATGATCCGCGTCGTCAGCCCGGTCGCCTCCGTCTCGAGGCGCAACCGCTCCTGCGGGTACAGCGGAGTCAGCTTGGCGAATTCGACCCGCTGCTTCGACTCCTCGACCCGCGTGCCGTTGACCGACTCGAGCCGGGCGAGTGGGTTGAACTTCTCCTTGCGGTCATGCTCGCGGATCTGCTTGACCTGGCCGGTGACCGCGTCGCCCTTGCGCAACCCGTAGCGGCGGGCCATGGACAAGGACACGTACACGTCGTCGGGGCCGGCGAGGTAGCCCGAGGTGCGGACGAACGCGTAGTTGTCGAGCACGTCGAGGATGCCAGCCACCGGAAGCAGCACGTCGTCCTCAAAGACCGTCGGCTCGCCGCCCTCCGGACGGTTGCCGTCCGCACGGGGACCGCGGTCTCGGTTGCGATCGCGGCTGCGGCGGCGCCGGCTGCGGCGACTGCTCTCCTCGTCGTCGCGGCGAGGCTGGTTGCGGGCGTCGCCCCGGTTGTCTTGCCCGCGGCTGTCCTGCCCGCGGTTGTCGCTGCGGGTCTCCTGCCCGCGGCCCCCGTTGCGGGTGTCCGGCCTGTTGTCGCTGCGGTCACCCGTGTCGCTGCTGTCGCTGCCGTCGCTGACGTTGCCACCGTCGCTGCCGTTCTGTGTATCGGTGCGCTCACGGGCCGTCTCGCTGTGCCGGTCGACCCGGTCCGGCTGGGGCTCGGTCACCTCGAACGGCGCCTGGCTCGGCTCTGCCGATGGCGACGCCGTTGCGGGCGTGGCATCCGCAGCCGGTCCGTTGCCGGCCTGCAGTGCGCTGGCCGGCGTGCCGGCTGGGGGTGTGCTCGCTTGGGCGGTGCTGATGGCGTCGATGAGTTGGCTCTTGCGCATCCGGCCGGTGCCCTTGATCCCCAGGCCGCCGGCGAGCTTCTGCAGCTCTGCCAGCACCATCGAGTTGAGCCCTCCCCCCGAGCGGCGCCGTGCCCGCTGCGTTGGGGCAGCAGGGCCAGCCGCGTCCGCCGGAGGAACAGCGGTGGAAGTGTCTGACACGTGAGGTCCTTCCCACGTCGTGGGACCGCGGTTCGCGAGTCCCGCTGGCGGTCCTGGTCATCCAGGCGCCGGATGAACCGACCGTGCGTCTGTGCACGGCCCCCGGCAAACGGGTGTGATTCGGATTCCCCCTTCGCGCGCTCCGCACGGGGCCTCGAAGCGTGGCAGAGCCCGTATTCGAGACGACCGCCGGCGGCGGAGGGAGGGTGCGCGACCGCGACCACTGCGGGCCGCTGCGCGCAAACCGAGAGTAGCACCGGAGGAGTGCCTGCTGCTCGTCCATCCTCAGCATTGTCCGAACGGTTGGTATTCCGCGAGCCGCGTGCCCGGCGCGCTGAGTCGCCCGCCGCGGATCGGGTTATTCGCTGACCGTGGCGCCGTGCAGGTCGGGCGCCAGCGCCAGCGCCTGCCACCCTGGTACGGCGCTCGCCAGCTCCTCGACCACCTCCGGACGGGCCGGCAAGCCGACCGTGGCGGGGTCGCCCAGCACCAGCACGCTCGGGCCGGCACCGGACACGACCGCGGCGTGCCCGGCGGCCCGCAGTCGCCGTACCGCCGCCAGCGAGTCAGCAAGGACCGACGCCCGGTACTCCTGGTGCAGCCGATCCTCGGTGCCTGCCAGCAGCAGGTCGGGGCGTACGGTCAACGCGGCGACCAGCAGCCCGGCCCTGGCCGCGTTGGCGGCGGCGTCGGCGTGGGGCACCTGGGTGGGCAGCATGGTGCGCGCGAGCTCGGTCGAGACCGCCCGCGACGGCACCAGCGCCACCACCGACGTTGTGGGCTGAAGTCGTACGGCCCGAGCATCACCGTCCTCACTCCAGGCGAGGGTGAGCCCCCCGAGCAGTGCTGCCGCGACGTTGTCCGGATGCCCTTCGAGGTGGGCGGCGAGCCGCAGCGCGCCGCCGGACTGCAACCGCGTGATGTCCAACCCGGAACGTGCGGCGAGCTCACGGACCGCGACGATGCCTGCGATCACTGCCCCCGCCGACGACCCGAGGCCACGTCCGTGCGGGACCGCGTTGCGACAGCGCAGCCGCAGACCAGGCGGGTACGCGTCCAGCTCCGTGAAGGCGGCGCGCATCGACCGGACCACCAGGTGGGCCTCGTCGACCGGGACGGTCCCCGCGCCCTCGCCCAGCACCTCGATGTTCAGCCCGGAGGGGGCCACCTCGAGCCGCACCTCGTCGTACAACCCCAGCGCGAGGCCGAAGCTGTCGAATCCAGGGCCGAGGTTGGCACTTGAGGCCGGCACGGTGACGGTGACCGGCCGGTCGGACCAACCTGCGGGCCTGCGGTCGCCGAGCATCCGGTCAGCGCAGGCCGGCGGCCTCGGCCGCCGCGTCCGGGTCGGCGTCGATCACCGTGTCGACGATCTGGCGGCCCTCCAGGGCAGTCGCCGTGTCCTTCAGGCCGTGCCCGGTCACCGTGACCACGAACCGGAGCCCGGCTGGCACCTCCCCGCCCCCGGCCAGCCGCACCAGCCCGGCCGCGCCGGCCGCCGACGCCGGCTCCACGAATACCCCGTCCTTCTCGGCCAGGTCCCGCTGCGCCCGGATGATCTGCTCGTCGGTGACTGACTCGATCCGGCCGCCGGACTCCTCGCGCGCGGCGACAGCGAGCTGCCAAGACGCTGGGTTGCCGATGCGGATGGCGGTTGCAACGGTGTCCGGCTCCGGCACCGGCACCCCGCTCACCAAGGGCGCGGCGCCGGCCGCCTGGAAGCCCCAGAGCTGCGGGCTGCTCCCGGTCACACCGGCCGCCGCGTACTCGCGGTATCCCAACCAATAGGCGGAGACGTTCCCGGCGTTGCCGACCGGCAGCACATGCACGTCGGGCGGTCCGGCCAGGGCGTCGACCACCTCGAATGCGGCGGTCTTCTGCCCGTGCAACCGCAGCGGGTTGACCGAGTTGACCAGGGCGACGGAGTACGAGTCGGCGAGCTCGCGGGCCAACCGCAGGCAGTCGTCGAAGTTGCCGCGCACCTGGATCACCACTGCACCGTGCATCACCGCCTGCGCCATCTTGCCCACCGCGATGCGGCCGTGCGGTACCAGCACGATCGCGGTGCGGCCTGCCCGCGCGGCGTACGCCGTCATCGAGGCCGACGTGTTCCCGGTCGACGCGCAGACCACCGCTTCGGCCCCCTCGGCTACTGCGACGGACATGGCGACGCTCATGCCTCGGTCCTTGAACGAGCCCGTCGGGTTGTCACCCTCGACCTTGAGCCACACCTCGCCGACCACGAGCTCGGACAGCCACCGAGACTCGATAAGCGGAGTCCCTCCCTCACCCAGGGTGATCACCGGGGCGCCGTCGAGCATCGGCAACCACTCTCGGTACTCCTGGGCCACACCGCGCCACGGCCGCCGCCCGCGGCTGGCCATCAGTCGCCCTCCGCCTCGACCCGCATCACCGACGACACCTCACGCACCATGTCCATGTGCGCCAGCGCTTCGACGGTCGCCGCTAGCGCCGCGTCGGCAGCCGGATGTGTGACCACGACGAGCTGCGCGTCGTCGCCGCGGCCCTCCTGGCGCACCGTCTGGATCGACACACCGTGGCGGCTGAACTCGGTTGCGACCGCTGCCAGGACCCCGACCCGGTCATCCACGTCGACGAAGATGTGGTACCTGGTGACGGTCTCGCCCATCGGCAGCATATCGAGCTGCGCGTAGGCCGACTCCCCCGCGCTGCGCACGCCGGCGACCCGGTTGCGAGCCGCGGTCACCAGGTCGCCGAGCACCGCGCTCGCGGTCTGAGCTCCGCCTGCGCCCGGCCCATAGAACATCAGCCGGCCAGCGGCCTCACTCTCGACGACCACGGCGTTGTACGCGCCGCGGACGCTGGCCAGCGGGTGGCCGGCCGGGATCATCGCCGGGTGCACCCTGGCGGACACCGCCGGGCCTCCGGGCAGCTCGTGCCGGGCACAGATCGCCAGCAGCTTCACCACGCAACCCATCTGCTCAGCCGAGACGATGTCAGACGTCGACACGTCCGCGATGCCTTCGCGGTGAACGTCGGCAACCCTCACGCGGGTGTGGAAGGCCAGGCTGGCCAAGATGGCGGCCTTGGCGGCCGCATCGAACCCCTCCACGTCCGCGGTGGGGTCGGCCTCGGCGTAGCCGAGCGCCTGCGCCTCCTCCAGCGCCTCGGCAAAGCCGGTTCTCGTGGTCGACATCTTGTCGAGCACGAAGTTCGTGGTGCCGTTGACGATGCCGATCACCCGGTGCACCCGGTCACCGGCGAGCGACTCGCGCAATGGGCGCACGATCGGGATCGCACCGGCCACCGCTGCTTCGAACCACAGCTCCCGGTCCGCCTTGGCGGCGGTCTCGAACAGTGTCGCGCCGTCCTCTGCGAGCAGGGCCTTGTTCGCGGTGACCACCGAGGCACCGTGCTCCAGCGCCGAGCAGATCAGCGAGCGAGCCGGCTCGATGCCGCCGATGACCTCGATGACGAGGTCGACGTCCGCCCGCACGACCAGTCCGGCGGCGTCGGCGGTGAACAGCCGATCGTCCACGTCGACGTCCCGAGGACGACCCGCGCGGCGGACCGCGATGCCGCGCAGGTCGAGCGTGGCCCCGATGCGTGCGGCCAGCTCGTCGCGTTGGGTGCCGAGCAGGGTGGCGACCTGGCTACCGACGACACCGCACCCAAGCAGGGCGACGCCGAGAGACTTCATCCGACGTCCAGGGCGAGCAGGTCGTCCTCGGTCTCGCGGCGCAGCAGCACCCGCAGCGTCCCGTCGTGGACGGCGACCACCGGCGGCCGCGGCACGTGGTTGTAGGTGCTGGCCATCGAGCGGCAGTAAGCCCCGGTGCCGGGCACCGCGAGAAGGTCGCCGCGGCGGATGTCCGCGGGCAGGAACTCGTCCTTCACCACCACGTCACCGGTCTCGCAGTGCTTGCCCACGACCCGGGCCAGCACCGGCTCGGCGTCAGAACGCCGCGACGCCAGCGTGCACGAGTAGTCGGCGTCGTACAGGGCGGGGCGGACGTTGTCGCTCATGCCGCCATCGACGGAGACGTACATCCGGCTCTCGCCCGCGTCGAGTGTGACCTGCTTGACCGTGCCTACCTCGTACAGGGTGAACGTCGACGGGCCCGCGATCGAGCGGCCGGGCTCGATCGACAGGTGCGGGACGTCGATGCCGAGCGCGCGGCACTCGCTCGCGACGATCGTGCGGATGCCCGCGGCCAGCTGCCCGGGTGGCTGCGGGTCGTCCCGGCTGGTGTAGGCGATGCCGAAGCCGCCACCCAGGTCGAGCTCCGGCAACGAGCCGAACTCGGCCGACAGGCTGGCGTGCAACGCCAGTACGCGGCGAGCGGCGACCTCGAACCCGGAGGTGTCGAAGATCTGCGAGCCGATGTGGCTGTGCAGCCCGAGCAGGCGCAGACCTTCGGTGCCATGAACCCGGCGGGCCGCCTTCTCGGTGTCACCGTCGGCGAGGGAGAAGCCGAACTTCTGGTCCTCGTGGGCGGTGGCGATGTAGTCATGGGTGTGGGCCTCGACCCCGACGGTGGCCCGTATCAGTACCGGAACCACCACCCCGGCGGCTGTTGCCAGCCGGTCGAGCCGCTCGATCTCGTCGAAGGAGTCGACCGCGACTCGCCCCACGCCGGCCTCGACCGCGCGCCGGAGCTCGGCGTCGGACTTGTTGTTGCCGTGCAGCGTGATCCGCTCGACCGGGAAGCCGGCGCGCAGGGCCACGCAGAGCTCGCCGCCGGTGCACACGTCGAGACCGAGCCCCTCCTCGGCTACCCAACCGACAACGGTGGTGCACAAGAAGGCCTTGCCGGCGTAGTAGACGCTCGCCGGGGTGGGCTGCAGGGGCCCTGGTTCGGGCCGATGGTCGGAGCCGGCGAACGCGTCGCGGAACGCCCCGGCCCGGGAGCGGAAGTCCGCCTCGTCAAGCACGTACGCAGGCGTTCCTACCTCGGCGGCAATCTGTGTGACCGGCACCCCGGCCACCTGGAGCTCGGCTCCGTCCCGGCGTACGGCGCCGGCCCACAGCGCCGGCAACAGCGCGTTCACGTCCTCGGGCGGAAGCAGCCACCGTGGATGTTGCCCCGACTGAGTGTGTGCGACGCCGGCCTCATGCCCTGGCACGCGCAGTCACATCCGCTCGGGCGCGGAGACGCCGAGCAGGTCGAGCCCGGCCGACAGCACCGTGCGGGTCGCGGCGACCAGGGCCAACCGGGCCTGGTGCAGCTCGTTCACCGGCTCGTCGCCCATCGGAAGCACCCGGCACTCGTCGTAGAACTTGTGGAACGTCGCCGCGGTTGCCTCTAGATAGCGCGCCACCCGGTGCGGCTCGCGCAGCGTTGCGGCCTGCTCCTGCACGCGCGGCAGCTCGGCCAGCGCCCGCAGCAGGTCCCCCTCGCGGGGATGCACCAGCAGGGCTGGGTCGTAGGTCCCCGGGCCGTCTGGGACGGCGGCGCCGAGATCGATCGCACCCCGGATGATCGCCGACAGCCGCGCGTGGGCGTACTGCACGTAGAAGACCGGGTTGTCGCTGCTACGCCGCGACCACACCTCCAGGTCTATGTCGATCGCCGAGTCGATCGAGTAGCGGGCCAGGGCGTAGCGGGCAGCGTCGACGCCGATTGTGTCGACCAGGTCGTCGATGGTGATGACGGTTCCCGCGCGCTTGCTCATCCGCACCGGCCGGCCTTCGCGGACCAGGTTGACCATCTGCCCGATGACCAGGTCGAGGGTGGCGTCGGGATCGTCACCGAAGGCAGCGGCGAGTGCCCGGTAGCGGCCAACGTAGCCGTGGTGGTCTGCCCCCAACACGATCAGGACCAGGTCGTGGCCGCGCGAGCGCTTGTCCAGGTAGTAGGCGGCGTCCGCGCAGATGTACGTCGGCCTTCCGTCGGAGCGGATGATTACCCGGTCCTTGTCGTCGCCGTAGTCGCTGGAACGCAGCCACACCGCACCGTCGGCCTCGTAGACCAGCCCGCTGCGCCGCAGCCGGGCGACCGCCGCGTCGACCTCGCCGAGCTCGTGCAGCGAGTTCTCGTGGAAGTAGACGTCGAAGGCGACGCCGAACTCCACGAGGCTGGCCTTGATCTCGACGAACATCAGCTCGACGCCCTCGCGGCGGAAGATCTCCTGCGCCTCCGGGTCGGGCTTGTCCAGCGCGGACAGCTCCCGCTCGAGCACGGCGGTGACGATCTCGTCGAGGTACGCGCCCGCGTACCCATTCTCGGGAACCTCGCGGCCGCGGGCCCGGGCCAGTAGGGAGCGGGCGAACCGCTCGATCTGCACGCCGTGGTCATTGAAGTAGTACTCCCGGGTGACGACGGCGCCCTGGGCGGTGAGTAGCCGAGCCAACGCGTCACCGACCGCAGCCCAACGGGTGCTCGCCAGGGTGAGCGGGCCGGTGGGGTTGGCCGAGATGAACTCGACGTCGATCCGTCGGCCGGCCAGGGAGTCACCCCGGCCGTACGCAGCGCCAGCCGCAAGGATGTCGCCGGCGAGCCTGCCCTGGGCGCCCGCCTCGACCCGGATGTTGAGGAAGCCGGGCCCAGCGACCGTCGCGCTCTCGATGCCCGCCGCGGTGCCGAGCCGAGCCGCCAGCAGCTCGGCGATCTCGCGCGGCGGCCGGCCCGCAGGCTTGGCCAGCTGCATCGCCACGTTGGTGGAGTAGTCACCGTGGTCCCTGATCTTGGGCCGCTCCACGCGCACTGCACCCACCCGCCCACCGTCGCCCAGGCTCAACGCGCCCTCGTCCGTCAACGCGGACAGGGCCGCGGTGATGGTCGAGGAAAGTTGCTCGGGGGTCACCCGCCCAGCGTAACGAGGGCACAACCTAACGAGGCGGGACGAGCAGCCGCACCGTCTCCACCAGCTCGTTCGGGTCGTACGGCTTGGTCAGGTAGGCGTCCACTCCCAACAGCCGGGCCCGGACGAGATCACTCGGATGCGCACTGGTCGTGACCATCACGATCCGCACCTCGGCGAGGTCAGGGTCGGCACGCAGCTCGGCCGTGGTGGCCAGCCCATCCAGCCGGGGCATCACCACGTCGAGGGTGATCAGGTCAGGACGATGAAGCCTGGCCTGTTCGAGGCACGCCACCCCGTCGCTCGCCTCGATCACCCGGTAGCCCTCCAGCTCGAGATTGACGCGGACCAGGCCCCGCAGCGATTGCTGGTCGTCGACCACCAGCACGAGCGGGCGGCCGGTCGCGTCTGGCACGGCGGTCAGCCTAGGAGTGACCCGCTGCCGGTGCGGTAATCTCGGCGCGCCCGAGCCCCCGTAGCTCAGGGGATAGAGCATCGGCCTCCGGAGCCGTGTGCGCAGGTTCGAATCCTGCCGGGGGCACCGTTCGCGATTCGCTCCGGGCGCATTGGGTGGCGGGCCTGGGTGTGGTTGGGCCGCCGAGCGATGAGCAACTGGCGAGGTCCTGCAACCCGCCTCCGGCCGGCGCGGGCTAACCTGGGGGTACACGTTCAGGGTGCGGTGCCAGTGGGTCGGCGGGGCCGCGCCTTCAGCGCACGCATCCGAGAGGCGAAGAGGCGATCACGGCCGTGGACGAGTCCCCCCAGGGCAACGCGCAGTCCGAGTTCGGCACCAACGAGTGGCTCGTCGACGAGATGTACGAGCGCTATCGCGAGGACCCCGACTCCGTCGACAAGGTGTGGTGGGACTTCTTCCAGGACCGGGGCGACGGACGCAACGGTGCGGAGCCCGGCCGCGGTGGGCCCAGGCGTTCCGACGACAGCTCGTCGCGTCCGGCGCGACCCGACGACGGGACCAGCCAGCAGCCGGACGGCAGACCCGCCGGCGGTAGCCCGGCCGACCGAAAGCGGGCAGGGAGGTCGACTGCCGCGAGCCCCAAGTCCGAGAGTGTGGACCCGGAAAAGGGCGACAAGGCGTCGACCATCTCGCGGGCCCGCGACTCCGCCGAGGCACCGTCAGCGTCCTCCTCCGGCAGCCGGCCCACGCCGAAGACACCGGTCGCCGCGCCGGCGCCGGCGTCGGACCAGGACGCTGACACCGGACCGCAGCGCTCGCCGATGCGTGGCGCCGCCGCCCGCACGGCCACCAACATGGACCAGAGCCTGGCGGTCCCGACCGCGACCAGCGTGCGGTCGGTTCCGGTCAAGCTGCTGATCGACAACCGCATCGTCATCAACAACCACCTTGCCCGCGCCCGCGGCGGGAAGGTGTCGTTCACCCATCTGATCGGCTACGCGCTGGTGAAGGCGCTGGTCTCTATCCCGGAGATGAACCGCTCGCACGAGCTGGACGACAAGGGCAAGCCGGTGCTGGTGACGCCCGAGCATGTCAACCTCGGCCTCGCCATCGACATCGTCAAGCCGGACGGCACCCGGCAGCTGCTCGTCCCGTCGATCAAAGCGGCGGAGCGGAGCGACTTCGCCGGCTTCTGGATCGCGTACGAGGACATCGTGCGCAAGGCGCGCGACGGCAAGCTCGGCGTGGACGACTTCGGCGGCACCACCATCACGCTGACAAACCCCGGCACGATCGGCACCAATCACTCGGTGCCGCGGCTGATGAGGGGGCAGGGTGCCATCATCGGGGTCGGGGCCATGCAGTACCCGGCGCAGTACGAAGGTGCCTCGGACAAGACGCTCAGCGAGCTCGCGGTGAGCAAGACCATGACGCTCACCTCCACCTACGACCACCGCATCATCCAGGGCGCGCTGTCCGGTGGCTTCCTCCGCCGGGTGCATGCGCTGCTGCTCGGCGAGGACGGCTTCTACGACGAGATCTTCGCCGCCTTGCGCATCCCGTACGAGCCGGTGCGCTGGGCACGTGACGTGGATGCGACACACGACGACGAGATCAGCAAGCAGGCACGCATCCTCGAGCTGATTCACGCCTACCGCGTGCGCGGGCACATGATGGCCGACACCGACCCGCTGGAGTACCGCCAGCGCAGCCACCCCGACCTCGACGTCGTCACCCACGGGTTGACGCTGTGGGACCTCGACCGGGAGTTCCCGACCGGCTCGTTCGGAGGCGCGTCGCGGCGGTTCATGAAGCTGCGTTCCATCCTCGGCATCCTGCGGGACTCGTACTGCCGGACGGTCGGCATCGAGTACATGCATATCCAGGACCCCGAGCAGCGTCGCTGGATTCAGGAGCGGGTGGAGCGGCCGCACGAGAAGCCTCCCCGCGAGGAGCAGCTGCGAATCCTGAGCAAGCTCAACCAGGCGGAGGCATTCGAGACGTTCCTGCAGACCAAGTTC
>Ga0136613_10001985_pt1 | contig 10830 bp, 8 predicted proteins | sample AntDrymUQ2722106_2_FD_106649 | JGI IMG/M metagenome (GOLD analysis project Ga0136613, IMG submission 106649) | Polar desert sand microbial communities from Dry Valleys, Antarctica - metaG UQ272 (21.06) | ecosystem: Environmental > Terrestrial > Soil > Desert | place: Antarctica: Dry Valley... | reverse complement strand
TTACTTAGCTTGTAATGATTATTTTAAACAAACTTTTATGAAACTTGCTTATTTACATCCCTCTTGGCGGCGCTACATCAACCGAGTTTTGGTATTACCAACAATTGTAGGTGCGATCGCCTTTACCATGCCTTCACCGCTCAAAAGTCAACCCACAAACGACGGACGCGCTCTTACAGTTAAGGCGCAAATTCAAGAAGCTAATTCTAAAACTGGAGTAGTTACCGCTCGTGGTAACGTAGAAATGTTTTATCCCGCCCGTAAAATCCAAGCAACCGCCGCTCAAGCTCAATACTTTAGCCGCGAACGCCGAATTGTTCTTAGTGGCAATGTGTATGTATTGCAAGAAGGCAACAGCATTCAAGGAGAAAATATCACTTACTTGATTGATGAAGGGCGATTTATTGCCACACCCAAAACTAACGGACAAGTAGAGTCAATTTATATTATTAGCGATCCAAACCCCGCCACCGCAACCCAAGCCGCCCCCGCAACTCCAAGTTTTAACCGCAAAAACCCTGCTAAAAAGTAATGAAAATTCTCCTAGAGAATATTCATAAGTCCTATGGTAAGCGCTCTATTGTTAATCGCGTTAGTCTTTCTGTAGCCCAAGGAGAAGTTGTAGGGTTATTAGGCCCTAATGGCGCGGGTAAAACCACAACTTTTTACATTGCTACAGGCTTAGAAAGACCAAATCAAGGTAAAGTATGGCTTGACGATCGCGATATTACGGCTTTCCCCATTCACAAACGAGCGCGGTTAGGAATTGGCTATTTGGCTCAAGAAGCCAGCATTTTTAGACAATTGAGCGTAGCTGAGAATATTCTATTAGTAATGGAGCAAACCAACGTACCGCGCCGCGAATGGGATGGACGCTTACATACTTTGTTGCGGGAGTTTCGGTTAGAAAGTGTTGCTAAAACTAAAGGCATCCAAGTATCGGGAGGAGAAAGGCGACGCACAGAACTTGCTAGAGCTTTAGCCGCCGGGAGAGAAGGGCCAAAGTTTTTATTATTAGATGAACCTTTTGCGGGGGTAGATCCGATCGCTGTAGCGGAGATTCAGGCAATGATTTCAAAATTACGCGATCGCCAAATTGGGATATTAATTACTGATCACAATGTCCGAGAAACTCTAGCAATTACCGACCGTGCTTACATTATGCGTGAAGGACAAATTCTTGCCTATGGCAACGCCGAGGAGCTTTATAGCAACCCTCTTGTCCGTCAATACTACTTGGGTAGTAACTTTCAAGCTTAAAAACTCCAAACTATGAAAAGTTTCAAGTCTCTCACTTCAATTCTTCCCATGCCTGCGGTTATGGATCGCTACATTGCCAGCGAACTATTAGGGCCGTTTTTGTTTGGGGTGGGAGCATTTTCGTCAGTGGGGGTAGCTGTCGGGATTTTGTTTGACTTGGTAAGAAAAATAGTGGAGACGGGGTTGCCAATTGCGATCGCATCTCAAGTATTTTTGCTAAACTTACCAGCTTTTATTGTCTTAGCTTTTCCCATGTCTACACTGCTTTCGGCCTTGATGACTTATAGCCGTCTTTCTAGCGATAGCGAACTTATTGCCTTACGCAGCAGTGGAGTAAGTATTTATCGGTTAGTTCTTCCGGCGGTGGTTTTGAGCTTTGTAGTTACAGGCATAACTTTTTTCTTCAACGAGCAATTGGTTCCCATTGCTAACTATCAAGCTACCCAGACTTTGCAAAGTGCCTTAAAGCAAAATAAGCCAATCTTGACTGAGCAGAATATTTTTTATCCAGAATACAAAGAAGTTAAACAGCCAAATGGCGAAAAAACCAAGATTTTGTCGCGTTTATTTTACGCCGATAAGTTTGACGGGCAGCAAATGCAAGGATTGGTAATTGTTGATCGCTCGGAATCGGGCATAAATCAAATTTTGGTGTCTGATTCGGCGGCTTGGAATCGCTTACAAAATATTTGGGACTTTTTTAATGGCACTATTTATTTAGTTGCCCCTGATAGTTCTTACCGCAACATTGTCCGCTTTGAACACCAGCAATTGCAATTACCGCGTACAGCCTTAGATTTAGCAACAAAAGGGCGAGATTTTGGGGAAATGAATATTGCTCAAGCAACAGAGCGGTTAAAACTCTTAAATTTGAGTGGAGATGAGAAAAAAATTCGCAAACTCAAAGTCCGCATTCAAGAAAAACTTTCTTTACCATTTGTCTGCATTGTTTTCGGCTTAGTGGGGGCGGCTTTGGGAACCAACCCCCAACGGGCGGGAAAAGCTAAAGCTACTAGCTTCGGCATTAGTATCATTGTGATTTTTAGTTACTACTTACTGAGCTTTATTAGTAGCGCCCTCGGTGTGAGTGGGGTAGTTTCGCCGATTGTGTCGGCTTGGTTGCCTACAGCGTTTGGTTTAATGACTGGGGGACTATTGCTAGTCCGCGCCGCCAGGTAAAGTTTAAAGCTGTAGGCGTATTACTTAACTAAAGGCGCTAATAATTGCGTCGGCAAATTCTGAGCATTTTAATGGCTCTACGGGTGGCTCCATTAACCGCGCCAAATCGTAGGTAACATGACCACTTGCGATCGCATTTCCAATCCCTTTAATAATTAAATCCGCCGCTTCAATCCATCCCATATATTCCAGCATCATTACAGCCGAAAGAATTACTGAGCCTGGGTTTACGCGGTCTAATCCGGCGTGTTTGGGCGCTGTACCATGAGTTGCTTCAAAAATCGCGCAATCATCGCCAATGTTTGCTCCTGGGCCCATGCCTAAACCCCCCACAACGGCGGCGGCGGCATCTGATAAATAATCGCCGTTGAGATTCATAGTCGCCAAAATTGAATACTCGTCTGGTCTAGTCTGCAATTGTTGGAAAATACTATCAGCAATGCGATCGTTGACCATAATTTTATCTTTCCATTGCCCATTGCCGTGAGTCGCCCAAATTTGGCTTAAAACCGCCTCTACTTCTTGACAAATTTGGTTTTGCTTTTCAGGGGTCAAAGAGCTATAACCCGGCTCAATTAGCCTCGCATTAGCCTCAAAACTAATGTCTGCGTTGCTTTCTTTATTGCCTAAAATCCACGATTCTCGCTCGGTAACGCAATCGGTGCGAAACTCTGTAGTTGCCAATTCGTAACCCCAATCGCGGAAGGCTCCTTCGGTGTATTTCATAATATTGCCCTTATGCACCAAAGTTACCATTTGCTTAGACTTGGGCAGCCTTAAAGCGTGTTTCAGCGCCCGTCTAACTAAACGCTGGGAACCTTTCTTGCTAATTGGTTTAATCCCAATCCCTGAATCGAGCGGAATTTGCTTTTTACCGTGTTCGGGAGTAGCGGGGATAAGTTCTTCATTAAGAATTTTAATTAAGCGCGTGCCGATTTCGCTACCTTGTTTCCATTCAATCCCTAAATAAATATCTTCGGTATTTTCCCGATAAATAATTACATCCATTTTCTCAGGATATTTGTGCGGCGACGGCGTACCACGATAATATCGGCAAGGACGGACGCAGGCGTATAAATCGTTGATTTGTCTTAATGCTACGTTTAGCGACCGAATCCCGCCGCCTACGGGTGTAGTCAAAGGGCCTTTGATAGCAATACCATACTCTTTAATTGCTTTGAGGGTATCTTCAGGTAAATACTGATAAGTGCCGTATTGTTCGCAAGCTTCATCTCCGGCGTAAACTCTAAACCAGCTAATTTCTCGCTTACCTTTATAGGCAATAGCCACCGCCTTATCGATTACCTTTTGACTAGCAGGCCAAATATCAACTCCTGTACCATCGCCACGAATAAACGGAATAATTGGGTTGTCGGGAACTATCGGTTCGCCGTTATTAAACGTGACTGTTGAACCTGTCGTTGGAGGAGCGATCTTTTCGTACATTCTTAGCAAAACTCCTGAGTAATTAGATTGGCGTTTGACAATTTTCCCACTTGGTAAGGTGCTTTGTCCTTGACCGGAAGACGAGCCGCAAGCCAAGCGAGCTTTTAGTGGGAAGTTTCCCCCTAAAAGCTCGCGCCCCGTTTTCGCTCTGTGGGGATAAGGCGACAGGGAATGGCATTTTTGGGAAGAATAATTCTTCCCAAAAGATGCCGCCTTTTAAGTCCCTTGAAGAAATTATATTGTGTTTCTTCATACTATAATAAATAGATGCTTACACTAACTTACGAGTATCAAATTAAGCCAAATCGCCAGCAAGAAGAACAAATGTTTTTCTACTTGGAAACTTGCCGCAAAGTATATAACTATGCCTTAGCGGAAAGAAAGGCTTGGATCAATTCTCGTAAGTGTGCAATAAATTCTTGCAGTATTCGGCATGAATACATCATGAGTGCCGACACGCCTAAACCTAGCTACGCAAGACAATGTAAGTCATTAGCAGCAGCTAAGAAAGATATACCAGAACTAGCATTACCTCATACTCATGTTCTACAGCAAGCGCTCAGAACACTGGAAGCCTCTTTTGTAGCGATGTGGGAGCGAGGACATGGTTTTCCCAGGTTTAAAAAATCAAGAAGGATGCGCTCTTTTTTGTTTCCTCAAATGGGTGTCAATCCTGTTCAAGGAAATAAATTGAAGTTGCCCAAAATTGGCATCGTCAAGATGCGCTTATCGCGCCCAATTCCTGAAGGATTTGAACTTAAGCAAGTGCGGATAGTAAAGAAAGCGTCAGGCTGGTTTGCGATGCTTTCCTTACAATGTGATGCTCGTATTCCTGATGTTATGCCACATGGTCATAGCTTAGGAATCGATTTAGGATTACTTAGTTTTTTGGCAACTTCAGACAATGAGACTATTGCCAGACCTAAGTTTTTTGTAGACGCTCAACGCAAGCTTAAATTGCTGCAAAAAAGAGTTAGTTGTAAAAAGCTGGGGTCAAATAATTGGCGTAAAGCTCAACAGAAGGTAGCTAGACTACATGAGCATATTTCTAATACTCGCAAAGACTTTCACTTTAAAACAGCGCATCATCTTTGTAATCAAGCAGGGATGATATTTGCAGAGGATTTGAATCTTAAAGCGATGTCTAGAGGGATGCTATGTAAGCACACTCTTGATGCTGGTTTTGGTAAATTCCTCAATATTTTGGAGTGGGTTTGTTCAAAACGCGATGTATTTTTTGCAAAAGTAGACGCTAATTTTACATCTCAAACTTGCCCAAATTGTCAAACGCATACGGGTAAAAAGGACTTGAGTAAGCGAGTACATTCTTGTCCACATTGTGGATATCAAACCGATAGAGACGTTGCAGCAGCGCAAATTGTAGAGCAACGCGGAATTGTAGCTGTAGGACATACAGTGTTAAAGCTTTCTGAGGGTAAAGATATTAGTCTCCCCATGAAGAAAGAATCCCCTAGCTTATAGCTATGGGGAGTGTCAATCAAAGGAAAACGATACAGCACTTTAACCAATTAATTATGTTTTTTTTAAACGCTTTGCAAGCCGTAATCGACAATTATTTTTGGACAATGATGCAGAAATTAGTCTGATAAGACAGCTTTTGTTCAAGAGAATAGGCGATCGCACATTCGGTATAGTTAAATTAAAGATCGCCCCTAACCTGCGTTTCTCAGTAAAGAGTATGACTAATTCTCCCACCGCTTCCCACCCGCAGAGCGACGTTTTTTCTGCTCTTTGCTTGCAATTGACTACTGGTTCAGAAAAACTCCAACAGCAAGCTATTCTCCAACTACCGGATTTTGGTCAAGATGGCGAAAAGGCTTTAATGGAGTTTTTGCAGCAACGCCAAACTAATTTACCAACCTGGATTGATGGCAAAGTTTATCAACTTCTCGCTCGAAGTAACTCCTTAGCAGCGCGAGAATTTCTCCAAACTAATTTTGCTTACGGACTTGTCCCCCTCAAATCTGAAGCTAATATTGACTATACCGAACTGCAAAAATTGCTGATAGAACAAGACTTTCAAGCCGCCGACCGCTTAACCTTGGGTTTGTTGTGTCAATTAGCTGGAGCTAGTGCTATGCAAAGAAAATGGCTATATTTTACAGAAGTTGATAACTTTCCGCTTTTAGACTTGCAGACTATCAATACTTTGTGGTTAGTTTTTTCTGAAGGTAAGTTTGGTTTCTCCGTACAGCGTCAAATCTGGCTATCGGTGGGTAAAAATTGGGAAAAACTCTGGGGGGAAATTGGTTGGAAAGATGGCAACAACTGGACGCGCTACCCTAACGAATTTACCTGGGATCTTACCGCTCCCAAAGGTCATTTACCTTTATCCAATCAACTGCGTGGTGTTCGGGCAATTTCTGCTTTGCTTTCCCACCCGGCTTGGAATGGTTAAGCTGATTAGACTTGTTGCTATTGGAGGTTTTTAACGGCAATTGCGACTTAGGGGTTCGGTTCTACGACTGTCACTAAGGCTTGAATATCTATAAGCTCGTAGTAAGTAAGGTTGTATAACTATTGAAGGGCCAAATGCTCGTGCAAAAATGGATGTTGCCTACCCTAAAGGAAATACTAAATTGGAAATTTGATCGGGTACAAAGTTGGGGTAGCGATAATTCCCAGTTGTCGCCGTCACAATTACAGGCTCAAGCAGCGCAGGAATGGAGGGCGGCATTAGCTGCTACTGAGGACTTGCTATTACAAAGTATAGACAGTAAAGGCGATCGCTCTCTATCCCCCCAAGGAGTAGTATTTGCAGGTTCATCGCCGCTATGGAGTAACGACTTATTTACTCAGCTACCCACAGGAATTTTTGTCGAGCAAAGTACAGAACATTCCCCACAGCTACCACCAGCTAAGGCAACTATTTGTAGTCAAAATGCCACCCCTCAACAGCTTTTTTTACTCAATAACGATCCTTTGGCGCAGGAGCCGTTTTGCTTAATTTTGACAGCTAAATTTAGTTTGCTGTTAGTTTTAGGCTGTGATAGTAGCGGTAATCAAGCATTTAGGTTTTCTTTTGAGCCAGAAGAAGCGGCTAAAGTATGGCAACTATTGCGATCGCGTTTACTATTAACTAATTCACTTTTGGTTGACAAGTTCGATACTTTAGTAAAAAAGTTTGAACCTGTAGCACCCGATTACCGCGTAGTAACTAATTTCAGTCATTTGTTACTCTCTCGCTCCCACACAAAGCCCCCTCAAGAAGAACATTTAGTTGTTCGCAATCACCGCTCGGATATAGAACTATTACAAGCTTTTGCTCATGAAGTACGTACGCCTTTAACTACTATTCGGACTTTGACTAGATTGCTATTGAAGCGCAAAGATTTAGCCCCCGAAGTCAAAAAACGTTTAGAAACGATTGATAGCGAGTGTACAGCGCAAGTAAATCGCATGGAATTGATTTTTAAGGCTGCGGAAATGGTAGAAAAATCTGCCGTTTCTAACACTCTAACTCCACTGACAGCCATGTCTTTAGCGCAGGTACTACAACAAAGCATTCCTCGATGGCAACAACAAGCTCATCAACGCAATTTAACAATAGACGTGGTTTTACCGCAACATTTGCCTACGGTAGTGAGCGATCCAACCATATTAGATCAAGTCCTCACGGGTTTAATTGAAAATTTTACGCGCAATTTGACGGCAGGTAGTCATATTCAAGTCCAAGTTATTCCCGCCGGAAATCAACTAAAATTGCAGCTATTACATCAATCTTTTGCTGGGGAGTGCGATAAATTACCACCTCCTCACGTTAAATCTTTAGGTAAGTTACTGATGTTTCAGCCAGAGACAGGCAATATTAGCCTCAATCTCAATGCCACAAAGTATTTATTTCAAGCTATTGGTGGCAAACTAATTGTCAGAAAACGTCCCGACGAAGGGGAAGTATTAACTATTTTTTTACCGATGGATTTGAGTCATCCGCCCATATATCAACCTAGTTGTAGCTAATTAGCTGGAGGAGTGGGAGCCGTTGCCAATAGAACTGTAAAAGTAGAACCCAATCCCGGCTTACTTTTGATTGAAATCGAGCCGCCAGAGCGTTGCAAAAGTTGGTGAACAATAGTCAAACCCAAACCCGCACCGCTACTATCGTCGGCGGTGGGGCGAATGCGGTAAAAACGGTCGAATACTCTAGGAATATCGCGTTCAGCAATGCCGATTCCGGTATCTCGTACTTCTAGCATTACCCGATTGCCTACCACGCGCGATCGCACCCAAACTTGACCTCCACGCGGCGTAAACTTAATACTATTGTGTAATAAATTGATTGCTATTTGCTTTAGCCAAGGCTTGAAACATAGCACTGGCGGTAGTTGTTCTGGTAGGGTATAAGCCAGCATGATCCCTTTTTCCAGTGCTAAGGGTTGATAGGTGCTGACGACTCCCGGCACAATTTCGCTGATCCGGACGGCTTGCAAAGGCGTATATTTGGTGATTTGCTCGATTTGTAATAGCTCAAGTAAACCATTTATCACTGAATTTTGGCGATCGCACTCAGTATGCAGCATTTGCAAGTAGCGCATTCTTTGCGGCGGTTTGAGGTGGGGTGAATTCAGCAGACTTAGCGCTGTTTTCATATTAGTTAGCGGTGTGCGGAGTTCTTCACTAGCACGGCGGAGCAATTCACCTGATAGATTTACGCTACTGGTTAACTCTTGATTTTGCTGCTGTAACACTGCGGTGCGTTCAATTTTTGATTTACGCAGTATTTCATCAGTGCGTTGCAATTGTTTGACAACCAATTGATTAATTAATGTTCCTTGGCTTGGCGCTACAGTAAATAATAAATCCCAATTGTCTAATAGTTCGGTAAGTTGATTTTGACTACTGTAAGGTGTTTTTTTAGCCGAATTTTTTGTTGACGCAGAGACAATTTCTTGCTTAATTCCTGCTAGTACGCGCTCAATTACTGGGGTTTCGTAAGAGCAAATTGCTACTAAAGAAGAATTAGACTTTGGTTTGTAGACTGGTTTTGGTGTGGAAAGAACTTTAGTTACTGTTCCTTGGCGCTGAATGCGGCGACGGTGCGCCAAGGCTAAACTACAAAATTGTGGCGACAAAACTAATAGAAAATACTCGCGCTGTAATTTACTTGTGGGGGTTAATTTTACTGATATTAGCGGGGTAAAGAGATTACTCGCCGCAGGTTTAAAAACAGAGTAACTATATATACCTTCACTTAAATTTGTGGTGTTGTAACGTTGAATTTCTGAGTACCAAATCTTGCCTGGTGGCAGCTTAATTAGAAGCTGGGCGCGGATTTTATGCTCGATCAGTAGATCGATTGTTGCCCGTACTAAAGCTAACAAAGTAGCAGGAGTTACAGACAATAATTGTGGAGGTGGATCGGTACTAAGACTTAATTCATAAAGGCTAAAAGATTGTTTAAAAGAACTGACCATACTTGTTTTTGTGATAATGCCTTGATAGGTACTTTATAGGAGGCTCTAAAAATTAGCAATTAGTTGTAGGTAAGATGCGATCGCGCTTAGGTGGTTATTTGTAGGGATCTGTAAAATTTATATTTTGATAGTTGAGGTGTAGGCTGGGATTAGATACAGCAAAGCAGAAGTAGAGTTACGAGTTTCGCGCTGTACCTTTGATTAATTTACGCACCGAAACAATGAAACAAGACAAGACGCGCGATTCTTTATCTACGGTTCTATTGCCAATAGCTTTAATTTTTGGTTTGGTTCTGCTTTTGAGTTTAAATGTTGAATCGTCTGCCATTCCCGAAGCCAGCGACCCCTTAGAATCCGGGCTTAAGGTGCTAGTTGGCTACTTAGCGGTGGGAGCCGAAATCGCCGCCGCTTTAGTGATTGGGGGGGCAGTTTTACGCGCAATTACTAGCTATTTGCGCCAGTTATTTTCTCGTTCTAAGCAGCATTATGACTCTACCCAAGCCATCCGCCTAAAATTGGGACGGGTGCTTACTTTGGGATTAGAATTTGCTGTTGCTAGTGACATTCTCCGCACCGCCGTAGCACCCACGCGCCAAGATATTTCGAACTTAGGAGCAATTGTCCTATTGAGAACTTTACTTAACTACTTTTTGGAGCAAGAAATTAACCAGGCAGAACAAAGCAGTTCTAGAAAGCAAGAAGGCGACTCCTGATAACTAAAATTAGAGTAGATTTAATGCAAAAAGTGCCGAATCCCCGTAAATACCATTATTAACCCACATTCCTTAGCTGCTTTAATAGAATCCGCGTCGCGCATACTTCCCCCCGGTTGCACGATCGCCTTGATCCCGGCGGCGGCGGCGGCTCTTACAGAGTCATCAAAGGGAAAAAAGCCATCGCTGGCAAGAAAAGCATCCTTAGCACTCTCGTAAGCCTGTTCTAAAGCAATTTTTACAGAGCCGACACGGTTCATTTGTCCCGCGCCAACACCTTTAGTAGTTAGGTTTTTTGTAACTACGATCGCATTTGATTTGACGTGCTTGCAAACATTCCACGCAAAAAGTAATTCGGCAAGTTCTGTGGGGCTAGGGGTGCGATCGCTCACTACTTGCCATTTGCTAGAATCATTAATGTAATTATCCGCGTCTTGAACTAAAAAGCCCCCAGCGATTACTTTTACTGTTTGCTTAATGCTCGTATTATCTGGTAAAAGTAAAACTCTAACTTTAGACTTGGCTGCTAGAATCTCTTTTGCGTCAGCTTCAATTTCGGGCGCAACTACACATTCAAGAAAGGTTTGAGTTAGCGCTTTAGCTGTAGCTGAATCTATAGGACGATTTAACGCCACAATTCCCCCAAAAGCTGACACCGAATCGGCATTGAAAGCTTTGTTGTAAGCTTCTGATAAACTATCTGCTAACGCGACTCCGCAAGGATTTGTATGTTTGATAATTACGGAAGCGGGGGTATCTGTAAATTCGCTTACTATCCGCACTGCTGCTTCTAAATC
>Ga0136613_10001981_pt1 | contig 10846 bp, 9 predicted proteins | sample AntDrymUQ2722106_2_FD_106649 | JGI IMG/M metagenome (GOLD analysis project Ga0136613, IMG submission 106649) | Polar desert sand microbial communities from Dry Valleys, Antarctica - metaG UQ272 (21.06) | ecosystem: Environmental > Terrestrial > Soil > Desert | place: Antarctica: Dry Valley... | reverse complement strand
CGCGAGTTGTCATGCCCGCGTCAGCGGGCGGACTCGCGACGGCTCACGCGCCCGGCAGGATTCGAACCTGCGACCCGCGGATTAGAAGTCCGCTGCTCTGTCCCCTGAGCTACGGGCGCCGTCGGCGACGGTAGCACCGCTCCTGGATACGATTGGCGTACGTGGTGGCGGTAGCTCAGTTGGTAGAGCCCCGGGTTGTGGTCCCGGTGGTCGCGGGTTCGAGCCCCGTCCGCCACCCTTCCGACGCGAGTCCGGCCGCCGCTTCGCGGCGACCATGACGACTCGCGTCGGATCGCGTTTCTCCGAGTTTCGCGGTTAGCCGCGCCCGCTCAGGTCGGGCGCGGCGGCAGAGTCGTCCCGACGCTTGGGGCCTCTTAACTCGAAAGCCCGGGCTACGTCCGTGATCGAGAGCAGGCCCGCGAGATTCTCCCCATTCAGGACGAGAGCTCGGCGCACCTCGCTCTCTGCGAGCTCGCCTGCTGCTTCGATCAGCTCGGTTTCTGCGCGGAAGACGGGGACCGCTTCGCGCGCGAGCATGCAGTCACGGACGGTTCGCATGTCCCACTCGCGGCGGGGCACCGCGGCCACGCAGCGGAAGGGCAGGAGGCCGACCGCCCGGTCGCCGTCGAGCACCGGGTACGTGGTGTAGCGCCGCTCCGAGACGACGCTGTCGATGAACTCGCCGAGCGTGTCATCGGGCCTCGCGGTGACCGGCTGGCGCACCATCACGTCCCCCACGCGCAGCCCCCCGAGCGCGCGACGTGCCTGCAGGTGGCGATCCTCGCCCGTCGCAGCCTGGAGCAGGAACCAGCCCATGAAGGCGAGCCAGGCGCCGCTGAACTCTCCCTGGAAGATCAGGAGCGCGAGCCCGCCCGCGATGAAGAGGTACCCGAAGCCGCGTCCGATCGTGGCGGCGACCCGCGTCGCCCAGCCGAAGCTGCCACGGCCGGCCCAGAGCGCCGAGCGGAGGATCCGCCCGCCGTCGAGCGGAAGCGCGGGGAGGAGGTTGAAGACGAGGAGCGCGAGGTTCACCCAGCCGACGTAGGCGGCGACGCCGTCGACCTCGTCCGGGAGGCCGCTGATCCAGGCGAAGAGCACGAAGAGCACCCCGATCGCGAGCGAGACGAGCGGGCCGGCGACAGCGATCCGAAACTCGGCGCCGGCGCTCGGGAACGAGCCTCGGAAGCGCGCGACGCCGCCGAAGAGCCAGAGCGTGATCCCGTCGATCTCCATTCCTTCACGACGGGCGACGAGCGCGTGGCCGTACTCGTGGAGGAGGAGCGAGAAGAAGAAGAGGAACGCGGCGACGACGGCCATCACGCCGTAGGTCGCGTCCGAGAGGCCCGGGTTCGTGTCCGGGAAGATCCCGCTGTAGAGCGTCCAGACGATCAGCGCGAAGACGACGAGCCAGCTCCAGTTGACGCCGACCTGGATGCCTGCGATCCGGCCGAGCGTGAAGCTGTCTCGCAAGGCGGCCTAGCGGGCTTTCTTGATCGCGCGCACCTGCTCGACGGCGCCGCGCACGGCCTTGGCCACCGTCGGGCCATGCGTGCGGGCGTGCCGCACCGCATTTCGTCTAAGGGCGCGGCGCTGCTCCCTGGGGATCATCTTGTAGCCGCGTCGGGCGAGGAACAGGAGCTTCCACATCGAGGCCTCCGGTGTCTGTGAGATCGAGTCGTCTCAGTGGGCTTGCCCACGGAGGCGGATGGGTATGCGAACTTGGGGAACGAGTCCGGGTTTGCCTAAGTTTTGTCGAGGGTACTCCAACGGACGACAACGAGAGAGAAGGAGAGAGCCGCATGCAGACCGTAGAGCAGTCGATCGAGGTGAGCGTCCCGCTCAGCACCGCGTACAACCAATGGACGCAGTTCGAGGAGTTTCCGCAGTTCATGGAGGGCGTCGAGTCGGTCCGGCAGACCGACGACACCCATCTCCACTGGGTCGCCGAGATCGCCGGCAAGCGCCACGAGTGGGACGCCGAGATCTCCGAGCAGAAGCCCGACGAGCGCGTGGCCTGGACGGCGACCGACGGCAAGACGAACGCCGGCGTCGTCACGTTCCACCGGATCGACGACAACACCACCCGGATCATGGTGCAGATGGACTGGGAGCCCGAGGGCGCAGTCGAGGCCACGGGCGCGGCCGTCGGCGCCGACGACCGGAAGGTCAAGGGCGACCTCGAGCGCTTCAAGAAGCTGATCGAGTCGCGCGGCACCGAGTCCGGGGCCTGGCGCGAAACCGTTGAAAGTCCGTCCGCCTGACGGCGGACATGACGACTTTCAACGGAGGTCGTCTCTAAGAGCGCTGTGAGCGGCGCCGGGCCGAGCCCGGCGCCGCTGCGCGCGTTCGAGACGAGGAGCTTCGGCTGGTTAGAAGCGTCCCGTCAGTCCGGGCCCGCCTGCTCCTCCGCCGGCGTTGCCGCCGCCGGTCAGCGCAGGGCGCACCTGCTTGCTCGCCTGGCAGCCGAGCATGTTCGGCACGTCGGGGACGTTCACCCGCAGGGTTCCCTTCCGGGCTGCGTTCACCTTGAACATGGCCTCACCGTCTGCATTCGTCCGCTTCGAGGCCTGAACGCCGGACGCCCGGACGGTGACCGTCGTCCCAACGACGGCCTGCCCGAGCACCCGCACCTGCACGTGCACCATTCCCGCGCGTCGTGCGCGAAGAGGGGCACCGTGCACGGTGGCGCGGCAGCGCAGGAGGTTCTCCTGGGTCTGAGGATTGAACCTGGAGAAGTCCCAGGCGGTCGTCCGCCACGGCTGGTTCAGCGAGAAGATCTCCATGCCGCGCTGGCCTCCGTTGGCAGTCGGCGCGGAGGGAGTCCCTCCGCCGTCGTTCGTGAAGAGCAGGTCGCGGTACCAGTAGGTCGTCCACGTGTTCGTCTGGGCCGGATCGGCATTGCCGAGGGGTCCGGGCTCGACCTCGAAGTACGCGATCTCGTTCGGAGAGGCGGGGTTCGTCCAATCGACGACGCTCGTCCCGCCCGAGTACCACGAGGTCGGGAGGACGTAGCGCCCGTTCACCGGCACGAAGTTCATGATGTGCGCGGTGCAGTTCTGGTAGCCGGCGTTAATCGCGGGCTGCGGCCGCGGGAGCTTGAACCTCCCGATCGGCGTCGTGGGTGACGAGAGCTGGTGCATCCAGAACGCGCCCCGCGTCGGTGGATCGTCGGCAGCGCACTCGGAGCCGCCTCCGCCACCCGCCTCGTCGCCGAAGACGACGTACTTGCCGTCCCAGGTGAACGAAGCGCTGTGCCAGAGGCAGAGCGGTGACCCCGGCGGCGGAGCCATGCGCGCGCAGGTGTCGATGCTCGGGTTCACGAGCCGCTGGCTGATCGTCGGCGCGGCAGGGTTCGAGATGTCCATCAGGACGCCCTCGGTGAGGCAGGCGCCTGCGGCCAGGTCGAGCTCCATGAACACGGTGATGTCGTGGCAGCCCTTGAACCCAGCGGTGCCGATGAAGTCTCCCGTGAGGTTGAGCTTCGGCTCGCCGATGACGCTCGCGCCCGCAGGGTTCATGAACGAGACCTCGACGATCGAGATCTTGTCGTGTCCGCCGCCCGTGCGCTCGCACGTGTTCCCGTACGGGGTCGGCGTTGCCGAGAGGGCAGAGGCCGGGTAGGACGAGACGTAGAGGAGCACGCGATTGTTCCCCATGTCCGGCACGAGCGTGTGGGTGTGCGAGCCACAATCCGTTGCTACGCCCTTGATGTGGACGGGGGCCGACGGGTTCGTGACATCGAAGATGTCGATTCCCTCGAACCCGGGCGATTGTGGCGTTCGGTCGCACTCCGGCTTCGTCTGCGGCGTGTCGACCGAGCGGAAGAGCAGCGTCTTCCCGGCAGCGCGCCACACCGAGACGTCGCCCTGACCGGCGCCCCCGGGGGTGCCGGAGCAGAGGAAGTTCGTCAGGAGCTGCGGTGCCGCCGGATTTGTGAAGTCGAAGATCTTGAAGCCGCTGTACGTCCCGACATAGACGCGGTTGTCGAGGAAGGCGAGGTCGGACATTCGCACCGGCGCCTGGGTCGGGTTCGAGCTGAGCAGGGTCATGCCGCTCGAGATCACGGTCTGGGCGCCTGCGCTCGCAGGAAGCAGGAGCACCACCGCGACCAACGGCAGGACGAGACGACGAAGGACATGCATGTGAATACCTCCGGGAGTCCGGAACTGGGCACGACGATCCTAACCAGGCTCCTAGAAAGCGTCCAGGAGATCAGCGAGCGAACTCTCGAATAGGCCGAGCGCGGAAGACGCCTGGCCGTGCGACGATGGCCCCGGGAGGGATCGAACCTCCGCACACAGATTCGAAGTCTGTTGCTCTATCCACTGAGCTACGGGGCCCCTAGCGCGATTGTAGGGGCCGGGCTTGCCCGGCCCGGGGCGCGCTACGGTTTCGCTTGGGCTCCGCGGGTGATCCAAAACCCGTCGGGTTTCGGCAGCGGCTCGCCGCAGACCCGGACTACGGGAGAGGGCAACTCGATCGACTCGCTGCCCGCCCACGGGCTCGGCGTCGCTGAAGCCGCCGCCGGCCTCGATCGGGCCGAGCGACCGCGATCAGACTACGAGGACTGCGATTCCGCCCGCGAGCAGCAGGAGCGCCAAGACCAAAACGGCGGCCGGCCAGAGTCGACTGCGGCGTCGTCTGGGCGGCCCGGGCGCTACCCCTTCCACCGTTCCTTTGTCCGCGAATGGCTCGACCGGCTCAAGCTTTGGCTGGTGCCGTGAGCTCGGCCTCGGCCGGCTCGCCCTGCCGTAGCTCGCGGCTTCGCTCGGCTTCGGCGTTGACCTCGGCTCCGAAGAGGAGCGCGAGGGCCGTCAGCCAGAGCCAGGTCAGCATCACGATCACGGCCGCGAGCGAGCCCCAGGACTTGTTGTACGAGCTGAAGAACGTCACGTAGAGCGCGAAGAGGCCCGAGGCGATCAGCCAGATCACGACCGACGTCGCAGCGCCGAGGGTGAGGAACCGCCAGCGCGGGTGGTCGACGTTCGGGCCGAGGTAATGGACGCCGGCGAACGCCAGCAGGAGGCCGCCGATGAGGATCGGCCACTGAGCAGTCCACCAGATCCAGCTGAAGACCGACTCGGCTCCGACGGCATCGCCGATCGCGCCGGAGATCACCGGCCCGAGGACGAGCAGTCCGAGCACGAGCCCGAAGGCGACAGCGAGGCAGACGAGCATCCCGAGGCCGGTGAGGCGCTGCTGCACGAAGCTGCGGGTCTCCTTGCGGTCGTAGGCGATGTTGAGGCCTCGCATGAGACCGCCCATCGCCCCCGTCGAAGTCCAGAGGGCGAGCAAGACGCCGGCGAGCACCATGACGACGCCGCCGCCCTGGTTTTCGAGCGTGCGCGTCAGGCTCTCGTCGAGGAGCTCGATCGTCTCGGGCGGGACGACGCCCCGGAGCGACTCGAGGAGCGAGTCAACCGTGTCCGCCCCGGCGAGCACCGTGAAGAGCCCGAGCGTAACGAGAAGGATCGCGGGGATCGAGAGGAACGCGTAGTAGGCGAGCATCGCGGCGACATCGGTGATCCCGTCCTCCTTGGCTTCCTTCCCCGCCCGGACGATGACCGCCTTCCAGTCGCGCTTCGAGAGGTCGGTCAGCCCGGGGTCGGCGAGCTTCGGCTCGCGCCGCTCGGGCTGCGGCGTCGGCGCCGCAGGCTGGGGCGCGAGGCTCTCCGCGCGAGACGCGTTGTGTTCGGCCGGCGATGTCCCGGCAGACCACTCACGAACCTGCGGGCCGCGCTCAGCCTTCTTCCGTGAGAAGAGCCCCATGACCTCTAGATACCACCCCGCTACGCTTTTCCATGCGCGGGCGTGGCGGAACTGGGAGACCTTCCGCTTGAAGTCGGCCCAGGCCCGCCTTCGCGGCCAGCTCTATCCTTTCCATGCGCGGGCGTGGCGGAACTGGGAGACGCGCCGGGTTTAGGTCCCGGTGGGCCGTGAGGCCCTTGGAGGTTCGAGTCCTCTCGCCCGCACCTGAGTACTACCCGCCGTTTCGCGCGGGAGGCTCGACCGGGAGGACGAGCTGGAAGCGAGCTCCATGCGGCTGGGCGGAGTGGTAGAGGAGGTCGCCGCCGTGGGCGTTCGCGTACGAGCGTGCGATCGCCAAACCGAGGCCGGTGCCGCCGACGACCCGGTCGCGCGTCGTCCGGCTTCTGGTGAAGCGCTCGAAGAGGTTCGGCACGAACTCGGCCGGGACGCCTGGCCCGCTGTCCTCGACCGCGAGGCGGAAGTGGCGGTCGCGCTGCTCGGCGCGAACCACGATCGGGGCCTGGCCGTAGCGGAGGGCGTTCGTGACGAGGTTGGACACGATCCGCTCGAAGGCGGTCGGGTCTGCGACGGCCGCGAGCCTCTCATCGACATCGACCTCGATCTCGCCGGCACGCTCGCCCGCCGCGGCCCTGACGACGCTCTCGACGCGCTCGCGCACGGGGAAGGACTGCGGCTCGATCGAGATCGCGTCGGCGTCGAGCCGCGAGAGGTCGAGGAGCTGGTCGACGAGCCGGCGCATGTGCGTGCCCTGCTGGGAGAGCGTTCGCTCGAGCAGGCGGCGGCGGTCCCCGTCGAGCTCGGGGTGGCGGTCGAGGGTCTGGATGATCCCGTCGATCGTCGCCACCGGCGTTCGGAGCTCGTGCGCGGCGAGCGCGACGAAGTTCGTCTTGAGCTTGTCGGCGCGCTCGAGCGCTTCCCGCGCGTCCCGCTCGCCCTCGAAGAGCCGAGCGCGGTCGAGCGCGAGGCCGGTCAGGGCGCCGAGTGTTCGCAGGAGCTGCGTCTCGTCGGTGCCGAAGAACGGCGCGTACGGGCTCGTCCAGACGGTGAGCGTCCCGATCTCGAGCGGGATCTGGAGGACGTCGGGCCGATCCTCGACACGATCGGCCGCCTCCGCCTGGGCGTCGCTCGCGGCTCCGTAGGCGCCGACGAGCCTCCCTTCGTGATCGCGAAGGACGACGGTTCGGGCTCCGACCATGCGAGCCATGGGAGGCAGCACGTCGCGCACGACCTCGTCGCGGCTCGCCGCCCCCATGAGCCCGGCGATCGCTTCCTGCAGCCGTAGCTGCTCGGGCCGGCGCCACAGGAGCCGAAGGATCGCGGGAGGCGCGAGCCCGAACAGGAAGCCCAGCGCGCTCGCCGTCGAGAAGAGGCTGACCGCGAGCTCGAGACGCACGCTCGGGTCGGAAATGAATGCGGCCAGGAAAAGCGCGATCGTCAGGGTGAATGACGCGATGCTCAAGAGCTGCATACGCCTGCGGGCGACGCTCGGCTGGCCGCGACCCGCGCGCCAGAGCCGCACGGTCACGGCGAGCGCCAGGATCGCCCAGTGCGCGAGGAAGAGGATCAGGTAGGCGGTGAAGGCGCCCGGCCGCGGCTCGCCCTCGTTCGGGATGTCGCGAAGCGCGAACGTCCAGACGAGGAGGACGAGCGTCATCAGCCCGAGGAAGCGCTCGAGCTTCAGGGTCGCCTGCCTGAAGGCGGTGGTGAAGCGATAGAGGAGGTACGGGAAGAGGACGAGGACGGCGATCAGCACCCGCTGGGCGACGATCTCCCAGTCCCTCTCCGGGTTCTCGGGAAGCGCCCCGCCCGCGTCCACGACCGCGGCGAGCGTCACGAAGGCGAGCGCGGCCCAGAGCCCCGCCCGGCCGCCACTGCGCCGCCACTGGACGAGCGCGACGATCGCAACCCCGGTGAAGAGCGCGAGGTTCAGGAAACCGACGGACTGGACCAGAGTGCGCACGACGCCGCCGTCACACTGTAGGGACTCGGCCGGAGCCGTGTTGCCCGCGGGCCGGAGAAGCGCTGGCACAATGGGCCGTTCGTGCGAACGACTGTCGAGGAGCTACCCGAGAATCGCGTGCGCCTGGACGTCGAGGTGCCCGAAGCCGACGTCAAACACGCGCTCGAGCACGCTGCATCCGACCTGGCCGCCTCCGTTCGCGTCCCGGGCTTTCGCAAGGGCAAAGTCCCGCTCTCGCTCGTCGTCGCCCGCGTCGGCAAGGACGCGATCTGGCAGGAGGCTGTTCAGAGCCACCTCGAGAGCTGGTTCTGGCGCGCCGCAGCCACGTCGGGCATCCAGCCCGTCGGGTCGCCCGAGCTCGAGCTCGGCGACGCCCCTGCCGACGGCGATTCGTTCCGCTTCTCAGCCACCGTCGGGGTGATCCCGAAGCCCCAGCTCGGCGACTGGAAGGAGCTCGAGGTGCCCGGCGCGGACGCCGAGGTGCCGGCAGAGCTCGTCGACCGCGAGCTCGAGCTCCTGCGCTCGGCCGTGGGAGAGCTCGCTCCCGCCGGCGACCGCCCCGTCCGCGCAGGCGACACCGTGGTGCTCGACCTCGTGGGCGAGAAGGCCGGGACGCAGCGCGACTACGTCACCGAGGCGGGCAGCGGAAGGCTCGTCGAGGAGCTCGACGCGGCGCTCCTCGGAATGGCCGCCGGCGAGACCAAGACCGTCGACGTCCGCGTGGACGAGGAGAAGACGTCCCCCGTCGAGCTGACCGTGAAGGACGTGAAGGAGAAGATCCTCCCCGAGCTCGACGATGAGCTCGCGCGAGCAGCTACCGAGTTCGACACAATTGAGGAGCTTCGCGCCGACCTCGACCGGCGCTTGGGAGAAGAGCTCGAGGCCGAGCTCGACGCCCAGTTTCGCGAGAGCGCGATCGACGCTCTCGTCGAGGCCTCGACCGTCGAGCTTCCCGCCGAGATCGTCGACCGCCGCGCCGCCGAGCTCTGGACGGGCATGGCCCGCTCGCTCGAGGCCCGCGGGATCTCGACGGAGAACTACCTGGCGATGACCGGCCAGTCCTCGGAGCAGGTCGTCGAGCGCCTGCGCGCGGAGGCAGCGCGCGCCGTCGGCCGCGAGGTCGTCCTCGAAGCCGTGGCCGACCAGCTCGGGCTCGAGGTCGCGGACGAGGAGCTCGAGGCCTTCGTCCGCGAGCAGGCCACCGAGGCGGAGGAAGATCCCGGCGAGACCGTCGCGCGCATGCGCGAGCACGGCGCCTGGGAGCGCCTCCGCGGGGATCTTCGTCTACGAAAGGCACTCGACGAGGTCGCGGGCTCGGTCAAGCGAATACCCGTCGACCTCGCCGCGGCGAGAGAGAAACTCTGGACGCCCGAGAAGGAGAAGCAAGCCTCGGGGATGAACATCTGGACACCAGGCAGCGAGGAGGCACGTACGAAATGAGCCCATTGATTCCGATGGTCGTGGAGCAGACGTCGCGCGGAGAGCGCGCGTTCGACATCTACTCGCGCCTGCTGAACGAGCGAATCATCTTTCTGGGGACCCCGATCGACGATCAGATCGCGAACCTGATCATCGCGCAGCTGATCCATCTCGAGTCCGAGGATCCCGACAAGGACATCTCGATCTACGTCAACTCGCCGGGCGGCTCGGTCTACGCCGGCCTGGCGGTCTACGACACGATGCAATACGTCAAGCCCGACGTGCAGACGGTCTGCGTCGGGATCGCGATGTCGATGGGCGCCGTCCTCCTCGGAGGCGGGACGCCCGGCAAGCGCATGGCCCTCCCGAACTCGAAGATCCTGATCCACCAGGTCTCGAGCGGCTTCCAGGGGCAGGCGACCGACATCGAGATCCAGGCCCGCGAGGTCATCAACATCAAGCGGCGCCTCGAGGAGATCATCGCCTTCCACACCGGCCAGGAGCTCGAGAAGGTCTCGCACGACATGGAGCGCGACTACTTCATGACGGCCGAGGAGGCGCGGGAGTACGGGATCATCGACACGGTGCAGACCCAGCGCGGAGCGGGAGTGGCGGCTGCCGCCTAGCGGTACCGCCAGATCCGACCTATAAAGAAGTAGACATGGCCCGAGCAACGGATGGAAACGAGCAGCTTCTCTGCAGCTTCTGCGGGAAGAGCCAGCGGCAGGTCAAGAAGCTGATCGCCGGGCCCGGCGTCTACATCTGCGACGAGTGCATCGATCTCTGCAACGAGATCATCGACGAGGAGCTCACGACTCCCGCGACGCTCGACCTCGACAACCTCCCGCGCCCGAAGGAGATCTACGAGGTCCTGAACGACTACGTGGTGGGGCAGGAGGAAGCGAAGCGGACGCTCTCCGTCGCCGTCTACAACCACTACAAGCGCGTGCAGATGGCGACGGCCGAGGGCGACGTCGAGCTCTCGAAGTCGAACATCCTCCTGCTCGGCCCGACCGGCTGCGGGAAGACGCTCCTCGCGCAGACGCTCGCGCGGATCCTGAACGTCCCGTTCGCGATCGCCGACGCGACCGCGCTCACCGAAGCGGGCTACGTCGGCGAGGACGTCGAGAACATCCTGCTCAAGCTGATCCAGGCCGCCGACTTCGACGTGAAGAAGGCGGAGACGGGGATCATCTACATCGACGAGGTCGACAAGATCGCGCGCAAGGCGGACAACCCGTCGATCACGCGCGACGTGTCGGGTGAGGGCGTCCAGCAGGCGCTCCTGAAGATCCTCGAGGGGACGGTCGCCTCGGTGCCCCCGCAGGGCGGGCGCAAGCACCCGCACCAGGAGTTCCTCTCGATCGACACGACGAACATCCTCTTCATCTGCGGCGGCGCCTTCGCCGGCCTCGAGAAGATCATCGGCAAGCGCACCGGCAAGAACGCGGTCGGCTTCGGCGCCGACATCAAGTCGCGCCGCGACGCCGAGGCGAGCGAGCTCCTCTCGCAGGTGATGCCCGAGGACCTTCTCTCCTACGGCCTCATCCCCGAGTTCATCGGCCGCCTCCCGGTCATCTCGGCCGTGCACCAGCTGACGCGCGAGGACCTCGTGCAGATCCTGCTCGAGCCGAAGAACGCGCTCGTCAAGCAGTACCAGCGCTTCTTCAACTACGACTCGATCGAGCTGATCTTCAT